>Ga0070699_100005905_pt1 | contig 10697 bp, 7 predicted proteins | sample KBSK1503metaG_FD_65473 | JGI IMG/M metagenome (GOLD analysis project Ga0070699, IMG submission 65473) | Corn, switchgrass and miscanthus rhizosphere microbial communities from Kellogg Biological Station, Michigan, USA - KBS K1-50-3 metaG | ecosystem: Host-associated > Plants > Roots >...
CACGCCGCGATGCCGGCGCTCGCACACGAAACGATCGTCGTCGACAACCACTCGACCGACGGCAGCGCCGATGCGGCACGGCGCTGGAAAGATGTCAGCGTGATCGAGAACGCCTCCAACGTCGGATTCGCGGCCGCGAACAACGTCGGCATCCGCGCGAGTCGCGGAGAGCTTCTTCTGCTGCTGAACAGCGACACGGTCGTCCCGGCCGGCGCGATCGATCGTCTGGCGGCGACGCTCGACGCTAACCCGGAGGTCGCCGTCGTCGGGCCCCGGCTCGTCGATGCGAACGGCCGATCCGAGCTGTCGTTTGGAAAGATGATCACGCCGCTCAACGAGCTGCGGCAGAAACGGCTGGCACGCAGCGATGCCGTCGAGCAGTTGACGCGGCTGCGCCAGTATCCGGATTGGGTCAGCGGCGCGTGCCTGCTTGTCCGGCGCGAGGATGCGGAGGCGGTCGGGCTGCTCGATGAACGGTTTTTCATGTACACGGAAGACGTCGACTTCTGCGCCGCCATCCGCGCGCGTGGACGCCGAATTCTGTTCGAGCCGACGATCGAAATCGTCCATGTCCGAGGCCGGTCGGCCGTCAGCGCTCAGGCGCAAACGGATCACGCGTACCGCCGCAGCCGCATCGCGTTCTACGAGAAACATCATCCCGCATGGGTCCCGCTGCTCAAGCTGTACTTGCGTTTGCAAACTCGGTAACGCCCGGCGATGGAGCGCGAGGCTTTGGCCGACCGTCCCATACAGCCGCTCTGTAGATCGACCGAAGTACAGACGATGACCGATTTCAGCTGGGTGTGCCGCGGGTGTGGGCGCCGCATCCCGCGAAAGGTGACGACGTGCCGCTGCGGTGCCGAGTACGACGGCGCGGCCGACGCGTTTCAACCGCAGGATTCCGCCGCGCCCGCCGCAGCGTCTTCGAAGGTCAGCGACGCGGTGACAAAGGGTGTCGCCGCAGTCGTCGCGCTCGGCGCAATGGCCGGCGTGATCTACTGGCTGAATCGCCAGCAGCCCGCCACTCCGGCGCCTGCAAACCTCTCCGCTGCGCGTCCAACGGCATCACCTGCGCCGACGCCCTTGCTCGATGAAGTGCCTCGCATGCCGATCGATCCGATACCATCGGATCCGGGATCAAGGACGAACCACGGACCAGGGACGGACCAGGGACCAAGGACGGACCAAGCACCAAGAACCAAGGACCAGGGACCCGTTCAGCTGGAAGACCTCGTGAGCCGCCTCATGCCGGCCGTTGTCACGGTGCAGACCCCGAGCGGACGAGGCAGCGGCTTTTTCGTGGCGGCCGACACCATCCTCACGAACGTTCACGTCGTCGGATCGAACGCGGGCGTCACGATTCGACGCGCCGACGGATCGACGATGAACGCGCGCGTGGAGTCGACGTCGGCGGCGTACGATATCGCGGTCCTGAAGGTCGACGGCCCGCGTGCGGATCAGACGGCCATCCGGATGGGATCGGCGGCCGACGCGCGGGTCGGACAGGAAGTGATCGCCATCGGCACGCCGCTCGGCTTTCTGCAGAACACGGTCAGCCGCGGGATCGTCAGCGGGCTTCGCGACGTCGACGGCTCCACGCTGGTACAAACCGACGCCGCGATCAATCCGGGCAACAGCGGCGGCCCGCTCCTCGATCGGAACGGCACTGCAATCGGCATCATCAAGTCCGGATACCAGGGACGCGACGGGTTGTCGTTCGCCATCGCGATCGACCACGCGCGCGCCGTGCTCGACGGTCGACCGGCGCCAGCGCCGGCGGCGGCGAGCAGCACGCCGTCGCAGTACAGACCGCTCGCACCTGCGGTCGTTTCGGCGACCGACGAGCGGCGTGCCACGGCTGAGAGAGCGTTCGACCAGCGGATGGCACAGATTGGCCAGGCCGCGCTGAGCCTCGACGACTACTGGCGGCGCTTTCGCGCGGCCTGCTACGAGGGAAAGGTGAGCGGCGGATTCGATCACGAGTGGTTCGCGCTGTTCGATCCGCGGGCCATGCAGGGCGCCGTGTCGCCGACCTGCGGTCCGTGGTACGGCGAGGTGCGCCGCATGGCGTTCGACATCCGCGATCAGGTGCTGGCGCTCGACGAGCAGGCGCGGGAAGCCGGTGTCTATCCGGGCACCCGACGCGACGGGCGGCGCCGTTATCGACTCGACTACGCCGGGTGGGATCGATAGGGCTGCTTCCCGCCCCTCCTGCCCTTCCTGCCCCTCCTGCCTATATCATCCCCAACGTGCGGATCGGCATCGACGCTCGCAAGCTGCACGACTTCGGCATCGGCACCTACATCCGGAACCTGCTGCGGCAGCTCGCGCGCCTCGACCGGCAGACCGAGTTCGTGGTCCTCAGCCGACCCGAAGATCGTGAGACGCTCTCGTCGCTCGGCGAGAATTTTCGCATCGTCACGGAAACGTCGGGCAATTACTCGGTCGCCGAGCAGCTGAAGATTCCAATCGCGCTCCGGCGCGAAGGGGTCACGCTGTTCCACGCGCCGCATTACGTGCTCCCGCCGCTCGTGCACTGCCGATCGGTCGTGACGATCCACGACTGCATCCACCTGATGTTTCCGCAGTACCTGCCGAATCGCGTGGCGCTGGCGTACGCGCGCACGTCAATCCGCCTCGCGGCCCGGCGCGCGACGCGCGTGCTCACCGTTTCCGAAAGCTCGAAGCGCGACATCCTGCGCTTCGTCGACGCCGAGCCCGGCAAGATCGACGTCATCTACAACGCGTTCGACGATCGCTTCGGCGTCGAGCCGCGCGAGGAGGACGTTGTGCGCGTCCGCGACCGCTATCAGCTCGGCGACGAGTTCGTGCTCTACGCCGGCAACGTGAAGCCGCACAAGAACCTCGAGCGGCTGATCCAGGCGTTCAACATCGTCCGCAAGCGCGGACTCGATCATCTCAAGCTGGTGCTCATCGGGGACGAGATCTCGAAGTACGCGGCGCTGCGCCGCGCGGTCCACCATTATCAGCTGCACAAGTACGTGAGGTTCCTCGGCTACATGCCGGAGGAGACGCTCGCCGTCATGTACCGTCTTGCCGCGGTGTTCGCGTTCCCGTCGCTCTACGAGGGATTCGGCCTGCCGCCGCTCGAGGCGATGGCCAGTGGCACCCCGGTCGTTACCTCGAATCTCTCGTCGCTGCCGGAAGTGGTCGGCGACGCGGCGATGCTCGTCGACCCGTACGATCCGCATGCGATCGCCGACGGGATCAAGCGAGTACTGACCGACGAGCGCCTGAGGCGTGAGCTCAGGACGAAAGGCCTCGCACGCGCGCGGCAGTTCTCATGGGAAACATCGGTCCGCCGCGTACGGGAAATCTACGGGCAAGTTAACAATGGTCGGTGACGTTCTGTTCTGATTACGCGCGCACGCAACGGCGGGAGCGCGTCATTGCGTCGTGAATGATGGGCTGCGACGTTCTGTTCTGATTACGCGCGCACGCAGCGGCGCGACCGCGTCATTGCGTCGTGAATGATGGGCTGCGACGTTCTGTTCTGATTACGCGCGAGCGCAACGGCGCGAGCGCGTCATCGCGTGGGGGTGGGGCCCCACGCGTTTGAGAAAATGAAAGTTGCCTTCGTACACGACTGGCTGACGGCGATGCGCGGCGGCGAGAAAGCGCTCGAGGTCTTGTGCGAGCGCTTTCCCGACGCGGAGCTGTTCACGCTCGTGCACGTTCGCGGGTCGGTCTCGCCGACCATCGAGCGGCTCGGACCGCACACGTCGTTCGTCCAGCGGCTCCCGTTCGTGAAGACGCTGTATCGTCATTACCTGCCGCTCTTCCCCACGGCAATCGAGCAATTCAACTTCGATCGCTTCGACCTCGTTTTCAGCGTGAGCCACTGCTGCGCGAAATCGATCGTGCGTCCGGGCACCGTGCCGCACGTGTGCTACTGCCTGACACCGATGCGCTACGCGTGGGATCAGTTCGACGCGTACTTCGGGCCGGCACGGCTCGGCCGGCCGGCGAGCGCGGTCATGCGCCGCGTGATGGCGCGGCTCGCGCGGTGGGACCGCGACACGGCGAACCGCGCGGACCGCTATGTCGCTATCTCTCATTATGTTGCTGGCAGGATCGGCCGATACTATAATCGCGAGGCGACCGTGGTTTATCCGCCCGTCGATACCGACTTTTTCCAGCCCGACGCCGCCCCTCCCGGAGTCCCCTTCGCGCTCGTCGTCTCCGCGCTCGTGCCGTACAAGCGCATCGACCTCGCGCTCGAAGCATGCCGCATCGCGCGCGTGCCGCTGACGATCGTCGGGGACGGACCGGAACGCGCGCGGCTCGAGGCGTCGGCGGGACCGGACGTCACGTTTCTCGGGCGGCGGTCGAACGAGGAAATCCGTACGTTGTACCGCACGGCGGCGGTCACCCTGCTGCCGGGCGAGGAGGACTTCGGCATCGTGCCGCTCGAAGCGCAGGCCTGCGGGCGCCCGGTCGTCGCGCTCGCGCGAGGCGGCGCGCTCGAAACCGTGGTGCCGAATACGACGGGCATCCTCGTCGACGAGGGCACGCCGGCGGCGTTCGCCGAAGCGATCGATCGCACCATCGCGGCGCGATTCGATCGAACGGTGATTCGGCAGCACGCCGAGCGATTCAGCCGGCAGCGATTTGGAACCGAGATGCAGGCGTTGATTCAGGAGATGTTGTGACGTTCTGTTCTGGATACACGCGGGCGCTACGGTGCGAGCGTGTCTGGCGGCGGGGTCCCCGGCGCGCGGTCTGTGCGCGCTGGGGTGCCCGAGCGGGGGTGGGGCCCCGCTCGCTTTAAAAATGATGGTCGTTAGACACAATAGGCTGCTCGTCACGTTTCACGTGATCTCCGACGCGTTGCTCGGAGTGACGGCGTTCATCATCGCCTACGCGCTGCGATTTCATACCCCGATCGTGACGGCGCTGATTCCGATCACGCGCGGCGTTCCGCCGCTGCAGCAGTACATCCAGGACCTTCCGTTCATCGCGACGCTCGTACCGCTCGGCTTCCAGCTGCAGGGTCTCTACCGGCTGCGGCGCGGCCGATCGCGGGTCGACGATTTCTTCGCCGTCTTCGTCGGCAGCATCCTCGCCGTCGTGTTCGGCATCGTCGCGACGTTGTACGTGCAGACCTATTTCGCGAGCCCCGAGGCGAAGAGCCGCGGCGCGTTCGAGGTCTCGCAGGCCGTATGGGCGATCTTCCTCGTCCTCAACGTCGCGCTCGCCTATGCCTCGCGCGAGCTCGTCCGGGAAGTTCTGGAGCGACGGTGGCGCGCCGGCATCGGCCTCAAGCGCATTCTGATCGCGGGCGCCGGCGAGCTGGGGCGGCTGGTCGCCGACAAGATTCTGGAGCACCGCGAGCTCGGGTATCAGATCGTCGGCTTCGTCGACGACAAGGCCGCAGGCGATCACCTCGGCTACCGCGGACTGCCGCTGCTCGGCACGATCCGCGAGGCGGCCGAGATCTCTTCGCGCGAGGGGATCGATCACCTGTACGTCGCGCTGCCGCCCGAACAGCACGTGCAGATGCTCGACCTCATCGAAACGACGAGCCGCGAGTGCGTCGACGTCAAGGTCGTTCCCGATCTGCTGCAGGTCATCGCGCTGCGCGCGCGGCTCGAGGATCTCGACGGCGTTCCGGTCATCAACATCAACGACGTTCCGCTGCAGGGCTTCAACACGATCGTGAAGCGCGGCATCGACGTGGTCATCTCGAGCGGCGCGCTCGCGCTGCTGTCGATTCCGATCGGCGCCATCGCGCTGCTCGTGAAAGCGACGTCGCGGGGCCCGGTCTTCTACCGCCAGGAGCGCATGGGGCTCGACGGCAAGAAGATCAACATCGTGAAGTTCCGATCGATGCACCACGACGCCGAGAAAGACACCGGGCCGGTCTGGGCACGCGAGAACGATCCGCGGGTGACGGCTCTCGGAAAGTTCCTGCGCAAGTCGAATCTCGACGAGCTGCCGCAGCTCTGGAACGTCCTGCGCGGCGACATGTCGATTGTCGGGCCGCGGCCCGAGCGCCCTCACTTCGTGGAGCAGTTCAAGCACCGCATCCCGCAGTACATGCTGCGCCACAAGGTGAAGGCCGGCCTGACGGGGTGGGCGCAGGTGAACGGATGGCGCGGCAACACCTCGATCGAGAAGCGCATCGAATACGACCTCTATTACATCGAGAACTGGTCGGTGCGCCTCGACCTCAAGATCATGTGGTTGACGCTCCTGCGCGGCTTCTTTCACAAGCATGCCTATTGAGAGCTCTCAGCTGTCAACCGGCAGCCGTCAGCGAGCGCCTGCCGGCCGGCGGCTGTCGGCTCGCCGCTGATCAGTCATGAAACAGCGCGTCGTCATTACCGGAGCAGCGGGCTTCATCGGTTCGCATCTCGCCGAAGCTCTTCTCGATCGCGGCTACTCGGTCATCGGCATCGACAACCTGCTCACCGGCGACACGGCGAACATCTCGCACCTGCAGAACCGCGACTTCCTGTTCATCAAGCACGACATCACCAACTACATCTACATCGAGGGTCCGGTCGACTTCGTGCTGCACTGGGCGAGCCCGGCGAGCCCGATCGACTATCTCGAGCTGCCGATCCCGACGCTGAAGGTCGGTGCGCTCGGCACACACAAGGCGCTCGGCCTCGCCAAGGCGAAAGGCGCGCGGTTCGTGCTGGCGTCGACCTCGGAGGTCTACGGCGATCCGCTCGAGCACCCGCAGAAGGAAACCTACTGGGGCAACGTGAACCCGGTCGGGCCGCGCGGCGTGTACGACGAAGCCAAGCGCTTCGCCGAGGCCATGACGATGGCGTACCACCGCTATCACGGAGTGGATACGAAGATCGTCCGCATCTTCAACACGTACGGTCCGCGGATGCGCGTCAACGACGGCCGCGCCGTGCCGGCCTTCATGTCGCAGGCGCTGCGCAACGAGGACGTCACGGTGTTCGGCGACGGCACGCAGACGCGCAGCTTCACCTACATCGCCGATCTCGTCGACGGCATCATCAGGCTGATGCTGTCCGGCGAAAACGATCCCGTCAACATCGGGAATCCGCGCGAGATGACGATCAAGGAGATCGCTGAAACGATCATCCGCATGACGCGATCGAAGAGCCGGATCGTCTACAAGCCGCTGCCGACCGACGACCCGAAGCAGCGCAAGCCGGACATCACGCGCGCCCGCACGCTGTTGAAATGGGAACCGAAAGTGGAGCTGGAAGAAGGTCTGGTGAAGACGATCGAGTATTTCCGCACGAAGGTCTCGCTGTCGTAGTTCCGCTCGCCGCCCGCCGCCAGGTCGACTCTGCTACACTCGCGTCCGCGTCATGGAAATGTTTCAGGTAGACGACGACGCGCGTCTGTTCATCTCGCCGGCTCTCCAGGACTGGCAGCCGGTGGCCGAACGCGGCATCGATGTCGTCATCGATCTCGAGGGCGGTCTCGACTCGTGCATCCCGACGGCCCCCAACGAGTGTCTCTACGTCTACTTCCCCATCGACGACGACGACAGGCAAATGCCGCCGATGACGAAGCTACGCGCGATCGCCCGTCTCGGCGCTTCCCTGGTCGCCGACGGACATCGCGTTCTTTCACACTGCGGGATGGGATACAACCGATCGGCGCTGGTCGCCGGCATGATCCTCGTGGAGCTCGGCATGCCTGGAGCCGCCGCCGTTCAGCGGCTGCGCGAGCGCCGGCCTGGCGCGTTGTTCAACGATCGGTTCGCCGATTTTCTCGTCTCGCTGACGCCGGCGGCGGCCTCGCTCACTTCCACTTGAGCATCATGAAGCCGCGCAGGATCGGACCGACGCTGTTGGCGAATCTTCCCCACTGAGGCGCGCCGACCACCGCGTACACGTCACGCGGGTTGAAATGATTCGTCGCGTTGAACAGCTGGATACCGAGGTCCGCCGATCGCTTCTTCACCGTGAACGTCTTGTAGACGACGAGGTCGGTCGCCATGAACGCCGGGAACGAGCGAAGGTTGGTTTCGACCGCGACGTAGCGCTGATCGACGACGCTGTACGGAAATCCCGACCGCCACTCCACGACGGGTGACACGACGACGCGAGCCGGCAGATCGACGGTTCCCCAGGCGATGATGCGGTCGCGTGCGTCGGTCGGCAGCCGGGCCATCCCGGCGCGCTGCAGCAGCGGGACGGCGAGCGACTGGAACAGCGTCGCAAAGTCGTTGAACTCGCCGCGGCCCGACGACCGGACGTAGCTGACGAACAGCTGCTGATCGTGCTCCCAGCGCTGGCGAACCGACAGCGAGAGCTCTCGGTAATCGGTCGCGCCGTCGCTGCGGACTGGCAGGGGCCCGCCCTCCGCGGGCACCCGCAGCGTCGCAATCCTCGTCGTCCGCCGATTGGTGACGCCCACCTGCAGGTCGAGACTCGATGTCAGCTGACGTTCGATCGACGCGGTCGTGGTCAGGGCTCGCGGCAGCCGCAGCTGCTGAACGGTGGGATCGTAGACGAGCGTCCGCTCGATCTCGCCCGATTCAGGATCGAGATCGTGCTCGATGCGCCTGGGATAGCCGGCGTACGCCTCGACGGCGAGCGGCAGGTGTGCGACGAACGTGCCGTACCCGCCCCTGAAGACCGTCGCGCCGCGTTCGTCGAGCGCGTATCGTGCGCCGGCCCGGAACGAAGGCGCGGCGCCGGCGTGACCGCTGCCGCCGTCGACGCGCGCCCCCACGTCGAACGTCAGGCGGTCTGATGCCTGCCACACGTCGCGCAGCGCCGCGCCGACCGGCACATCGCGCGCGTCGATCGACGTGCGCGGCGCGAACTCGACCCGCCGGACGGGTTGGCCGGCTGCGTTCGACACCACGATCGACGTTTCATCTACGGTACCGCTGAGACGACGCGCCGCGACCTCGCCGGCGAGCGTGACGTCGTGCGATGTCCTGCCGAAGATCGCCGTACGCTCCCACAAGGCCTTCATGGCGTACCGCGCCGATTTCCGCGTCACGGTCGCGAACCAGCTGTCATGCCATCCCGACGGCGTGAGATGCGAGATGCCGCCGCCGTTCGGAATCGACGAGGTGTCGTGCTGCAGCGCCGAGAGCTGCAGCGTGAGGACGCTCGTGTCGGAAATCACGAGACGGTTCGTGAGCCCGGCGAAGGCGTCGTGCGACGCGAAGTCGGTCGTCGCGCTCTGATCGCGTCGCGGGCTCAGTCCCCTCGATCGTGTGGCGCTCGGGAAGAGGAATCCCTCGACGGTCGTGCTGTCGCGCGGCGTCGCCTGCAGATCGAGGCGCCAGAACGCAATCGAGCTTTTCTCGACGACATCCGGACCGTTGCGTGTGGTCACGTCCGGCACCGGGATTCGCTCGTAATCGAGCTCAGCGGACGTGAAATAGCGCAGCCGCCCGCCGAGCCGTGCGCCGCCCCCGTAGATGCGCGGAAAGATGCCTTCGATGCGACCGAAGCCCGGCGTCGTGAATCGCGGGCGCGGCACGACGCCCTGCACGCCGAACTTGAACCGATCGCCGCCCGACACGCTGCGGATCTGCACGACGCCGCCGACGAGATCGCCGTATGTGGCGCCCATCGGATCGCGCAGCACGTCGACGCCCTGCACCGCCTCGAAGGGCAGGTTCATCGACGAGATGCCCGTCGCGGGATTGGTGACGTTGAAGCCGTCGATGAGGAGCGGCGTGTCGGACGCGCGCGCGCCGCTCACTTGAAGCAGGCCGTCGGGTCCGCGCACGACCGACGGCAGCAGCGGCAGCGACTCCCGCGCCTTCAAATGCGACGACGGCAGACGCGCGACCGTGTCGGCGGTGATCGAGCTGCCAAGGATGGCGTTCGTCGGTGCCGCGACGGTCGCCGGTTCGGCGCTGCCGACGACGGTCGTCGTTTCAGTCGCGCCGGCGAGGGGCAGGACGATGTGCGCGGCGTCCGCTCGTGAAACGGTCACCGTCTGAAAGCCGTCGAGCGTCACGACGATCGTGCCGCCGCCGAGCGCCGCGTCGAACGAGAAGGTGCCGTCCGGACTGGTGGTTGTGGTGGCGACGATCGCGTCGCCGTCGCGCAGCTGAACGTTCGCGCCAGGGAGCGCCAGACCGGTCTGATCGACAACCACTCCCTGCGTCGGCTGCGCCAGAACCGGCGCGCTGATTCCGCTGGCGACGAGAATCGTCAGCAGCGCACGAACGCACCAATACATCGTTCCATCCTCGTGTTGCAAAAATCGTGCGGCGGGAAAAGTATACCGAGCGTCAGCGGCCCGGCAAAGTGTTTCGAAGATGCTTTCTGCGTGTTCGAGCGATGCCGAGTCGCTCGTCAGAGGAGAGACGATTCCGGCGACTTTGGTCTGACCATAGGGCGACAAAGTGCCAACATCAGCGGGCACCAAAGCGCTGCACGGCCCGCGCCCGAGCCTGCGCCGCCACCTCTTCGCGGTTCCGTGGCGACGCCGTCGTGGTCAGCGAATCGATCAACTGCCTCGCGACCGCCGCGACGTCATCGATGGCGCGGTGAAACGCCGCCTCGTTCGCCTTCGACGGCGCGTTGAACCCACTGAGCTTGCGGACGAACTGCACCGAAGCCGCGTGGATTTCCTCCTCGGTGGCGGGGGGATCGAAATTGAAAAGAGTTTTGATATTTCGGCACATAATCCGATATTTTCTTATTCGCGTGGGGCCCCACCCCCACGCGCTGACGCGCTCGCGGCGTAAACCGCTCGCGCGTATC
>Ga0070699_100005907_pt1 | contig 10696 bp, 8 predicted proteins | sample KBSK1503metaG_FD_65473 | JGI IMG/M metagenome (GOLD analysis project Ga0070699, IMG submission 65473) | Corn, switchgrass and miscanthus rhizosphere microbial communities from Kellogg Biological Station, Michigan, USA - KBS K1-50-3 metaG | ecosystem: Host-associated > Plants > Roots >...
CACGATCGAGCCCTCGGCGCCCGCGTTCTGGGCGATCATCCGGATGGGCTCCTCGAGCGCCCGCCGGACGATCTCGACGCCGGTCTTCTCGTCCTCCGTGCCGCGGATCCTCTCGAGCGCCGTCTGCGCCCGCAGCAGCGCGACGCCGCCGCCGGGTACGATCCCCTCCTCGACCGCGGCGCGGGTGGCGTGGAGCGCGTCCTCGACCCGCGCCTTCTTCTCCTTCATCTCGGTCTCGGTCGCGGCGCCCACGTTGATGATCGCCACGCCGCCGGCCAGCTTGGCCAGCCGCTCCTGCAGCTTCTCCCGGTCGTAGTCGCTGGTGCTCTTGTCGATCGCCACCTTGATCTCGGCGATCCGGCCCTTGATGCCGTCGGCCTTGCCCTTGCCGTCGACGATCGTGGTGTTGTCCTTGTCGATCACGATCCGCTTGGCCTGGCCCAGATCCGCCAGCACCGTGTTCTCCAGCTTGAAGCCCAGCTCCTCGGAGATGACCTTGCCGCCGGTCAGCACCGCGATGTCCGTGAGCATTTCCTTGCGGCGATCGCCGAAGCCCGGCGCCTTGACGGCCGAGACCTTGATGGTGCCGCGCAGCTTGTTCACGACCAGCGTGGCCAGCGCCTCACCCTCCACGTCCTCCGCGATGATCAGGAGCGGCTTGCCCGACTGGGCCGCCTTCTCCAGCAGCGGAAGCAGGTCCTTCATGGCCGAGATCTTCTTGTCGTGGATCAGGACGTACGGGGCTTCCATGACCGATTCCATCTTCTCGGGATCGGTGATGAAATAGGGCGACAGGTACCCGCGGTCGAACTGCATGCCGTCGACCGTCTCCAGCGTGGTCTCGAGGCCGCGCGCCTCCTCGACCGTGATCACGCCGTCCTTGCCGACCTTCTCCATCGCATCGGCAATGAGGTCGCCGATTTCCTTGTCGTTGTTGGCCGAGATGGAACCCACCTGGGCGATTTCCTTCTTGCCCGCCGTGGTGGTGCTGAGCCGCTTGAGCTCCTCGACGATGGTCTCCACGGCCCGCTCGATGCCCCGCTTCAGCTCCATCGGGTTGGCGCCGGCGGTGACGTTCTTGAGCCCCTCGCGGAAGATGGCCTGGGCCAGCACGGTGGCGGTGGTGGTGCCGTCTCCCGCCAGGTCGCTGGTCTTGGTGGCGACTTCCTTCACCATCTGGGCGCCCATGTTCTCGATCGGATCGGCCAGCTCGACTTCCTTCGCCACCGTCACCCCGTCCTTGGTGATGGTCGGCGAGCCGAACTTCTTGTCGATGACCACATTCCGACCCTTGGGGCCGAGGGTGATCTTGACCGCTTCGGCGAGCGCGTCAACGCCCTTCTTGAGCTTGGCGCGGGCGTCGGTGCTGAACATCAATTCCTTTGCAGCCATTGTTGTCGATCTCCTGGTGAGTTACGCGAGCTTGCCGTAGAGGTCGGTGACCTTGCAGATCACGACTTCGGTGCCATCGAGGGTGACGTTCTGTCCGCTGTACTTGCCGTAGAGGACCTTGTCGCCGACGCGGACTTCCATCGGGACCCGGACACCCTTCTCCATCCGGCCGGGGCCGGCGGCGAGGACTTCACCCTGGGTGGGCTTTTCCTTGGCGGTGCCGGGGATGTACAACCCGCCCCGCATGCTCTCGACCTCGTCGCTCGGCAGAATCACGACCCGGTCTTCGAACGGCTGGAAATGAATCTTGGGCTTGGACTTGGTTGCCGTGGCCATAGCTGAAGCTCCCCTGAACCTGGTTAAAGTGTGCTAAGAGACGTTTCCGTAAGGCGTTAGCACTCAAAATGCACGAGTGCCAGAACAGACGCGTAAGTTAAGCCGCTTGAGCAGCTTGTCAACCCTGCGCTAATCACGAATGTGCCGGGGTTTTGCACCGGTTGGGCCACGATTCCGCGCCGTTTTGGCAGAGATCAGCGCGTCCGGACCGGGGGCCCACAGATTACACGGACCTTCAGACTGATTCTGGGAATTGGTGACCAGGGATCCACGCGAGAGCACCCACCAAAAAAACAGATTGCCGCACGGAACCCAGGAGCTGATCCCGGCAGGGAGCAATCCGCGTTCAAAATCGGTGGAATCTGTGGGGGACGTGACCAGCACTCGGAGCCCGACGAAATGATGCTTGCGCCAATCCACTTTGTATTGTAAAGTAGAATCTCACCGACCGTCTGACCGCCCGACCGTCTGACCGACCGGCTCTATGTCCGCAATTACGAAGTTCTTCTTCCGCGCCCCCTACTCCCTGCCCCGGACCGGGGAGATCGTGCGCTGGTGGGAGTCGCGCCGGCTGCCCTACAACCTGGCGGTCGGGTCGGCGGGAGTGCTCTCGCTCGCGGTGGTGGCGCTGTTCGACGTGCTGCCGCCCTCGCCCAAGGTTCCGGGCATCCCCTGGGGCGGCATACTGGTCTACGCCATTCTGGCCAACCTGTTCTTCACCCTGGGGCCGGTGGTCGATACCCTGATCTGCCGCAAATGGGGCCGCGACTACGCCGAGCTGGGGCCGACCATTTTCCGGTATGGGTTCGCGTTCGCGGTGGGGCTCACGCTCTTGCCCGTGCCACTCGCCATTATCACGTGGATCGGGCGACTGCTGGGCGGCCTATGATGCGTCGTCACAGGTGACCCACAGATTTCACAGAGCGACACATTGCAAGTCACTCTGTGTCATCTGTGGGTACAGAGTGCCGGTACGCGATGATGGCCCGCAAGGCAGTCAGTTAGCGTCTGAGCGTCTACAGATCGAACCTGACTTCCACCCCCACGTACCTCGATATCCGGTTGAAGAACTGCCGCTGATTCGAGTAGCCGTCATACCAGCTCAGCAGGAGCGCGAACCCCCGTCTCCCTACCGGATCGGCCAGCCTTACCCCCGCCCGCCCCGACCAGCTCACCCGCCAATCGGTATACGCCTGGGCATCGACATGCAGCGCCAGGACGCTCTGGGCCGAGCCGCCCATCACGCCGCCCCGCTTGCCCAGGTGGTCGATCGCCAGCGCGACCGCGCCGCCCGGTACATCCAGCGCGCTGATCGGAGCGTAGGAAGCATTGGCGTGCAGGGTCACCAGTCCGGCCCGGTAACTGCTCCACAGGCCCACGATTTCCCGGCTCCAGTTGACCCGGCTCCCGGGATACCGCTCCTGGTACTCGTCGCCCAGGTGGCTGCTCTCGTGGTACGCCTCCAGGCCGAGCCGGAGCCGGCGGAAGTCGGCGGTGAGGATCAGGTTGGCGTTCCAGTCGTTGCTGATCAGCGCGGAGGCGGCGTCTCCCAGCGAGAACCGCCCGTACGCCTCGGCGCCGAAGTGCAGCGTCACCGGGTTACGGCCCCGCGACACCGCCAGCAGCGGCCACATCTCGCCCAGCCCGGCCTCGGCCTCCCACTCGCCGCCGAACTGGGATTCGTTGGTGGAGACGTACATCACCCGGCCCACCATGGCGCTGGCCCGGGGCGAGGCGAAGGGGAACTCGAACTGCCGGATGTTGTTGGGAAGAAAGACCGAGCTGCCCTGGGCCACGGCACCCGTGGCCTGGAACGCGAGCAACGCTCCGGCCGCCGCCGTAATGGCGGGCCGGTTGAAGCGGGCCCGGCGTGGCCTTAGTTTTTGAGGCTGAAACCCGGACAATAGACTCACCTGGCAGGGAGTGTTCATGTCGAGTGCCGTGTTCCTCGCCGTTGTGGCCGTTCTGTCACCCGCCGACAGCATGCCGTTGGCCCAGGTGCGCCACGATGCCGCCCGGCACCAGGTGATCGTCACCGCCGGCCCCTTCTCGGTCAAGGCCATGCCGCCCGGCATGAAGCACGAAGAGATGGGGATGATGGAGGACCATAACACGCCGCTCATCCGGTTCGAGTGGCCGGTGGACGGCTCCTTCCGCGGCTTCGCCATCGAGATCGTGGACGGCAAGGGCGTGGCCGTGGACCGGAAGATGGTGCACCACCTGATCGCCATCAATTTCGACCGGCGCCAGCTCTTCTACCCGATGTACGAGCGGATCTTCGGCATCGGCTCGGAAACCGAGGACGCCAGCATTCCCAAGTCGCTGGGCGTGCCCGTCAAGGCCGGCAACAAGATGGGGATGTACCTGGCCTGGGCCAACGAAACCGGGAAGGACGTGGAGGGCGCCCAGATCGTGCTCAGGCTCTCCTACAGCCCCACCAACCTGAACCCCCGCCCGCTCTCGGCGCTTCCAATTTACATGGATGTGAATCTGACCGTGGGCAAGGGCAACGAGTTCGACATCCCCGCCGGGCGGAGCGAAAAGGCCTGGGAATTCACCCCCACGGTCGGCGGGCGGATCCTGGGTGTGAGCGGCCACATGCACGACTACGGCGTGCTGGTCCGGCTGGAAGACGTGGAGTCCGGTAAGGTGCTGACCACCGTCAACGCCAAGCGGAAGCCCGACGGGAAGGTGCTCAGCATGGAGCGGCGGCTCTTCGGGGTGACCGGTGCCGGGCTCAGATTACGCGCCGGCCGCAAGTACCGGGTGGTGGGCGTCTACGAGAACTCGAGCGGCGCCGCGATCAAGAACGGCGCGATGGCCCACATGGTGGGGCTCTACGTGCCGGACGACTACAGCAAGTGGCCCGAGCTCGATCTCACCGACGAGACGCTCCAGGATGACCTGGCGTATCTCAATGAGATGGGCCAGAAGGGACACAAGCATCAGATGTAAGACGCTAGGACGCTAAGACGCTAAGAAACAGCCGCTCCAAGGACCCTCTTAGCGTCATAGCGTCATAGCGTCTTAGCGTCTAGCGTCTCGCGTCTCGTCCCGGAAAACCAGCGTCTCGTCCCTGAAATCTTGACCTCCATCCCTTTCTGGAGGGAACATTCCTCCCGATGATCTCCTCACCCTCCGCACCGTCCGCGACGTCCGCGACCTCCCGACTGGCCCTGGCCGGCTTCCTGGTCTGGGCTCTGGTCGTCGTGGGCGTGGGCAGCCAGACCTACGCGACCTACGCAGTCAAGCGGGAGGAGATCTCTTTCGGCATCGCCGTGTTCTGGGCGTTCAACGACTGGCTCGGCTGGCTGCTGCTGGCGCCGCTGGTCTTCTATCTGGCCCGCCGCTTTCCGGTGGAGCGGCCCCACGTGGCCCGGAACCTGTCGCTCCACCTGCTGTTCGGCTTCACCGCCGCGCTGCTGCATGGGCTGAGTTACTTCGTCATGGAAGAGGTGACCGGCGAGCTGGAGCACGGCGACCTCACCATGACCCAGCTGGGCTTCCTCTACGCCGCCAAGAATTTCGTGATCGGCGTGCTGGTGTACGGCGGGATAGTGAGCCTGTCGCACGGACTGGAGTACTACCGCCGCTACAAGGAGCGCGAGCTCCGGGCCACCCAGCTCACCGCCGAGCTGTCGAAGGCCGAGCTCGAGGTGCTCAAGATGCAGCTGCAGCCGCACTTTCTGTTCAACACGCTGCACGCGATCTCCGCCCTGGTGCGATCCGACCCGGAGGCTGCGGACCGGATCATCACCCGCCTGGGCGACCTGCTGCGAATGAGCCTGCAATCCAATGGGCAGCAGGAGGTGACGCTGCGCCAGGAGCTGGAGTTTGTCGAGAAATACGCCGACATCCAGCGCACCCGCTTCCGCGACCGGCTCACCATCCGCATCGACGCCGACGCCGAGGCGCTGGACGCGATGGTGCCGAGCCTGATCCTGCAGCCGCTGGTGGAGAACTCGATCCGGCATGGGGTGGAGCGGCGCGAGGAGCCGGCCAGCATCGAGGTGCTGGTGCGCCGCCGGGGCGCGCGGCTGGTGCTGACGGTGCTCGACAACGGGCCTGGCTTTCCCGATGACGTGCTGACGCCGGTGCCGGGCCGGGGGCTGGGCCTCTCCAATACCCGGGCGCGGCTCGCGGCGCTCTATGCGGCGGAAGGCCGCCTCACCGTGGCCGAGGCGCCGGGGGGTGGCGCGCTGGTCACCCTGGATATCCCGTTCCGTGCTTAGCGTCCTGGTGGTGGACGACGAGCCGCTGGCGCGGGAACGGATTCGCGCGCTGCTGGACGACGAGTCCGACGTGAAGATCGTGGGCGAATGCGCCAGCGGGCGCACCGCCGTGAAGGCGATCCAGGAGAAGCGGCCCGACCTGGTGTTCCTCGACGTGCAGATGCCCGGGGTGGACGGCTTCGGCGTGGTGGAGCAGATCGGCGCGGCGCGGATGCCGGCGATCGTGTTCGTGACCGCGTTCGACCAGTACGCTCTCAAGGCCTTCGAAGTGCACGCGCTGGATTATCTGCTCAAGCCGTTCGACCGGGAGCGCTTCCAGGCGACGCTGGCCCGGGCGCGGAACTCCCACGGCGGCGAGGCTCGGCTGGCGGCGCTGGTGCAGTCGCTGGCGGCGCGGCGCAAGTTCGCCGAGCGGCTGCTGGTCAAGGGCGGCGGGAAGGAGCGGCTGGTGCCGGTCGACGAGGTCGACTGGTTCGAGGCCGCGGGGAATTATGTGAAGATCCATACCGGAGGGGAGCGGCTGCTGCTGCGGGAGACGATGGCGAACCTGGCGGAGCGGCTGGACCCCGACCGGTTTGCCCGGATCCACCGGTCCACCATTGTGAATCTCAAGCGGGTAAAGGAGCTGGAGCCCTGGTTCCACGGAGATTACGTGGTGCGGCTGCACGACGGGCAGAAGCTGACGCTGTCGCGGAGCCATCGGAGCCGATTGCTCGCGCTGCTCAACTCTCCGGGTTAGGGCACCGCATACCAATTCACCCAAGAGTTGGCTTGTCCTGGGGCCCACAGATTTCACATATCGGTGAAATCTGTGGGTGGCAGTTCCTGGCGCACAGGCTCCCTAGCGCCAGGGAACTCGTTCGAGGTGCTCCAGGTCATCGGTGTCCTTGCGCGCCAGATACAGCACCCCCGAGCCGAAGCCGACCAGCCGCGTGCGCGGAGGGAACACCACCTGTGCGGTGCGCAGTCCCCTCGCGTCGAACAGGTCGTAGATCGGGATCGAGTCCGTGACCGAGCGGGTACGAGCCACCCACACCACCCCGTCCGGCCCCACCCGGACGGCGTCCCGGCCGCTGAACGGCGGCATGGTCTCCGGGTAGATCGGCTCGCCGGCTCGCTTGCGCTGCGGCGGCTTGCTGCCGGCCGGTCTTTGTTCCGGCGGTCCACTCGGCCCTCGCGGCCCCGTCTCCCACCCTTCCTTGAAGGCGGCCCGGTCTTCCTCGCTCACCCGGATCGGCTCCCAGGTGACGGCAGTCCCCACGGTCCATCCTGAGGTCATGCTCCACCGCACCCGATAGGGCGCCGGCTCCACCATGGCGATTCTGCCCTCCGGCCCTACCGACCACTGGGGGCGGGGCGCCCAGGCCCGGGGCCGCAGGATGATATCGGTGCCACGCTCGGCCGCCGCCGGACTCATCATATCTTCCCGCAGTGTATAGCTCGCCACCGTGTCCATCGCGACGGTACCGGGGTCCCAGCGCACGATCGGCACGATGCGCCACTGTCCCGGGCGGAGCGGCCCCGGCAGCTGCTCGAAGTAGACCCGGCCCCGGACATCCGTCCCCCGGCTGTCCCACGCGGCAGTCAGCGACAGCATCTTCGCGCCCCGCGGCACAACCGACCCCGTGATCGCGCCGTCCGGGGCGAACTCGAGAAAACGCGCGTTGCCGGGATCGAGAAGCAGGGTCCTCCCCTCCGGCATCGCCAGGAAGCTGCCCGGCTGCCGAAACTCCAGCGGGCCCCCGCCCTGCCGGCCCCGCGGCTCGGCGGTCTTCCCGGTGAAGTCGGCCAGGAACACCGCGCGGTCCCGGTCGTCGCTCACCAGCACCCGTTTGTCCGGCAGCTCGCGGATGCTCTGGATATGGCTGAAGTCGTGCGCCACTGAGCCGTCCGGCGCGCCGAGGGTACGACGCGTCTGAGCCTGAGCCTGGAATGCGGTTGCCGGCAGAACAAGGATTCCCACGACAATCAGTCGCCGCCCCATTGCCATCTCCTCCTGCGCGTAATGGGAGCCGGGCGGTTCGTCCCTGCCCGTCTCGGCTCGTCCCGGAACCCGCGAACCTCTCCGGTTGGACGGCTACCGTGGGTCCATGGTTGTGGCACCGGTCCTTTCCGTATTGGCCCTGCTCCAGGCTCAGGCCGCCGTCTCGCTTCGGTCGCCGGCCGAGGCGGTTCTGGTGGCTACGCGCGCGGCCGCCCCAAAAGTAGACGGCAAGCTGGATGACGAAGGCTGGGCCCACGCCACGCCCGCCGGAAGCTTTCGCCAGCGCGACCCCGAGGAGGGCGCCGCCGGCACCGAGCGCACCGAAGTCCGGGTCCTCTACGATGACGAGGCCCTCTTCGTCGGCGTCCGCGCCTTCGACTCCCACTCGGCCCAGATCTCGGCCCCGCTGGCCCGCCGGGACGAGACGCCCCCGTCGGACTGGATCGGCATCCTGATCGATTCCTACTTCGACCGCCGCACCGCATTCGAGTTCGTGGTGAATCCCGCCGGCGTCAAGCAGGACACTTATCACTACAACGACGGCGAGCTCGACCCCACCTGGGACGCGATCTGGCAGGTGGGCGTCACCACGGACGGCGAGGGCTGGACCGCCGAGTTCCGGATTCCCTGGAGCCAGCTCAAGTTCGGCGGCAGCCAGGACCGGCGCTTCGGATTCAACATCTGGCGCAAGATCAATCGCACCGGCGAGCTGCAGCACTGGAAGCTGATGCCCAAGAACGAGCCCGGTGACGCGTCGCGCTACGGCGAGCTGACCGGCCTCTCCGAGCTCAAGCCCAGGCGCCCGCTGGAGGTCACGCCCTACTCGCTGCTCTCCTCGGGCAAGGCCACAGCCGGCGCCGACCTCCGCTACGGCCTCACCTCCAACCTGACGCTGTCCGCGGCGTTCAACCCCGATTTCGGCCAGGTCGAGGCCGACCCGGCGGTGGTGAACCTGTCGGCCCAGGAGACCTTCTATCCGGAGAAGCGGCCGTTCTTTACCGAGGGAAGCGACGCGTTCCGGTTCCGGATCACCGCCTCGCCCTGGTCGCAGGAGCAGTTCTTCTACACCCGGCGCATCGGCCGCGCGCCACAGCTCGCTCCCGGCGCCGGCGAGACGACCATCCTGGGCGCGGCCAAGGTCCAGGGCAAGACGCCGAGCGGGTGGACGGTGGGCGCGCTCACCGCGCTCACCACCGAAGAGACCGCCTCGCTGGCCGTGATCGAGCCGCGCACCGGATACGGCGTCGCGCGCCTGTCCCGCGATTTCCGCAGCGGGCGCACCGTGATCGGCGCCTTCGGTACCGTCGTCCACCGCGACCTGCCGACGACGATCACCTCGCTCCGCTCCGACGCGGTGGCCGGCGGCATCGAGCTGCAGCATCGATTCGCGAACGACCAGCTGCTGGCGCGGGCCAGCGTGCTGGGGAGCCGGGTGAGCGGCAGCGCCGCCGCCATCACCGCCACCGCGCGCTCCTCGGTGCACTACTTTCAGCGCCCCGACATGGGCTACGCCTCGGTCGACTCGTCGGCCACGTCGCTGTCCGGGTTAGGTGGCTACGTGGAGGTCAAGAAGGACGCCGGCACCTGGCTCTACGGCGGCCAGGTCAGCACCCGGTCGCCCGGGCTCGAGCTGAACGACGCCGGCTTCCAGAACAACTCGGGCCGGACCTTCCAGATGGCGTGGATCACCCGTCGCTGGCTCCAGCCGGGGCCGGTGTTTCGAACCTTCGCCCTCAAGCTCAACCAGTGGTACGAGTGGGACTACGACGGGAGGAGCTTGAACGGCGGGGTCGAGCTGATCGGGAATGCGGTGCTCAAGAATTACGGCCGGCTCAACTTCTGGACCGGGGCCAATCGGGACGGCTTCGAACACTCCGCGCTCCGGGGTGGGCCCGCGCTGCGGTTTCCGGAGGGAGGGTGGATCGGCGGCCTGTTCGAGAGCGACCCGCGCAAGGCGGTGCGGGTGACGCTGGACGGCAACCACTGGAGCTACTTCGAAGGGCTGGGCCAGGGCACTTCCGCGAGCGTCATGCTGTCGTGGCGGCCCTCGGGGCGATTGGACCTGTCGATCGGCCCCCGGTACGAGCACGAGACGCCGAGCCGGCTGATCGTGAAGAGCGGCGTGGTGGCCGGCAGGACCGAATACGTGGTGGGCGACCTGTCGCAGAAGACGGTGAGCCTGGCCACGCGGGCCAACTTTACCTTCACCCCGACGCTCACCTTCCAGCTCTATGCCGAGCCGTTCCTGTCGTCGGGTCGGTTTCTCACATTCAAGCGGGTGACCGATCCGCGCGGCTCGAGCGAGGCCCGGCGCTTCGACGTGCTGGACGCGGGCCGGCTGATCCGGAACGGCGCCAGCGTTTCCGCCGATTTCAACGCGGACGGTACCGCCGATCTCGAGCTGGGCGAGCCGGACTTTACGATTCTCTCGCTCCGCTCGACCGCGGTGCTGCGCTGGGAGTATCGCTCGGCGTCGACCGTGTTCCTGGTCTGGCAGCAAGAGCGGGGGCGGGAGCTCGAGGACGGACGGTTCCGGCTGGGCGGCAACCTGAGCAGCCTGTTCGGGGCGGAGGCGAGCAACAAGCTGATTGTGAAGGTGAGCTACTGGATAAGTCGGTAGGTCGGTACGTCGGTAGGTCGGTAGTGGGTAGGCCAGTAGGCAGGGAGGTCGTCGCGTGCCAGGATAGCTACCGACTTACCGACCTACCGACCTACCGTCAGAGTAATCGCCGCGCCCCCACCCACCGCTCGA
>Ga0070699_100005908_pt1 | contig 10696 bp, 14 predicted proteins | sample KBSK1503metaG_FD_65473 | JGI IMG/M metagenome (GOLD analysis project Ga0070699, IMG submission 65473) | Corn, switchgrass and miscanthus rhizosphere microbial communities from Kellogg Biological Station, Michigan, USA - KBS K1-50-3 metaG | ecosystem: Host-associated > Plants > Roots >...
GAGCCGACGGTCATGCCACACGAACGTCGACCCGCGGGAGCGAAGGCGCCAGCCGGAGCCGAGCGCTGATCCCTTCAGCAGCCCGAGGCCGGCTGCAGTCAGGGACGCGGCGTTGACCATCACGCGTCCGCCGGCAAGTCGCACGAACGGCTCACGAAGGTAACCCAGAATCACGATCGTATGACCCGCCTCGGCGGTGACGCTGAGCGCCCGATCGCTTTCGAAGACGCGCGCCTTCAGTGCATCGCTGTGGGACACGACGCTCGCGCGGTAATCGACTGCCAACACGCTCGAACGGAGATGTGCGGCTGCCCCGGCCGGCGCAGTCAGGGCGACCAACGCGAGGAGTGCGACAAGCCCCGGAAGGCTGAGCGAAGGCGGAGGGAGTTGAGCCGTCGTCGGCGCCAGTCCGTGGGCGCTGCTGGGTCTAATAGCCGCTGAAGCGGGCGGGCCGGAGTTGCTCCTCGGGGACGCCCTCAGCTTCCAGAGTCCCGACGACACCCTCGACCATCGCGGGTGGGCCGGCGATCAAGTAGGTGAGTGACTGCAGCTCGTCGCCGAGGTGATCCCGGAGGAACTCCGCATCGATGCGTCTTGTCTCCCCCTCCCAGTCCGGGTCGTCGGTCATCGTGACGACGAGCCGGAGGTTCGGGTTGACCCGCTCGAGCTCGAGGAGCTCGTCGAGAAACGCGGCCGACTCTCGATCGCGGTTCGAGTAGACGAGCGTTATCCGGTATGGAAGCTGCTCCTCGACGATGTAGCGGAGCATGCAGCGAAAGACCGTGATGCCGATGCCGCCGGCGACGAACACGTATGGCTTGTCCGTCTCCTCCGGGAGGAGGAACGTTCCCTTCGGGTCCTCGACGTCGACCTCGGCCCCGATCGGCAGCTCGACGAGCGAGCGCTTGAAGGCGGTGTCACGGATTCGCGTGCACAGGCCGAGCACTCCGCGCTCGTTCGGTGAAGTGACAACCGAGATGTGCCGCCGCGGCCCCTTCTCGTCGTCGTAAGGCGGATCGAGCAGAGTGACCCAGAAATACTGACCCGGCTCGAAGTCGACCTCTCGGCCAAGCAGGTCGAAGACGACCAGGAGCGTTCCCTTCGCGACCTCCCGCTTCTCCTTGATCAGTGCGCGCACGTGCTACCAGCCCTGCTCGACATAGGCGCAAACCCGCGAATCGTTGGGTAGGGGCGACGACGAGACCTTGACGACGCGAAACACGCCCTCGTGCCCGGGCACGGTCACCTCGCCGAGAGCGGTCGGCGGCGGACCGTCTCGTTCGACAAGGAGATAGCCGCGCGCCGTTGGGACGAAGAGGAGGTGTTTCTCATCGGTTTCCTCATCGCTCCGCCATGATTCCAGCTTCGGGTCTTCGACTGGGCCTGCTTCAGCTCGTTCGGGATGTACGCCGCTCTTCTGTTCGTCGCCGTTGCCGTCGTTGATGGACACGTAACGCGCGATCCGCTCCTGCCAGGCTCCGTCCGAGGACACATCTTCATCGTCCGAGGGCGCAGAGCCGGAGACAGGCGTCGACTCCGCGTTCACTCGGTCGAGCTCCCGGCTGTCGACCTTGAGCACAACGGCGCGTTGCTTCGGGAGGACTTTTGCAACCACCGTGATCGGCAGCTCACGTCGCCGCCAGAGAAAGATGCCGTCGCGGCGAATCGCGATTCCTTCGTCGTCCGCGCCCACGAGCTCGATGAACGCCCCGATGCGTCGTCCCCGTGGTTCCAGGACCGCGTACTGGCGGGCGGCCGCGAGTAGTTCCCGAACCCGCCTTCGGTCGTCTCCATTCGGCGCTGCCGCGGCACCCACAATCGCCAATAGTGCCCTAGTCACCGAGGACAAGGCCGACCTTCGGCTCGCTGAGCTCGGCCGGGCAAGAAAGCGGCCCGGTAGAGAGATCCCGGGCCACTTCTGTGGAGAAGTGAGCGGCCCGGGTGGAGAACCGGGCCGCCCTCTCGCAGGGGGCGCGTAGCTGTTGGCGAGCTTCTCGGGTGAGGAACTGCGACGAACCTCTCCCGGTGCACATCCCCTGATGTTGCCTTTTCATCGACCCCTGAGCACCTCTGTTAACCCCCTTTCGAGGGACAGGGGTGAATAGACGCCTGGAGGTCAAGGGCGGGCTGGCCCTGGGAGCCAGGGTCCATAAGCGGCAGCGATGGTTCGACAGGAAGCTTCATTCGTTTTCATGCGACCCGGTCACTTAAGTTGCCCGCGGCAGGGTCGATGTCCCTCACGAGAACAGGGACCAGGATGAAAGGGACGCCGCAGCCCTCGTCCCCGGGAAGCTCGCCGCTTCTTTCGTCCCTGACCCCCTCACGCGGAAGGGCGGCCTTCTCCTAGCCGCCCTTCTGCCTCTCTGAGGCGGGCTCGGGCTGGTCGCGCTCGAGGCTTAGGACGTCGCGGTGATGGTGATTCCGCCGCGCGCCTTTTGCTCGAGCGTGACACGTACCTTGTCGCTCGGCAGGTCGAGCGCATTGGCGACGTCGTCGCGGATTTTGACCGCGAGGGCCTCGCAGAAGACGCCCTCGTTGCGGAAGCTACTGAGGTAGAGCTTGAGTGATTTCGACTCGAGGCATAGCGCTCCCGGGGAGTACTCGATCGTGGCGACATACAGGTCGGGTTGACTGGTGATCGGGCAGACGGCCGTGACTTCGTCGCTGGTCATCTCGACGTGAGATACGCCTGGATTCGCGAACGTCTCCAGGCCGGCGTAGCCCTCGCCATGGCCGAGCGCGACGAAATCGGTCGAACGTGTGCTTGCCTCGATAGCCGTACTCTAAGCCGAAGCCGCCGCAGCCGGAAGCCAGACGCGCAATCCGGCTCTGCTAGGCGGAGGGGGAGGGATTTGAACCCTCGTCGGACCCAAGAGCCCGAAACGGTTTTCGAGACCGCCGCATTCGACCGCTCTGCCACCCCTCCGAGGGACGCACAGGGTACCCGCCGTCAGGCGACGGTGATGTTCAGCCTCATGCCGGCTGCCTCGTGCCCAGGCACGGTGCAATAGAGCTCGTACTTCCCGACCTTCAGCGTCACCTTCAACTCAGCGCCGCCGCCCGGGGGGATCAGCTTCGTCTTGTCGCTCGTCCCCTTGATCGCAAGATCGTGCGGAATCTTGCCGTCGTTCTTCGCCTCGAACGTGATCTCGCCCGCCTTGAAGTTGGTCGACGCGAGAGTGATCTTGAACTCGACCTCGCTGACCGGCACTTTCGTCGCAGCGGGATTCGCCGTGGTCGTCGTGGTCGGCTGCGTCCTGGTCTTCGCGGTCGTCGTCTGTTGCGTGGTGCTCGTCGTCTGCTGCGCGGTCGTCCCCTCCGCAGCGGCGGCCTCGCCGTGCTTGCTCTCCGCCCCGAACACCTCGACCGCAGTGAGCATCCCGAAGAAGAACACGAACGCGACGACGATGAACGCCAGCAGCCCATTTCCCGGATAGTCAGGCCGGAAGCGCGGGAAAAGGAACGAGGACGCGAGGGCGAAGAGAATGAAGACGAGCGCGGTGACCCCGAGCCCGATCTCGTGTCCCGTTGAGAGGGCGAGCGGCACGCGCGGATACTACGCAGCCGAAAGCAGCCGGCGCTCCTCCCTGCGGCGGTAGGCCCGTGTACCCAGCATCCAGGCCAGGACCAGGACGATCAGCGGGCTGACGACGATCAACACGAACAGCGCCACGGCTCCGGCGCCGGCCAGGAACGAGCCGGCGTCTCGCGCGGCGCGCTCGATCCGGCTCATGCCGCCTTTCTTCACAGCCGCGGCCTGCTGCGAGGTGAGGGTCAGCGAGATTCTGGAGAGGCTCGCCTGGCGCAACGTCGCCTTGTTGGAGCCTGTGACGCGCGCGAGCTCCTGCCTCGCTGCGTCACGCTGCAGCGCGAGCCTGAGCCGCACATCCGCCGGCAGCGGGGAGCTCTTCAGCGTCTCGCCGATTCGCGCAATCAGCACCTTCAGCTGGACGATCCGCCGACGCTGCGACTGTACGACCTGATCGAGATCCTTGATCGAAAGGTGCTGCGCGGTCACCGTGCCGAGCTTGGCGAGCTGGAAGTACGCATCCTCGACGCGGGCGACCGGGATGCGCAGCACGAGGTCGGACTGGCCGCCGCCGCCGTTGGTCGATTCGTCGACCGAGGCGACATAGCCACCGAACGACCGCGCAAGCTGTGTCGCCTTGGCCGTGCGGTCGTGCAGCGTGTCGACGTCCTTGACGCGCACGGTCAGCGAGGCCTCGTAGCCCTGATAGCGACCGGGGACGGGCGTCGGCACCACCGCAGACCACGGCTTCGCCAATGGCTGCGGCAACGCCTGACCGAGGACCGGCGTCGTCGTAGTCCCGCTGCCCTCTACCGCGCCCCGGTGAACCTGCGTATCGAGCTGTCCCGCTGCGGCGGTCTGCTTGGAGTTGCCGCCCGAATGAATGATGCCGTGAATCACCGCTGCACTCGCGAGCCCAAGCACGCACACCGGTGCGAGCACGAGCAGCGAGCGTCGCCACGAGAGCAGGAGCAGCAGATCGTGCAGCGTCCGCGGTTGTGCGGGCTCACCGAGCGCACGCACATGCTCACGCACTTGCTGCGGCGCAGCAGTCGGAAGCGCCCGCAGGTCACGCACGAGCTCTTCGAACTCGCGCTCGAAGTCAACGTTAGTCGCGGACATCGCGCATCATCTCCTCGAGTCGTTTCAGGGCCCGGCTCAATCGCGTCGAGCAGGCGGTGGTGCTGATTCCGAGCACGCGGGCCACGGTGGGGCCGTCGAGCTCGAGCAAGACACGCAACGCCACGACCTCGCGTTCGGCGGCAGAGAGGCGGGCGAGCGCCGATTCTAGGTCGCCAGGACCAAATGCGGGCTCCTCCAATTCCGGCACGTCACGTGCGTACTTCTCTTCGCGGCGGCGGCGGCGCTCCTCGGAACGAAAGTGATCGAGCGCCGTCGTGCGTGCGATGCCGCAGAGCCACGCGCGCGGAGTTCCCCGCCGCGGATCGAAGCGCCGCCAGACGCGGAACGCTTTCTCGAAGGTCTCCCCCGTCAGGTCCTCTGCCACCGCTCGGTTACCGGTGAGAAACAGCAGATAGCGGTGGACCGCGTCAAGCTCGGATTCCGCGACCGCCGAGAAGGTCGGACGGTCGACCCGCAAGCCGGGCCACGAGGTCGTCACCGCGTTCACGGCTTTCATACGCCGCCGCGAGGTCGGATGGTCACATCGGGAGTGTGACCTAGCAGGGACCGGCCGCAGGCGTCCCGCCCGGACCGGTGAAGTGCTGCACGCCGCCGCCGATGCCGGCCTGCAGGCAGTACGAGGTGGCGTCTGCGTGTACGACCGTCGCGCCGAACGCCGGCGGTAGTGTCGCGCCAGCGTAGGTCGCGTGCTCCGACTTGTAGGCCTCGAGCTCCGTGGCGGCGGCCGTGAAGTTGAGCCCGCTGACGGCGGCGGCGGCCTGGGCTTCCGCAACCTTCGTGCTCTTCGCGGTCGGCCCGTTGTGGCTCATGCTGAGCATCATCAGCACACCGACGATCGCGAGAGAACAAACCGTCGCGACAAGACCCAATGTACGACCCATAGCCCGTGTTATCGGGCCGGTTCGCGTTTCGCTTGAGTGAGACGCCGGACGCGCCCTGCGCGCCCGGCGCTCAGATCACGACTCGGCCCAGCTCGCCTCGGCCCAGCTGGCGTAGTCGAACGCCAGGACCGGAGCCGGAACAGCTGCCGGAGCCGGAACAGCCACGCTGACCAGAGGCTGTGACTTCGCAGTGGCAGCCGCTGCCGTCGACGGGCTCCCCGCGATTGCCGCGACGACCATCAAGACGATGATCGCCGACGTACGCTTTCCAGTCTTCTTCCTCGCCATGTCCCTATCCCTCTCGCCGCAGAATTCTCCACCCGCAGTTGCAGTGAAGCACGCCCCTTCCGAAGCACTTTGTGCGCGCGGTAGACCAGTTGCGTCCCCCTTCAGGGGGAGGGAGCGCCGCGATTCACCCGATCGAGGGATCAGCGATCCGTGCGACACCTCCCCGAACGGGGTGATCGCATGTCGTACGCAAGAAAGCGAAGGTCGCGGCATCTCAGAAGGGGAAGCACCTTCCATGGCAGAGCCCCGGTGACAGGCCGCAAGTCACTGGGGCTCTATTTTTGTTGTGTGTCGCCGAGCGGTACGGCAAGCTCCCACGATGGTTCCTGAGTCGCGTCTCGAAACGACCGAACACGGCCGCGTCCCGATGGGCCACGGCTGGTTCGTCCTCAACGCGCGTGAGGCACGCTGGTACCACACGGAGGGACGCTCCGCCATCTGCGAGTTCGAGGGCGAGCAGGATTTCTTGCAACTGGGGATCAACCTCAGCGTCCTCGAGCCGGGCGAATTCATGGCGATGTACCACTGGGAGGCCGACCAGGAGGACTTTCTGGTCCTCGCAGGCGAGGCGCTGCTGATCGTCGAGGGCGAAGAGCGCCCCCTACGGAAGTGGGACTTCGTCCATTGCCCCGCCGGCACGAACCATGTCATCGTCGGGGCCGGTGACGGACCTTCTATCGTTCTTGCAGTCGGCGCACGCGACCAATCGACCGGCCCGGACTGGGGCGGTTACACCGTGGACGAGGCCGCACTTCGCCACGGCGCAGGCGTCCAGCAGGAGACGACCGACCAGCATCAAGCGTACGCGCCGTTCAGCAAGCGGGAACCAACTCGTTACCACGAAGGGTGGCTCCCCGAGTAGCGCGGAATACTGCGTTTGTGCGGCTCGTTACTGAACGAGTCGAGACAGGGAGGCAGAGATGTCGTACGGGATCCTGTTGCTGCGGGTGGTCGTCGGCGTCGCGTTCGTCGGACACGGAACCCAGAAGCTGTTGGGCTGGTTCGGCGGGTACGGACCGAAGGGAACCGGCGGGTTCTTCGGGTCGATGGGCTACCGCGCCCCGGTGCTGATGGCGGTCGCGGCCGGACTGTCAGAAGGCGGAGGGGGCACGCTGCTCGCGCTCGGGTTCGCCACGCCGCTCGCGGGCGCGCTGCTCGCGACGGTGATGATCAACGCGATCGCCGCGGTGACATTCAAGAGAGCGTTCATGCTCGGGTCAGAGCTCGAGATCATCTACCTGACGATCGCCGTGTCGCTCGCTGCGACCGGCCCAGGCCGCTTCTCGATCGACCGAGCGATCGGGTGGGACGACAACATCTCCGGCGTTTGGTGGGGCGTCGGCGCGCTTGGCGCCGCGCTCATCGTCTCGTTGCTGACCCTGACGCTGGGGCGCACAAGATCAGTGGCACGGCAGGAGCCCGCAGCGCAGACGTAGTTGCCGTTCGTGGGCTCATGACACGTTGGCGCAGATCACGCGACCGACCAGGGCCGAGTATCCCGACGTGGCGCGCGCCGTCTGCACCAGCCAGCCGCTGCCGTCGCTGGAGGGCATGTTGACCACGATGTACGGACCGTCGCCGGGGATGATCCCGCCGCCGGTGCCGCCGCCTCCTCCGATTGCCTTCTTTCCGGCTGGGCAGGTCATGGCTACGGAGTTGTAGACCTGGTTCATCACGATGCTTGGTCCTCCCTCCACCACTTCGTAGCCGCTGACGCCGGGAAGCTGCCCCGGCTTGAAGTCCGCTGCGAGCAGCGAGTGGTTCTTCACCTTGGACGAGATGACGGCGTTCGCCTTCAGTTGCGCAGTGCCCACGCTGTTCACCGGCACGTTCAGGATCTGCGCATAGCTCGTTCCGCTGAGGGCGACCGCAAGCGCGAGGCAGGCGATGACCATGGCCGCCGACGGCCTGGGGATGGATCGAAACATGACATTCCTTTCTGAGCCGATCGGACGCAGACCTGGCCCGGGCCCCAAATCGTGACCAGGGAATGGCGACGCCGTCTGCGGCAACGACGCCGCCTTGCATCCAGAACGCGCGGACGGATCGCTCCCACCACACGCTCAGGTCGGTCCCTGGGCTTCGGTTGGCTTCAACCTCGGCCGCATCAGTCCTTTGCTGGGTCAAAAAGAAGAAAGGGCCGGCGTCGATTGCCGCAGTCGGGCGCCGGCCCTTCCTCAGCCATCGAAATGGCTACCCGCGACGATGATACCCAAAAGGGTGTCCGTAGTCTATTTAAAACTGACTGGAAAATGGGCTAATATTGACGGGAAGCTACTCAAAATTCACGCCAATGCAGCCTGAAAACTTTGACCCTCAGACCGGGATTCCTGGTGGCCCTCCGGCCGTTTCATCCTGGTTTGAGGAAGGCGAACTTGGCATCTGTCCCGAGTGCGGGCAGCAAACCCTTCTGCCACCCGACGAAATGGCAGAACCGGCCGCCATCTGTCTCACATGCGGTGCGCTGGGTGTTCTGCCCAAGTAGTCTCCGCGTGCCTTCGGCGACGGAGTAGGTCGCTCGCCAGTTGGTAGATAGAAGCGAAGCGCAGAAGACATTGCGGCCCCCGCGTTTGGAAAGACCAACGCCGAATGGGCCTTCTCACGTCGGATGATTGCTACTGGTGCGGGCGGTGAGAGACAGTTGGCGCCACAACGCCAACAGTCAGACGGCGCTCGCACCAATATCTGGGCTCGGGAAGCGCGATGCCGGCGAACGCCGTAGCTCCGGTTTCAGCGGATGATGATCGTCCAACTGCCCATGGGTTCCTCTGGTGGTGCTGCGTTGATGTACAGCCGATAGCGGCCGGCGGGCAAACGCGTCGTACCGCTGTGCTCCTGTGAACTGACGACCCCATTGAGCGTCGGGCCTGCAGGAAAGCTCTGAAGGCGAGTGCCGGTGTTAGTCCAGTGCTCCCTCATGGCTCGTCCCTCCAGCCAGGTCTCCGGCAATGGTACTCCTCCGGGAGAAGGATTTCGGCGCAGGATTGCGGTCGGAAGGCCCCGGCGCCTAGTTTTCCGGGGTGCAGATCGTCAACGTCTTCACTGACGAGTGGACTGGGACGGCCGGTCGTAGCCGGGATGACTAGGTTCGTCGTCGACGCCGGCGCCGTCCTCCACCTGGCGAGCGCGGAGGCCGAGGTCTCAGCTGCGCACAAACTCCTCGCACCGACGCTCCTTCGTTCCCAAACGCTGTCGGCTCTGCACGAGGCCGTCGAGCGAGGCGAGATCCCGGCCGATGTCGCGCGCGAACGCCTCACCCGTATCAGGGGTATGAAGATCAGGCTCCTGGGCGACGCCGTCCTCCAGCGGCGGGCCTGGGACCTCGCGGATCAGTTGGGATGGGCCTCGACTTACAACGCCGAGTACGTCGCACTCACTCAACTTCAGGCAGACGCGTTGGTAACCCTGGACGCCGAACTGGCACGCCGCGTCGAAGGGATCGTCGCGACGGCGCCGATTGACGCGCTGCGCTAGGAAGGCAGGTCCGGCCGTCGACCCGCGCCGTTCAATGCGGACGATCGCCAACTGGGCGATCTGATATCTGTTCCGGTTATGAGAAAGGCGATGATTCCGCTCTCGTTGTTCCTCCTGGCTTCCGCACTGATACTGGCGGCTGGGGTGTCGGGTGCCCCAGCAAAACAGCAGCAGGGTTGCGAGACGCCCGTGTACGAGAACGGACTCGACCTCGTCTTTGGTCGTGCAAAGTCGCGGGCTGCTGCCGACAAGATTGCTCAGCAGGCGGTGACGGTCGGGTTCAAGGGCGTGAAGACCGTGCAAGAGAGTTGCACGCGCTGGAAGGCTGTTCTGCGCGGCCTCGATTCGTTCTCGACGGCGGTGGGGGTGCAAGCCGAGGCGCGGACTGTTCACCGCTTCCCGACGATCGAATGCGTAACCTCGCAGCAGACCGGACAGCTTCAGGCGATCTTCGGGACGCTGCCAACGATCAGCGAACTCAACGTGGTGATCGCAAGGGCAAACAGCTTCGGCTACGTCGGCCTGAAAATCAAGCGCGCACCGTGCGGGGGTTATCAGGCCTACGTCGCGGGTTTCAGCGACAAAGCCCAAGCCCTGGAGTTCGCACAGACGGCGCGCGAACGGTCCGGGCTCCGGGTCACAATCATCAAGGCCTAAACCCGACCTCTCTAAGGCCTGGCTGAGCGATGGGCGCAGGTGGGATCGAACCACCGACCTCCCGCGTGTGAAGCGGGCGCTCTCCCGCTGAGCTATGCGCCCGAGAGCGAATCGAGGATACCCAACGAGGTTCGACGCCACTGCCGAACGATCCGCGACGCTGCCGTCCAACCTCGGCGAGGGCCGTCTCCTCGCGAACGTACCGGTGCCAGGCACGGGTACGAAACGCATGAAGAACAGTCACGCAACTCAGCGATCCCCCTTGCGGTGCTGAATCCCCGGGCGCGTACCGGTGCCAGGCACGGGTACGCAACTGTGACGAGCGAGTCGCGGATCCGACGAGCGAATCGAGGATCCCCAATCCCATAACCGGCCCCGAATCGAAACCGCCCGCGCAAAGTCATCATGCCTCGCGAAGCGAGGCGGACTTTTCGAGGCGAAAACCGCGGCACGTAGGAGGAATGCTTAGCGCTGCTGCCTCCCGGCCCTGACGCGGTTCACACACTCCCACTGCCGCGGCGCGGCGATGGTAGCAGCGGGATCTGGCAGTGGTTTGCCAACCGAGGAACGAGGCAAGAGAACGCCGTGCGCTTTCGGCGAAATGCACCACTTGATCCGGGGCAGGTAACAGACGCTCGGGGACGGGGCGTCGGTCCAGGAGGAATCGCCGTCGGTGGCGGCGGGCTCGGCCTCGTCGGGCTCGCCATCTACCTCCTGATCGCTC
>Ga0070699_100005910_pt1 | contig 10693 bp, 10 predicted proteins | sample KBSK1503metaG_FD_65473 | JGI IMG/M metagenome (GOLD analysis project Ga0070699, IMG submission 65473) | Corn, switchgrass and miscanthus rhizosphere microbial communities from Kellogg Biological Station, Michigan, USA - KBS K1-50-3 metaG | ecosystem: Host-associated > Plants > Roots >...
CCCTCCTTGGCGAGCAACGTCGGGTTCGTCGTCACGCCATCGAGGATGCCGATGGTGGCCAGCGCCTCGATGTCCTTCACGCTGCCGGTGTCTACGAATAACTTCATGGTGTGCTCCGGTGTTAGCGCGCCGTCTCCTCGACGCGGTTCGACTCGCCGCTCACGTTGGCGACGGGGAGGCGGGAGTCGACCGCGACGACGGCGTACACGTATTTTTTCCCGGCGGCGACGCGCGTGTCACGGAAACGCGGCTCGGCAACCAGTGTCGGCGTGAGCGGTTGGAGTGTGGCATCGGACGCTTCGCCGCGCAAGACCAGGTAGCCGGCCACGTCAGGCTCGGCATTGGGCTCCCAGATCAGGCTGATGCCGCCTTCGTCAACGACCGCCACCAGCCGCGCCGGCGGCGCGGGCGGGAACAGGTCGACCGGGATGAAACAGTTGGGCGGCGACGGATCGCCTTCGATGGTATTGGGCGCAAAGCCCCTGATGGGCCGCACGACGTAGCACCGCTCGCGGTCGAACTCCACCATGTCGACGAAGCTCATGGTCGCCAGCGGCGTCGAATTGACGGGCATCGGCGTCGTGGCGGCCCACGCCACGGGCGCGTTCGCGTCCGGGAACGCGAACGGGTCGGGCTCGACCTGGCGGTACACGTTGTATCTCACCGGCCCCGAGGGCAGCACCACGGCGTTGGCCGCCGCCGCGGCCGGCGTCGTCACGACCGGCTCGAACTGTTCGTTGAGCGGCGGATCTTCCTGCGGCAACGCCGAGTCGAACAGAAAGCCGACGATGCCGCCGGATGGCGGCCACTGGAGATCCAGCGTCGTCTCCGTCCAGCTCGCGTTGACGAATGCCGGCGGGTCTGGCGTCTCGATGAGCGGAAAATCGGCGGCGGTCCCCGGCGGACCCGGACGTCCCCGCTGGCTGAAACCGATCGCGATGTAATAGCGGCGCAGCACCTCGGGTTCAGCGGTCGTCGAGGCGACCGGCGCAATCGTCGGCGCGCGCCCGCGTCGCGGCTCTTCCACGACTTTCCCTTCCGCCATCTTCGCGGGCGTCAGGTGGTCGAGCACCGTCACCATCATGCCGGGCGACGCACCCTTGGAGAGATCGATGGGCTCGGTGGTCTCCGCGGCAGGCGCGTCAGGCGATGGCGGTGGAATGACCGGGATGGTGGCGACGAGGTCCGCCACTTCGACCCATCGCGCGTTGGGCGGCGGTCGTCGGCCGGTATAGCCGTAGACCTCCACGCGGCCGAGGTCGGCTGGCACCGAGCTGTCGATGTTCTTGGCCGGGATAGTGACGGTGACGAACGCGTCGCTGCCGACGTGCTGCGCCTGGATCATGCTGACCTGGGCAGGAATGCGGAGGATGGGCGCGAGGGGCGGCCCTTTCTTGCCGCAGGCGGCCACCACGACGGCCGCAACCACGAGGGCCGCCGTCCCGGCGGCACGACACGAAGCCCGCGAAGAGGAGAGAACCACGAAGGCCACGAAGGACACGAAGGTCTACAACAAAATCTTACTTCGTGTTCGTCGTGCCCTTCGTGTTCTTCGTTTTCTTCGTGCTCTTCGTGCTCTTTGTGCTCTTCGTGGTTCTACTCGCCGACAGCCTGCTCGATCGGCGCGATGTCGGCGTCGGGTCGACGCACGGCGCGGCGGCCGCCCTCGGAAGGACGGAAGCGCCGCACGTCGACGCCGAGGTTGCGCACCTTGTAGTTGAGAATCCGCTCGGTGGTATCGAGCAGCCGCGCGGCCTTGGCGCGGTTGCCGCGGGTGGTCTTGAGCGCGTCCTGGATGAGGTCGCGCTCGAAGCCCTCGACCGCATCCTTCAGCGACACGCGCGTCACGGTGCCGGACGCATCGGCCGTCTGCAGCGACGGCGGCAGGTGATGGCCGTGAATCACCTGGCCGTCGCAGACGAGCACCGAGCGCTCGAGCGCGTTCTCGAGCTCACGGACGTTGCCCGGCCAGTGATACGACATCAGCATGTCGATGGCCGGCGTCGAGATGCGCTTGATCACCTTGCCGTGCTCGCGCGAGAACTTCTCGAGGAAATGGTCGGCCAGCAGCAGCAGGTCCGCCTTCCGGTCGCGGAGCGGCGGCACGAAGATCGTGAAGACGTTCAGCCGGTAATAGAGGTCCTCGCGGAACGTGCCGTTGGCGATCGCCTTCTCCATGTCCTTGTTGGTGGCGGCAATCACGCGGACGTTGACGCGCACCGACTCGGTGCCGCCGAGCCGCTCGAACTCGCGCTCCTGCAGGACGCGCAGCAGCTTGATCTGCGTGCTCGCGTTGATGTCGCCAATCTCGTCGAGAAAGATCGTCCCGCCCTCGGCGAGCTCGAACCGCCCCTTCTTGCGCGCGTTCGCGCCGGTGAAGGCGCCCTTCTCGTAGCCGAAGAGCTCGGATTCGATCAGCGTGTCCGGCAGCGCGGCGCAGCTCACCTTCACGAACGGCTTCTTCGCGCGCAGCGAGTTGTAGTGAATGGCGTGCGCGATCAGCTCCTTGCCCGTGCCCGACTCGCCGCGAATCAGCACGGTGGTGTTGGTCTGCGCCACCTGCGCCACCTGCTCGTACATCTGCCGTGTGGGGCCGCTCGTGCCAATGATGTTCGAGAAGTCGTACCGCTCGCGCAGCTCCTGCCGCAGGTGCGTGTTCTCGTCGACGAGCCTGCGCCGCTCCTCCTCCACCAGCCGCTGGACGTTGAGCGCCTGCGCAATCATCGAGCTGACGATGCCGAAGAACTTCACGCTGCTCTCGTAGTCGCGCTCGGCCTTGAACTTGAGGTCGACGGCGAGCGTGCCCACCGTGGCGCGCTGCACCACAATCGGCACGCAGATGAAGCTCAACTCGTTGCGCGCGACGTCGGCGCGACGCGGCATCCGGTTCAGGAACTCCGGCTCCTTGCTGATGCGCGGGACGACGATCGGCTTGCCGCTCTGCGCGACCTGGCCCGTGATGCCTTCGCCGACCTTGTAGCTGATCGTCCGGGCGCGGTCGTCGAACCCCTCGATGGCCTCGACGTGCAGCTCGCCTTCGCGCAGCAGCGTCACCATCCCGCGCACGACCCCGTGATGGCGGATGAGAATCTGGATCACCCGCTGCATCGACGACTTGAGGTTGAGGGTGCCCGACAGCGCCTGGCTAACCTCGAGCAGGGTGGACAGGCGTCGGGCGTCGCGTGAGGCAAGAGTGGCGTCGGGTGCTGGTTTCGCGGCGGGCATCGAGTCTCCTACATTCCTGATCTGATCGGTTCGCGTCGGGACAAATGTGTCCGGAAGGCCCTGCGCAGGAATTGCCTGCGAATTCGTGCGATTACCGTCATCACCGTACGTTGATGTCGTAGAGCCCTTACTATAGAACATTTTTGTCTGAATTCAGGCGTTTAAACGGCGCACGGAGGAGCAGAAGGCAAGCCGCGGGCCACGTCCGCCTGGGAGGCGGACGCTGGGCCGGTTTCAGGCGGCCTTAGAGGATATAGCGCGAGAGATCGTCGTTCCGGACGATGTCGGCGAGCATCCGATCGACGTAGGCCTGGTCTATCACGACGGTCTTCTGCCCCAAATCGGGGGCTTCGAACGACAGCTCGTCGAGCAGGCGCTCCATGACCGTGTGCAGCCGGCGCGCGCCGATGTTCTCCGTGGCGTCGTTGACGCGGGCGGCGAAGTCGGCGATCCGATCGACCGCGTCCTGCGTGAACGTCAGCGTCAGGTCCTCGGTGCCGAGCAGCGCCACGTACTGCTTGACGAGCGCATTGCGCGGCTCGGTGAGGATGCGGACGAAATCGTCGCGCGTCAGCGGCTCGAGCTCCACGCGAATCGGGAAGCGCCCCTGCAGCTCCGGAATCAGGTCCGACGGCTTCGACACGTGGAACGCGCCGGCCGCGATGAACAGGATGTGATCGGTCTTCACCATCCCGTACTTCGTGTTGACCGTCGTCCCCTCCACGATCGGCAGGATATCGCGCTGCACGCCCTCGCGGCTCACGTCGGGGCCGCCGTGCCCGCCGCCGGACAGGCCGTCGCGGCTCGCGATCTTGTCGATCTCGTCGATGAAGATGATGCCGGCGTGCTCGACCCGCTGCACCGCGGCGCGGCTGACCGATTCCATGTCGACCAGCTTGCTCTGCTCCTCGGCGACCAGGTGCGTGAGGGCCTCGGGCACCTTGAGGCGCCGCGACTTCATGCGCCCCTGGAACATGTTGCCCATCATGTCCTTGAGGTTGACGCCGATCTCCTCGACGGAGGTGCCCGCGATGATCTCGAACGACGGCATGGCGGATTCGCGGACCTCGATCTCCACGCTGCGGTCGTCCAGCCGCCCCTCGCGGAGCGACTCCCGCATCCGCTCGCGGGTCCGGCTCGCCTGCTCGCGCACGGCGGTCGGGTCCTCGCCGGGCCCCGCGGCGCGTGACGGCGGCAGCAGCAGGTCGAGCAGCCGCTCCTCGGCGGCGGCCTTCGCCTTCTCCTGCACTTCCTCGGACTTCTCTTCGCGGACCATGTCCACGGCGAGCTCGACGAGGTCCCGGACCATCGATTCCACGTCGCGCCCGACGTAGCCGACCTCGGTGAACTTCGAGGCCTCCACCTTGATGAACGGCGATTGCGCCAGCCGCGCGAGCCGCCGCGCGATCTCGGTCTTGCCGACGCCGGTCGGTCCGATCATCAGGATGTTCTTCGGCGTCACCTCGTCCGCGATCTCCTGCGGCAGCTGCTGGCGGCGCGTCCGGTTGCGCAGCGCGATCGCGACCGCGCGCTTGGCCTTCGCCTGGCCGATCACGTACTTGTCGAGCTCGGCGACGATCTCGCGCGGCGTCAGCGAGCGGACCGCCGTAGCTGTTCGTTCGGGGAGAAAAATCGCCATTTCAGAGTTCTTCGATTGTCAGGTTCGTGTTCGTGTAGATGCAGATGTCCGCGGCAATTTTCATCGCCTCGGTCGCAATCGCACGCGCGTCCAGCTGACTGTGCCTGGCCAGCGCGCGCGCCGCCGACAGCGCGAACGGCCCGCCCGATCCTACCGCCACGATGCCGTCGTCTGGTTCGATCAGATCGCCGGTGCCGGAGAGGACGAACGTCGCCCGCTTGTCGGCGACGACGAGCATCGCTTCGAGACGGCGGAGCAGACGGTCGCTCCGCCAGTCGCGCGCGAGCTCCACGGCGGAGCGTTCGAGGTTGCCGCGATACTGTTCGAGCTTGGCCTCGAACCGGGAGAACAGCGCGAACGAGTCGGCCGCCGAACCAGCAAAGCCGGCGAGGATCGAGTCGTTGTAGAGCCTGCGGATTTTCTTCGCGCTCTGCTTGAGCACGGTGTTGCCGAAGGTTACCTGCCCATCCCCCGCCATCACCGTGCGGTCGCGGTGCCTGACGGCGAGGATTGTCGTCGCGCGGATCACTTCAGCCAGTATGCCTCAAAAAAAGGGCATGCCTGGCGGGGCCGCGCGACCGTTCGCGTGGACACGCGCGCGGGAGAGCCGGGAAACAGGTGCGATTCAAGCCAAACGCGGGGTACACTCGCTGGCAGCATCGTTGCTCATCTGTTCCAGTGCCATGACTACGAAATCGCTCCTCATTGTGTCGTTGCTCGTGGTTTCGCCCATCGGCAGCGTCTATGCGCAGGACGAACAGAACGAGGGCGACAAGCCGGCGCCGACCGTCCGCATGCCCGACGGCAGCCGCGAGCGAGTCGGTCCGGCGACCGGAAGCGCAGTAGCGCGCCCCGCTCCACAACCGGCACCACAGGCGGCGCCGCAGCCGGCCGCGCCGCGGGTCGAGCGGCCGATCGTCGCGTCGGCGGGGGCGCCCGCGGCGGCGGCGGCGGCGGCGGCAGACGATCAGCGGGCGCGCGAGCGCGACGGTGGACGAGACCGCGGCGACAACCCGGCCGTCGGCCGTGCTGTGCCGCGCGGGTCGCGTCCGGCTCCCCCGCCTGAACCGGGGGCGCGCAACGACGGGCGTGCCGTGCCGCGCTCTCGGGGCGGCGGGAACGTCTACGTGGCGCCGCCGGTCTACAACTACTACTACTATCCGCGCCGCTACTATCCGTACGGGTACGGGGCGTTCGGCCTCGGCTACTTCTATTACGACCCGTACACCTGGTATCCGCCGAGCTACTACTCCGGCTCTTACGGCGGCTATTACGGTGGCTCCGGCGGTTACTACGGCGGGTTCTTCGATGAAGGCGAGCTGCGGCTGTCGGTGTTACCGCGCTATGCGGACGTGTACGTCGACGGCTACTTCGCCGGCCGGGTGGACGACTTCGATGGCGTGTTCCAGGCGCTGAAACTCGAATCGGGTCCGCACCACATCCAGATCGTCGCGCAGGGCTTCGCGCCGCTCGACTTCGACGTGCGCATCGAGCAGGGACGGAAGATCACGTATCGAGGGGCGCTGGTGCCATACCGCCCGTAACAAATCCCAAAACCCAAAACCCAAAACCCAAATCCCAAGCCCCAAATCCCAAGAAATCCCCAATTGAACTAGCTGGAATTTGGGATTTGGGATTTGGGATTTGGGATTTTCCTCAGCCGCAGGGCGTAGTACACCGGCAGCCCTGCGGCGATGATCAACGCGCCCGCGCCGGTTGGTCCGGGCGCGCGATAGAGTCCATTCAGCAGAATCGCGGCGCTCGCGATGGCGTAGATCGCCGGCGCCACCGGATAACCCCACGCGCGGAACGGCCGCGGCGCATCCGGCGCCCTCCTCCTCAGCACGAACAGCGCGACGACCGCAATCCCCGCGAACAGCACAATCGCGAAGCCCGTGTAGGTGACGAGCGCGTCGGCAGTGGCCGTCAGCACCAGGAGCGAGCTCCAGACCGCCTGCGCGACGATCGCAGAGGCCGGCGTCAGGAAGCGCGGATGGACGCGCGCCACGCGTCTGAAGAACAGGCCGTCGCGCGCCATCGCGTAGTACACGCGCGGCCCGGCGAGCGTCATCGCGCTGATGCTCGCGGCCAGGCTGACGATCGAGACGATGCCCATCACGTTGCCCGCGCGGCTGCCGAGCAAGCGGTCGGCGATGACGTCGAGCACGCTGCGATCGATCGCGGCGAGATCGCGCACGGGGATCACGTACAGATAGAGCGCGTTCATGAGCAGGTAGATCGCGACGACCGCGGCGGTGCCGAGCGCCAGCGCGCGTGGAACGTTGCGGCCCGGCTCCCGGATCTCCTCCGCGACATAGGCTGCGGCGTTCCATCCGGAGTAGGTGAACATCACCGGGATGAGCGCGAGCAGCCACCCGGCCGCTCCGATCGGCGCCCGCTCGGACAGGTGTTCGACCGTGCCGCTGCCGACCGAGAAACCGATCGCGATGAACATCACGAACGCGGTCACCTTGAGCGACGCGAGCAGGTTGCCGACGATGCGGCCCGGCCCGAGTCCGCGCCGGTGCAACGCGGCCATCGCCGCGATGATGGCGACAGCCGTGGCCGTCTGCGGCGAGAGCGTGATCGCGATCCTGCCCGGGACGATCGGCAGCACGAGCCATGGCGCGGCGTTGCCGACCACTGGTGCAAAGCGTCCGACGTAGAACACCATCACCGCGGCGCTGGTGGCGATGGCGCCCGAGAAGCCGGCGACGAACGACGTCCAGCCGGTGAGAAACGCCGCGGGCTCGCCGAAGGCTTCGCGCAGGTAGACGTACTCGCCGCCGGCGCGCGGCCGCAGCGCCGCCAGCTCCGCGTACGCCATCGCGCCGGCGAAGGCGAGCGCGCCGCCCGCGAGCCACGTGGACAGGAAGAACACCGCGTCGGGCACGAGCATGGCGACCTGCGGTGGCGTGAAGAGGATGCCGCCTCCGATGACGTTGGAGACGATGATGGCGGCGGCGTCGAGCGGACCGAGGCGGCGCTCGAGTGCGGAAGAAAATGCCCCTCGACTCGCGTCGGTCGTTCGGGGCAAGGCTACTGCGTCAGCAGCTGACGATCGATCGTGTATTCGCCCAGTTTCTGCCAGGTGCGCGAGCCGTGTTTGCCGAAGATGTCCACCTTGGCGTCGACGAAGTTCCGGTTCTGCATCATCTGCAGGCGCGACTCGGTTCCCGTGTAGCCAAGGTTGGAGCGGAGGACGAGGAAGCCGGGCGTGGTCTGCCCCGCCGGCAGGCCGTCGCGATCGACGCCGGTGGCGAAGTGCTCGCCCCAGGCCTGCGTATCGCCGATTTGCCGGAAGATGGCGTTGATCTGAACGTTGTCCACCGGATCACCGGACACGTTCTGCAGCTTGAACGTGATGCTGGGAACGAGCTTGTTCTTGCCGTCCTGGATGCCGGCGTCGTACCAGCCGGTGTGGACATCGGTGATCTTGATGGCTTTCTCGACGTCGAAGTTGCGGCCGCAGCCGGCAATGCAGAGCGCCACCGCGATGAAAAAGACCGCCCGCCTCATGACCCAATTGTAGCGCCGCGTCAGAATTGCTTCACCTCCACGCGCGTCCGCGCCTCCTCGAGGGTCATCCGGCCCGCGCGATACGCGGCCAGGTCGGCCCCCTTGATGCGGAAGACGACGCTGCTGATGTTCGACGTGTCGCCGGGAACGAGGCGGTCGGGCCGGATGTTGTCGCGCGCGGCCACGGTGAGCCACTCGGTGTCGCCGATCGGCAGCGGCCCGCTGTTCTCGATCATCGCGTCGACGATCGACGCGCTGACCTCATGGGTATAGACGCCGTTCGGGTCGTCGATCACGGTCCGATCGACCTGCGGCGCAGCAGGAGCGATCGTCGCGGCCGCCGCCACCGTCGATGCACCGACCGTTCGCGCGGACGCGTCCTGCGGCACCGGGCCGACCGGACCGACCTGGAGCTCGAGGCGGCGCACCGCGCGATCGAGGTTGGTGCGCTGACGCGCATCCTGGACCGTGGCGATGTACGCCTTGAGCTGGTTCAAGGCGGCCGCCGCGCCCAGGCCGTTCTCATCCACCATCTGCCGCAGCGTCCACGCCATCGACCGGCGGAACGCGGGCACCTCGACGTCGAAGAAGATGCCGTACCCCTCTAGGCGGAATCCGCGGGCGGACGGCGCGCCCGTGAGCATCAGCGCGTCGGGCGGCATGACGGCGCGGACGGCGCGCATCATGCTGTCGGCGCCGTTGGCGACCGCGCTCTCGAGCACACTCTCCATCATCGAGATCTTCTGGCGCGACTTGACCTGGTCGGCTTCCGACAGCGGCAGCTGCGCATACGCGGCCGGCGCCGCGCCGATCACGCTGCTCCCGACAAGACCGGCGATTACAAACAGGTTCCGTTTCATGCCTACTGTCCTCGCTGCGAGACGCGCATCAGGTAATTCAACATCTGGCGCTGCTGGGCGACTTCGGCGCCCGTCGTGCCGTCCATCTGGCCGAGCGTCCGCTCGATGCGCACGAGGTCGTCGTTCCGCTGCGCGTCGAAATCGCGCACCATCTCCGCGGTGCGCAGCGCGAGCTCGCGGCGCTGCCGCTGCTCGCTCTCGTCGATCATCGCGCGCACGCGCTCGAGCACGCGCGCTTCGCCCGGCGTCGCCGCCGCCGGCTGGCTGACCGTGCGGGCCTGCGTCATCTCGGCGCGCACCCTCTGCTCGAGCGCCGCCAAATCCGCGCGCGTGACCGACGCCCCAGTGGCCGCGACGCGAGTCGTCGTGGACTGCGAAGCCGGCGGCGCGGTCGTGGCGCGCAGCGCGCCGAGCGTGACGCCCGTGGTGAAGATGAGCGCGGCGGCCGCCGCCTGGGCCCATGCGGGCATCGGCGTCTGCCACCACCGCGACGGGCGCAGCACGTTGGAAGGTGGAGTGTCGGCAACGATCCGGAAACCGAGCTGCGCTTCGGGCGGTGTCCACGCCGCGAGCTGTTCGCGCGTCGCCCCGAGAGCCGCCAGCTCCTCGGCGCACGCGCTGCAGATGGCCGCGTGGGCAAGAACGGCGCGGCGTTCGGCCGGCGTGCACTCGTCGTAGAGATACGACATCAGCGCGCCGTGATCTCCGCAGGTAAAGGTCTCGCTCATGATCGTTTCACCAGTCGCGGCGTCACTGTGCCTTCACGGCTCGTCAGGCGCCCGTTCTTCTCGAGATGCCGCCGCAGCACCGTGAGGCCCTGATACAGGCGTGTCTTCACGGTGCTCAGCGGGCACCCCTGCATGTCGGCAATCTCCTGGAAGGTCATCCCGTGGTACTCCTTCAGGATGATCGCCGTCCGCTGCTCCTCGGGGAGCAGCGCCATCGCTTCTTCCACGACCGCGGTCAGTTGACGGCGGCCGACCAGATCCTCGATCGACTCCACGGGGCCGTGGTCGGCGACCAGCTCGCCCGGATCGACGCCTTCGGGCATCTGCATGACCGGCGCGCGCCGCTGCCGCCGAATCCAGTCGCGGCACAGATTCAGCGCAATCCGGTAGAGCCACGACGAGAACTTTGCCTGGCCCTTGAAGCCGGGCAGCGCGCGGAAGGCGCGGAGGAAGGTCTCTTGACAGACGTCCCGCGCATCCTCCTCGCGGCCGATGACGCGGTACGCGAGGGCGTAAATCGGCCGTTCCCATCGCAGGATGAGCTGATTGAAGCTCTCGGCGTCGCCACCCATCGAGCGGGCAACGAGCTCGTCGTCGGTCAACGTCATGCTGGAGCCGGGGGCCCTCCGGTCCGGTCACCTGTAAGACGGTGCCAGCGGCCGGACGGCCGTATCCTCGATCATACGCAGCCGCTTTTGGCAAATGTATGACGTCGTGAAGGT
>Ga0070699_100005912_pt1 | contig 10691 bp, 8 predicted proteins | sample KBSK1503metaG_FD_65473 | JGI IMG/M metagenome (GOLD analysis project Ga0070699, IMG submission 65473) | Corn, switchgrass and miscanthus rhizosphere microbial communities from Kellogg Biological Station, Michigan, USA - KBS K1-50-3 metaG | ecosystem: Host-associated > Plants > Roots >...
ATTGATCGCATGGGCGACGCCTACGAGCGGCTGTACAGTCGCCCTCGTGCGTTCGTCACCGCGTCGGGCACCGATTCGGCGGCGCTGTCCGCGCGTGGGACTGAACCGTGAGCGGCAATGGTGCGTCCGCCGCACGCGGCCCGGGACGCATGGGCGTCGTGCACGTCCACACCAGTTATTCGCGTGACGGCCTCGATGCGCCAGAACAGCTGCGTGCGTTCGCGGCGGAACGGGGGATTGCATTTATCGGCCTCACCGATCATGCCGAAGATCTGGACGCGAATCAGTGGGACGAGTATGTGGAACACTGTCGCGCCACGTCGGATGCGGTCGTGCAGCTCATCCCCGGTCTCGAGTTTCGCTTCGCGGGGCACCGCGGACTTCACCTGCTTGCGCTCGGACTGGACCGCTGGATTGCGCCGCGTACGCCCACCGAATTCATCACGATGTCACGCGGTGTGGCCCAACTGACGATCGTGGCGCACCCCATTCTGGCGGGCTATCGCATTCCCGCGGACGTGCGCGCGGGCATCGATGCGATCGAAGTCTGGAATGCGAGCTACAACACCCGCTATCTGCCCGATCCCCGTGCGATGCGGCTGTTGCGTGACGTGCAGCGTGCCCGACCGGAGGTTGTCGGCGTAGCGGGCCTCGATCAGCACGACTGCAGCAATGACCGTGAGACACGCGTGGTAGTGCACGACGCCAATGGTGATCCGCTCACGCAACTGCGGCGTGGCGCGTTCGAGAATGTCGGGCGAACCATGCGCTTCGATGCGGCGGTGAGCCTGAGCCGCACCCGGCTCGGCGTCCTGTCGTTGGCGCGCTGGGCGTTCGATGGGGTGGAGCGCGTTCAGGATCGCGCGGCCAGATCTCTGCGCCGGTCGGGCTGAGGCAGCAGGCGCGCCACGGCGTCCAGGAGAATGCGCGCCTGCGCGCGCCGGCTGAACCGGTCGTCCTGCGCAATGCGCACCGGGCGTTCACCCCGCTGGAAGGCGGCGTAGCGTCTGCTGATCGCGGTGGCTATCGCATCGACGTTGTTGGTATCCACGCTGTCCGCACTGGTATCCTTCAGCAGCAGATCGTTCGCGCTCCCCGCGTCGGAGAGCGCGAGCAGCCAGGCATCGAAGCGCACGCACTCGAACGTCTTGGCAGGAATCGTGATGGTGCTCCATCCCGCAAATGTCACGAGCATTGTGGCATCAGCCATGAATTGCATGGCGATCGCGTGCGGCTGGCGCGGCGTAACGGTCACGAAATCGGCAATCCGTTCCTCGTGCGCAATCGCGCTGATCGGGATCTGCCCCGGCCCGTCGAACGCGCCCAGGAAGTCCACGCCGAACTGCGCGGGCGTGAGTGCGCGTTCCCGAAGGACACGTGCCGCGCCACGCAGGAGCGCCGCAGGGTCATCCTTCGTGTAGATCGTGCCGGCGTAGCGGATGGTGAACCGTTCGCCATGACTGGACGGCGGAATCGGATCCTCATCGCAACCGTTCATGGCCGCGATGATGTCGTCACGCCGCGCCGGATAGGCGCGCGCCAGCGCATCGGCCGCGGGAGTGGTGTTGGCGACGATGAGCGCGGCATTCTCCACGGCGGCGCGCTCATAGCGCTCCGCGAGTCGCAGCCAGATGGGGCTCGCGTGTGCTTCGGGGAGCCGCGGGCTCAGGCTCCACGGGTCGCGCATGTCCATTACGTGGGGAAGGCCGGAGCGGAGCGACGCCAGACGTCCTCCCTCGTGCGTCATGTGTGGAGGCCCCGATGTCACGATCGCGAAGTGCTCCGGTGTGCGCAGCCGAAGCGCCAGCTCGGCAGCAGCGCTGGCCCACGCTCGGTGACAACTGTATGACCGCCAGGCCCAGTACCCGCGCATGATGCCGCGAAGCGTGTAGGCACTGCGCCGGATCGCAGCCCGATCGAGTGTCTGCGGACGAAGCGCGGATGTGTCAACATTGACAGCGGCCGCACTCGCGCCATTCCCGCCCGCTACTATCGTTGACACGCCAGCCGCGGGCGTATGCGCCGGCCGCATCGTACGATACACACCGTGGATGGCATCCTCCATGCGTTCAGGGAGCTGTCTATCCTCGGGCAGTACGTGTACGCTGCAATCATCCGGCAGAGCCGCCAGCCGTTCCCGATCGTTCTGCGGGAGTTCACGCGTGATGACGTCCAGCCCCCATCCGCGCTCCGCCACGTAGCGGGCCAGCTTCTCCCAGCGTCGTGCACCGACTGTCGTGTCGGGAGGGAAATGGTAGCTGATCAGCAGCAGGCGAGGGTGCGGCGGCAGATGCGCTGCCCGGTTCTCCAGAATGACTCGCATGATCAGTTCCTCTGCCCGCTGCGCTGCGTGTCACTCGTTTCGCCGAGGGCATCCACGATCGCATCGGCCACCTGCTTCACAATTACGCTCCAGTCATGGCGTCTGGCTTCCGCCTGGCGTGCCAGCCGCAGCTCCGACGCGTGTGTCGCTGGTTCGAGTGCCCGCTGCAGCGCGTCTTCCCACTCGGAGATGGTGCTTGCCGTATCCACCAGGCCGTCCGCGTCCTCCAGCGCCGGAAGCGGCACGCTCACAACGGGTCGGCCCCCAGCGAGGTACTCGTTCAGCTTGAGCGGATACGTGAACGTGGCGTAGCTGTTCTGGCGATAGGGCATGAGGCACACGTCGAAATGCTGGGCATACCGCGACAGCTCCACAGTGGACTTGGGCCCGAGGAAGTACACATTCTGCGTCTGTTCGAGGCGGCTGATCTGCGCATCGAGCTCCGGCTGTACACGCCGCGCGCCAACCAGCACGAAGGACCATTCGGGATGTCGCGTGGCGAGCGACAGCAGCAGATCCCAATCCAGCTGCGTCTTCAGAAATCCCGCGTAGCCCAGCCTCGGCGCCGGAACGCGCGCCAGATCGTCCGGCATGGGCACGGGATCCGCGAACGCCGCAAAGTCCACCCCGTTGGACAGCAGGTGGCTGTGCGCGTTCAGCGGCCCCTTCCACTCGAACATGGGCCGCGAGACCGTGAAGAGAAGCCGTGCCTGACGTATCAGTCGCGCCTCATCCGGATCGAGCTGCTGATCAACCGCGTCGCTTCGCGAGTGGTCGTCGTAGATGTGGTAGACGCTCAGGTCGTAGGGCGCGGCATCCAGCGCCGCGACAAGCTGAGGGTGCCAGATGTACAGGACGATGCGCCGGCACCCCTGTCGCAGCAGACTCTCGCGAGCTGCCGCGATCCGCGCACGAAAGAGGGCGCCACCGAGCCATGCCGGACGGTAGATCACCGGCAGCCACGACGCACTCGCACGAACCGTGAATGAAGGCAACTGTCCCTCCGGCGTGGTTTCCCGCGCAGCCACGATCCCGGTGCGGATCGCCGTGCGCCACTCCGCGGCAGGGTCCAGCCAGAGGACGCGAAAATACGCCGCAGCCCGGGTGAGGATCTGATGCCGGGAGTTCCAGCGCCAGCCCCACGGATCCATCGACAGCGAGATGATGCCGATGCGCGGATACAGGGGCGTCGCATCCGGCGGCGTGAGGGAGTCGCGTGGCGAGGCGACCTCCGAATCCGTGGGCGGAGAGGACATCACGTTCACGTGGCGGCCAGCGCCTTCGTACGTCGTGCGTTGCGGACGAGCGTGACAAACGCCATGAGACGCTGGCGGTGCAGGGCGAGCATGACGCCGCTGTATACCACCACGCCCAGCGCCACTTCCAGCGCAAGCCTGACCGGAACGGACAGGCTCGGCGCCACGAGCGCGCGTTCCGTGAACACGGCAAGGGTCATCACGAGCGTGCTGCTGATAGCAGGCCACAGATTCAGAAAAAAGGCGCGCGGCGACAACTCGAGGATGCGGAACACCAGCTGGTACGAGGGGAAGAGCACCACCGGATAGCCGATGATCCACATGGCGGCCACTCCCGCCGCGCCCCAGCGCGTGCCGAAGAGAAACATCGCGGGCAGCACCACCGCGCCAATGACCGCGAACCACATGCTCTGGCGCGAGTGCCTGGTGTAGATCATTACCGGCGCATTGATGGTCGTGATGGATCGCATTCCACCATACACCGCCAGGAGCTGCAAGGGGAGGATGGCGTTGGTCCACTGCGGGCCGAGTGCCAGCGGGACGAGCAGCGGTGCCGTGAGCGCAATTCCGACCGATGCCGGAAACGTGAAGAACGCCAGCCCTTCCACCAGCGCGAGGTAGTAGCGGCGCAGCGCAGGGCGATCCGAGGAGACACTGGAGAAAATGGCGGGTGTAACCTGCGAAATCAGGGCGCTGATCCGTTCGACCGGCAGCGTGGCAATCTCCCAGCCCAGCGTGTACGCGCCCAGCACTCCCTTGCCGAGGACCCGCCCGACAATCGCGAAATCGGCGTTCTGATACGTGTACCAGCAGATACGTCCCACGACGACGTGCCAACCGACTCGCAGTGATTCGGAAATCTCCCGAAAATGCGTCGGGAACGCCAGGCGGTGGCGCCGCACGAGAAAGGCCAGAACGGACGCCACCGCGCTCGCCGCGAGGCTGCCGAACACCAGCGAGAGATAGCGGAATCCGAGAAAGGCGAGCGTGATGGTAAAGGCGATCTGCACCGCATTGGATGTGGCGTCAATGATGGAAAGCTGGCGAAAGCGCAGGTCGCGAGCGAGCAGCGCGCGCGGCAGCACGCCAATCGACGAGAAGAGGAAGTTGAGGCTCAGGATCTCGACGACGCCGCGGATCGCGGATTCGCCATAGAAGCGTGCGATGGGGCCGGCGACCGCAACGGACAGCAGACACAGCACCACGCCCACCACGATTCCGAATCCGCCCAATTGCGCGATGTGGCCCTCGGAGAGATCGCGATCCCGCAGAATGGCGGCCGTGAGTCCGAATTCGTTGACCAGGGCCACGAAGCCGAGGTACACCGCGGCCATGCCCATCAGGCCGAAGTCGCCCGGCGTGAGCAGCCGGGCAACGATCATGGTCGAGGCCCAGCTCACGACCTGCACCGCCCACTTCATTCCGCCTGTCCAGGCGATGCCCGCGAGCAGATCGCTGTCGAGCGACGTGTCGATTCCCGGCGCCAGCTCGCCCGGGTAGCTCTCTTCCTTGCTGAGTGGTGTACTGATCGAGGCGGACAATCGTATCTTCAAGGAAGGAAGGTGAACCCGGGCTGGATGTAGGACGAATGTGCGGAGCGAGGCGGCACAGACATTCGCGGCCCCAGTGGACGTTCACCCCGTGGTACACAGCAGACGCCGTAGCGGCATGGAGGAATCGTACGCCACGGCCACCGCACCCTCTGACCAACCGGCACGGCTCTGTCCCGATCACTAACGATACTGCACGTCACGGCGCCAGCCGAGATGGGTGGCCTGGAAAGTGTGGTCCGCATGCTGGCAGAGGGGCACAGCCGGGCGGGACACCGGGTTGTCGTGGCCGGTGTCGTAGCGCCCTCGCCGCTGCCGCACCCGTTTCTCGTGTCGCTCCATGATGCCGGGGTGGAGACTGCTCCCATCGCCATTCAGACGCGCAGCTATGCGACCGAACGTGCCGCGATTCGGACACTGTGCGCCCAACTCCGGCCCTCGGTCGTCCATTCGCACGGATACCGGCCGGACGTTGTGGACGCCGGGGTAGCGCGGTCGCTGGGTATACCGACTGTCACGACTGTCCACGGATTCACCGGCGGCACCATGCGGAACAGGATGTACGAATGGATACAGGAAGCGGCATTCAGGCGATTCACGGCCGTCGTGGCCGTCTCCCGGACTATCGAGCAAAGACTGCGCCGGAGAGGTGTCCGCTCGGACCGATTACATGTCATTGGCAATGCGTTCGACGCGGACGCCGTCAGGCTCACCCGGAATGCGGCGCGCTCGGCACTCGGGATTCCGGCCGGCGAGTTCACCCTTGCTCAGGTGGGACGGCTGAGTCAGGAGAAGGGGCCGGATCTGCTGGTGCACGCCATGGCGCGTACTAGCGCACAGGACATCCACCTCTCGATGCTCGGCGACGGCCCGGATCGTGCGGCGCTCACGGCGCTTGCATCACGGCTTGGTGTGAGCGAACAAATCCGTTGGCACGGCCCGGTGCCGAACGCGAGCACGGTCTTCACCGCATTCGACGGACTGGTACTGAGCTCCAGAACGGAGGGCATTCCCATTGTACTGCTGGAGGCCATGGCCACCGGTACGCCAATCGTGGCCAGCAAGGTTGGCGGTGTGCCGGACATGCTGAGTGATTCCGAAGCGTTACTCGTTCCACCAGAAGACAGCGCGGCGCTGGCGGCCGCGCTGGACGCGTTGCGCGCCGATCCGGCTGGCGCCGCGGCCAGAGCCACGGCGGCTCGTGCGCGTCTCGAACGCGAGTTCGCGCTGGCACCCTGGCTGCGCCGCTATGAAGCGCTGTACCAGTCGCTCACCGATCGGCGCTCCGCGCCGGAGAGGGCCTGATGTTCGCCGCGGCCGTGGTGCTCATCGCGATCCCCATCGTGATCTGTGCCTATGCATATCTGATCTATCCGGCGCTGCTCTGGCTGGTCTCCCGCTTGCGCGGCGTCCCGCCTGCCGATGGCGACCCGGTGGAGTGGCCCCGCATCACGATCGCCGTTCCAGCGTACAACGAGGAGCGCCGCATCCGCTCGACGATCGAGAGTCTGCTCGCCGTTGATTATCCCGCCGACCGGCGGCAGATCCTGATCGTGTCGGACGCATCCGGCGACGGCACGGACGCCATTGTCGCCGAGTTCGCCGCGTGCGGTGTCGAGCTGTTCCGCGTGGCGCAGCGCGGCGGGAAAACGAGCGCGGAAAACCTGTCCGCCCCGGCGATTCGCGGCGAGATCGTCGTCAATACCGACGCCTCGATTCGCATTCTGCCGCATTCCGTGAAAGCGCTGGTTCGCCGCTTCGCGGATCCCACCGTGGGCGTCGCGTCAGGGCGCGACCTGAGCGTGGGCGATGAGGAGCGTGAGGCGAATCGCGGCGAATCGGGCTATGTGGGCTACGAGATGTGGGTTCGCTCGCTCGAAACGCGCATCGGTTCCATTGTGGGAGCCAGCGGCTGCTGCTACGCGGTGCGTCGCGACATCCAGTGCGTATCCCTGCCCGGGGATCTGGCGCGCGACTTTGCGAGCGCGCTCATCGCGCGGGAACGCGGGCTGCGTGCGGTATCCGTGGCGGATGCGACGTGCATCGTGCCGCGCACTACCTCGCTGAACGCGGAAATGCGCCGCAAGGCGCGCACGATGGCGCAGGGGCTGGAAACGCTCCGGCACTTCGGCGCGCTCATGAATCCGGCGCGCCACGGCGCATTCGCGCTCATGCTCATCAGCCACAAGCTGTGTCGCTGGCTGGTGTATCTGACGCTGCCGCTGGCGCTCCTCGGACTGCTGCTTGCTACCGCGCGTACGCCGTGGGCCTGGCTGGCCATCGCGCTGGCCGCGCTGGGCATCGGCACCGGATACGCGGCGCTGCGCTGGCCACCGGCTCGGCGCATGCCGATCCCGATCGCGGTCGCGGGCTTTGCACTGGTTGCGAACCTGGCCGGCGTTCAAGCCTGGCTCAAGGTCCTGCGCAGGGAGCGGATTCCGGTCTGGGAACCCACGCGTCGGCCGCTCTGACGATCTTCACGTATCCGCGTTCATGATCTTCGCGGAGTCCGGGGGGAGGCGGTATCCGGCTGGGGTAGCAGACAGATTTCACCGGACGGGCAGAATGGAGACAGGATTTGCAGGATGGACAGGATGAACAGGATTGTTGGGAGCCGGGTCCCAAAGGTTCAGTCCGTTCGCTGAATGACGATAATTACTTTTGGAACGGCTCCGTGTGAATCCTGTCAATCCCGGTAATCCTGAAATCCTGTCAAGCCGTTAGCAGTGACCTCGGAGGCTGCCCGGAGCAACCAATCGCACACGCACGACGGTGCGGATCAATTCTTCCCCTACCACCCGCCCTTCTTGAACAGCATCACCGGCACCGTCCTGACCATGATCTTGAGATCCTCGGCCAGCGACTGGCGTTGCAGGTATTCCAGATCGTACTTCACCTTCGTGCGCACATCCTCGAGCGACGCATCGTACGAGTGATTGATCTGCGCCCAGCCGGTAATGCCCGGGCGGGTGCGCTGGCGCATGGAGTATTCGTCAATGTCCTCGCGCAATCTGGCGAAGATGCTCGGCCGCTCCGGCCGCGGGCCGACGATGTTCATGTCTCCCTTCACTACGTTCACCAGTTGCGGCAGCTCGTCCAGTCTGCTGCGCCGCAGGAAGCGTCCGATGGCCGTGATCCGGGGATCTTCGCGCGTCGCCCATACCTCGCCAGAGTGCTGCTCCGCGTTCACGTGCATTGACCGGAACTTGTAGATCGTGAACACGCATCCGCCCGTGTCCGTCTCGCGCCGGTCATAGAGCGCATCAACGGAGTCGCGGCGGCGGTCCAGACCCACGCGCTTCTGCGAATAGAGCACCGGGCCGCGCGACGTGATCCTGATCGCGATGGCGATGAGCAGCATCACGGGCGTGAGAATCACCAGCGCCACGCACGCGATCGCCAGGTTGACGACGCGGTTGATCAGCTCGGAGCGCGATCGCGGCTGCACCTCGGGCGCAACGCGCGTGATGGGAGGAGGCGTGCTGTCGCGAACCAGCTCGATCCGGCGGCCCCCGTCACCATTCGCGCCGGATTGCGCGGCCGCCTCCGGGCGTTCGACCGCCGGTGGATAGGGGCGCCGCCGGTCGACGGCGCCCGTAAGTACTGTATTCGCGCCTGTCACGTTTCGAGTGTTCTCGGAAGCCATGAAGTCCGGTGGACGGCAACCCATCGCTAGTGGACCAGAGAGTAGACGCTCACGGCGACGGTAGCGGTGAGCGCTCCGATCTGCGCAATCCGGATCCAATCGCTCTTGCTCTTCTCGCCAACCACAATGGCATCGCCGGCGTGCAGGTTCATCTGGTCAATCGTGGCGCCATCGGCGAATGCCTGCTGAACCGCCTTCTTGTCGAACACCTTCTTGTCGTTCCGGCGAATTTCCGTGTCGTTGAGATTCGACGCCTGCGTTGGCCCGCCAGCGGCCATGACAGCATCGCTCAGCGTGACATCGGTCGGGACGGAATAGAAGCCGGGCTTCGCGACCTCTCCCAGCACGGCGATCTGCATGAGCGAAGTGCTCAGCACCTCGGGGTTACGATAGTACTTCCCGAATTCTTTCGTCAGGTACGCATTGAGCTCTGAATGGAGCACACCGTGGAGCGAGATATCCGGGAGATTCTTGAGCTGTATGACTTGCCCCTTCCGCACCACCACGGTGTCGTTCACCGCAGAGTCGCTGCGAATGATGAGCGCGATCCGGTCGCCCGGCTGGAAATCACCGTCCGTCAGTCGCCGATTCACTGCCGACAGCTCGGCCTCCTTCGCCGCACGGTCCCGGGAGTCGCTCGAGGACTGGAGCTGACTTTGCAACGCCGCGGCTCTCGACGTGAGCTGCGCGCGCGTGGCCTGCACCGCGCGAACGGTGTCACGAGGCTGAACCTGTTGAGCGGCGCCGGTTCCTGAACTCGACACGAACACGATCACGGCCAGAAGCACTGAGGCGCACAGGGCGCCGGGCGTCCGAGAGGATGGCATGGTTTCCATGATACTCCAGGCAATGCACTCCTTGTGCTAGGCGTCGCCATTTGGCGAGCTGCGTACAAGTCGTTGTCGAATAATGCGCTTCGGTTCCCGGACTGCCGGCGTGCAAGCCTGCGGGCGGGGCTCTGTGGCGGACCCACAACATAACGCCGGAGTCCGTCCAACAGTATGCAACTATCCGTCCGCTTCACTCATGACAGAAATGACGAACCCTTTGTGAGGTTCGTCACGCTTTCTCGATGCTCAGGCACGGAGTCCCGACTCGTCTCGCGGCCTCATCGCAGTTGTAGCACTCGCGCGGCAGGGTCCGCATCCGATGCGTTGGCCAGGGAAACTCAAGTCGTTGCAACATCGCTGCTTGGGTGACGTGACGCTGGCTGCATGACTCATGCATGAGCGCCAGTACGCAAAACCACGCAAGGTTACCTGAGCTGACCCCGGAGATCCGGGCCTGTCCTTGTCATGAGAGCGAATGACTGATTCGGAAAGGGCGTCACGACCACCGCTGGTACTGCTCGCCAACGACCAGGAATGGTCCGCGAGGTCGCTCGAGAGCATCCTGGGACCGAACGGCTACGCGGTGCTTCGGGCGTACACGGGGAAGCAGGTAATCGACCTGGCGCGCACGGCGCAGCCTGACCTTGTGATCGTGGACTTCCGGCTGCCGGACATGGGCGGGATCGAGGTTTGTCGATCTCTCTATGGAGACCTGCACTTCAGCTCGTCCACGCCCATTGTCGTCACGACCTCCGGCGCCGCCGACCGGGACAAGCGGCTGGCTGCACACCGGGCCGGTGCCTGGGAGTTCGTGGGCCAGCCGATCGATGGCGAAGCGTTGCTCCTCAAGCTGGATGCGTTCATGCGGAGCAAGCGCGAAGCTGATCGCCTGCGCAGTGAAAGTCTGCTGGATCCCATCACGGGCCTCTACAACATGCGCGGTCTGGTCCGTCGCGCCCGCGAGATCTCGGCTGAAGCACAGCGACTGCGTGCACCCATTTCGTGCGTCGCATTTTCGCCGCTTCCGGCTTCGGTTGACCACGCGGACCGCCCCTTCAACGGACATACGGAGGTGGTCATCGAGCA
>Ga0070699_100005913_pt1 | contig 10690 bp, 13 predicted proteins | sample KBSK1503metaG_FD_65473 | JGI IMG/M metagenome (GOLD analysis project Ga0070699, IMG submission 65473) | Corn, switchgrass and miscanthus rhizosphere microbial communities from Kellogg Biological Station, Michigan, USA - KBS K1-50-3 metaG | ecosystem: Host-associated > Plants > Roots >...
ATGGCGTAGGCCGACAGCCAGCGGTTCTGCTCGCGACTCACCTCCGCCGGCCCCTACTCACCGCCGATGACCTCGCGCCGGAGCGTCCGCAGCGCGAGCAGGGTCCCGCCGAGGGTGACGACCATCAGCACGAACCCCAGCGCCGCCCCGTACGGCCAGTCCCGGCCGGCGAGGAACAGCTCCTGGATGTTCTTCGCGATCGTCGTCGTCTGCGGTCCGCCGAGCAGGTCCGGCGTGACGAAGTCGCCGAGCGCCGGGATGAAGGTCAGCAGCGCCGCCGCGATGATCCCCGGCATCGTGAGCGGCAGCGTGACGTGGCGGAACGCCTGGCGGCCGCTGGCGTACAGGTCGCGCCCGGCGGCGACGAGGTTCGGGTCGAGCCGGTCGATGGAGACGAACAGCGGCAGGATGGCGAACGGCAGGAAGCCGTACGTCATCCCGAGGATCACCGAGATGTCGGTGTTCATGAGGATGATCGGCTCGTGGGTCAGCCCGACCGCCTGGAGGAGCGTGTTCACCACGCCGTTGTCCCGCAGCAGGATGATCCACGAGTAGGTCCGGATCAGGTAGCTCGTCCAGAACGGGATCATCACGAGGATGATCAGCAGGACCTTGTGGCGGCCGCCGTAGCGACTGATCCAGTACGCGATCGGGTAGCCGATCGCCAGCGACACGATCGTCGTGATCGCCGCGAAGCGGATCGAATTGAGGAACGTCGGGATGAAGCGCGGCTCGAACGCCTTCAGGTAGTTGTCGAAGCCCGGGTTGGCGAGCGTCACCCGGTCGAGCGCGTCGCGCGAGCCGAGGCTGACGATGAAGATGAAGACGAGCGGGACGACGAAGAACAGGACGAGCCAGCCGGCGCCGGGCAGGATCAGCGCCGCACCGCGCAGCCGGGCCAGGCGGCCCGGACCCTTGGACGAGGTGGCGGCGGACGTGGGGCCCGCCGCCTCGCGAGGAGCTCCGGTCAGCCCCGGAGCTCCTGCCACCGCTTCAGGTACTCGTCACGGACGCTCTGCTCGAGCGCCAGCAGTTCCTCGAGCTTGTCGACGATCGCCTGGTCTGGGTTGATCGTCGGGTCCTCGAGGATCGCCGGGTCGATGAATTCCTTGGCCGCCGCGTTGGGCCCCATGTAGTAGATGAAGTTCGTGTTTGCCGCGCTGTTCTGGGCGTCGAGCAGGTGGTTGATGAACAGCTGAGCGGCGATGGGGTGGGGCGAACCGGTGAAGGTCGCGACGGTGTCGGAACCCTTCACGCCACCCTCCTCCGGGATGTAGTAGGCGAACGCGGGGATCGTCTCCTGGATCGCGAACCGGTCGGCGCCCCAGATGTGGCCGATCCAGATGTCGCCCGACGTCATCGTCCCGATCGTGTCGGTCGAGTACGTCCGCACGAGCGGCTTCTGCTGCTCGAGCAAGGCCAGCGCCGCGTCCAGGTCGGCGGTGTTGTCGGTGTTCGCGGACTTGCCCATCTGGATGAGCGTCAGGCCGAAGACCTCCTGCCAGTCGTCGAGCATCGAGATGTGCTGCTTCCAACGCGCGTCCCAGAGCGCCTTGGAGCTCGTCGGGGCGTCGCCCGTGATCCGCGCCGGGTCGTAGCCGACGCCGGTCGTCCACCACATGTACGGGACGGTGTACGTGTTGCCCGGGTCGTAGCCAGGGTCCGACCACTCCTTGCCGAGGTTGCCGATGTTGGTGATCAGCGACTTGTCGAGCTTCGCGATCGTGCCCTTCTCGATCATGTTCGGGACGTCGACCGAGATCGGGAAGCTGATGTCGTAGTCGCCGCCGTCGTCGCCGAGCTTCGCGTACATCTCGTCGGTCGTCGAGAAGTAGCTGGGCGTGACCTTGACCTTGTACTTGTCCTCGAACGACTTGACGACCTCTTCGGCGAGGTAGTCGGTCCAGTTGAGGATGTTCAGCTCGCCCTCCGGAGTCGGGACGGGCGTGGGCTCGGGCGTCGCGGTCGGGGCGACCGACTCGGGTGCCGACGCGCCTGGCGTGGCCGCCGCCGACGGCGACGCGCTTTGTCCCGCGGACGTGCAGGCGGCGATGACCGGGCCGAGGGCGGCTGCGCCGCCGACGAGCGCGATCCGCTCGAGCAGGTACCGCCGCGTGACCCGCCGCTCGACCATGTAGCGGGTCAGCGCCTTCTCCAGGTCGATCGAGGAACCGTCGTACCGATCGCTCATGCCGTGGCCTCCTCCTCGTTCTCGGACCGGCCGGCGAGGACGAGGGCCTCGGCCGGTGGCCAGACAACGTCGACGGCGCTTCCGACCGGCAGTCGTTGCACGGTCTTCGGCGCCAATGCGGTGATCGACAATCCGCCGCGTGTGCGGACCTGGTACTGGACGTTGCCCCCGAGATAGGCGACCTGCTCCACCTGGCCGCGGATCGGTTCCGGGTCCGAAGGCGAAGCTCCGTTCGATGCCTTGATGTGGATCGCTTCGGGACGGACCGACAGTTCGAGCGTCGCGCCGACCGCCAGCCCGTTGCCCGTTACGACGCAGGTATCGCCGCCGGTCAGGCGGACGAACGCCGTGCCGCCAGACGATCGTTCGACCGAGCCGGACAGGAGGTTCGTGGTGCCGATGAAGTCCGCGACGAAGCGCGTCGTCGGGCGCTCGTAGAGCTCCTCAGGCGTGCCGAGCTGCTCGACCTTGCCGCGGTTCATCACCGCGATCCGGTCGCTCATCGTCAGCGCTTCTTCCTGGTCGTGGGTCACGTAGATGAACGTGATCCCGACCTCCGTCTGGACCCGTTTCAGCTCCACCTGGAGCTGCTTGCGGAGCTTCAGGTCGAGGGCCCCGAGCGGCTCGTCGAGCAGGAGCACATTCGGGCGGTTCACGAGGGCCCGGGCGAGGGCGACCCGCTGCTGCTGGCCGCCCGACAGCTGGTTCGGCTTGCGCTTCTCGTAGCCCGCGAGGTGGACGAGGTCGAGCGCCTCGCTGACGCGCCGGCGGGTCTCGCCCCGCTCGACGTTCCGCCGCCGGAGCCCGAACGCGATGTTCTCGCCGACGTCGAGGTGGGGGAACAGCGCGTAGTTCTGGAAGACCATGTTCACCGGCCGCTTGTCGGGCGGGTCGTTCGTCACGTCCCGACCTCTGAGCTCGATGCGGCCGGCCGTCGGGAGCTCGAACCCGCCGATCATCCGGAGCGTCGTCGTCTTGCCGCAGCCGGACGGCCCGAGCATCGAGAAGAACTCCCCGGACCGGATGTCGAGGGAGATGTCGTCGACCGCACGGACGTCGCGAAAATGCTTCGCCAGCTCGGTCAGACGGATCTCCGGCGCCTCGTCTGCGAGGTCGGTCATCAGGGCCGGAGCCTACGGTCGGTTCGGGAACACGAGCCGCGGCGTCCCGGAGCGTGGAACGTGGCCGATGGCTCCGCGGCGACTACGCTGTCGGGCGATGGAGGAGCGACGTCTCGGAGCGACCGAACTGCCAGTCAGCCGAGTCGGGCTCGGGCTGGCGGCGGTCGGGCGCCCCGCGTACATCACGCTCGGGCGTAACGCGGACCTCCCTGCGGATCGCAGCGTCGAAGCGCTCCGGCAGCGGGCCCGCGAGCTGCTCGACGACGCGATGGCGCTCGGGATCAGGTACGTCGACGTCGCGCGCTCGTACGGTCGCGCCGAAGCGTTCCTCGGATCGTGGCTCGAAGGGCGGCCGGCTGGCGCTCCGATCCCGACGGTCGGCTCGAAGTGGGGCTACACGTACGTCGGTGACTGGCGGCTTGACGCTCCGGTTCACGAGGTGAAGGACCACTCCCTCGCCGCGTTGCAGCGACAGCTCGGCGAGACGCGAGCGATCCTCGGAGAGCACCTGAACCTCTACCAGATCCACTCCGCAACCCTCGAGAGCGGCGTACTCGACGACGCCGCCGTCATGGGTGCCCTTGCCGAGCTGGCGACGACTGGCGTGGCGATCGGGCTGACCGTCAGCGGGCCGCGCCAGGCTGACGTGATCCTCCGCGCCCTAGATCTGCGGGTCGACGGACGGAACCCATTCACGAGCGTCCAGGCGACCTGGAACGTGCTCGAGCGATCGGCGGAGCCGGCGCTCGCCGCGGCGCACGACGCGGGCTGGGGTGTCATCGTCAAGGAAGCGCTCGCCAACGGCCGTCTCGCGACGATCGGCACGAGCCCGGCGCCGCTCGCGAGCATTGCCGACCGCCGAGCCGTCGGGCCGGATGCCGTCGCGATCGCCGCGGCACTCGAAAGACCGTGGGCCGACGTTGTCCTCTCAGGTGCGGCGACGGTCCGCGAGTTGGAGAGCAACGTCGCTGGGATCGATCTGACCCTCGATGCAGCCGAGATCGACGGGCTCGACGCGTGCCGGGAAGCGGCCGAGATCTACTGGGCCGAACGAAGCCGCCTCGCCTGGACTTGACTCAGGAACCGGCGGCGATCGGCGGCGGGGCTCCGAAGGCGTTGCTCCCGCGATCTGCGCCGAGCAGGAAGTCCGGCTCCGCCGAGGCCTCGAGGGCGACGAGATCGACCGCGTCGCCGCTGATCGCCGGCGCGGGCCGCCCGAGCAGGTAGCCCTGGCCGGCGGAGATCTCGAGGCTGCGCACGACCGCGAGCTGCGCTGCCGTCTCCACGCCCTCGGCAACGATCGTCGCCTTCCAGCGGTTCGCGAGCTCCTGGAGGGCGCGCAGCACGCCGTGCGACGGGTCGTGCATCATCCCGCCCTGCACGAGCGACAGGTCGATCTTCACGATATCGAAGTGGATCTCGCTCAAGAGACGCAGCCCGGCGTTGCCCGCCCCGACGTCGTCTGCGGCCAGGCGCATCCCGGTCCGGCGGCAGGCTTCCACGTTCTTGCGGAGCTGCTCGAGGTCCTCGACCTGCTCGCGCTCCGTCAGCTCGAGGACGACGCGATCGAGCGAGATTCCGTGGCGGTGGAAGATCGCTTTGAGCTCACCGACGTGGAACAGGCTCGACTCGAGGGTCCGCGGTGAGAGGTTGACGCTGATGTAGGCGTCGCTGTCGGGCAGGACGACGCCGGCGGCGACGATCTCGAGGCAGGCAAGGTCGAGTTCCACCGTCCGATCCGCCGCTTCCGCGGCGGCGAAGAGCGAGCTGGCGTCCGCGAACGGGGCGCCGTCCATCGGGCGGACGAGGCCCTCGAAGCCGATCGGTGCGCCAGTCGTCAACGAGAAGATCGGCTGGTAGACGGGCCGAAGCGCCTTTGTGGCGAGCACGGTCCCGACCGCCGCCGAGAGCTCTCCGACGGAGCGGTCGGTAGACGCCGCGCCGTGGCGGCCCGGATCGAAGGCGACGACCGCCGTTCGTCCGTGGCGCTTGCACCAATAGAGCGCCGCATCGGCGTTCCGATAGAGCGAGTGGCTCTCCGTGCTGGGCAGTGGGTAGGCCGACACGCCGATCGAGAGCGAGAACGAGTCGATCTCGTCGGTCGGGTCGCCACCGCCGAGGGCTGACGAGAGGATCCGTCGCGCGACGGCCAGCCCCGTGTCGACGTCGGAGTTCGGGAGGAGGATCGCGAACTCATCGCCGCCGACGCGGAAGGCGCGGTCGCTCCGGCGGAGGATCGCGCCGAAAACGCGCCCAACGGCCACCAGGAGCCGATCGCCACCGCTGTGACCCTTCGTGTCGTTCACGCTCTTGAGGTCGTCGACGTCGATGAGGAGCAGCGAGATGGGCTCGTTGTGGCGCCTCGCCTGCTCGAGCTGGCGCGCGAGCTCGTCCTGGAAGGCGCGGTGGTTGCCGAGTCCGGTCAGCCCGTCGATGAGCGCGTCGTGTCGCGCCCGGCCGTACAGCGCGTCGAGCTCACGGCGCTCGCCGTCGAGGGCCTCCGCTTCACGGACGATGGATCGGGCCAGCCAGGCCATCAGCAACGGAAGGAGCACGCCGGCTGCGAAGAGGACGACGATGACCGCTTGCGGGCGCGTCGGGCTCGCAGGCGAGAAGCCCGCGATCGTTGCGACGCTCATCAGGATGCAGAAGGGTCCAAGCAGGGCCCACACGAGGCGACGTCGAATGCGATCGACTCGTCGCGTCGAAGTTCCCATCGGCCCGTCCGCGGCGGGCGTGGTCAAACGTACTCCAGCTGGTGCGCCCCGGCGACACCGTTGTACGACCACGTCGGTCATGTGCGTACTGGTCCGAAGGTACCGCTGCGCCCGGCATTCTGGCCAAGGACGCATCCGCCGCTCAGAACGTACGGTCTCGAGTGGCCGGCGCTCGGCTGGCCAGGAGTACCCGTCACCACATGAATCACCGTCAATCGCGACCACGACGAGCCCTGCCGGCGGCCGTCATTGCGTTTGCCTGCGCAGTGGCCCTCCTCGTGATGCCCGCCACGTCCGGCCCCGTCGCCGCGGCCAGCTGCAACGGCGCGTCGCACGCGGCTCCTGTGCTGTCCGCCGGCAAGGCCACGCCCGGCAGCGGAACGCCGTCAACGACGATCACGTTCACGGTTCGCTACCGGGACGCTGCCGGGTGCGCGCCGTCGAGTGTGGCGGTCGTGATCACCGGCGTCGGACGGTTTGCGATGAGCGGCGCCGGGAACGCGTGGAAGACCGGGGTCACGTTCACCGCTGCCAGGAAGCTGCCGGCCGGCACGTGGCCGTACCGGTTCGAAGCAACGAGCGGCACCGGCGCGGGCAAGAAGACCGCGGTTCTCACGACCGTCTCGCCGACTAGGGTCTCGATCACGGCCCCGACGCCAAAACCCACCCCGAAGCCAACTCCCAAGCCGACGCCAAAGCCAACTCCCAAGCCGACTCCCAAGCCGACGCCAAAGCCCACTCCCAAGCCCCAGCCGACGCCCCCACCCGCGCCGGTCGTGACGGCGGAGCCAACGCCGCCCCCGCCCACCGCATCGCCCGCCCCGACCCCGAGTCCAACGGATCCGGGTGTCGTGGGAAGTGGGGGGGCGCCGACCGAATCGCCGCCTGGCGGGATCGCCTTCGGCGGGCCCGGCACCCCAGCCCCGAGCGGCCGTCCGGGCGCACTGGACCCTGGGATCGGGGCCATCCGGACGCCGGTTCCCGCGGCCCAGTCGCCGGGGTCGCCGTTCCGCATCGGGATCGACCCGAATCTGCTGTTGCCCGTTCTCGCGTGGTCGCTGACGACCGCGCTCGGAGTCCTGGTCTTCGCGGCCGTTACGCGACGGCCACGGCGACGGACGGACGGGACGCCCGCCGGCCTTCAGGGTGGCGCCGCGGCGGTCGTCGCCGCGTCGCTCGTCGCGTCCCCGGTCCAGCACATGGGCGGCGGCGGCTCCGAGATCTCCGCCGACGAGGCCAACAAGCCGCGCTGGCTTCGCCCGACGCTCCAGGACCAGCGGGGGGCCAACGATCGCGGCAGCCTCCCCGCCTTCCACGAGCCGGAGCGGTTCTCCGCTCCGGGCAAGGGCGGCGCCGAGCGGCGAACGATCGCCTACCGACTCGTTCGGTTGTCGGCGGGCCCGGACGACATCCGGTTCGCCGAGGTCGGCCGGCTCGATCGTGGCGACGAGGTCGAGGTCATCGGCGAGTCCGACGGCTTCCTGAAGGTTCGAACGCCCGCAGGCCTCGAGGGCTGGGTTCCGCGGGTCGTGATCGTCGGCTAGCCCCGGTTCAGTCGTTCCTTCGCGTAGCGAATCTCGGCGGGACTCTGGCGGCGCCCGGGCTTCGTCCGGGCCGCGATCCGTTCCATCGCGCTCTCCCAGCCGGCATCGAACGGCTTGCCTGGCTCGTCGAGGTCGATGCTCACCGGAGCGTGGTCGGAGGGGATGGGCGGGCCCTTGCGGGCTTCGCGGTCGATCTCTGCGGCGACGACCCGTTCGGCCACCGGCTTCGTCACGAGCAGGTGGTCGATGCGCATCCCGAGGTTCTTGTGGAAGTTGCCGGCGCGGTAGTCCCACCAGCTGAATCGGCCGGGCGCGTCCTGGCGCAGCCGGTAGGCATCGACCAGGCCCCAGTCGAGCAGCCGCCGGAACGCCTCGCGCTCCGGCTCCGACACGTGGGTTCCGCCATGGACGGCCTGCGCGTCCCACACGTCGGCGTCGGTCGGGGCGATGTTGAAGTCGCCGCCGATCAAGAGGGCTTCGTCCGGGTCCCGGGTCTCATCGAGCCAGCGCGAGAGGCGCTCGAACCAGGCGAGCTTGCCGTCGTAGAACGGGCTGCCGACGACGCGGCCGTTGGGGCCGTAGAGGCTGACGATCCGCAGCCCGTCGACCCGGGCACTCAGCATCCGCGCCTCGTCGAACGGGTTGAAGTCCTCTTCCCCGAAGTCGGTCGGTGAGCCGGGGCCGCTGTCGCGCACCGGACCGTCCCCGAAGTTCGTGACGACGTCCTCGACCTTCATCCCCTGGCGGGTCACGATCCCGACACCGTTCCAGCGACCCTCGCCGTGGTGGAGCAGGTCGTAGCCCTTCATCGCGAACGTCATTGCTGGCGCGTCGGCGTCGGTGAGCTTCGTTTCCTGGATGAGCAGGACGTCCGGGGCGGCCCGGTCGAGCCATTGGTCGACCTTCTCCTGGCGGGCTTTGAGCGAGTTGACGTTCCAGGTCGCGATCCGCACCGGCTAGAAGCGCCTTCCCCGCTGGCGATTGAGATCGAACGCGGCCGTGTCCGCGACCGACATGACCGCCATCGTCCCGGCCTGGACCGGGTCCGACACGACGAGATCGACGTGCTCGGTGATCGAGCCGACCATGTTCAGCGAGATGATCGGGATCCCGACCGCCCGGATCTCGTCCGCCGCGGCGCTGATGTCGCCGCCCATGATCGAGCCGGCGAGCACGAGGAGCCGGGCCCGGGGAAGGTCCGCGACGGCCCGCACGGCCGCGGCGATCTCCGCCTCGCCGACGAGCGCGATCGTGTCGACGCTGATCCGCTCGCCGCGGAGGTTGTGGCGGTCCGCCTCGCTCACCGCGCCTAGTGCGACCTGCGCGACCTGCGCCCCGCCGCCGATGACGATGATCCGCTTGCCGAAGATCCGCTCGAGCGCCCCGGTCGGGTGGACCGTCCGGACGTCATCGACGTCCTCGAGGAGCGCGACGAGATCCGCCTCCGCGAGGCCCTCGACCTCGATCTCGATCTCGGCGAGCCCGGGCTCGTCGCCGCGGCCTGTCGTCCGGCGCGTCGTCGACAGGGTCCGGACCTGGCCGCCGGCGACCGCGATTCGCGACGTGATCGAGGCCATCGCCTCCGGCCGGTCGACGTGGTCGACCCGGAGCGCGACGGCGGCGGAGCCAGCGGACGGCCGCCGGGGCATGGGCTTCGGTCCGGGTCGCGTCAGCGCGAGGTCATGTCGGCGATCGACATCCGGCCGGGATCGCCCCCGGCCTCCGCGTCGTGCGCCTCGTAGACCAGCCCGAGCGCCTCGAAGGTATCGCGCGTCAGGGCGGCGTCGCTCGTCTCGAGCATCAGCTCGCCGTTCGTGTCCTCCGCAATCCCGACGATGCCGGCGATGTTGACGCCGCGCTCCGCGAGCCCCGAGGCCATCCGGGCGAGCGCGCCGGGACGATCGTCGAGCTTGACCGTGAACCAGACCGACACGCGGGCACCTCCTGTCGGCTGATGGTACCCGGCGAGCGCCCCGGCCGAGCGGTAACGTGCCGCCATGAGCCCGTCGTCGTCCCTGCCGGCCGCCGGCCGCGTCCAGATCTTCGGTCTCGAGAACGACCAGGCGACGCGAGCCGCGATCCGATTCTTCAAGGAGCGGCGGTTCGAGATCCACCTCGTCGACCTGCGGCGCAAGCCGATCGCCCCGGGCGAGCTCCGCCGGTTCGTGGAGCGGCTGGGGGCCCGGGCGCTGCTCGACTCGGACGGGCGCGCCTACCGCGACGCGGGTATGGGCTATTTGCGGATGGACGATGGCGAAGTCGTCGAGCGCCTCCTCGCGGACCCGCGGCTGCTGCGGTTGCCGCTCGTGCGGCTCGGCAACGAGGTCAGTGCCGGCCGCGCCGAGCCGGCGTGGAAGGCCTGGCTCAAGCCCCCCGGCGGCGCGCCGTCGCAATGACCGCGAGGCCGAGGCAGATCACCGCGACGCCGATCACCGCCCACAGCGGGTCGCCGACCATGAAGCTGCTGCCCTTGAGCAGACCGGTGCCCTGACCGATCCACACGGCGCCCAGCGCGATCAGCACGAGACCGACCACCAGCCGGGTCCTGGGGTCGCGCGGCATCACGCTCCGGCGCGGTGCGGCGATGCATCGCGATCTACAACCTGAAGCTTGACTTCCGCTTTGTCTTTCATATAGTTCAATTCGTTATTCACTTCATTGCACTCGGCGACGAGGGCTGCATGGCATCGGACGGTCAGAAACGATGGATCGACTACCTCTCACCCGAGGATCTCGCGTTCCTCAAACGGTTTCTCCTGTCCTCCGGGACGCTGAAGCAACTCGCCACGGAGTACGGGATCTCGTATCCGACGATCCGGCTCCGCCTCGATCGGCTGATCGACAAGGTCCGGCTCATCGACGAGCACACGGAGGCGGGACCCTTCGAGCTCCGGCTCCGAATGCTCTACGCGGACGGCCGGCTCGACGACGACACGTTCAGGACGCTCCTGCTCGCGCATCGGGCCGAGGCGGCCGAGCCAGGCTGATGATGAGCCGAATCGCTCCGGCGCTCATTGCGGCGGGTCTGGTGCTGGTTCCCCTGGCCGGGACCGTCGCGGCCGAGGAGCCGGTGATGACCGTCGACTGGTCGGCCAGCGCGCCGTCGAGCGGCGAGGT
>Ga0070699_100005914_pt1 | contig 10688 bp, 13 predicted proteins | sample KBSK1503metaG_FD_65473 | JGI IMG/M metagenome (GOLD analysis project Ga0070699, IMG submission 65473) | Corn, switchgrass and miscanthus rhizosphere microbial communities from Kellogg Biological Station, Michigan, USA - KBS K1-50-3 metaG | ecosystem: Host-associated > Plants > Roots >...
GCCGCGATGAGAACTTGCTGCTGGTTACCCTGGAAAAGCTGCAAGAGATCGGTGCCACGCGATGTTGGAGTCATTGACAACATCTCATCGCGTTGTTATTTACTCCAACATGAAAGTCGAGCTGTTGATCGACGAACGGCATGTGCTTGACTCCCGTATGTTCGTCGAGATTGTCGTTTGGCGTCTGCCGCGGCCAGCTCGTGGATCGACCCACCGGTTCAAGTATCGACTGGCACTTGTCGTCGATGGAGCTTGCGTGTTGCGATACGACAACGAGGCGGGCAAGGGCGATCATCGGCACGCGCGGGGCGCCGAGGAGCCTTATGGTTTCACTAACCCAGACGCGCTGCTGGCGGATTTTTGGCGCGACGTCGAAGAGTGGAGGCGATGAGATGAAAACTGTGACGCTCCAAGTTGCAAAGCTCGAAGAAGTGAAGCGGCGCGCGCAGGACGCCTTCAAAGGCAAGAAGCAGGGTTCGCGTATCAGTTTCGCCACGCCGGAGCTTCTGTTTCGACTTCTGACGGCGAAGCGATGGGAGATGATTCGCGCGATGGTCGGTGCGGGTCCTCTGAGGATCCGCGAAGTGGCGCGCCGGGTGAACCGCGACGTGAAGGCGGTGCACGGCGACGTTCATGCGCTGCTCGATGCCGGCATCTTGCAGAAAACCGGTGATGGTCTCGTCGTCTTCCCCTTCGATGCCATTCGGGTTGACGTGATGCTGCGGGCAGCCTGACGTCACACTTCTCGAAAAACGTCGGGAACGGCGGAGCAAAGTGCTGATCGACCGTGATAACTCGCCTTGCCGATTTTACGATTTAGGCCCTGCCTTTGTAGCCGGAGTGCCAACAACTGGCAGACTCGCCGTTGTCCCGCGCGGCAACGAGCGTATTCGACCGATTTGGTTGCAGACAAATGACGTTTTACAATTTCTGTTTAACCCATTGATTTTTGCGGCCTCGATTTCGGCCCTTTTAGAGGCAACCCCTTGCAAACAGACAAGTAAGCGTAGACTCTTAATCAGCGGGTCCCAGGTTCGAGTCCTGGTGCGCCCACCAATAAAATCAGGGATTTCTGGCATCGTGGGCAACTTCCGGACCGGCACGTAAGGCTTATGGAAGGCCGCATCCGCGCCGCCCGCCCTCCGCTGCTATTCGGGCTTCCCGCGAATGGGCCGGCTGCTTCCAGTAATGGGCTCGCCGCTACAGCTGGGTCGCGTGGCACAGTCAAACACCGTGCCGATGCTTGCCGGATTTGGATTGGAGCGCCCGCTACCAGTGAGGGCAGGTCGCGACGGTCGAGCATGGGACCGGGGCCACCTCACCTCGGCGACGAGGCTCTTCCCGCGACCCGATCATGCCGAGGTGGGGGCGGCTGCGGTCCAGATCGCGGAACACCTTATCTGCTCCTGGTGGCGGTGCCAGTGGTCTGGCCCTGGCTGTTGCGGAAGGTGGTGGTGCCGCTGCTGTTGGTCGTGGCGGTGCCGGTGGTCTGGCCTTTCTCGTTGCGGAACGTGGTAGTGTTGCCGCTCGTGGTGGCGGTGCCGGTGGTCTGGCCCTTCTCGTTGTAGAACGTGCGCTGGTTCTGGGCCGCAGCGGGAGCGGCCACGGCAGCCAGCATGACGAGGGCAAGCGCAAGCACGGCGGCGCCCGCGACCTTTGCCCGCCACGGCTTGTCTTCCTTCAGGGTCAGATGCGACCGACATACTCGGACGCGCAGACCGCGCTCACGCAACGGCTTGAGAGCCTCCAGCACTTCCTCGATCTCCGCCTTGGCGGTCGGGATGTTCGAGCCGCTGACGCGGTCGATAATTACGGTGATGTTCTTCATGTCACTTGTTCCTGTCGTTAGCGTTACGGGCCATCTCAACCGCGGTTTTGACGGCATCTTCGAGATTGTCCGTGTAGTAAGCCGTGGTTTCGTTTCCATCGCGGAAGTTCACGCGATACGCGCCAGAGCGCACCTGGCGCAGAGTGAGCCCGAGATGGCGGGCGATCGATTTGGCTTGTTGGAGCATCATGGTTTCGTGAATTCGTAGCACGCGCAAGGCGGCGGACACCGCTTCTTTTGGCGGATCCGTTTCTTAGTCGCTTTGAGCCCTGTCTGGGACTTGTTACTCTTCGCCAAAAATTTGTTCGTTGCTGCCAAAATTGTGTGGCATGAGGTGCCGCCATCGCGCGGCGAGCGTGAGGCTAATCCGGCAGTTGTCGTCCGCCGTGCCGCTATCCTACCGAACACGCGCGCCCCTAATGGCCAGCCCAGGACACAGTGTTGTCGGTCCCGGCTGGCTCTAATTGGGTGTCAGCAATTGCCCGTTCGTCACTTGAACCGCCGTGTGGGTTCACCGTCGCGTCATTCGACTTTCGTTGGGTGATTGGCTTTCATCGAAAAGCAGTGTGCTGCGCCGGACCCCCGGTAGGGCAGACGCCACCATGGCGGCGACGAACAAATGTTTGGCGCACAGTAACAAGTCCCGTACGGGGCGCGGAGCGACTAAGAAGCGTGAGATCCGGCAGCCAACCTTGATTTGCTAATGTGTCCGATGAAACCGACGATTAAAATCAGGTTCACCGAACCACAAATTGCGCTCCTGATGCGCGCGAAGCCAAACTGCAATCTCGACCGCCTGACCGAGCTGTCATTTGAATTCGATCAGTCCGGAAAAATTATTGATTGCATCGGCACAATCAAAGACGGCGCGAATATCGATCACGATTATTCCGGTAGCGGGCTCGCGCACTTGTACGAGACGGCACGCCGCAAATTCGCAGCTCGACAAACCAGCGCAACGATATTGCAATTTTCAAACGGGGAGAGGCTTGCCAATACGTAAGCGTGGACATTCGACCTGGCTTGAAACCAAACATCATCGTCTGGGACCTGGGTCATGTCGCGCACCACCGAACGGCAATCCAAGCCGAGACCGAATCCTAGCCGAGATCGTGACCGATCCGACCATCAACGAGATCCGGCGGATAGACCAGCTCGCCGTCTTCTGCCTCAAGCACGCGATCTTCGAGGGCAACCAGGACGATTGTGGCCGTGCCGAGTGGCGGTCGATCTGGGCCGACGTCATGGCGCGCACCGGCTGTCAGTCGTGGAAGGACCTGATGCAGGGCATGCCGAGCAGATCGAGCCATTGATCATGAGAAAGTTCCTAATCGCTATTGTTGCCACGCTAAGCATGGCGACCCCGGCCGCGTCCGCGACCATCGAGAACAACTTGCGGCTCGAGAACGACCAGCAAGTCCGAATTAGCCTGCGCTTCGTCATAGCGCACGTGGGCCATTCTTTAACCGATATGCAACCAAACATCATCGTCTGGGATTTGGAGACCGTACCTGACATCCGCGGGTTTGCAGCCGCCAATGATCTAGCCGGCAAGTCCGACGTGGAAGTCCGCGAGGCGATCGGCGACAAGTTTCCGAAGCACATCTACCACTCGATCGTCTGCATCGGAGCCCTTAGCGACACGACGCACCCGTTGCATGTCTCTGCAAGCTGACGCTCGCCCTCCGCTCGCGCCATTCGCTTAGGCATTGACCTAAGTATCGGGTTGCGATATGGTTAGGCATATGCCTAACCAACAAATGCATCTCGACCGGGTCTTTCGCGCGCTGGGCGATCCCACGCGGCGCGCCGTGCTGAGCCGGCTCAGCGCCGGCTCCGCCGCCGTGAGCGAGCTGGCGCGCTCCTTCGACATGGCGCTCTCCTCTTTCACGCAACATCTCGACGTTCTCGAACAGTGCGGCCTGGTCCGCTCGCGCAAGGTCGGCCGCGTGCGCACCTATCGGCTCGTGCCGCAGCCGCTGAAAGCGGCAGAGCGCTGGATGGCGCAACAGCGCGCGCTGTGGGAGCGCCGCCTCGATCAACTCGACAAGTATCTGCTGGAACTGAAGGAGGAGATGAAGTGACCGTCACGGTACAACACGATCCGCGGCTTGATCTCGTTCTGGAGCGCGTGGTCGACGTCGCGCCCGAGCTCGTATGGGCGGCGTGGACCATGCCCGAGCATGTCAAGAAATGGTTCACGCCGGCGCCATGGAAAACGGTCGATTGCGAAATCGACCTCCGCCCCGGCGGCATCTTCCGCACGGTGATGCGCTCGCCGGAAGGCCAAGACCTAACGAACGTCGGCTGCTTCCTCGAGATCGTGGCGAACCGCAAGCTAGTGTGGACCGTGGCGCTTAAGCCCGGCTACCGGCCGTCCGACCCCACCTTCGATGTTCCGACCTTTACTGCGATCATCATGATGGAGCCGCACGGAAAAGGAACGAAATACACCGCCCTCGCCATGCATAAGGACGAGAAGGATCGCAATGCGCACGATCGCATGGGCTTCAGCGACGGGTGGGGCAAGGCGCTCGATCAGCTCGTCGCCGCGGCGAAGACGATGTAGACAGCGATAGGCGACCCCATCTAGGAGACATCAATGAATGAACCGCTCGTCGTGCGACGCGAGACCCATATCGCCGCCCCGCCCGCTACGGTTTTCGCCTTCCTGACCGACCCGGAAAAGATCGTCAGCTGGATGGGCGGCGAGGCGACGACCGAAACACATCCGGGCGGACTTTACCTCCTCAAAGGCGTCGGCGGCGACCGCGCCCGGGTTGCGCGCGGCGCGTTTCGAGAGGTCGTGCCGGTCCACCGTCTCGTCTACACCTTCGGTTGGGAGGGTAGCCAAGAGGTGCCGCCGGGATCGAGCTTGGTCGAGATCGATCTGATCGTCGTGGTCATTTCAGCTCTCGACGCCTGGTTCGATCGTATCGCCGGCGCGATTCACGCTTTCGGCGGCGAGGTGCTAAAATTCATCGGCGACGGCGTATTGGCGATCTTTCCGGTCGTCGGAGGAACGCCGCGCGGCGCCTGCGATGCCGCATTGCGCGCGGTGTCCGCGCGCGTCGGCATGGCACATCTCGATGAGCAGCGGCTTCGGCAAGGGTTGCCGGCTCTACCGTTCGGCGCCGCTTTGCATCTTGGCGAGATTCTCTGGGGCAATATCGGCGCGGCGGATCGCCTGGATTTCACCGCCATCGGCCCCGCCGTCAATTTGGTCAGCCGGCTGGAGGGGCTGTGCAAACCGCTGCGCAAGACGGTCCTCGTGTCCGGCGCGCTTGCCGCCGAGACGCAGACGCCGCTGATCGCGCTCGGAACGCATGCGCTCCGCGGCATTACATCGCCATGCGTGGTCTTCACCCTGCCGGAGAATTGAGCCGCCGACGTTATTGGCCCGGTACCACATCGTCACCCGCGGGCTTGACCACGCAAGTCGGATTTATCCGACTTGCGCACCTAGAGCACATTCCGGTCGGCTTGATTCAGCATTCCGCACCCACATGCGTCACCCGCGGGCTTGACCCGCGGGTCCATCAATTCTTCGCAAGAACTTTTTGCGAAGAAGATGGATGGCCGGGGCATAAGCGCGTTCACGCGCGTCTTCCGACGCGCTATGCCCGGCAATGACGGCGCATCCGGTACCACATCGTCACCCGCGGGCTTGACCCGCGGGTCCATCATTCTTGGCGAAAAGTTTTTGCGAAGAAGATGGATGGCCGGGTCAAGCCCGGCCATGACGTTGGGGAGATTTTTTGACTACACTCTAACTACGCTACGTATCGTGTCTATGCTAGGCCGAGGCGAGCGTCCCGCGTCATGGGACGCAAGGCGCCTCGCAAGCGCCTGGGCGTCATAAGCGCGTTTCACGCGCGTCTTGTGACGCGCCGACCGCACGCCCCATGGGTGTTCCGCCGAGCACCCGAACGTCTCTCGGCGCTCCGCCCACCCCTCTTTGCGGATGAGCGAAGCAACGATGCAAACCCCGGGCGCGGAAAACGCGCCGCGGGAACGAGATGGGCTGTTTGAAATCGTGAATTGTTCTCGCACGCGATCATGGAGTTGGACGACCTCTGCTCGCGCAATCTCCTCGTTAACGGTCCGCTCGAACGCATCCGCTCGAAAGCATGGGCCCGCTGCAAATTGATGCTTGTGCCAGCGCGGCAAATTGGGCACATGAGCCGCTTTGGCGCCGCCCAAGAGCTGCGTTGCGGCCGGAGACGGGACATGAGGCTGGGCTACTTCACCATGCCGGTGCACCCCATGCACCGCGACTGGGCCGAGACGCTCAAGGAGGACCGCGAGGCCATCATCCTCGCCGACAAGCTCGGTTTTTACGACGCCTTCATGGGCGAGCACCTCACCGACGCCTGCGAGACCATCACCAACAGCATGATGTTCCACGCCTCGCTGATCCCGGCGACGACGCGGATCAAGCTCGCGACCGGCACCTCGAACCTCTCTCACATGCACCCGGTGCTGATCGCGGTGCAGGCGGCGATGTTCGATCATTTGGCGGAGGGCCGCTTCATCCTGGGCGTGAGCCCGGGCGCGCTGACCACCGACGCCGAGGCGCTCGGCATTCTGGACGAGGATCGCAACAAGATGTTCGCCGAAGCGATCGACGTCATCCTCGCCATCTGGGAGCGCGATCCTCCTTACGACATCGACCTTCCCGATAACCGTTACAAGGTCTCGACCGCGCGCACCATGACGCTCGATCTCGGCGTCGGCATCATGGCCAGGCCCTACCAGAAGCCGCGGCCGGAGATCGTGGGCACGGTGGTGGCGCCGTTTTCGCCCGGCGTCGTGCTGATGGGAAAGCGGGACTTCCATCCGCTGTCGGCCAACTTCCTCTTGTCCAAGCACTTGAAGTCGCACTGGCAGAATTACTGCAAGGGCAGGGCCGAGGCGGGCGCGGAAGCGAACGTCGCGGACTGGCGGGTGGCGCGCGCGATCTGCGTGCTCGACGACGACAAGGCGGCGGCGCGCTACGGCCGCTACGACGAGAAGAGCCCATACCGGTTCTATTACGAGCAGATGCGCGCCAAGATGAAGCGCGGCAACCGGCTCTACGTGTTCAAGTCCTACAAGGAGCAGCCGGACGAGGAGATCACCCACGACTACGTCATGGATCACTGCGTCATCCACGGCGGCGTCAACAAGGTGGTCGACCAGATCCTGGCGTTGCGCGAGGAGATCGGCGATTTCGGTGAGTTGGTTTACGCCGGGATGGACTGGGTCGAACCGGCGCTCAACAAGCGCTCGATACAGTTGATGGCCGAGGAGGTCATGCCGCGCGTGAATGCCGCGATCGGCAAGTCCGCGGCCGCGGCGTGACACCAACTCAGTGACTGGGTCATGCGCGGGCAGAAGCGCGCCCTCAAGGGCGTTCACGCCCGTCTTCGACGGGCTATGGACGCGCGTGAACGCGCTTATGACCCGCGCATCCATCTTCTTTGCAAAAGAGTCTTTACGAAGATGGATGGATTGCCGGGTCAAGCCCGGCAATGACGACCTTAACTTGGCGCGTCCCCGCCTTCGCGCGGACGATAGCGTGTCGGTCACCGCACCTGCTCAGGCGGCGGGAATGCGACCCACGTCCGCTCTCGCATGCTGCGATGGCAGGCGTCCGCGAATGCGACGTCGCGGATGCCGGCCGTGAAGTCGCACGCAAGCGGCGCGTCGGCCGCCACATGCCGCAGGAACGCCTCCCAGCCCACACGGTAGGGGTTGTGGTAGGCCGCGAGCGGCGGCGCTTCGATCCATCCGCTGCGATAGTCGGCGCCGATGTCGCGCATCACACTGAAATGGGCGATGGCCGGCGTGTGCGCCATCGACTGCACGTGGCATCGATGCAGGCCCGCGACCGCCGAGCCCTTGGTTCCATCGACCTGCAGCGTGAGCAGATCGTCGCGGCGCACGCGCGTCGCCCACGAGCTCACCATGGTGCCGAATGCGCCGCCCTCGAGCTCGAGGAGGGTCGCAGCCGAATCTTCGGCGGCGACGTCATAGCGCTCGCCCCGCTCGTCGACGCGCTCGGGCGTGGCGATCCACGCGCTCGACGCCACCCGCACGATGCGGCCGACGATGCTTTCGATGACGTAGCGCCAGTGCGGGTACATATCGAGGATGATGCCTCCGCCGCCGGTGCGATAATTCCAACTCGGGCGCTGGCAGGGCTGCTCGCTGCCGTCGAACACCCACCAGCCGAATTCGAGCCGGAATCCCACCACGCGCCCCAGTTCGCCGCCCCGCGTGAGCGCGGCGAGCTTCTGCAGTCCCGGAAGATGGATCTTGTCCTCGACGACGCCATGCTTCACGCCGCGCCTTCGCGCCTCCCGCAGCAAACCCAGACCCTGCGCGGCGCTCGGGGCCAGCGGCTTTTCGCAATAGACGTGCTTGCCCGCGGCGAGCGCCTTTTCCAACACGGCGACGCGCGCTTGCGTTGCGGCCGCGTCGAAGAAGATCGCGTAGGCCGGGTCCGCGAGCGCGGCGTCGAGATCGGTGGTCCAATCCGCGACCTTGTGAGTGCGCGCGACGGCGGCAAGGCGCTCGGCATCGCGGCCCATGAGCAGCAAACGTGGAACCAATCGGTCACCGCCATGCGCAAGCCCGCCCTCCTCGATGATCGGGATCAAGGCGTTCGCCAGATGCTGGGTCGAGCCGATGCGGCCGGTCGCGCCGTTGACAATGATGCCGATCGTGTGGCTCGCCATCGTGCAATTCCGTTGCGCCGCAAAAGGTGAGGGGAGGTTGTCGCTAGAGCACATTCCGGTCGGCTTGATTCAGCATTCCGCACCCACATGCGTCACCCGCGGGCTTGACCCGCGGGTCCATCATTCTTCGCAAGGACTTTTTGCGAAGAGGATGGATTGCCGGGTCAAGCCCGGCAATGACGAAATGGGTCAAGACGACCGGAATGTGGTCTCTAGTGTCTCGATTCCGAAGTTCGCAAGGTCTTGCGGCGTACGCTCGTGCGAACTTCGGAATCAAAGGGACACTAGCAAACTTATGACTAGACTATGCTATGCCGCTTGCATGGGTGTCCACGTTGCGGGAGAGCAAGGTGCCTCGCCACATCGTCTGCCTGAGCTTCGACTTCGACACGCAATCGGGTTTCATCGCCCGCGGCATGACGAGCCCGACGGCGCTCTCGCGCGGGGAGTTCGGCCTTATCGGCGCGCAGCGGATTCTTACTTTGCTCAAGTCCCACGGCATTCGCGCGACCTGGTTCGTGCCGGGATTTACCATCGAGAGCCATCCGCGCGCCTGCGAGGCGCTGCTGCCGGACGGACACGAAGTGGCGCACCACAGCTGGGCGCACATCGCGCCGGCGCAACAGACCCGCGCGGAGGAGGAGGCGGATCTCGTGCGCGCCAACGATGCGATCGCCCGCCTGACCGGCCGCAAGGCGCGCGGCTACCGCTCGCCGTCGTGGGACCTGAGCGAGAGCACGGTCGATCTGCTGCTCGCCCACGGCTTCCTCTACGACTCAAGCCTGATGGGCGCCGACTATTGGCCCTATCGCGCGCGCCGCGGCGATCAGGTCGAGCTGGGCAAACCATACGGTTACGGCGAGGAAACCGGACTCATCGAAATGCCGATCAGCTGGTCGCTCGACGACTATCCGCATTTCGAATTCGTGCGCACGCCCACCGCGGTGCTGCCCGGCCTGCAGTCGGCGCGCACGGTGATGGAAAATTGGCTCGACGAGTTCCGCTACATGCAACAGACGGTCGACTGGGGTGTGCTGACCTACACCATGCATCCCTATGTCATTGGGCGCGGCTATCGGATGCTCGCGCTCGACGCATTGCTGAAGGACTTGGCAGCCGCTGGGGCGGTATTCATGACCATGGAGGACGCGGCGAGGGAGGCGCAGGCGCTGATGTTCGCGCCCGATGCCGATTCTACTCCGTGATCTTGCCATGTGTCATTGCCGGGCTTGACCCGGCAATCCATCCTTCGCAAGACGATGGACCCGCGGGTCAAGCCCGCGGGTGACGACAAGCGAAGTAGGGTGGGCAAAGGCGCGCCGTGTCAGTTCGGGCAGGCGCTGTCGCGCCTTTGCCCACGCGTGCGGGCGATTCCGCAGCAGAAAACCTGCTGCACCAGCGCGTGGGCAACGGCGAAGTGCCGTTGCCCACCCTACTTAGAGCTACTCCGTGATCTTGCCATGTGTCATTGCCGGGCATAGCGCGTCGAAGACGCGCGTAAACGCGCTTATGACCCGGCAATCCATCCTCGCAAGACGATGGACCCGCGGGTCAAGCCCGCGGGTGACGATAAGTGTTACAGGCTGAACGCCACGTAGTCGTTCATGCACGGCGACGTGCATGGTACGCGCCTCGAGATCGATGAGCACGGCGCCGACCGTCATCGTGCGTTTCTCGCTCGGCTGGCTTGTATCGGGGTGGCGGCAGATCGCGTACGGCTCGCCGAAATGGTCCATCGCGGCCGCGCGCATGTGCGCGAAGGCAAGCGCGCCGCGATGGGGATGCAGCAGCGCTCGCATGCGATCGGCGCGGTAGAGCGTGTTGGGGGAAATCTTCTCCAGCAGCGACTCTCCGTGTCCTGCCGCCAGGAAATGGTTCGAATGGGTGACGATGCCGTCTTGCGCGTTGAGGCGGCTCACATGGTCGGGGCTCGACTCGATATCGACGATGTGGCCGCCGGCCGCGCCGATCACGAAATTGGCCGAGCAGGTGCGGGCGGTGTCGGTCACCGGCCGCGACGCCGCCTCAAATCGTTCCGCGTCCAGCACCTCGCGGCATCGCACGTGGAACGGCTTTTGATAGGGGTTGCGGCCGTCGTGGCTCGAGGCGAGACCGTTTTCGACCAGGCCGATCCCGCA
>Ga0070699_100005915_pt1 | contig 10688 bp, 9 predicted proteins | sample KBSK1503metaG_FD_65473 | JGI IMG/M metagenome (GOLD analysis project Ga0070699, IMG submission 65473) | Corn, switchgrass and miscanthus rhizosphere microbial communities from Kellogg Biological Station, Michigan, USA - KBS K1-50-3 metaG | ecosystem: Host-associated > Plants > Roots >...
CGCGCGTCGACGTGGCGATCGTTGGTGATGATTCCAGACTGGCTGCCGGTGAAGCTGATCGCGTCGCCGCCCCGCTCGCGAATCGCCATCGACAGCAGTGCCATCGAGATGCGTTCGCCCGCCGAGAGCAGCATGTCGAGCTCGCGCCGATCGGGATTCGGCGACACCTGCCTGGCCATCGTGAGGAGCTCGTCTGTCGTATCGCCCATCGCGGACACGACGACGCATACGTCGTGACCCTGGTGCCTGGTGGCCATCACGCGCTCGGCGACGTAGTTGAGCTTCTGCACGTCGGCGACGCTGCTGCCACCGTACTTCTGGACGATGATCGCCATCGGAACAGGATAGCCCTTCGACTTCGATCAGGGCAGGCCCTATAATCCCGTTCCGCCGCACTACTTTTGTCGAGGGAGCGACTATGACCGCACCTGTCCTTCTTCCCCTGATGCTGCTGACACTCGTCGTTGCGCCGGCTGCCGCACAGCAGGCTGCGCAGGCCCCACTGCGGACGCCCGATGTGATCTTCGTACCGACGCCGCAGGAAGTCGTGGACGCGATGTTGAAGCTCGCCAAAGTCGGTCCCAACGACATCGTCTACGACCTCGGTTCGGGCGACGGCCGGATTCCGATTACCGCGGCAAAGACCTACGGCGCGCGCGGTGTCGGCATCGACATCGACCCGCAGCGGATCCGTGAAGCCAATGAAAACCTGAAACAGGCCGGTGTCGGCGACAAGGTCAAGTTCCTGAACCAGGACCTGTTCACGACTCCGATTGGCGAAGCAACTGTTGTCACCATGTACCTGCTGCCGACGCTGAACGTGAAGGCGCTTCCGAAGCTCAACGCGGAGCTGAAACCCGGGACGCGCGTCGTGTCGCATGCGTTCGACATCGAAGGGTATCCGCCGCAGCAGACGATCAACGTCAACGGGCGCACGGTCTACATGTGGACCGTGCCCATCAGGAAGGCCGGACAATAGACGAAATCCCAAAACGCAATTCCCAAAACCCGAACTCCAACTTGGATGCGAAGTCGCGACTCCGAACAAGGAAACGCTTGGGGTTTGGGATTTGGTCATTGGGGTTTGGGATTTGCGCCGATTGATCCAGGGCGCCATGCTGGCGTAGACTTCTGAGACTTAATCTCAGTTTCATTTAGCGGTCACCTGAAGGTGGCCGCTACTGGAAACGCTGTGGCCGCCTGAAGGCGGCCCTTACACCAGCCATGACGCCGACGCTGCAGGCTTTTGTCATCACACTGCGAGAGGGCCTCGAGGCCTTTCTCATCGTCGCCATCAGCCTCGCCTATCTCCGCAAGAGCGGCTGGCAGTCGCTGGGGCGTGCCGTCTATCTCGGCGTCGTCGTCGGACTCGCGGTGAGCGCCGTCGGCGGGTATCTCCTCTACAACGCCTCCAATCAGGAGTTCCTCGATGGCCCGCTCGCCATCATCGCCGCCGTCTCGGTGGCGTGGATGGTCAGCCACATGTGGCGCTACGGCCGGACGATGAAGCGGGATATCGAAGGACGGTTGGGTCAGTCGGCGGTACGCACGGGCGCAGCGGCCTTCGCCGGCGTGTTTCTCTTTACAGTGCTGATGATCGGCCGCGAAGGGATGGAGACCGCGCTCCTGCTGATGCAGCTGAAGGACACGCTCGATCTCGCCATGGGCGCGACGCTGGGCGTTGCGGGAGCGGCTGGCCTGGCGTGGCTCTGGTCACGCTATGGACATCGCCTCAACATGGGCCTGTTCTTCCAGGTCACCGCGATCTTCCTGTTCGTGTTCGTCGTGCAGTTGCTCGTCTACGGCGTCCACGAGATGTCGGAGCAGGGGTATGTGCCGTTCAGCGAAGCGGTGCACGCGGCGACGGAAGAGTGGGGACCGGACAGCCAGTTCGGTCATATCCTGACCTACCTGCTCGTGCTCGCGCCGACGACATGGCTTGTCGTCGCCTGGCTGAAGGGTCTCACGAATCAAGGGCGCTCGCCCTTGATATCCCGCCGCGTCCTTGATTAGTTCGTTATGCGGCCCGAAACGCGAATTTTGTTCTCGTTGTTGAACCGCATAACGAACTAGGCCGCGCGACGCGCGGCAAGAAGGCGCTGCCGGACCAGCCAGTCGTGCTGCCGGGGTATCAGGGCAGCGCCCGTGGCTGGTTCGCGTATCTCCTGCCGCGCTCCGCGCGGCTAGCCCGTTAATGCATCGCGGCAACGAGCACGAAATTCGCGGTTGAGGCCGCATAACGGCCTAAACGACAGCGTCCCGCGCAGGTACAATCCGTTCCTGCGCATGGCCGACAAGCCGGCAGTTACCGCTGAACTGATCTGGTCCGGCGACCTTCGGTTTGGCGCCACCACGGGGGCGACCGCCATCGTGACCGACGGCGATAGTGCCGCCGGTCCCTCGCCCGTCCAGCTCCTTGCGGTTGCGCTCGCCGGATGCATGGCGGCCGACGTCGTCGACATCATTCGCAAGGGCCGCCACCCGCTGCACGCGTTTCGCACGACGCTGAGCGGCGCTCGCGCCTCCGAACCACCGCGACGGCTCACCAGCGTGCACCTGCAGTTCCACGTCCATGGTGACGTGCCCGCGCACGTCATCGAACGCGCGATTGCCCTGAGCCGCGACAAGTACTGTTCGGTGTGGGCGTCGCTGCGACAGGACATCGACCTCACCACCGCTTTCGACGTCATGGCCGCGTGAGGAGGCAATACCTCGACTGGCTGCGCGGCATCGCCGTGCTGATCATGATCGAGGCGCACACCATCGACTCGTGGACGCGAGTGGCCGATCGAACCGGTCCGCTGTACGCGTGGGGATTGATCATCGGCGGATTCGGGGCGCCGATGTTCCTCCTGCTCGCCGGCATCGCGCTGGCGCTCGCGGCGCGATCGCGGCTTCGCACAGGTCTGACGTCGTCGGAGGTGGCCGCGCGCGCGCAACGTCGCGGCTGGCAGATCTTCGGTCTCGCGTTTCTGTTCCGGCTGCAGTCGTGGCTGATTAGCGGAGGAGTGCTGAGTCAGGTTCTGCTGAAGGTCGACATCCTCAACATCATGGGGCCGTCGATGATCGCCGCAGCATGGCTGTGGCGCATCGGCCGGTCGGATCGCGCGCGTGCGCTGCTGTTCGTGGTCGTCACGATCGCAGCCGCGATGCTGACGCCGATGATTCGTGAATCAGTCGTTCTCGGCGCACTGCCCGATCCGATCGAGTGGTATCTGCGTCCGTCGCCTGGCCGGACGACATTTACCCTGTTTCCGTGGGCCGGCTTTCTCCTCGCGGGTGTCGCCATCGGCCTGTGGGTCGATCGTGCGCAAACGCCGGAAGTCGAGCAGCGGGTCACGATTCAGCTCGGCCTGATCGGGGTCACCGTGGCGATGGCCGGCTACTTCGCGTCCTTGCTGCCGCCGATCTACCGCGAAACCAGCTTCTGGACCAGCTCGCCCACGTTCTTTTTCTTCAGGCTCGGAATCCTCGTCGCCCTGTTGCCGGTCGGCTATGTGTGGACTCGTGCGTGGCGCGGATGGTCACCGGTCCAGGAGTTCGGTGTCGCCTCGTTGTTTGTCTATTGGGTTCACGTCGAGATGGTCTATGGGGTCCCAAGCGCGGCCATTCATCGACGCCTGGACCTGGCAGAATGGGCCGTCGCCTGGATTGCATTCTCCACGTTCCTGTTCGGTCTGGTCCGACTGAAGCAGTGGCTGGGGGAGATTTTCGGTCCATCGCCACGCTTCTGGACAAAAACAGGCGCGCTCCCGCGAGAAACGGGTTGAGTTTCAATGTGCCTGATCGCTACAATTCGCCTCTTGCCCAGGACCGCTGGGCGGCGGGTTGGGTGAATCTGCTTACCGCTGTGCCCCGCGCAGCGGTCCTAGGCGCGCGGAGAGCGCGCCAAAAGCGACAGGCACGCAGCCAAGAGCTCCGCGGGGAAACCTCGGGCGGAGCCTTGGCTGCGGGCGAAGGCGCCAGCCGGGACTGACACGAATGATTAACGTCGCCGCGATTCGTATGCAGCAGTTCGGGGTGCAGTTCTATCAGGCCGCCCTGACCGCCAGTGATATCGACAAGCTCGTTCGGTTCGAAGTCTTGAACTACGGCGAGTCCGGCCAGCCGGTGCGCGGTGGGAACAGGACCTCGGCATCGAAGGTCAACTGGGACCTGCTCGAGCGTCGCATCGCCTCCAGTGAGAAGGCCTATCAGCGCCAGATCATCAGGCGAAAAATCGACGAACTCGTGCAGTATTACGAGCAATGTCGCCAGGCCAAGGACCTGCCGTCGATTCCAGGCGCCGTCATCATCTCGTGCGACGAGAAGCTGACGTTCGAGCCGATCGAGTCGGGCGCCACCGTCGGGCGGCTGAAGGTCCCCGAACGCGAGGGCATCCTTCGGGCGATTGACGGTCAGCACCGCCTGCTCGCGCTGCACGCCGACATCGACAACATCCAGAACGAGGACTTCACCGTCCCGGCGATCATCTTCGACCGCCTGCCTGAAGATCACGTCGTCCAGATGTTCGTCACGATCAATGCGAAGCACACACGTCTCAATGCATCGCACCTGGTCAGCCTGTCGGGTCGGCAGCTGTATCGCGATGATTCGTTGGCGGCAGCGCACGATGTCGTGCGAGCCCTGAACGATCGCGAGGACTCACCACTGCACGGGGAAATCAAGCTGCTCGGCGTCGGACACGGGCGTGTGGCGCAGGCACCACTCGCGCAGGAGCTGAAGAAGCTGTTTGCCGGCGATGCGTTTGGTGGGCCGAAGAAGGCAGCCGATTTCCGTGAGGATTCGAAGCGGTTCTTCGTGAACTACTTCAAGCAGGTCTCGGTCGTGTTCGGCGCCGCCTGGGGTGGCCGCAAATACAGCATCAAGTCCGCGGCGGCGCTTCGCGCGTTCGTCAGAGTTGCTCCCGACGTCGTTCGACGCCTGGACCAGGAGCACGCGGATCGTGCGGACTTCCGGGCGATCGGCCGCGTCATCGCCCCCTGGGGCAGACGCATCGGCGATTTGCGGTTCGAGTCGGATGGTGCCTGGAAGCGCAGCGGAACGACGGTCGAATCGCTCGCGCGCGAGCTCAAGCTTGCACTCGAGTATCCCGAAGGCGCTGGCGTCTAGGAGTTCTGATTTTCGGGGACGGTCGAGGTGGGCAGTAACGGCCGGGGTCTTGGAAACACCTGGTCGGGGCGCCCGTAAAGACGCCCCGTCCCGGAGTATCGACCTGGCTCCCCCCAGCATTTACGGCGCCCTGCCGTAAATCACAGGCCGACGCCCTCTCATAAGGCAACGGCTGTGCCGGTTGAAATCCTCAATAAATTCGCTAGTGCACAGTTTTCAACCACCCAACAGTGAGGGAGAAATTACACTGCTGTCTGTCCATACGTCGACACTGCCATGCGCGTTGACCTGAACGCAGATGTCGGCGAATGGATCGCGGAACCGGCGAGCGATCGGCCTGCTGTCTTAGGTCAGGACCCCGCACTGATGAGGGTCATCACCTCCGCAAATATTGCCTGCGGCTTTCACGCTGGCGATCCACGCACGATGCGCGCCACACTGCGACTTGCCATCCTTAATAGCGTAAGCGTCGGAGCTCATCCGGGCCTCAGGGATCGCGAGGGGTTCGGACGGAAGGAAATTCATATCGAGCCCGATGAGCTCGAAGACATCACGCTCTACCAGATCGGCGCGCTTGCAGCGCTTGCTGCCGTCGAAGGCGGCCGCCTCCACCACGTCAAGGCGCACGGGGCCATCTACAACATGGCAGCGCGCGATGCGCGGCTCGCGGATGCGCTTGCTCGTGCGACCGCAGCGATCGATCGTTCGCTCATCTTCTTTGGTCTCGCCGGCTCCGAGCTGATCAGCGCCGGTGATCGCGCTGGACTGCGGACCGCGAGCGAAGCGTTCGCCGATCGCGCCTACAACGCGGACGGATCGCTCGTGTCGCGGCAGCAGAGCGGAGCCGTGATTCACGATCCGCAGATCGTCGTCCAACGTGCGCTGCGGATGGTGACCGACGGCACAGTCGAGGCAGTGGATGGAACGATCGTCAGCGTGCGAGCCGACACGATCTGTGTGCACGGCGACACACCGGACGCTGCGTTGCTCGCAGCGCGCACACGCGAGGCGCTCGAGAGCGCCGGTATCGAAGTCCGCGCAGTAGGGACCTAGCGACTGAGGTTCCAGGTTCCCTGTTCCCGGTTCCAAGTTCCAGGGTTCAGGGTTCGGGATTCACGGTTCAGAGTTCAGAGTTCGGGGGTTCGGGGTTCCGCGGTTCAGGATTCCGTTCCGCGGTTCCGGTTCCTCACGATTCCGCCGATAGCGAACGAACGAACCCGGAACGAGGAACCTGGAACCCAGAACTACGAACCAGGAACGCGGGAACCCGGAACCCGGAACATGGAACGAGGGTTTATTGCGCTCGTAACGCGATCGTCGGGTCGACTCTGGTCGCGCGTCGTACGGGGACCAGCAGCGCAACCATCGCGCACGTTGCCAGCACTGCGACCGCAAGTACGAGAGTCACGGGGTCGAACGGCTCGACCTGATACAGCAGCTCGCGGACCAGACGAACGACGACAAGCACACCGACCGTTCCTGCGGCGAGGCCCGCTCCCATCCATCCGGCGCCCTGCCGCAGGACGAGTGCGGCGATCGCCTCCCGGCGCGATCCGAGCGCCATCCGCAATCCGAACTCACGCTCGCGCGCGGCCGCCATGCTGGCGAACATCGCATAGACGCCGACCGATGCGACCAGCAGCGCCAGCGCGCCAAACATGACCATCAGCATCACGGGCAGACGTCGCGTCGCGAGCCCCTCGCCCAGCATCGCGTCGAGTGTGGTCTGTCGCTGCACGGCGAGTCCTGCGTCGATCGCCGCGAGCTCGCGTTCGACCGAGCGCAGCAACGCCTGCGGCTCGCCCGATGTGCGGATCAGAAACGTGGGAAATGGCCACGGTGCCTGCCGCATTGACTGGTACAGCATCGTCTCGGCATCCGGTCGCGTCCGGTCGTTTCGAACATCTCCGACAATGCCGACCACTTCAAGGAGCGGCGCGTCAGGGTTGGGACCGAGGCAGATGCGGGAGCCGAGCGCCTTTCCATCCGGCCAGTACCGGCGCGCCAGCGTTTCGTTGACGATGACCGTCGTCGGAGCCTCAGGGCGATCGCGGCGATCGAACATGCGCCCTTCGAGCACTGGAATGTGCAACGCGCGGAAGTAGTCATCGGACACGACGTTGTACAGGGCAACTTCGGGCGGCGCATCAGGCCTGGAGATTCCCGGAATCGCGAATCCCGTGCGGTTCAGCACCGCGGTGGGAAACCAGCTTGCCGCGGCTGCGGCGTTCACGCCGGGGAGCGACCGCAGCCGATCGAGGAGGGTATCCCCAAATCGCACGATGTCGTCGGATCTCGGATAGTCACGCGGCGGCAATCGCACCGTGAATCCCAGAACGCGATCCGGATCGAAGCCGAGCGGCGCTGTCGTCATCGCCATCAGACTGCGCGTCAGGAGTCCGGCGCCCACGAGCAAGCTGAGGCACAGCGCGAGCTGGCCGGCGACCAACGCGCCACGCAGCCGACCGGAGTAGCGGCTTTCCCCCGGGCCGCGCGATTCGTCGCGCAGTGCACGCTCGGGATCGGTTCGATCGACGAACAGGGCGGGTGCGATGCCGAACAGCAGGCCGGTCGTCAGCGCAATCAGCGCTGTGAGGGTGACGCCACCACGATCGAGCGACAGATTCGCATGAGCGGGCAGAAGTGGTTGTGCGAGCCGGGCGAGCCACGTGAGCAGCCCGTATGACAACCCGATGCCGACTGCGCCGCCGAACGCGGCGAGCATGATGCTCTCGGTCAACAACTGCCGAACGAGGCGAGCGCGGCCGGCGCCGAGCGCGACGCGAACCGCGAACTCCTTGCGGCGCGCGATCGCTCGCGAGAGAAACGCGCCCGCGAGATTGGCGCACGCGATGAGCAGCACGAGCGCCGCGCTGGTCATCAGCACGAGCAGTGGAGCACGCGTCTGACCCGCCATCGCGTCGCGCAGCGACATGAGGTTGACCCGATTGTTGCCGAAGTCTCGCGGATACTGGCGCGCTTGCGCCTCGGCGATTCGCTCGACGTCACGCCGCGCCGTCGCATCGCTGATGCCGGGCTTCAGCCGACCAATCAGGCCAAGCCATCGCGCGCCGCGGGACACAAACGGGCTGGTCGCCACCGGTGCGAGATCGAAGGCAAAGAAGAAATCGATGGCGCCCTGCGGCGCGACGAAACTTTGTGGCAGCACGCCAATCACGGTTCGTTGCAGTCCCTCGATGCGAACCTCACGTCCGACGACGGCCGCTGTGCCGGCAAACAGTTGCTGGGCGGCCCGGTAGGTGACGACGACCGCTCTGGCGGTATTGGGGACCATCCGCCCGGCAGTGAGCGACGCCAAGCCGTTAATCGCATCATCCGGCCGGAACGTACGGCCGTGCAGCGCCTGAATGCCAAGGGTCGAGAAGAACCCCGCCTCCACCCACGCCATCTTCACGGTGCGCGCGCCGCTTTCGGCTCCGTAGACGCCGTCAATCGCGAGGTCCTGAAAAGCGGTGAGTGACTGAAACGATCGCTGCTGGGCCGCGATGTCGCGAATGGTGCCCGCGCTCAGTGGCACCCGCCCGTCGGCCGTGTCAATGCGACGCGCGTAGATCCTGGTCAGCCGATCCGAGTCTGTGTACGGCAGTGCATCGAGGAGCACCGATTTCAAGACAGTGAACACGGCTGTGTTGGCGCCGACACCGAGCGCGAGCATGAGTGCGGCGACGAGGGTGAACGCGGGCGTGCCCTTCAGTTGCCGCCAGCCGAACGTCACGTCCTCGCGAAGCTGCTCGATCTGCCTCGTCATGCGCCCTCCTGACCGCGTGACGCGAATGCGAGTCACGAGCGTTAGACGGCCGGCCAGTGAACGGCGTTGGTGTTCGATGGCGGGATGTTCTTGTTCGAAGGCGAACAGCCCGCGGGCCTCGCGGACCGTCGGTATAATCGCGGTGATGTCAACCCTGGGACCGTTACAAATGCACCGTCTCGACGACGTGACCGTCGTGCGGTGGGTGGGCGACCTTGTCGATGGCGACACGGCCTCACGATTGCGAACGCTCGTCCGTCAGCTCGCGTCAGAGGCGCCGTTCGTCGTGCTCGACCTCGGTGGCGTCGAACGGATCGACAGCTTCGGGCTGGGCCTTCTCGTCCGATTGCGATTGACGCTGCAGCACGAACGCGGCGACCTGAAGTTGTGTGCGGTGCCGGACAACGTCACGCGGGTCCTGGAGGTCACGCGGCTGTGGCCGACGTTCGACATTCGCAGCGATGAGGCAGCGGCTCTGGCGGCGTTTGCCGAACCCGCGACGCGCGCACCCGTCAGTCCCGATCCCCGGTGCGACGTCCTCTGTTGCGACGGTTCGCCCGAGTTGCTGATGTACGTGCGTGGCGTGCTGCGCGGCGCAGGCATTCTCACCGCGATCGCCACCAACATTGCCGACGCCGACCGACTCGCGCGCGCCCGCCGCCCGCGCGTGCTGGTGATCAACGGTCGGCTCCGTTCAATCACGACGGATCCTCACGGGATTCGAGACGTGAAGTCAGTCGTGGAGATCGCTCCAGACTTCGGGCAGCGCGACCCCGAAGAGGCCGCGCGTCTGCTGCTCGACAACGTCGCCTCCGCGCTGACGAGCGCGTGACGCAATCGTGATTCTCGCTATTGCGCCGGGAGCGCACTGACCGATCCGACGTTCGGCACGACGACCAGACCCGAGGCCCGGAAGTACTTGCCGAGGCCTTCGACCACGAAGCGGCACGATCGCGGGCCATCAGCCGCCGGCGAGATGGCGACCGCTTCGTGCTCGGGCGCGAGCACCTCGCTCCAGCTCGCGACTACCTCTCCCTGCTTGTTCAGCGCCTCGATCGAGACCCATCGCGCCCGGTCGCTGACGTTGATGATGTAGCAATCGAGCTGGCTGGTTCCGAGCGGAACGAGCGGTGGTGTGGATAGCGTGGTCGTGTTTTGCGCTGCCGCCGTATCGCTATCGGCCCCCACGAACGTAGGCGCCACGGCGGCGATAGCCACCGCAAGTGCAACTGTCCTGATGATCCTTCGCATGCTGCTCTCCTGTACTGTCGGTTCTCGTGTCACGAGAACGTCGACAGTATTGGAGAAGCTGCGAGACCGAATCATGAGCGAACGGTGAGAATTAGGTTAAGCGTTTGCCGTCACAGCCACTGTCTCACAGCAGGCGGGCAGCAAGCAGCGCCGGCGCAAGCTGCATCGTTGCATTGTCCCATCCGTGCGGGGAGATCGCTTCGATCACGGCGCACGCCAGCGCGATGGCTGGAATCATCACCAGTTGGTCGACGGAGAGTACGGACGCTCGTGTGAGAGAGAGCCCGAGCACCAAGGCCGCGAGGGATGCGGTGAAGACGCCGAGCGAACCTTCCAGACTGCGCGTCGTCTTGATCGCACTCCATGTCGGCACCGTGTAGAGATGGCGTCCCCATCGCGTGCCGACCGGTTCGCCTGCGGCATCACCCAGGCCGCCGACCAGATATCCGATGATCGCTGCCGGGCCGAACCAGATGTTGCCGACGATCCCCCCGATCAGAGTCGCCAAGTACGGCACGATGATGTAGTAGGTCCGATGAGGCTCGTCCTTTTCACG
>Ga0070699_100005917_pt1 | contig 10685 bp, 9 predicted proteins | sample KBSK1503metaG_FD_65473 | JGI IMG/M metagenome (GOLD analysis project Ga0070699, IMG submission 65473) | Corn, switchgrass and miscanthus rhizosphere microbial communities from Kellogg Biological Station, Michigan, USA - KBS K1-50-3 metaG | ecosystem: Host-associated > Plants > Roots >...
AATCCCATTCTGCCCTGCACCTGCAAGCCATCAACCTGATAGCCTGCTAAACTGCGATGCGGACCAATGAAATCTTGAACCTGACTTAGAGCCAACTGGACGTCAAGGCAGGGATTGGTTTGCCTCAAAGCCGAGGACACCAAGACGGATAATGCCCGTCTCGTGCCGTTGACAGCTGACTTGACCACTTTGCTCAAAGACCTGTATAAGGTCTGGTACCTGCAAGAGCCACACGTCTTCTTGGTCAACGGGAAATCCGTTCACTCCATCAAGACAGCGTGTAAGGCCTCGTCCCGACGCGCGAAGCTTCAGGGATTCCGATTTCATGATTTTCGGCACCGCGCTGTCACGAACATGCAGCGGACTGGGATTGACCATTAGCAATCATGCAGATCATAGGGCACAAGACACTGGAAGTATTGAAGCGTTCCAACAGCTTCCCCGAAGGCGACTTGAAGGATACTCCTCAACGATCTACCACTTGCCCACCAAGACGAAAAGAGTGAAACTCACAAGTCTGCAGATTGACCAAACCACGCGCCCGTAGCTCAATGGATAGAGCACCAGACTACGGATCTGGGGGTTGGGGGTTCAAGTCCCTCCGGGCGCACCACTTCTCGCGGGATTACGATAGGCACCCGTCTCGGTTCCAGGCGAGGGTGCTGCTGGGGTGCCGAATCCCATCCAATTTCCACTGTGTCGAGTCGATCCACAAGACCTCGGTTCCGATTCGGAAACAAGTGCCCATAGGTATCCATCGCCACATTGATGGTCGAATGGCCGAGAAGTTCTTGGAATGTACATCGGATGCCCGCCTTGCTCGATCAATTGCGAGGCGAAGGTATGCCGGAGATCATGGAGGCGAATCTTTCTCAGCCTCGCACCCTTGGCACACTCCTGATACGACCTGACAAGGTTGCGCTCATCTAGCCGACATCCTTCGGACGAGAGAAACACCCATTTCCTCTGCCTGTACCGACTTCCCTTCTGCCAACGCGATTTGTTCCCGTACTTGAAGCTGTTGCCAAAGGGCTTGGCAGAGCTGTGCCCTCATCGAACGCCGTCACAATCCACGACAGCGGCAGAGGCTGGATATGCAGCAACAGCGGGAACGACTCTTACCTCAACTGTCCGTGATAACGGGGTAGAACCCTCAGAATTCATAAGACGCTACGCGTCACTCCCGCTATGGCTGCCGGAGTGACCGATCATGTCTGGGAGTTGGAAGAGATTGCGGCGGTGTTGGAAGTATGCGAAGCGACGAGCTTTAAGGCAACCTACGTCGTTTATATTTGGAGCGGGAAGCTGGATTTGAACCCGCGGCCTTCGCCTTGGTAAGGCGATGCTCTACCATTGAGCTATTCCCGCTCGATGCTGGTGGTTCTATTGCGCTGGCATTGCCGGTCATCGGTTGGCATGTCCAGCCTCTGCTCAGTTCTTCGACTCGTATGTGCGGTAGTTATAGCCGAGTCGTGGTCAAAGCCCTATCAACGAGCCTAGGATTATTCTGTCGAATCGATACAGTCAGCCATGTCGTGGTTTATACGGCAGAGGCAAGTGGACACATCGACTACCGTTGATTGACTAGCCGTATAGCATCGCGGACAGTCCCTGCACCGTCAACGGCGCATTCCCCTCAGCCTGATTGTCGACCAACACACAGGCGCCACGACCTTGGCTGAAGACTATAGATTAATGAGTTTAAGGTAATTACTTATTTTCATATCAGGTCATTACCTAGTTCCCGCGCGACACATTGCTGTGCATCTTATGATGTGCAGGCACACGGGCACCCCACTTCAACGGTAGGTGGGAAGGATGGCGAAGACGAAGCAGTCGCTGTTTGTGATATTCGCTGGCCCTCAGCAGCAGCTGGTACCCAGCGCTTGCTACATCGCCCTGGATGGAAACCCAACCATGATGAGATCGAAAGCGGCTAGGTTCTCCAGCTTTGCTGACGCAAAAGAATTTGCCGAAGAGAACCGCATCGCGTTGAACGATCATACCTACATAGGCCTGGTAGATTTTCTAGATTTAGAACTGAAGGGTTAGGGGCCGTTCAATAATTCAGGGTCGGATAAGGGGGACACATGATGACGCTGAGTCAAGCCGCTGCGCTACAAGTGAAATGGAAACAGCGAGCATATCGAACGCGATGTGAGCACGTAATCCTGGAGTTGGAATGTAATGAACAGGGTTATTGGACGGGCAACTATGTCTGCAATCTCTGTGGTAAATCTTGCGGCCCAAGGGGCTTTAGCCACGTAGCATCTCCGAAAATCCCTGCACCGTCAATGGCGCATTTCCCTCACAGCGATTATTAACCAGCACATAGGCGTAAATGCTTCCCCTGAAAGCCTGTCGCATCAAGCGCACCGCTTCCCTTCTCGTCTGGGTAAGTCTTCCACGATCTTAAATATATGGCTCGACGTGCTACTTCGTGGGTTTCGTAGGCCATTTCTTACGCCAACACTATCGCCTTTCCTACTTCCCACAAGGCGCGTTCAGTGCATCATGCGGGGGGCCGATGATAGCACCTCACTTAGGGTTCTTGCCGGCAGGCCCAGTTTCGGGGATGCCGTAGAGTGAGGTTGCCTTAGAAACCGCTATGGAAGCCCTGTGAATGCATATGCTCGACTCTGTGTATTCAGTGCGACCATGGCGGAATCTGAGGTTGGCTTGGCTCCGAAAGGAACCGGACCTTTCTTTTTTTATTTTTATGGTGGTCTGGCATTGGACATCTTATATCCGTGCAGAACAATTTGTCCCACCGAGCATTCTGCCCCGGCCCTTCGTCCGTCGGCTGCCGACTCAGACACAGACTACGCGCCTCGAAGATTTCACGAAAATGCAAAGACTTCAGCCATACAGCCAGGCACCTGAAAAGCCAGGCCATCAAGATACTCACCGGTCAATTCTCGGCACGGTTTGTGTAAAGGCGCGTGTGTTTGTATGGACTGAATGGTTTTCGTTTTTTCACGGGAATATCCTGGGCCATTCACCATCACATCAGAACGGCAGATCACGTATGATGCCCAAATTCACCAAGCCCATCACAGAATTAATGCACTCGTGCAACCCGATGCTGACCGGCCCCATCACGCGCGACACCTTGACCAAGGAAGACTTGGACATGCTCCAATCAAGCCTCCAACTATTCACTGAGAAATTGTTCCCCACGTAACCGGGGATGCAGTGGAAGCATCGCGAAGTCTAAAGCGGAAGGCTCGGGTCCGAAAGGAGCCGGGTCTTTATTTCGTATTAGGATTTGATCTCTGAAGAGGAATGGACATGTCTCACAAATCTTATACCACGACGCCCGACAAGGAAGAGAAAAAGCAGCGTGAGCTTGAGCGAAGGGTATTAGTACTTCTCAAAAAGCACCGTCCTTTAGTTTCTAGCCTGGTGACTTCGAGCAAGAAAGAAGCCATTATCCTGATCGGTGGCGGGGGGCACTGTCGGTCCTGTATCGATGTGATCGAGATGGAAGGTCGGTTTGCCATTCGCGGTATCCTGGACGCGAACGAGTCCCTCGGGCATCCCATCCTGACCCACGATCTCTTAGGGAAGGAGGAGGACATTCAAAAACTGAACAAGACCTATCGCCACTTTTTCGTTACCGTCGGGCAGATCAAGGAGTGGGCTCCGCGTGTGAGGCTGTACAACTACCTGAAGAGCCTCCCTGTCATGATTCCTACGATCATTTCCCCCCTCGCTCATGTCTCCAAGTACGCGGTCCTTGGAGAGGGGTCGATTGTCATGCATCAGGCCATCGTAAACAGCGGCGCACATGTGGGCAATAATTGCATTATTAACTCGAACGCACTCATCGAGCACGATGCGGTGATTGAAGACCACTGTCACATCTCGACTGCGGCAGTAGTCAATGGTGGGACGACGGTCAAGCGGTGTTCCTTCGTCGGCAGCAATGCGGTGATACGCGAAGGTATCGAAGTAGGCGAAGCCTGTATTATTGGCGCTGGCGTGGCTGTGATGCACAGTCTTCAATCCGGCTCCCTGCAGAAGTATTCGCCACTGTTGACGGCTGAGTTCTAACTCCAAGTGCAATACTTCAAGTCCTCATGGGCGACGATGCTGCCAATGCAACACCCTGCTCTATGCATGTGAGAGACGAATAACGTGAAACCTTTTATTGTAGACCTGAGCGACACCGGCATGCACCTGACGACATGGACTGTCGCGCAGAAACTCGACAAACCGGGAAACATCTGGATGATGAACCGCCGCCACCAGACTGGGCCAAGACCCCGGAGTCGTAGCGGAACAGAGAGCAGCCTCCCGCCAGGTTCCGACAGAAACACCGATCAAGAGAGATGGTCGAGATGATGAGTTCAACGGCGCGGCTGGGAAAGAATAAGGAGGACCTCGTGGAAGAGAACATCGATGTTGTTGCGAGCGACCAGAAGGAACGCATGGGGAGCCCGCTCGCTGGGCCCGGCATCATGTTGCTCACGGCTTCCAGGCGATTACTCTATAAGGATAGGCGGGCTGGGGAACTGTGCCAGCAAATCGTTCGATGCCAGGACGGGAAAACGGCCAACGGGGTGCTCCCGCAAGCCGTCACGAGTCTCGTCGATCAAATCCGGAAGACCCTCAAAGTCCGAACCGATCCGAAGGACTGGGAACAGATTCAACTCAGATGCGTCGTGAATACTCTCCACAGTTCCGTGCTCCTGTGCGGCACGGCCTTGATTGATCAGAGCAGCGAGGAAAAACGAATCCTCATCGTGATAAGCGAAGTCGGGATTGGTGCGTGGCAGGACAAAGTCCTCGTCCGGGCAAAGGAGAAATTTCACCTGACCGTACGCGAAACAACTGTCGTTCAACATCTCTTAAAAGGCTGGAGCAACAAGGAAATCGCCAACGAAATGAGACTCGCGGAAGACACCATCAAGGAATATTTCAAACACATTTCAGAAAAAACGAGCACCACGACGCGCACCGGAATGGTCATGAAGATTATCAACTCAGGATTACGCCATGCACTAGCCGCTCCCTTACCACATGTGATCGAACCTACTATGAGTGGTATGCCCAGCGAGCTGGTGAAATTGGCATCGTAGCCCTTGGTGCTGTCCCCCGTCTCTGAAGAATGGTGAGTGTTGTGCCCGTTTAAGTTTAAATTGTAGACAGGTGGCTTAGTCAGCTGTATGCAGGCAACCCACTGAAGTCATTAATGAAGTTATTAATCACCCATTGGAGCGGAAGACAGTCGACGCCCTGTCACCAGAGTCACGAGCGAGTGCACCCGGATATCCCTTGAGAAATGGAGGATCGAAGAGGGCTGGATACTCTGCAATTGGGGCCGTATGGCAATTGGTATAGAGTTTCTCCTCAGCGACAAATTTCGAAGCGATTCAGCACCACGCTTGTCTGATCAAGAGGGAAGCGATCGAGGCAGACTGAGCATAAATCTGTCCGATCCCCTCCGGTGATCAAGTGGACAAGTTGCGCTGTTGAAGACAAGGTGTCCCTGTACCGACCGTCGGCACCTTCCGCTTTATCAGCCAGCGCCCATACAGTCATGGGGTTTTCTATTCGTCACACTCGGTCCATTGATTGCAGAGGACGCATTTGTAATCGTTTTTCTACCTACCCGAGGAGCCTCTCATGGGGTGACTAGCGATCCAAGCGAATCGACAGTGCATGATTCTGATCGTGTATTTTCGCCTCTACACGAATCTGCATTGAACCAAACAACACAAGTTTTTAGCACCGTCCCTGGGACGCATGCAGGGTTTGCCATTTTCGACGCAGCAGTCGACCAGGAACGTGAACAGTGGCTCGATCTTTGGCACCGATGGCCCGACCACGAAGTCTGGGCTCATCCCGACTACGTCCAATTGTTTTCTCGTCCGTCCGATCGTGTGCTCTGTGCATGCCTCAATGAAATATCGGGCGGAATCCTCTTTCCCCTCATCGTTCGACCGATGAGCGCAGAACCCTGGGCCCTCCAGGATCAGACTTCTTGCGATCTGGTTTCGCCCTATGGCAATGGAGGGCCATTCGGATGGGGAACGACGGACACCCCCCTATTCTGGAAATGCTTCGACGAATGGGCCCAAGCGATCCACGCCGTCTCGCTATGCACCCGCTTTCTAGGTAGTTTCGATCACGAGATTCCATTTGTGGGAGAGACGACCGCCAAGAGTGCCTGCATCGTGGTGTCGCTGAATCAAGCCGCTGAGGCGATATGGAAAGGTTATACCAGTAGCATCCGAAGAAACATCAAGGCCGCCGAGCGTACTGGGGTCACAGTTGCCTTCGACCCATGCTGCGAACGACTCGATGAATTTCTCACGGTCTATTACGGGACCCTGGACCGAGTGGGCGCCCTGGCCAAGTATTATTTCCACCCGAATACATTCTTCCGTAAGATGATCGCAACGCTCCACGAACACGTCGTGCTGTTTCACGCTCTGGTCAAGAAAAGAGTTGTCTCGTCGGAGTTAGTCCTGCTGTCTCGCCGCAGCGTCTATTCCTATCTCACTGGGTCCCTTCCGGAAGGTCTCCAGACTCGTGCTCACCAGTTCCTTCGGCACGCCATCAACATGTGGGGCAAGGAACAGGGCAAAGAGAGGGTCGTCCTCGGAGGCGGCTATGCTGGACAAAGGGATAGTCTCTTCCATTACAAGAAGAAGTTTTCAGTTACTGAGATCCCTTTCAGCCTGGGCAGCCGCATCTTTGACCCAGATCGCTACCAATCCCTCGTGCAAGCCCGCCGCGAGTGGGAAACGGTTAAGGGCAACGAGTGGTGCCCGAGAATCGGGTTTTTCCCCCTCTACCGCGACTAGTGGTGGACGTTGCCTTCCCACGCTATAGGCTCAACTTTGTGGAGAAGACCTCGGCAGTCATCCGCTACGAGGGGTTTTGAATAATTTTATGGCGCCTGCATCCGCTGATTAAGCCACGTCTCCACGATTTTAAATGGGGCAGTGCAGCAAAACACCCAAAGTAACGTTCAGAGAATCTTCTGAGGTTCATCACCTCATGAACCAATCCTGAGTGTCCACGTAAGACAAAGTCATTTCATCTGTTTGCTACCACTCTGCGACCGGAATACCACGACTCAGGCTCATCCAGCACGATCTCGATTACTCCGATTCCTTGTTTTTCTGCTCAGATACATACTCCTGGGTCTGCTCAGTTTGCTCACCAGAGCATCTCTTAATCAACGGGCCGTAGGTTCGACCCCTACAGGGCCCACCAAAAAATCAACAACTTACATCGCTACATGCCAGTGACTGCCCTGCCGCTTGTACCGTTTGTGCTAAAAATCTTCACAAACGACCGAATTAGATAGAAGCACTGGAATCAGTAGAAAGCCAGCAAGCTCATGTTTTTCAACGATAAACGGGGACACCTTTGCAACATCGAGCTGTTCGAATCATTGGACTTCTGCCACTCTTAATCAGCGGGCCTTGGCGCAGAATCGCAGTGGTATGAACAGGGGCCCTTCCGCGGGTCATCTCCACAAACGGGGCATGGGGATTGGGCAATTCCGCATATGTATTGTGTCTGTGCCGTGCCTGTGCCTGTGGGAGGCGCACATTTGTACTGCCCCACTTATTAATTTCTGGACAGTTGTTGAACATTGCATCCGATCAATTCTACAGAGAATCCAGCGTTATTCAAATCTCCGCTTCTCAAGGGATAGCATGGCGCACTCGATCGTCACTCTGTTGAGAGATCCTTGGCGGGCTTTTGGTGCGATGGGTTTGGAATAAATTCAGTGGGTCTCCTGCATCCAGCTGACTAAGCCACCTGTCCACAATTGTAAGTAGGGCATAACCATTGCCAGGTGCGATCGCACATCGCGGGTGTCTGTGCCCAGGATAATGATGAAGAATTCAGCATGAGCCGTTCACGATCCGTTCATCTGAGGCTGTTACATTCGCAGTGTACATCACGGGGCCACGAATTCCCTCTCGGGGATTTCGAACGGCCGGGACTCAACACCGACTTGGGGCAAACCTCGATGGAGGATGAGAGAAAAGAAAGGAAGGGTATTAATCATGGGCGTTACCGCAATTTTGGCAATCTCGTTTCCGCTAGCCATTGTCGGGATGGTGCTGGTGATCACGTGGATCATGAGCGCCGCGGGGCCGCGACGTACAGGATACGGCCGAGACGAGCGCGAGCAACTTCATTCACGTCACGTGTGACGAGGAGGGAGAAACTCGATAGGACGCGGTCGAGAGGGGAGAGAGAATTCTCGCCTTCATCAGCGGCTCAGGCCCACCGGCGCAATACCGTCTCGCTTTTGGACATATGTGTCAGCCTCTGCGGGCCGGTCCCCGGAGAGAAGGGAGCTCGTCGTGATTCGATCGAGCGTGGGCATTCTTCATCATGAGTTCATCGGCTATTCATGTTGGTAAGTTACCTTACCGTTGAGGGGAAGGCCGCAAGACAGAGACAAAGAGTCACGTCCTCGCGCAACCGACAGCACCCATTCCGTCGGTCCAAGCGGCCGAGGGATGCTCACGAAAGGAGCCACGCCATGAACACTGTCGCCTTGATGGATGCCATATTGCATGAGGAAATCTTGATCTTCTGCATGATTGGAGTCTTGGGAATGGCCATGTGGAGGGGTTGAGAAGATGATGCCTCAAGGAGTGTTGAGCTGCTTCGCTCTGGCATGACAAAAAGCCGACGTGGGGTGGAAGGATGAAACAGCACGGGAAAGGACATGCCAGTCAATTCCTTCCGGCGAGTAAGGGGTTCTACACGAGATCCTGCGCTCGTGGTGCGGGCTTGCTTGTGAACGGCCAAATAAGCTGTAGGTTCACAGAAACTGGGTAGACGAAACGAGTCGTAACAGCACGTCGAGTGAAATCGAACAGGAGGGCGGAATGAAGCGAGGAGAGGTACGAGGGAACTTGTGGTCGATTGTACTGGCAGGCGGCGACGGGGTGAGGACCAAGGAATTCACCCGGCATGGGCTCCGCTCTGAGATACCGGGGCCATACTGCGCCTTCGTCGGCTCTCGCTCACTGTTCCAGCACACGCTCGACCGCGCGGCCAGACTGACCCCCTGGGATCGGGTGGTCGTGGTAGCGGCCCGACATCATCAACAGAAAGTCTGGCCTCAGCTCGATGGTCGGCCGGTCGGTAGAGTCCTGTTGCCGCCAAAGAATGTGGACACAGCGGCCGGCATTTTTCTGCCCCTCACGTATATCTTGGCGCGTGATCCACAGGCGACCGTGGTGATGTATCCATCGGATTATTTCCTCTCCGAGGAAGGCCCGGTTCTATCGGCTATGGATCATGCGGTGCGGGGTAGGAGCAGGCTGGAAGGTCGGTGGTCGATCAAGCCGGGACAATTTTTGGCTCGGACCGGGAAGGCTGCCATCCAAGCAATGGAGACGTGCTTTGAACACCCAGAAGAGGCCTCTGCTCACGAAACCAGGTCCACAGGCAGCCTGTGGAATACGATGGTCCTTGCCGCCACAGGAGAAGAACTCTGGGGCTTGGGATGGCAGTGCTTTCCGGAAATGATGTCACACTTCGAACGGCTAAAAGAGGTGATCGATACCGCTGAAGAACCGATGGTCCTCGGCGCGATCTATGAAGCCATGCTGCGTCGGAACATCTCCTCGCCCCTCCTTCACTTTACGACGGAGCGGCTCCCGGGGCGGATCGTGGATACGCTGGACAAGACCGGCAAGCCGATGACCTGTGCGGAAGAACCACTCCCTTTCCTGTATCAGGGGTGAAGGACCAAAGACGATTTTCCTCCCAGCTATCTGCCTGCTCACCAGCTGATCATGGTGATTGCTCTACAGCGATAAAAGTCAAGGGCACAAGCGATGGCAATCCCGAAGATTCAACGCATAGAGAGGCAGGACCGGCATTTCATCATGCCGAGCGGTCAAAAAAGACTCCCGACCCCTTTGTTTCTTGGAGTCGTCCCGACGCCTTGGCCGACTAGCGTTCCCCCTGCATCCGTTTTTCCTCCCTGAACTGTGCGTTGGCTCTCCTCTACTCGTAAGAGAGCGATCTTCATCGTTGACATCGATGCGGTTTTCTGTGGACCGGTGCTCCAGTGCCCTGTGCTTCGAAATCATCAAAACAATTGAAGTTTTTGGTTCTAGGAGTATGGTGATGACTAGGTTGTTCGATGATGAAAAAGCCTTGCAGTACAAATAGTTCGCTGACAGCAGTGCACGTGGATGGAGAGACGGTATGAGCCGAAAGTCTCAAGGGGCTGTCGCCCTAACAGGATACTCTCCTATTCCTCCGCAACCGAATTTCCAGGACCTTTTTGAATCGGCACCTGACGCGTACCTCGTTTTGACACCCCAATTGGTTATTGCGGCCGTGAGCGATGGCTATTTACTGGCCACCATGACAAAGCGAGACCGGATTATCGGCCGACATCTTTTCGATGTCTTCCCGGACAATCCCGATGATTCAACGGCAAACGGAATGTCCAATTTGAGTGCCTCTCTCGCAAGGGTAATGAAGCAGCAGACAGCAGATGTGATGGCAGTCCAACAGTATGACATTCGACGCCCTGACTCCGAGGGAGGTGGATTTGAGGTGCGGTTTTGGAGTCCCGTCAATACGCCGGTCTTCGGGGTCAACGGGGAAGTCACCTATATCATTCATCGGGTCGAGGACGTCACGGAGTTCGTCCGCCTCAAGCAAACAGGGAATGAGCA
>Ga0070699_100005919_pt1 | contig 10682 bp, 8 predicted proteins | sample KBSK1503metaG_FD_65473 | JGI IMG/M metagenome (GOLD analysis project Ga0070699, IMG submission 65473) | Corn, switchgrass and miscanthus rhizosphere microbial communities from Kellogg Biological Station, Michigan, USA - KBS K1-50-3 metaG | ecosystem: Host-associated > Plants > Roots >...
CAGGCGCTGTTGTCGGCGATTCCGATTCCCGATCCGAAGCAGAAGCGCAAGCGGATCATCCTTCAGGGCGACGTGCCGACACCGATCAATCCGCCGTCCGGTTGTCGGTTTCGCACGCGTTGTCCGATCGCGATCGAGGAGTGTGCGCATATCGATCCGGAGCTGCGCGAGGTTTCGCCGGGACATGAGGTCGCGTGCATTCGGGTGCCTGGTTGGGCCACGGATGGCACAGATTGAAATCCGGATTTTTGTCCGTATTATCCGGGTTATTGAAACTTTGATTTTTAATGCCGCGTATCAGCACAGCCGTTTCCACCTGCTCACATAGGAGATCGAACTGATGAGTGTTTCAAACGAGAGTTTTCAGACACCGCCACCGCAACCGCCGCCACCACCACCGTCCACGCCGGAAGCCGAGCCGCTCGCGCCGCGCCCGGTCAAACTAAGACCAGTTGCGATCGGGTTAGCCGCGCTCGGCGTCATCGTCGTGCTTGGCGGAATCGCGAAGTTCATACCCAGCGGAATCTCGACGGGCCTCGCGCTTTTTGTTGGCGGACTGATCATGTTCGCCGTTACCTTCATCCGCTTACCCGTGGTTCGTGAAACGGAAGAGCCGCTCTCGGTCCTGGAAAAGGTGACGGGAATTTTTTACGAGCCTGCCCGAGTGTTCCGCAATCTCAGATCGCATCCGGATTGGGTCAGCGCCTTTGTAGTCGTGACGGCGCTTACGTTGATCTACTCGTTTGCGTTTGTGCAGCGAATCACACCGGACCGAATAGTTGAGCACATGGTCGAAAAGGTTTCCCAAATGGGACCACCGTTCACGCCACCGCCCCAAGCCATCGAGCGGATGAGAAACGATCAAATGTCAGCGCTCAAGAATCCAATTGAGCGCGTTGAGGGAATGGTCAAGTCAGTTCTAGGTCTGCTTTTAATCGGTGCTATAGGGGCCGCACTGGCAATGCTTCTGGTGCTCGTGTTCGGAGGCCGGATCAACTTCTGGCAGTCGCTGGCAGTTACCTTTTACTCGTGGCTGCCGGTGGTAGTGATTCAAAAGCTACTCGGTCTGGTGATTCTTTACCTGAAAAGTCCGGACGACTTACACCCGATTCGCAACCAGGACACCACGCTCCAGGACAATCTCAGCCTGCTGGTAGTGCCGGCAGACCATCCGGTGCTCTTTGTGCTGCTGAGCTTCATTGGGCTGACGTGGTTTTATTATCTTTGGCTGCGAGCGAAGGGTTTGCACTACGGCGGCACCAAGGTGAGCAGCGGCGCCGGCTGGGGCGTCTCGATCATGCTTTACGTCCTGCTCCTGCTCTTCGCAGTGGTCTCGACCGCGTTGTTCCCGGGCTTTGTGTCATAGGCCACAAAAAGGCACATAAAGGAACACATAAGGCACAAAGCAATTTAATGAGCGTCTCGCGCTCAAGAAAACATTTTGTGCCTTTTGTGTTCCTTTATGTGCCTTTTGTGGGCTTTATTCGTAGCGCAATGATTCGATAGGATCCAAACGGGCGGCTTTCCACGCGGGCCAGAGGCCGAAGATTAGACCGATGCCGACGCTCGCGATCAAGCCGCCGATCGGCGCCCAGAGCGGCACGTAAGACGGCAGCAGCAATCGCAGCAACAACGTCAATCCCCAACCGATCGACAGACCAACAATTCCTCCGAGTCCGGTAAGCGTCGCGGCCTCGATCAAAAACTGCCACATGATGTCGCTCTTTTTGGCGCCAATCGCTTTGCGCACGCCGATTTCGCGGGTGCGTTCGGTGACAGACACGAGCATGATGTTCATCACGCCGATTCCACCAACCATCAGACCAACTGAAGAGATGACCACCATCGCGATCGCGAGACCGCCGGTAATCGAGCGGAAGTTGTCGAGAATACTTTCGGAAGTCTCCATCCCGAAATTGTCGTTCTCGGCAAACGACACCTGGCGACGCACGCGCAGCAGGTCGCGCACCTGGTCCTTTCCTTCGTCCATCAGACCCGGGCGCGCAACGGCGAGAATGAAGACGTCGTCGGCGTTCGGCTTCAGTTTCTGGGCCACGGTGAACGGCACGTAGATCACGTTGTTCTGATCGTCGCTGCCACCGCCGATGAGAAACTGTTCTCGTTTTTCCAGTACGCCGACCACGTGAAACTCCTGTGGTCCAATCTTGATCGTTTGGCCCACGGGCGAACCGACTTTGAAGAAGTCGTCGGCGACTTTCGAGCCCACCACACAAACTTCCTGCTTTGTGTCGTTTTCCGTAGTAGTAAAGAAGCGACCTTCGGAGATCACCTGCGTGCCGGCTTTCTCAAACTCGGGCAGCGTGCCTTGCAGCGCGACCTGTGCCGACGTCTTGCCGCCGCCGGAAACCATCAGCTTACCGCCGAAGAAGTTGTTGGTGATGTCGAGGAAGGGAACTGCCAGTTCAATTGCAGGCAGCGACTGGAGCGCCATCGCGTCGTCGTAAGTCAGCTCTTTGCGCATGCGCTCCTCGCGCGACATGCGACCGATATGAATGCCTGGATTGTATTTGCTGATGAAGATGGAACGCGTGCCGAACGACTCGACCTCACGTTTCACGGAAACGTCGATGCCGCTGATGATCGACGCGATCAGCATCACGGTGATGATGCCGATAACCACGCCGAAGACGGTCAGGAACGAGCGCAGCTTGTTCGCCCGCAACGTTGCCAGGGCCATCTTCAAGTTCTCGTAGATGTCGCTTCGCAGGATTCTCATGTCAATCAGCTCTCAGCGCCTCGATTGGATCCAGCCTCGCAGCTTTCCAGGCGGGAAAGATTCCCGAAGCCACGCCGGCGCCGCCCGAAGCCCCCAGCGCGCCGAGGATCGCGAAAATCGAAAGATACGTTGGGAAGATCAACGCCGTCACCACCGCCCCGACAATCCACGCCAGAAAGATCCCAATGGCGCCGCCGATGATTGCCAGTGTTACGGCCTCCACCAGAAACTGTTTCAAAATATCGATCTGGCGTGCCCCCAGAGACTTTCTGATGCCGATCTCCTTGGTGCGCTCCGTCACCGACACCAGCATGATGTTCATGATCACGATTGCGCCGACAATCAAAGCGATGCCGGGCACCGCGATCGCCACGATGAAGATCGTGCCGAAGAGTCGATCGCGCAGGCCCGTGATCGCGTCCGGAGTGACGATGCCGAAGTTGTCTTTTTCGCCTGGACCAAGTTTACGCCGCACGCGCATCAGGAAACGGGACTCCTCGACCGCGTCGTTGAAAATGTCGTCAGTCTTGGAGGTACCAACGAAATAGACCGAGCGTTGTCGAATCAAGGCGCCATAGGTGATCGAATATGTCTTCAGCGGAATGATAACGAAAGTATCCTGCGGAATACCGAAGACCGTTCCCTTCGCAGTTTCGACTCCGATCACACGATAGGGCAAGCCGCGCACGGTGATCTCGTTGCCCACTGCATTGCCCGCCGGAAACAGTTTATTCGCGACATCAGCGCCGACATACGCAACGCGCGCGGCGCCCTCGTTTTCGGGTTCGGCGAGGAAGCGTCCTTCGGCAACGTCGCGATTCTCGATATCGACGCAGTTCGCGGTCGCGCCGGAAACAAACACGTCTTCCAACAATTCATCACCGCGTTTGACTTCGGACGGAGTGCCGCGCGCCTTCGCGCCGAGCTTACCGATGAGCGTCGCTCGCGCCAGCAAATACTCATAATCCTCCATCGTCAGCTCTTTGTTGCGGCGCTGAGCGGCGGCGATGGTGTCAGTGTCTTTGAAATCCTCGAGCGGGTTGAAGCGCTGGATGGTAAATGACTTCGCTCCGATGCCGGCGATCTTCTCGTCGACGTAGCGATTGAAACCTTCGATGAGCGAGACGACCACCACGAAGGCTGTGACGCCGACGATCATGCCGAGCAGCGTGAGCGCCGAGCGCAGTTTGTGCGCCCAGATTGCGGCAACAGCGAGTTTTAGAGTTTCGATAAACTTCACAGGATTAAGATTAAGCCACAAAAAAGCACAAAAAGCACAAAATGATCTTAGATAAAACGGTTCCTGAGTTAGTCCGCACCCTCGTTTTAATTCCTCTTTTATGTGCCTTTTTGTGGCTCACTCCCAGCGGAGCGCATCGATCGGATTAAGTCGCGCGGCTTTCCATGCGGGCCAGAGTCCAAAGACAATGCCCACCGCCGCTGAAATCCCTACCCCGACACCGATGGCCCATAACGGCACGTAAGCCGGCAACGGCGAATACCTGTTCATCAAGAGGCTCGCAATTTCGCCGACTGCTAATCCGGCTAGTCCGCCAATCGCGGTCAGCACCACCGCCTCGATCAGAAACTGCGAGAGGATGTTCAGCCTCGTTGCGCCGACAGCTTTGCGCACTCCAATTTCTTTGGTGCGCTCGGTCACGGACACGAGCATGATGTTCATCACCCCGATGCCGCCAATCATCAACGCGACGAAGGAGATCGACGTCAGCACGAGCGCGGTAGCGCCGGTTAACTGGTTATAGACATCGAGCAGCGAATCCTGAGACGAGATGCCGAAGTTGTTGGGCGCGCCGGACGGAACGCGCCGTCGCCGTCGCAGAATGTCAGTTATCTCGTCAATCGCGGGCTTAACAAACGCGCGCGAACGCGGCCGCACGATCACGAAGAACAGAACCTCGGGAAACGGACGGTCAGGATAATACTTATCGAACGTCGTAATGGGAATGAAGATCGAGTTGTCCCGCGACTGACCGAAGAAGTTTCCGAGCGGTTCCATCACGCCGATGATGCGAAACGGATTGCCGTTTATCCTGACGTCCTTATCCACCGGATCTTCGTACGGGAACAACGCCTGCTTGACGTCCACGCCGATGATCACGACGTTTGAGCGGTCCTGCATATCGATGTCGTTGACGAAGCGACCGGTCGCCACATACTGCGTCTGCACAAACTCGTAGTAAGGCGTGACACCGAGCAGGATCGGTGTGTCAGTCTGTTTGTCCTGATACCTGACCGTCGCGGCGATCATGCGGTGGATCGGCGAGACACCAGCGACCGACGGTGCGTCAGTGCGCAGCGCTTCGGCATCGTCCATCGTCAGGTCTTTGCGATGAATCTCGTCCGGACCAGGCGGGCGTCCGAAACTGGGCTCAAACTTTGAGACAAAGATTGTGTTCGATCCGAGCGACTCGATCTGATCCGCGAAGGCTTTGTTCAGACCCTGGATAATCGACACCATGAAGATCACGGTGACGACGCCGACACTGACGCCGAGAATCGTCAACGCCGAGCGCAGCTTGTTAGCGCGCAACGTGTCGAGCGCCATGAATGCCGATTCTTTGATGTCGTCGAATCGCATAATAATGAATCTATTCGGCGCGCAATGCTTCGATCGGATCGAGCTTCGCTGCGCGCCAGGCCGGCCACAAGCCGCTCACAATCCCTACTACCGAAGAAACACCAACCCCCAGCACCGCCGAAGCCACACTAACCAGCAGCGGAAATCCGATCAGCGCCGAAATCACGTATGCCAGCCCAAACCCCGTGCCCACGCCAATCAATCCGCCAATCGCAGTCACTGTCACCGCTTCAATCAAAAACTGCGTCAGGATGTCTTTACGGCTCGCGCCGATCGCTTTGCGAATGCCGATCTCTTTGGTGCGCTCCGTGACTGACACCAGCATGATGTTCATCACCACGATCCCACCGACAACCAGCGAGATGGCCGCGACTCCAATCGTGACGATGTAAATGTTCGACGTCGCCGAGCCGTAAAGATTGAGAAACACATCCTGTGTCTCGAGTGCGAAACCTTCGTCATCAGGGTCGCCCGTCGCATGGCGGCGGTTGCGCATGACTGTTCGCACCTGGTCCTCCGCCCCTTCGATTTCTTCCGCCGTGCGTACCTGCGTAAACACCACCAGCGAACGCCGGCCGCCGTAAGCCTTCTGATAAGTCGAGTACGGAATATAGATCACGTTATCGCGCGAGAAGCCGAAGATCGATCCCAACGGCTCGAGCACGCCGAGCACCACATACGGCCGTCCATCAATCCGCACTTCCTGTCCGATTGCCCGGTCGGCAGGCGCGTCGTTGAACAGGTTCTTCAGCATGTCCGGACCAATGACGCAAATGTCGCGTCCGGCTGCGCCTTCACTCTCAGTCCAGATGCGGCCGACATTGATCGACACGCCGTCGATGTCAAACATCGTGATCGGCTCAACGCCACGGATGCGAACGTTCTCCGCCTTTTGATCGGCGTACTTGACGGTCTCGATGGCGTTTGCCGCAATACCGACGCGCCAGCACGCTGAACACAGCCGTTGAATCGCCTCCGCGTCTTCGTGCGTCACATCTTTACGGCGATTGGACTTGATGAACTCTTCGCGCGACTTGATGATCTGCGGGTTCTTGGAAATCGTGAAAACTGTCGATCCTTGTGAAGAGAACGTCTGCGCGACAGTTTGGTTGAGTCCCTTGATGATGGTGACGACGGAGATGACGGCGGCGACGCCGACCACAATGCCCATCAGGGTCAGTGCCGTGCGCAGCTTGTTAGCACGCAGGCTGGCAGTGGCAACGCGAAACGCTTCCCAGATCGCAGTGAGACGAAAGAGCGATAACGACTTTTGGTCACTAAAAAGCACAAAACAGATACTCCTCGCTGCAGTAATCTCTTTTGTGCATTTTGTGCCTTTTGGTGGCTACCTGATTCGTTCGTCTTTCTCGATCTGCCCGTCACGAATCGAGATCACGCGGTGCGCGCGTTTCGCGATGTCGTGCTCGTGCGTAACGACGATGATCGTGTTGCCTTCCGAGTGGAGACGCTCGAACAGGTCCATAATCTCCATGCTGGTATGTGAATCGAGTGCGCCCGTCGGTTCATCGGCCAGCAGGATCGACGGATGATTCACGAGCGCGCGGGCGATCGCGACACGTTGGCGCTGGCCGCCCGAAAGCTCGTTTGGCTTGTGCATCATGCGTTCGGTCAGGTCAACTGACCGCAGCGCCTCTTGGGCCATCTCGTGTCGCTTGGAAGCACTGACACCGCCGTAGATCAGCGGCAGTTCGACATTGTGAAGCGCCGTCGCGCGTGCGAGCAGGTTGAAGGTTTGAAAGACGAAGCCGACTTCCTGGTTACGGATGCGGGCGAGCTCGTCGTCGTCCATCTCCGAAACGTTCTTGCCGTTCAGCCAGTATTGACCCTGTGTTGGCGTGTCGAGACAGCCGATCAGATTCATCAACGTAGACTTGCCGGAACCGGATGGTCCAATGATGGCGATGTACTCGCCGCGCGGGATATCAAACGAAACTCCGTGCAGCGCATGCACCGATTCAGTTCCCATCTGGTACGTTTTCCAGATGTTGCGCATCGAGATGAGCTTTGACGGATCGTGGCCATCTGTCTCGCCAGTCTCGCCACGACGAGGTTTAAGTGCAACCTCTGGATTGACAGGAGGAGTAATCGTCAGAGTAGCGTCACTCATCTAACTGGCCTCGTTTCCGTTGACGTTCCCCGGTTTCTTGGTCTGCCGTTTGATTGTCATGCCATCTTTGAGCGTCTTCAAAACTCGACTCGGCCCACGCACAATTTCCATGTCCTTCTGAACGCCGCTCGTGACTTCGATATCAGCTTCGCCGGTGATACCTGTAGTCACTTCAATGAAGCGGACCTTGTTGTTGTTCTCGACTATGTAAACGCCCTTCTGAGCTTTCGGTTTCTCACCGCCGGGTGATGCCGCCGGAACACTGCCGGAGACCGTCGCCGAAGGCGATGCACCGGGCACTGCCGGGGCTTTTTCCACGATGGCTTCGAGCGGCACTGCGAGAACGTTGTTCTTCGTGTTGGTGGTGATGGTTGCGGTCGAGCTCATGCCCGGGCGCAGTGCTTTTTGCACGTCGTCGCTGAGATCTCTCAGCTCGAGGGTGACTTTGAATTCTTTTGCTTCCTGAACGTTGACGCGATTCGACAAACCGCCGGTCTGGTCAGACTTCGCGATGGCCAATGGATTCCTCTGAATGACGACCGCTTTGAGTTCTTTCTCACCCAGCGCATCGACCTTGACCTTCGCCTCCTGGCCCACCTGGACGTTGTTGATTTCAGTCTCATCGACGTTTACTTCGACGTTGATCTGAGACATATCAGCTATCGTCATCAACGGAGTGGTCGATAACTGCGAAACCGCATACTCACCAACACGAGTAGGAATGTCAGCCACGACGCCATTGAGTGGCGACACCTGCGTCGCCTTGGAACGCTGGCTTGTCTGTCCGCGCAACATGGCCTGCTGCTGGTTGGCCCGCATTTCCGACGACTTGATGCTGGTTTGGGCTTCCTTCACGGCTATTTTCTGCTGGTTCGCGCGTTCCTGGGCTTCCTTTACGGCGATATTTTGCGCTTCCAGATTGGCCTTCGCAGTTTCCAGTGCGATCTTGGAAGTTTCAAAGCGATCGCGGGCCGTGTCATATTCAAAGCGTGAAGCTACGCCGGCTTCGATTAGCTCGGTGTAGCGTTTGAGTTCGCGTTGCGCCGTGTTCACCTCAACCTGGGCTTTGTCGACGTTGGTCTGCATGGCAACCACTTGCTGTCGCGCCGCGGCCACTGAAGCCTCCGCGACAATCAATGATTGCTGGGCTGAAGTTACAGCGTTACGTGCGTTTTGCACGTCATTCATTGACGCCTGGGTGGCGGCCCACTGGGCTTCCTGACTCGACTGCAATTGCGTCGGATCGATGCGCACCAGCGGTTTGCCCTTGGTGACCATGTCGCCGGGGTTGACGTAGATTTCCTCGATCCGGCCGGGAACCTCGCTGGTCAGTTTAATATAGCGGATGGGCCGCACTTCACCTGACGAGGTGACTGTCTGTTTCAGTTCCGGCCTGACCTCCAGCTTAACTGTAACGACTTCGGGCTCTTCTTTACGGGTGGCAATCACGCTAATCACGACGACCGCAATAAGCACCACCGCCGCAACGATACCGATTATGATTTTCTTTTTCCGACTAAGGGCCATTCTATTGAGATTCCTTATATTGTAGGGGCCTTCAAATTCTCGAAGTAGCTTCTACGTGGAAACTTATCAAACAGTTTCATGTAAGACAAACCACCATCGAGCCATAATACAGACGCTAAACCACGGGATTTGTTAACACTTGATACGCCGAAGGCGTTGGCTGATTTCAGCCCAGCGGTTGGAGCGAAGCGACAACCCTGGGAAAAGATTTCACCATCGTTTTCAACCCTGAAAGGGTTGGTTTCGGGGCAAACCCTTTCAGGGTTTAACAAAATACTGCTTGAATGTACCCAGGGTTGTCGCTTCGCTCCAACCGCTGGGCTGAGATTAGCCAACGCCTTCGGCGTATTGATTCCAATCCAACCAACTGCTTAGTTCCAATCCAACCAACTACCAACGTTTAGGTAGGGCCTTCAAACTGAGGCACAACCAACGTTTAAGATGCGTTGGCGCGGCAGGCGCGTTCGCGCTAAAATGATTTGCTTTGTAACCAGTATGATTACCTGCGACAGGTGCAAAACAGAAAACTTGGACGGATCGCAGTACTGCGACGAGTGTGGCGCACCTTTGCGTCCGAACGGAAGTCCAAGCCCCGTTCCGAAGAAACACGGACACGAAGGCAACGGCAATCATGCACCTGCACCGCATCCGGAGTTTGCCGGTGGGCGGGTTTCCGCCGGCCTGAGTTTTTCAGCATTGCGAACAACTGCCAAAGCGCATGCCCGCTTGGTTATTGAAAAGGGCCGCTCAAGCGGAAAGCAGTTTATGTTGAACGACGTGGAGGCCCAGATCGGCCGCTGGGACGCCGATGGCGGCATCTTCCCGGATGTGGACCTCGACACGGATGACCCGGAGGCCAAAGTCTCACGGCGTCATGCTCGTATCACTCTCAGCAACGGCCAGTATTTTCTAGAGGATCTCGGTTCGACCAACGGTACGTTTATTAATCGCGGCAAGCGATTACCCCCGGGACAGCGTCAGGCATTATGCGATGGCGATGAAATCATCGTTGGCAAGACATTTCTGCGCTTCCACATTGTGAAGTAAAATTGCGCCACAAAGAGGCACAAAAGCATAGAAGTGACCCAAAATATGTGTGCTTTTTTGCGGCCTACTCGGTAATAGATGACTGAATGTAACGCATGCGGCGCCCACGTATCGCCTACCGAGCACTTTTGCGGTAATTGCGGGTCGCAGCTAGTCCCCAGTTCAGAGGAGTTGAAGACCGTGTCTGCCAGTTTTGGCGACGACGGTGAAGTGCGCCGCGAGTGGGCCGAGACGCTCGAACCCGAACCGGCTGACGAAATTCATATCACTGCCGAACAACCTGTTGCCGAAGCCGCAGAAATCAGGGAGGCGTCCGGCAGTCTCGAAACCACTTATGTGGCGCCCGAGGAGTTATCGGCGCCGATTTCGTCAAACTCGCTCGGCGGATCGTTTACAGATAACGTCGAGGCGCCGGGGGCTACTTCCGCGCCGAAAAAAGAGAGTACCACCGGCGGTCATCGGCCCACCGTAAAGCAACTCACGGCAAACACTGTCTTGAATGGCCGCTATGAGATCGTGCGACGAATCGGCGGCGGCGGTATGGGTGCGGTCTATCTCGCCAAGGATCGCAATCTCGGCGATGCTCCGCGCGCGGTCAAAGAGATGGTCGAGTCGCACCTCGATCCAACCCAACACGAGAAAGC
>Ga0070699_100005920_pt1 | contig 10681 bp, 10 predicted proteins | sample KBSK1503metaG_FD_65473 | JGI IMG/M metagenome (GOLD analysis project Ga0070699, IMG submission 65473) | Corn, switchgrass and miscanthus rhizosphere microbial communities from Kellogg Biological Station, Michigan, USA - KBS K1-50-3 metaG | ecosystem: Host-associated > Plants > Roots >...
CAGGTGATCGGCCCTCGTTACCGCGAGGACCTGTGCCTCGATGCCGCGGCGGCGCTGGAGGACAGGGTCGGCATCATCACGCCAATCGATCCCAGGTAGCCGTAACCGGATAGCGGTGGGGCGGCAGCCATGATTCGGCTGTCGCCCCACGGGATGGATGCGCGACCGCACACCATACGGGAAGACATTGAGGGAGGAAGACGGATATGAGCCTCTCATCCATCGACGACCAGGTCATGCTGCATCAGCATCCCGCCGAACTCCTCCAAGCATTGCTTCGCTTTGATACAACCAATCCACCTGGCACTGAAGCTGCCTGGGTTTGCCGCTCTCACGAAAGTTATTATTGCATCGGCAACCTGTTCAGGCATTTCCTACTGGTAGCGTATGCTTTGCCCATCACGGGCGCATCACGCGAGAGAACGCCACGCTCACAAAACACTCACAACGAAACGTTCACGCCCGTCGGCGAGGAAGAGATGGCTGAAGCTATGCCGCCTTGACCGCCGCCACCAGCTTGATGAGCGACTCTTTGGCGTCGCCGAACAGCATGATCGTCCTGGGGTCGTAGAACAGCTCGTTCTCGATGCCAGCAAAGCCCGGTCGCATCGACCGCTTCAGGAAGACCACGTTGCGCGCCTGGTCGGCGTTGAGGATCGGCATACCGTAGATATCGCTGCCGGGCGAGTTGCGGGCCGCCGGGTTGACCACGTCGTTTGCCCCAACCACCAGCGCCACGTCCGCCCGCTTGAACTCGTCGTTGATCTCGTCCATCTCCTTGAGTTCTTCATAGGGCACATGGGCCTCCGCCAGCAACACGTTCATGTGTCCTGGCATGCGCCCTGCTACCGGGTGAATGGCGTAGACCACCTCCACACCTCGCCTCTCGAGCTGGTCCACCAGCTCTCGCAGCACATGCTGCGCCTGGGCCACAGCCAGACCATAGCCGGGTACGATGATGACGAAGCGCGCATAGGCCAGCAGCATACCGATGTCATCTGCGGTACTCGAACGCGCCATGCGGCCTGCCGCCCCGGCTCCTGTGCCAGAACCCTCCTGTTGCACCTTGCCGACGGCTCCGAACAGCACATTGGCGAGCGAGCGGCCCATGGCCTCGCTCATCAACCTGGTCAGCAGCGTGCCGGAGGCACCAACCAGCGTTCCGGCTATGATGAGCGCGAAGTTGTCGAGCGCGAAGCCGCTGGCCGCCACTGCCAGACCGGTACATGCATTGAGCAGCGAGATCACGACTGGCATGTCGGCCCCGCCGATCGGCAGCACGAACGCCGCGCCCAGCACCAGCGCCAGCGCGAGCAGGACGATCAGCACGGCAACCGGGCTGCTCACCGCCAGCAGAACCAGCGCCAGGGCCAGGATAACCAGCGCCAGCAATGCATTCACTATGTGCTGCCCGGGATACGTAATCGGGGTTCCAGTCATTAGTTCTTGTAGCTTCGCGAATGCGATGAGGCTGCCGGCAAACGAAATGCCACCGACGATGAGGGCAAATACACCGGGCGCGCCGGTCTGGATCTCGGGGCGACTCCCGGCCCCTTTCAGCAGTTCCGACAACGCGACAAGCGCGGCGGCGCCACCGCCCACACCGTTGAAGAGAGCCACCATTTGCGGCATCGCCGTCATTTTCACCGTGCGCGCTCCTACCGTTCCGGCCACACTGCCGATTACGACACCCACCACACAGATTACGAGACCTGCGAAGGTGAAGGAGTGGGAGAGGACAATTACGGTCCAGCCTACTGCCAGGACCATGCCCGCAGCAGCCATCCAGTTGCCCAGGCGGGCGGCTCTGGGAGAACTCAGGAACTGCAATCCAAGAATGAAGAGGACGGCAGCCAGCAGGTAAATCAGCGCAGTTGCGATGGTCATCGCCTTTTTCCGTCCTTTCGACCACTTGCGCCAGATTGTCGGCCTTTGAACATCTCCAGCATACGGTCGGTGACGACAAACCCACCCACGACATTGATGGTAGCAAGCAGTACGGCCAGGAAGCCGAGGAGGGTTTCCACCAGCGTGCGCGCATTAGCAGCGATCAGCAAAGCCCCGACCAGGATGATACCGTGGATCGCGTTAGAGCCGGACATCAGTGGCGTGTGCAGGATAGGAGGGACCTTCGAGATCACCTCGAAGCCGATAAAAACGGCCAGTACAAAGTAGGTAAACAGGACGACAACTTGCTCGCTCATCAGCGTACCTCCTGTCGAACGGCCTTCTGGGCGGCGGTAATTCCCATCAACTGGCGAGCCCGCTCACTCACGATCTGCCCCGCATGTGTCACGCAGCAGCCTTTGATGATCTCATCCTCGAAGTTCAGTGAGAGTTCGCCGGGGTTTCCCAGGAGATGGAGCAGGTTGGTGACATTGCGGGCGTAGAGCTGGCTGGCGTGGAGTGCCATGCTACTGGGGATGTTGATCGTGCCGTCAATCCAGATGCCGTCCACCTCCACCACCTGTCCCGGTTGGGTCAGCTCGCAGTTGCCGCCGCTCTCGGCGGCCAGGTCTATGATGACCGAGCCACGGCGCATACCCCCGACCATTGAGGCAGTGAGGAGCACCGGGGCGCGTCGGCCCGGAACCGATGCGGTCGTTATTACAACGTCATTCGCCGCCACATATTCGGTAAGTCCCTCGCGCTGCCTGCTCAGGAATTCTTCGCCTTGCTCGCGAGCGTAGCCGCCCTCTCCCTCCTGGGTGTCCAGCGCGAGCGCCAGGAATTTGGCTCCCAGGCTCTGCACTTCCTCCTGAACAGCGGGGCGCACGTCGTATGCTTCGACGACTGCCCCCAGACGACGGGCGGTGGCGATGGCCTGCAAGCCCGCCACGCCCGCTCCCAGCACCAGCACGCGAGCGGGCGGGATGGTGCCTGCCGCGGTCATCAGCATGGGAAAGAATTTACCCAGCCGGTTGGCGGCCATCAGCACCGCCTTGTAGCCAGCCAGCGAAGACTGCGAGGACAGCGCGTCCATGCTCTGCGCCCGGCTGGTACGGGGCAACAACTCCAGCGAGAATGCAGTGACACCGCGCGCGGCAAACTCCTCGATGACAGCACGCTGGGTAGTCGGCTGGAGGAAACTGATCGTGACCGCACCGGCCTGTATCAGCACCACATCCTCGAGGAGCGGCGGCTGGACCGAGAGGATTACGTCAGCCGTGCCCAGCAGGACTTGCCGATTTGCTTCGACCACCGCGCCGACCTTGCGGTAGGCATCGTCGGTGAAACTGGCTTGCTCGCCCGCGCCCGCTTCCACAGCCACCTCAAAGCCAGATGTGATGAGCCTGGCTGCCACGTCGGGTACCAGGGCCACGCGCCGCTCGCCCTGTCGGGTCTCAGCAAGCACCCCAACCTTCACGAAATGTGATTCTGACACGATTGCACGCTCCTCTTTCTCTGCTCCAACTTCATTCATGCTAGGGTTAACGAAAACACTATTGCGTCACATGTCCGCCTCGCTGTGGGGAAGATGGCTCTGCGTCTCCGGTTTGCTCACCGTACGGGCGACGAAGTGCAATCCCTCCGGGCCTTCCAGCGAGAAGGTGTCGCCCTCTCCCGGCGAGACGTCGATCAGGAACTGTGGCTTGCTCCAGCGCTCGTACTGCTCCCAGTCGATGTAGAACGGACACCCGGCGATTTCCCCGATGAGCAGATCGTTGGGTCCAAGCAGCAGTTCGCCTTCGCTCAGGCAGACCGGGGAGCTGCCATCGCAGCAGCCCCCCGATTGCGTGAACATGAGCGAGCCATAGCGGCTCTTCAGCCGCGCGATCAGATCGCGTGCCGCCTCCGTCACTCTCACGCTTTCACTCATGGCTGCGCTCCTAGAAAAAGCCCAGCGGCTTCGGATCGTAACTGACAAACAGGCACTTTGTCTGCGAGTAGTGTTCGAGCATCATGCGGTGGGTCTCCCGCCCAACACCCGAGACCTTGTACCCGCCAAAGGCGGCATGTGCCGGGTAGAGGTGGTAGCAGTTGGTCCACACACGCCCCGCTTTGATGCCCCGGCCCATGCGGTAGGCCCTGGACATGTCGCGTGTCCACACACCTGCCCCCAGACCGTACAGGGTGTCGTTAGCAAGCGCGAGCGCCTCGGACTCATTCTTAAAAGTCGTCACCGCCAGCACCGGCCCGAAGATCTCTTCCTGGAACACGCGCATGTTGTTCTGCCCTTTGAGAACGGTAGGCTCGTAGTAGTAACCGCCCGCGAGTTCACCGTTCAGGTGGGTGCGCTCGCCGCCGATCAGCAGTTTAGCGCCCTCGTCGAGGCCGATCTTGACATAGCCCTCGATCTTCTCAAGCTGCGCTCGCGACACCTGCGCGCCGATTTGCGTGTCGAGCGCGAGCGGATTGCCTTGCCGGATGGCGGCGATACGCGGCAGCACGCGCTCCATGAAGGCGTCGTAGATCGACTCTTCGATCAGGGCGCGCGATGGGCAGGTGCAGACCTCGCCTTTGTTGAAGGCGTAGAGCACCAGTCCTTCGACCGCTTTATCAAGGAAGGCGTCATCAGCCTGCATGATGTCGGCGAAGAAGATGTTGGGCGACTTGCCGCCAAGCTCGGTGGACGAAGGAATGATGTTCTGGGCGGCGTACTGCATAATCATGCGCCCGGTCGTCGTCTCACCTGTGAAGGCGATCTTGGCGATGCGCTTGCTGGTCGCCAGCGCCTTGCCGATCTCCGCTCCCGGCCCGTTGACGATGTTGAGCACGCCGGCGGGGACGATATCGCCGATGATTTCGGCCAGCTTGAGGATCGACCAGGGCGTCGGACTGGCCGGTTTGATGACCGTGCAGTTCCCGGCGGCCAGCGCCGGGGCGATCTTCCAGGCGGCCATCAAGAGCGGGAAGTTGAAAGGGATGATCTGCCCTACCACACCGAGCGGCTCCTGGAAGTGGCAGGCGATAGTGTTCTTATCGATTTCGGAAATGCGTCCCTCCTCGGCACGGATCGCGCCAGCGAAGTAGCGGAAGTGGTCAATGGCGAGCGGCAGGTCGGCGGCCAGCGTCTCGCGCACAGGCTTGCCGTTTCCCCAACTTTCGGCGACGGCCAACATTTCGCGATGTTCTTCCATCGCGTCGGCGATTTTGTTCAAGACGCGCGCTCGCTCTGCAGGCGACGTTTCACCCCAGGCGTCCTTCGCCGCGTGAGCGGCATCGAGCGCGACCTCGACATCTTCTGGTGTCGAGCGCGGCACCCTGGTAAAGGGCTGCCCCGTCGCAGGGCTGAGGGTCTGTGTGTACTCGCCCGCGACTGGAGGCACCCAACGCCCGCCGATGAAGTTGTCGTAGCGCGGTTGCACTGTCACGACGCTACCGGGAAGGCCTGGTTTGACATAGGTTCGGGACTGTGTAACGGTGGTCATGCTTATTCCTCTCTTTTCGAGATACAAATTGTATGCGAAATACCTCCTGGGAGACATCGCTCACCTGGAGTGTATCCGCCCATTCATTCCGCTTCTCACAGAGAAGAGTAGCAGATCACCCTCTCGGCACAGTCACGTTTAGCGCCCTCTTCTTTACAAGTACGTCACATTCTGCCGCATGGTTTTGCTGCAACTGCCGGCGGCGGCTCAATTTAAACCTCTCATCATTTCATTACGCCAGTCGCCGCATCAGCCAGCGCTTGACCACCTCGACCAGCAGTAAATACGTGACGATCATGCCGGCCAGGAAGAGGAAGTACAGGGCAGGCAGCGGCGTAAAGCCGAGGGGCGCGGCCAGAGGGGTGTACGGGAGCAGCATCCCGATGGCAACAATCAACAGGACCGTGATGGTGAGTGGCAGGCTGGGCCTGCTGCGCAGTGGGTTGCCTGCCGTGCGGATGATGAAAAGCACCAGCGTCTGCGTTGCCAGCGATTCCACGAACCAGCCTGTATGGAAGAGCGACGCTGAGGCGTTAAACACCCTTAGCATGATGAAGAAGGTCAGAAAATCGAATATCGAGCTGACCGGGCCGATATAGAGCATAAAATCGCGAATCAGCTTGATATCCCAGCGACGCGGCTTGATGATATACGATTGATCAACATGATCGGTAGGAATCGTGACCTGCGAGAGATCGTACAGGAAGTTATTCAGGAGGATTTGCGTCGGCAGCATGGGTAAATATGGCAGGAAAACGGAGGCACCAGCCATGCTGAACATATTGCCGAAGTTGGAACTGGTCCCCATCAACAGGTATTTCATCACGTTCCCAAAAGCCTTGCGCCCCTCGATAATCCCGCTCTGCACGACGCGCAGCCCTTGTTCGAGCAGGATGATGTCGGCGGCGTCTTTTGCTACGTCCACTGCGCTCGAGACGGAGATGCCGACGTCGGCGGCGTGCAGCGAAGGAGCGTCGTTGATGCCATCGCCCAGAAAGCCGACGACATGGCTGCGGTGCTTGAGCGCGAAGACACTGGTCTGCTCAGCGATATGCGTGAGGGCGGTATCGCTCATCCTCTCAAGTTCTTCGCCCAGCACAATACGCCCGACGTCCAGGCCAACCTGCTCGCAGACGTGGCGCGCCACCAGTTCATTATCGCCCGTTATGATTTTTACCTCGACCCCATCGCGGCTTAGCGCCTGCAGTACCTCACCGACATCCTCAAGAGGCGGGTCATAAAAAGTGAGAAATCCCAGCAGAGTCATGTTTTGCTCATCGTCGACCGTGTAGCTTTCTTGCCGTGGCATACATCGATACGCCACGGCCAGCACACGAAAGCCCTGCGCGCCGAGTTGCTGGTACGTATTGTTACAGTGTGCTTTGACCCCGGCATCCAGCAGCTTGCACTGTCCGGCCAACTCGTACTCCATACAAACATCTATCACACTCTCCGGCGCACCTTTGGAAATCAGAATCGGTCCGTTCTCGTGCTCAACGAGCACGGAGAGCCGCCGCCGCTCGAAGTCAAAGGGGATCTCGCGCACCTTGCGATAATCCTGCACATCCAGCTGCGTATGCCGCAAAATCGCCGCGTCGAGCGGGCTTTTAACGCCCGTTTCGCTGAAGCTATTGATGTAGGCATAGAGCAAGACACGCTGTGAAGAATGCCCAAGCGGATCAAGGCATTCGTGCAAGACCGTATTCCCGCTGGTCAGGGTGCCAGTTTTATCGCTGCACAGGATATCCATGCTGCCAAAGTTCTGGATGGCCGCTAGGTTTTTCACGATCACCTTTTGTTTTGCCATATGCGACGCGCCCTGGGCCAGTATCACGGTCGTAATCATGGGCAGAAATTCAGGCGTCAGGCCGACCGCCAGCGAGATGGCGAACAGGAGTGATTCGAGGGGGGGTTGGCGATGAAAGGGCAGACTGATGGCGAATACGAACAGCACCAGGAAGAAGACAGTACGCATAATGAACATGCCAAACCTGCGAATGCCGCGCTCGAACTCCGTCTCCGGCGGGCGTGTCGCCAGGCGCACCGCGATATCCCCAAAAGCGGTGGCGCGGCCTGTCACGGTGATGAGCGCGGTAGCAGTGCCACTCACGACCGAGGTGCCCAGAAAGACCTGGTTCTCGGCATCAGCAGCATTCGACGGCATTGCGGCAAGCTCATGCGCTCGTTTTTCCACGGGCATCGATTCGCCGGTGAGCGCGGCCTGCTGTACGTGTAAGGCGTTGGTTTCGATCAACCGCGCGTCGGCCGGCACCAGGTCACCCGCGCTCAGGCGGATCACATCGCCCGGTACCAGCGCGGCTCTAGGCAGTTCAGCCCACGTTCCATCGCGCAAAACGGTGGAAGTCAGCGCAACCCCCGCACGCAGTCGCGCGACTGCGCGCTGCGAGCGGAAGGTTTGAAAGAAGTTCAACGCGATACTCAAGATGATCATCGTGATGATAATGGAGGCGTTCAATACCTCACCCAGGATCGCCGTGATGATGCTGGCGACGAGTAAGATGAGAACCAGGGGGTTCGCCAGGAAGACCAGCATCTGTTGGAGAGTCGCTCCGCGCCGTACCGCCGTCGGCTCGTTTGGCCCGTACCGGCTGAGACCTTTGCGCGCCTCCTCGGTGGTCAGGCCACCGGGTGAGCTGTGCAATTGTTGATAGAGCGCATCTAGCGATAGTGCAGATGCATTCGCCAGGGCCGACGCCGTAGTCTCCTGCTGATCCGCTGACGGGTCGTGCTTCAATAGTGATTGCCGCATAGCTCTTTCCTCTGAAAGGGCAGGAAGAAACTGCCCCCAATAGTCAGTTACACTTCGTCTTTCAGAGCTTACATGGATGGCCTCACAAAACGATCACTGTATCAAGCAGCAATATCACATTTGGCTTGCAACCGGCGATTCGTAGGGGCAAGGGTTGCAAGAGAGCAGGAGGTGAGTTTTTGACGAGAACAGGGTCTCTTCAGGCAAAACTTACACGTCAGGTTAGCCAAACACGAAGGTGATGCAGGTGTTCAGCAACATATGAATTACCGAGGAGGCGAAGAGGTTGCGCGTACGCAGCACGATGATCGCGAAGCACAGACCAATCAAGACAGGATTGACCAGACTGAAAGCTATGCCTGCCAGGAGATCTCCCCGAAAACCCGTCGTGTAGGTAGGCACATGGAAGAATCCAAAGATCAGGGTGGCGATCACCACGCCCCAGAACCTGCTCTTCGGCAGGTTCTGGCGGCTCAGCAACGGGCCGCGAAACAGGAACTCCTCGAAAAAGCCGTTGCGCAGGTTATTCTGGATGAAGAGAAAGAGCAAGAACAACAGGCCTTTTTCTCCACTCACCAGCTTCAACACGATCAAAACGAGTAGAGGAACACTGAACAGCACGATCACCGTCCAGCTGCGGTATCCGCGGCCAAAGCCGATCTCGCGCCATCGCGTACCCAGCAGCAAGAGAGCCATCGGGAGCACAAAGTACAGCACAGGGATCGACAGATCGCTGAGGGAAGGAGGAGGCCACACACAATCAGGCCGCTTCAGCAGGCGTTCGGCGAGTTGGGTTTAATTTCGCTCGTAGCATGTCAAGAACTGTCCGGTCGTATCGCTTCGTGAGAAGCTAAGCCTGCCCTGCCGCAAGCAGCACATTCGCGACCGTTTCTGGGCCGACGGGGACAATACTCAAACAGAAGACAATGCCGCTCACCAGGCCAATCTTGACGAGGATATGCTTACTAAGAATCAGCACGCCTACTGCCAGCTCATACGCTGCCAGGAGAAATAGGAACGGCGCGGCAACGGGAGCAATAATGTGTGTATGGTGATGTCTCTAAACAGGGGAATGAGCGCATAATCGGTGATGTGCGGAAAGATCTGCGGGTTTAACAGGCCGATCAAGAAATTGATTACGCTCGATACGAGAAACAAGCATCCGAAACAGATTCTTCCCGCCTTTGGTTTCACCAGGCTCACTACAAGGAAAGGAAGACATATACCAAACGCTATAAGCACTGTAGTGGTGTCCATAACTATTGCTCCTTTTTAGGAACAGAAACGTGTGCGCACCTTGCTCGGTTCTCCCTCACCTCAGCATACTGTATGCCCTATGTTCTCTCATAGGGCATACGCATCATCTTCCTGTCACAACGGCAGGCCTCGCCATCACGTTGTACTCACAACCAGGCAGATCAGCAAGATTCGCAGATTATCAATAAACAACAGGCGAGTACTCTGTGGCGCTGCCGCAGCTTGTTCCGATGGAACAGTGCCCGCTGCACCAGGGAGCTGAGGCAGTGCCTGTTTAACCTGGGATGACAAGGTCTTCTCCTTTCCCGTGGTGGGTGCTTCTTGTTCGCTTATTCTGCCCCAGCATGAACTGTAATGCCTGGGCGTCTCAGGGAGGTCACATTCAGAGGCGTCAGTGGCACACATCTATCACGATTGCATGTCGTCTTTTCTCCCCTCATGGTCAGGCTTTTCGACATCATCTGCCAACGTCACTGCCCGGCAGCGTTACCTACCCACTGGCGAGGGTTCTCCTGCGGAGGAAGTTCCTGGCGTGCAGCCACAGCGCCAAGGCGAGAAGAGGCAGGTGGATCGGGAAGAGATTGGAGGCAAGCCAGCTCGGCAAGTAGATGTCGGTCACCGAACCGCTCTCGGCTCCCAGGGTCTCCGCCAACCCTGTCAGAGGACAACGACGGCGGTTGCCCACGAAGATGAGGCTCTCAGCCGCGACGACACCGGCTGCAATGGCCGTTCGTCTGTCCTCCCGGCCTTTCAGCCCTGCGTAGAGGAGGTACCCCATGCAGGACTCGATGGAAAAGTAGATGAGCGAATGTACAGCCTTTACGCCGACCAGCGCCAACCTTCTCCAGGCTGCCGGATGCCGTCTGCCAGTAGCACCAGCCGGGTCTGTCACAGGTTCGGACATGGGTCGCTTCAAGGGTATTTGCTGGCTCGTCGTTGAGGTTCGGGCATCTTCTCTGTCCTTCTTTTCAGCTCTGTGATTCTGTAAGATCATAGCAGTCCTTCCTTTCCTACATGGGTCGCCAGATAGGCAGGTATGCTGTCTTTCCACTTCAAGTGTACCGGGGAAGTATCACAAAAGGTTCACGCTGGCTCAGTGCGACGTCACGCTGTCATCACACTCTCATGTTCAGGTCCTCTTATTCGCAAAGGCCATAGCCACTTTCGATCAACTCTCTCAATCGCACGCTGAAGCGGGCCGCTGGAGCACCATCGATAATACTATGATCGAAGCTTAGCGTCATACAGAGGTATTCTCGTAGCGCGATCTGTCCGTTTACGA
>Ga0070699_100005922_pt1 | contig 10678 bp, 10 predicted proteins | sample KBSK1503metaG_FD_65473 | JGI IMG/M metagenome (GOLD analysis project Ga0070699, IMG submission 65473) | Corn, switchgrass and miscanthus rhizosphere microbial communities from Kellogg Biological Station, Michigan, USA - KBS K1-50-3 metaG | ecosystem: Host-associated > Plants > Roots >...
CGTGGCTGGTGTACCGGTCGCCGCGCCGGTGTTCGTGCCGCCCGTGGTGATCAACCCCGACGACGATCAACCGCAACTGCCGACGCAGCCCCCGCCGGGCATGGTCCCGACGCCCGCCAACCCGTTCGGCCTTCCCGCAGGTTCGTCGTCGAGACCGGGCGTGATCACGCCAGTGCCGCCAGCGCCGCCGCAGGGCGCACCTCGCACGCCACCGGAGAACTAGTCCTCGTGTCGGAAATCGATCGCTTCCGGCCGGACGATCGTCGCGGCGTGGATACGCTGTACCGCCGCACGCACGGCGCCGACGCGGCCAATGCGCTGCGCCTTCGCTGGGACTGGCAGCATCGGCGCAATCCCTACAACCAGAGCGGGCAGCCCGAGATCTGGGTCGCGCGTGAGGGACCGACGGTCGTCGGTCACTACACGACGCTGCCCGTGCGCGTCTCGATCAAGGGAATCGAGGTCGAGGGCGCGTGGGGCAGCGACGCGATGGTGGCTCCCGAGCGGCGCCGCCAGGGGATCGGCGAGGCGCTCGTGCGCACGTGGGAACGCAACAGCGGCGCGATGCTCGCGCTCGGCGCCAGCGCGGACGGCCGCAAGCTGCTCGATCGACTCCACTGGCCCGACGCACACGTCGTTCCGTGCCTCGTGAAGCCGCTGACGCGCCGCGCGGTGCGGCTGCCGCAGTGGCCGCTGCCGGTCAATCGCCTGCTGTCGGCCGTGGCGTGGCCCATCGTGCACGTCGTGTCGCGTTCGCGGCCGCTGCGCGCCGAGTGCGAGCCGATCCGCCGCTTCGATGCGTCATTCACGGCGCTGTGGGAACAGCTCGCGCCGAAGTTCGATCTCGCCGTGCGCCGCGACGCCGCGTATCTCAACTGGCGATACATCGAGCCGCCACACGTCCGCTACTTCGTGGTCGCGCTGAAGCGGCTCGGCGACGTGCACGGCTATGCGGTCTACCGCCATCTGCACGAACCGCTCGGCCGCGTCACGCTGCTCGTGGACTTTCTCGCCGATCCCGATGACGTCGCCGGCATGAAGACGCTGCTGCGGTGGGTCGATCGCGCCGCGCGCGCGGAGGACGCAGACAAGGTGCGCGCCTACGCGATGAACGGCGCGTTCCGGCGTGCGCTGCGCCGCAACGGCTACTTCGCGGTGAAGTCGACGCTCGAAGTGAGCGCGAAGGTGAATGCCGTGCAGGTGCCCAAGGGCTTTTACGACGACACCGCGAAGTGGCACGTCACCTACGGCGACTCGGACCATTAGTGATTTGTGATTTGTGATTTGTGATTGACAATCATTAATCACTAATCACTAATCACAAACGGCACCATGCTATTGCGCGACAAAGTGAACGCCGAGATCGCCGCGGCGATGAAGAGCAAGGACACCGCGCGCCTCTCCGCGCTGCGGATGCTCAAGGCCGCGATCATGAACAAGGGCATCGAGAAGTCGCACGACCTCGACGACGCCGAGGTGCTGCAGGTCATTTCGTCGCTGGTCAAGCAGCGCCGTGATTCCATCGAGCAGTTCGCGAAGGCCGGCCGCACCGACCTCGTGGAGAAGGAGAAGGCGGAGATCACCGTCCTCGAGTCGTACCTGCCTCCCGCCGCCTCGTCCTCTGATATCGACGCCGCGATCGACGAAGCCATCGTCGAGACGGGCGCGACGTCGGTCAAGGACATGGGCAAGGTGATGAAAGCGGTGATGCCGCGCCTCGCGGGCAAGCAGGCGGACGGCCGCCTCGTCAACGAAGCGGTCCGCCGCAAGCTTGGAGCTTAGTTGTCGCGGCCGGCGAGACCCTCCTCGACGGGCTGCCGTGCGTAGACGCGCCATCAGTTGAAACAGCCAACGAACCCCTCCCGGCACAACCCACTCGCGCGCGCCGCCGCTTCGGCTGGAGCGGCAACGATGACGAGCCGCGTCCTGGGCCTCGCGCGCGATCAGCTGCTGGCCTCGCTCTTCGGCGCCGGCGACGCCATGGACGCCTTCAACGTCGCGTTCAGGATTCCCAACCTGGTGCGCGACCTGTTCGCCGAGGGCGCGATGAGCGCGGCGTTCGTGCCGGTGTTCATGCGTCAGCTCGCCATCGGCGACCGCGAGTCGGCATGGCGGCTGGCCAACAACGTCATCAACGCGCTGCTCGTGGTGACCGGCGTCCTCGTGCTGCTCGGCATGCTCTTCGCGGGTCCGCTCGTTGGCGCGTTCGCGGCCGACTACGCAGACGTGCCAGGCAAGCTCGAGCTCACGGTGCTGCTGACCCGCATCATGCTGCCGTTTCTCACGCTCGTGGCGGTGGCGGCGGCGCTGATGGGCATGTTGAACTCGTTGCACCACTTCTTCGTCCCGGCGCTTGCGCCGGCGATGTTCAACGTCGCGACCATTCTCTGCGCGCTGCTGCTCGTCCCGGTGATGCCGCGATTCGGGCTGCCGCCCATCACGGCCATCGCGATCGGCGCGCTGTCGGGAGGCGTCGCGCAAATCGTTCTCCAGTGGCCGTTGCTCCGCCGCGAGGGCTTCGCGTATGCGCCGTGGCTGAACTGGAAGCAGGAAGGGCTGCGCCGCGTGCTGATGCTGATGGGGCCGGGCACGATCGGCCTCGCCGCCACGCAGGTGAACGTGTTCGTCAACACGGTGCTCGCCACGCGCCAGGGAACGGGCGCGGTCTCGTGGCTCAACTATGCGTTCCGTCTCATGTACCTGCCGACCGGCCTCTTCGGCGTCTCGATCGCGACCGCGGTGATCCCCGCGGTCTCACGGTACGCGGCGCGCGACGACCGCGCGGGGGTGCGCGCGACGCTGGCCGAAGGGCTCTCGCTCATGTTCGTGCTGAATGTTCCCGCGACGATCGGTCTCATCGTGCTGTCGCATCCGATTGTCCGGGTGATATTCGAGCGTCGGGCGTTTTTGCCGTCAGATACGATCGCGACGGCAGCCGCGCTGCAGTACTACGCGGTGGGACTGCTCGGTTACTCGATCGTGAGGATTGCGTCGCCGACGTTTTACGCGCTCGGCGACAGCCGGACCCCCGTGAAAATCAGCATCGCGTCGGTCGGCGTCAACGCGGTGTTGAACGTCGTGCTCGCGCCTCTGCTCGGGTACGGCGGGCTGGCGCTCGGGACGTCGGTCGCGGCGTTATTCAACGCTGGCGGCCTGCTGTGGCTTCTGCACGCGCGTCTCGATGGGCTGGAAGACCGGCGCGTCGTCAGTTCACTTGTCAGGATCGTAATTGCTTCACTCCTGATGGGAACGGCGGCGCTGGTGTCCATCGGCGTGCTCGGCACGTTGATGCCGGGCGACAGCTTCACACAACAGGCAATCCGGCTGTTTCTTGCCATTGTTTCCGCCCTGTTCGTGCTCGGAATTGCCGCGCATGTGCTGCACATTCGCGAATTTCGGGAAGCCGTCACGCTGGCCCTGAAGCGCGGCGGTTCCAGGGCATAAATGTTGCTCGGCGGAGCGTAGTTGGAAGAGACTGGATCAATGCGATCCCGGTATCCGTCTTCATCGACCCTCGCCTATTCATTCGGACCCGGTCCTCTGACACCGGCGATCAAGGCAATCGTCATTGCCAACGTCGCGGCGTTCGTCGTGTCGCTCGCCGTGCCGTGGATCACGCTTGCGTTCGGCCTTCGCCCCGCGGACATCTTCGGCAGTTTCCACGTCTGGCAGCCGATCACGTACATGTTCCTGCACGCGGGCATCTTCCACATCCTGTTCAACATGCTCGCGCTGTGGATGTTCGGCGTGGAGCTGGAGCGGATGTGGGGCAGCCGTTACTTCGTGCAGTACTACTTCATCTGCGGCGTCGGCGCCGCGATGACGACGATGCTGCTGTCGTTCGTGCCGGGCGCATTCGGCGAGCAGCTGTATTACTCGCTGACGATCGGCGCATCGGGCGCGGTGTACGGCGTGCTGCTGGCCTACGCGCTGTACTTCCCGTCGCGGCCCATCTACATGTATTTCGTCTTCCCGATTCCCGCGAAGTACTTCGTCGCGATCATCGGCGCCATCTCGCTGCTGTCGTCGATGAGCGGGCCCGGCGGCGGAATCGCGCACACGACGCACCTCGGCGGCCTCGTTGCGGGGTATCTGTATCTCAAGGGCGGCCGTATCCATCTCCTCTCGGAGATCAAGTACCGCTACCTCAAGTGGCGCATCAACCGGATGCGGCGCAAGTTCGACGTGTACTCAGGCGGCAGAGCTGACGACGTCGACCGGAGGGTTCATTGACACGAACCCCAGCACTTATTTCGAGATCGAGAACGGTAAGCGCGCGCCGTTGATCGCGAGCGCGAGCAGGCCGCCGAGCAGCGGCAGCCCGGTTCCATCCCTCAGAAAATCGATCGACCAGAAGGCGCTCGTGGCGAAGTGGAAGTTGAGCACCATCAGGAACGCGGCGGTCGCGATCATTCTCGTCCAGAAGCCGGAGATGAACGCGAGACCGGCCACGCATTCGCCGAGCGGCACGAGGCGCGCGAAGAGCGGCGTGCCGGGAATACAGACCGTTTCGAGATACCACCGCACGATCGGCGGCGCCTTCGGCAGGAAGATCACCTGAAACTTCTGCAGCAGGATGTTGCTGTCGGTCAGCCACGCGATCTTCGACGAGCACATCCCGAGGAAGAACACGCCGATCATCGCGGCCATGATGCGAAGGCCCAACAGGCCTGGTGAACTTGCCGCGGCACCGCGCGTCCGGACCTGCGTCGTCGCCATCAGAGCGTCCCCTCGTCCGTCGCGTCCATCCACTCGGCGCGCACCGGACTGAACACATCGAGTTCGAGCGTGTCTTCGAGCGCCTCGGCCTGGTGCGGCAGGCGGGACGGAATGTGCAGCACTTCGCCTTCACGCACGATCACTTCCTCGCCGTCGACGAGGAACCGCAGCGCGCCCTGCAGGATGTAGGTCATCTGCTCGCTCTCGTGCGTGTGGATCGGGACGAGCGCGCCGCGCTTCAGATAAATCTGCGCGAGCATCTCCCGCTCGCCCGACACGATCTTGCGCGAGATCATCTCCGTGACCTTTTCGAGCGCAATCTCGTCCCACCGGTGCAGGCTGATTCTGGGCGCCATACGAGGGCCCCACGAGTGTGCCATAATTTTTTGACCATGAAGGGGTCGACCCTCACCAACGGCGCGGAAACGCGCTCGAAGGGGGCGGCGCGAGATCTCCTGTCCGCCTATCGCCTCATGCTCCTGTCGAGGAAGATCGACGACAAGGAGATACAGCTCAAGAATCAGAGCCAGGCGTTCTTCCAGATCAGCGGCGCCGGTCACGAAGCGGTGCTCATCGCCGCGGGGCGCCACCTTCGCCCGGGCTACGACTGGTTCCTCACGTACTATCGCGATCGCGCGCTCGCGCTGACGTTCGGCGTCACCCCGCTCGAGATGTTCCTCGGTTCGGTCGGCGCGGCCGACGATCCCTCGTCCGGCGGACGCCAGATGCCCTGTCACTGGGCGAGCACGCGACTCAACATTCCGTCCGCGAGCAGCGCGGTGGCGACGCAGTGCCTGCACGGCATCGGCATCGCGGAAGCCGGGCGCCTCTACGAGCGCGTCGATGCGATCCCGGATCGGGCGTCGAAGTTCCACCAGGACGAGGTCACCCTCATCACGATCGGGGAAGGCTCCACGAGCGAAGGCGAGTTCTGGGAGTCGCTGAATACGGCCTGCGTCCGCAATCTCCCGGTGATCTATCTCGTCGAGGACAACGGGTACGCGATCTCCACGCCGGTCGAAGTACAGACGCCGGGCGGAGACCTGTCGCGTGTCGTCGAATCGTTCCCCGGGCTGAAGGTGTACCGCTGCGACGGCACCGACTACCTCGCCAGCGACGAGACGATGCGGGACGCGGTGGCGCACGTCCGCGCGCGCAAGGGGCCCGCGCTCGTGCACGCGAAAGTCGTGCGTCCCTATTCGCACTCGTTGTCGGATGACGAGAAGCTGTACAAGACGAAGGAGGAGCGCGAGGCGGAAACGCGGCGCGATCCCCTCGTGAGGTTGCGCGACCTGATCCTATCGGAGGAGCTCGCCTCGAACGAGGAGCTGTCGCAGCTCCTTGCCGATGTCGAGCGGGAGGTCAACGAGGCCGCGGACCAGGCGCTCGCCGCTCCCAAGCCCGAACCCGAGACGGCCACCCGCTACGTGTTCTCTCCCACGATCGATCCCACGTCTTCAGCCTTCGAGACCGAGCCGGCGCCAACCGGGGCGTCCGACACGATGGTCGCCGCGATCAACGCGACGCTGCGCGACGAGATGGCGCGCAACCCGCGCATCGTTGTCTTCGGTCAGGATGTCGCGGATGCGAGCCGCGAGGGCGCGCTGGCGAAGGTGCCGGGCAAGGGAGGCGTCTTCAAGGTGACGCACGGTCTGCAAAAGCTGTACGGCAGCGACCGTGTCTTCAACTCGCCGCTCGCGGAGGCCAACATCATCGGCCGGGCGGTCGGCATGGCGATGCGCGGCATCAAGCCGGTCGTCGAAATCCAGTTCTTCGACTACATCTGGCCGGCCTACATGCAGCTGCGGGACGAGATGGCGATGTTGCGCTACCGGTCGAACAACACCTGGAGCTGCCCGGTGGTGGTGCGCGTGCCGATTGGCGGCTACCTTCGCGGCGGCGCGCCGTACCACAGCCAGTCCGGCGTCGCGATCTTCGCGCACTGCCCCGGCATCCGCCTCGTGTTTCCGTCGAACGCGCGCGACGCGGCGGGACTGCTCCGCACCGCGATTCGCTGCGACGACCCGGTGATGTTCTTCGAGCACAAGCATCTCTACCGCCAGACGTACAACAAGGCGGCATATCAGGGCCCGGACTACATGATCCCGTTCGGGAACGCCTCGGTCGTGCGCGAAGGGAGCGACCTCGTGATCTTCACGTGGGGCGCGCTGGTCCAGCGCTCGATCGTCGCCGCGCAGCAGGCCGAGAAAGAGGGCGTCAGCGTCGCCATCGTCGATCTGCGCAGCCTCGTGCCGCTCGACTGGGAGACGATTGCCGCCTGGACGCGCAAGACGAACCGCGTGATCGTCGCGCACGAGGATCAGATGACCGCCGGCTTCGGCGGTCACATCGCCGCGCGGATCGGCCAGGAACTGTTCGACGAGCTCGACGCGCCCGTCACGCGCGTCGCCTCGCTCGATTGCCCCGTCGCCTACGCGCCGGTGCTGGAGGAAGCGATCCTTCCGGGATCGGCGGATGTGCTGAAAGCCATTCGATCAGTTGCCGCGTACTAAGCTCGCGCTTCTCTGCCTGTTGCTCGTCGTCGGGTGGGCCGACCTGAAGGTCGGCCCCTACGATGCGTTTCAGGCATACGCCGCGCTGCGCGTCGACGTGCTGCGCCCCGTCGGCGCCCTTCCGCCGCACATCAGCGGCCTCTTCGAAGAAGCCGCCGCCTTCCAGCAGGTCGCCAACGGCTATTACTTCGTCTTCGATCGGCGCGCGCACGCCATCTACATGATCGATCCCGAGCGAACGGCCGCGCGCAGGGTGGTCGACATCGGGCAGGAAGAGGGGCGCATCATCCAACCCGGCGGCTTCGATACGACGACGGAAGGATCGTTTGTCGTGGCCGACGTGCCGCGCGGCCAGGAGCGGCTGCAGATCTTCGGTCCCGGCGCGCTGCGCAGCGGCGGGTTCTTTCTCGCCGGCCGCTCGATGCCGCAGGTGATTCTCGGCAACTACGCGGTCACGGGCATCTCGTCGCTGCAGTTCTCCGGCGGATCGATCTTCATCAGCGAGCCGGAGCGCGGCTCGCTGATCACCGAGTATTCGGTCTCAGGCGTCGCGCAGCGCACGATCGGGCGGCTGCGCGACACGGGCTACGAGGAGCGCGACCTCAACCTCGCCTTCAACGCCGGGCTGCCGCTGGTCGATCCGACGGGCGGCTTCTTCTACGTCTTCCTGACCGGACAGCCGATGTTCCGCAAGTACGACGCGGCCGGCACGCTCGTGTTCGAGCGTCACATCGAAGGCCGCGAGATTGACGATCTGGTCGCCGCGCAGCCGACGAAGTGGCCGACGCGCCGCGTCGAAGATCGCGAGGTGCCCTACGTCCAGCCGATCGTGCGAACGGCGTCCGTCGATGCGATGGGACAGCTCTGGATCTCGATGGCGGTGCCGTACACGTACGTCTACGACGCGCACGGCGACAAGGCGCGCACCGTGCAGTTCAGCGCGACCGGCATCATCAGCCCGACCAGCCTCTTCTTCACGCGCGCCGGCCACCTCCTCGTGACCCCGGGGTGCTACGAGTACGATCCCAGCCGCCGATAATGCGCCGACAAGGACACGAAGATTGGGAGCCACGAAGGGCACGAAGGGCACGAAGGTAAAGATCACGAAGAGTGAGCGGTCGCCGCGGCCGCCGGAGGCGGCCGCGGGTGAGGTACGCCACGCGGGAACAAACCGCGCCACGATCCATGCGGCTTGTTCCAGGTGGCGCACCTCACGTGCAGTCGGCCTGCTTCACAGGCCGACCCGGCGACCGCTCTTTGTGTCCTTCACCTTTGTGAACTTGGTGTCCTTCGTGGCTAGCCTCTCTTTGTGCCCTTCCAGCCCGCGTTAGTCGCTTCGCACCTCACCCGCCGCTTCGACACGCGCGTCGCCGTCGACGATGTCTCGCTGCAACTGGCGCCGGGCGAAATCTTCGCGCTGCTCGGCCCCAACGGCGCGGGCAAGACAACGACGCTCCGGATGCTCGCCGGCCTGATCAGGCCTTCGTCCGGCACCGTGCACGTCGAGGGCCGCATCGGCTTTCTCACGGAGGCCCCGGGCCTCTGGGATCGCCTGACGGTCGAACGAAACCTGATGGTGTACGCGCGGCTGCACGGGCTCGACGATCCCGCGCGCGCGGTCGATGAGGCACTCGACCTGTTCGACATCGGCAGCCGGAAGCGCGACCGCGCGGCGCAGCTCTCCAAGGGCCTGAAGCAGCGCGTCGCGCTGGCGCGAACGCTGCTGCACCGCCCCGACATCGTGCTGCTCGACGAGCCGACATCGGGCCTCGACCCCGAAAGCGCACGCGACGTTCGCGAGCTGATCCTGCGGCTCCGCAGCGAGCGGCGCGCGGTGTTGATCTCCACGCACAACCTGGACGAAGTGCAGCGCGTCGCGGATCGCGTTGCCGTGCTGCGCGCGCGGCTCATCGCGCTCGATACGCCGGCGGCGCTGCGCGCGCGGCTCTTCGGGTCGCGCGTGCGGGTCAGGCTCGCGCGGGCGGCGGCGCCGTTTGCGGACGTCCTGAAGCCTGCCTTGACGGACGTGCAGGTCGAGGATCGAACGCTGTCGATTGCGGTGAGCGACGTGGAGACCGCCGCTCCCGGCATCGTGCGCGCGCTGGTCCAGGCGGGCGCCGACGTCGTGTCGGTCGTGGCGGACGAGGCCCCGCTCGAGGAGGTATATCTGCGGCTGCTCGGCCCCTCGAGTCGCTCCGCTCGCTCGGGGCAAGACCCCTCGACTCGCTTCGCTCGCTCGGGACAAGACCAGGAGAAGCCATGAACCGGATCGCCGCGCTACTCGGCAAGGAGCTCGCCGACCTGCGGAGCAACCCGGCGGTGTTCGTGCCGGCGATCATCACCGGCGCGATCTCGATCGTAATGCCGTTCGTCATCGCGATCGCCGTCCCGTACTTTTCCGGCGAGCGGCTCGCGGACTCGAGCGACTTCAGGATTGCGCTGGAGATCTACCGGGACCAGCCGGCGACGCGCAGCCTGGATCCCGAGGGCGCCATCCAGGCGATGATCTTCCAGCAGTTCCTCATCCTGCTCGTCCTCACGCCCGTGGCCGGCGCGATGTCCGTGGCGGCCTACGCCGTCGTCGGTGAGAAGCAGGCGCGGACGCTCGAGCCGCTGCTCTCGACGCCAATCACCACGTTCGAGCTGCTCGCCGCCAAGGTGCTCGGCGCGCTCGTCCCCGGCATCGTCCTCGTGACCGTGTGCTTCGCGCTCTACGTGGGGGGCGTCACGCTGTTCGCGCATCCGGGCGTCTATCGCACACTGTTCTACCCGCGCGCGCTGCTGACGATCTTCCTGCTCGGCCCGCTCGCCTCGCTCGCGGCGCTGCAGATGGCTGTCTGCGTGTCGTCCCGCGTGAACGACGCGCGCAGCGCCCAGCAGATTGGCGCGCTCATCATCCTGCCGATCAGCGTGCTGCTGATCGCCGAGTTCACCAATAACCTGCAACTCACCAGCCGCCTCGTTCTGCTGATCTCCTCGGGCCTGGCGGCGTTGAATATCGTCCTCATGGCCGTCGGCATCCGCCTGTTCGACCGCGAATCGATTCTGACGCGCTGGAAATAGGATCGTCCGATGCCGACGCCGAACCCGTTTGCCACGCCCATCGACGATCGGTTCTTCGAGGACTACGTCGTCGGAGACGTCCACGAATTCGGTTCGATAGCCGTCACCGGGGACGAGATCGTCGAGTTCGCCACCCGCTACGACCCGCAGCCGTTTCACACGGATCGCGACGCGGCGCGGCAGACGCAGTTCGGCGGCCTGATCGCGAGCGGATGGCAGACGGCCGGCTGGATGATGCGGCTGGTCGTCGAGCATTATCTGTCCCACGTCGCGAGCCTCGCGTCGCCGGGGATAGACGAGCTGCGATGGACGCAACCGGTGCGGCCAGGTGACACGCTGTCGGTGCGCGCGACGGTCGTCGAGACGAGGCCGTCGGCATCCAG
>Ga0070699_100005925_pt1 | contig 10675 bp, 8 predicted proteins | sample KBSK1503metaG_FD_65473 | JGI IMG/M metagenome (GOLD analysis project Ga0070699, IMG submission 65473) | Corn, switchgrass and miscanthus rhizosphere microbial communities from Kellogg Biological Station, Michigan, USA - KBS K1-50-3 metaG | ecosystem: Host-associated > Plants > Roots >...
GTCGGTGCCCGCGGGGGAGCGGCGGGGGGTGACGGCGGCCGTCAGCCCGGCCGAGGCGAGCCTCCGGGTCGGCGAGACCGCCAACGTCTCGGTGGTGCTCCTGAACGTCCAGGACCTCGTCGGAATGGAGATGGTGCTCAGCTACGACCCCGCGCTGCTGGAGGCGGTCGACGTGGGCACGGGCCCGCTGCTGACGCTCGACGGGGCGGCCGTCGGGGTCGAGCGGAACATCGAGCCCGGCCGGGCACGGGCCAAGTTCGCCCGGGCCACCGGGACGTCGGGCTCCGGCATGGTCGCCACCGTCACGTTCCGTGCCCTGCGCCAGGGGGCGGGGGCGGTGACGGTGGACTCGCTGTCGATCGTCACCGTGACGGGAGCGCAGCAGCTCGGCGTCGCGACGCCGGTGCGCGTGGTGGTGTCGCCGTGAACCCTCATTCGACGGAAGGTGTGTCATGACGTTCAAGAACGCGGCGCTGATCCTGCTGGCCCTCTCCCTGGGCGTGTGCAACCAGGCGATCATGGTCGCGCCCCCGGGCTCGACGTTCGCCGGCAGCAGTCTCATCGCAAACCCCGGGTTCATCGCCGCCCACGGCGACGTCTCCGTGATTTCGGGCCTCCTCGTGAAGGCGACCGGGGACCCGGTCCCCGACGGCACCGTGGTGCAGTTCTTCACCAACCTGGGCAAGATCGACGAGCAGGGCAAGACGAACGACGGTGTCGTCCGCGTCAACCTGGTCTCCGACAGCCGTTCGGGCACGGCGACCGTCCAGGCGTTTTCAGGCGGCGGCGCGACGGTCAGCCCCAGTTTCCTGGACGGACCGGTCGTGGGCTTCTCCACGGGCTCGGTGACGGGGCCCTCGGATGCGACGGGGACGGAGGCCATGGCTTCGACGACCGTCACGATCGGCAGCGCACGGCCCGACCATGTGGTGTTGACTGCCAACCCGCCTCGCATCACGACGGGTACCAGCACCACCTTGCTCGCTCAGGTCTTCGATGCAAACGGCAACCCGGTGGCCAACGTTCCGGTCATCTTCCAGATCACCTCGACCAGCCCCCAGGCGCGGCTGGACAGCGGGGGACAAGTCGTGTTTACCGACAACGACGGGCGGGCCACCGACATCCTGCGGACAAACTCCACCGTTGCGGGGAACATCACCGTGACGGCCACGGCGGCCAACAACAAGGTGAGCCCCACGCTCACGGTCCCGGTCTTCATCAACCCGTTAGCCGAAAAGAGATCCGAGCCTCGATCTGCTACAATTCGAACGTGAAACATTCGGTCATTCTCGCGGCCGTCGGCCTGCTGGCGCTGCCGGCGGCCGCCTCCGCGGACATCGCCCTGCTCTCGACGGGGGCCACGATGAAGGTGTCGGCGCAGCGGGTCGACGGCGACACGGTGGTCCTGGCGCTCAAGGGCGGCGGCGAAGTCGGCGTGCCCGCCAGCATGCTCCGGGGCATCGTGCCCGACGAGGTTCTCGAGGAGATCCGCCCGTCGGCCACGGGCGACGTCGAGCGGCTGGTGGCGGAGACGGCCCAGCGGCACGGCCTCGACCCGGCGCTCGTCATGGCCGTCGTCGGCGTGGAGTCCGGCTTCCAGCCCCAAGCGGTGTCTCGCAAAGGGGCGCAAGGGCTGATGCAGCTCATGCCGCGGACGGCCCGCGAGATGGGCGTCGCGGACCCCTTCGATCCCGCGGCCAACCTCGATGGCGGCTCGCGTTACCTCAGCTCCCTCGTCGAGCGCTACGAGGGCGACCTGACCAAGGCCCTGGCCGCCTACAACGCGGGCATCGGGGCCGTGGAGCGCAACGGCGGCGTGCCTCCCTACGCGGAGACGCGCAGGTACGTGCAGAAGGTCCTCGGGCGGTATCAAGGCGCAAAATGAGTCGTGGCGGGCCGGAGGGGGCCGGAGAGAGGGGTTTCTCCATCGTCCTCCTCCTCGGCTCCATCACCGTCATGCTCGTGCTCATGGGCGCGGCCGTGCCCACGTGGCGCTACATCATGAAGAACGACCGCGAGGAGGAGCTGTACTTCCGCGGGGACCAGATCGCGCGCGCGGTCGAGCGCTACCAGAAGAAAAACGGCAACGCGCTGCCCGTGTCCCTGGAGCTGCTGGTGAAGGGGCACTACCTCCGAAAGGTCTACAAGGACCCCATGAGCAAGGACGGTAAGTGGCGCGTCATCCATCCCGGGGAGGCCATACTTCCCGGCCTCACGCCCGGCATCACTCCCGGAGTCACTCCCGGCGCCAGCCCTCGCCCCGGCCCGACTCCCCAGCCCAGCGCCACGCCGCAGGCGAACCCTTCCGGGCTGCCGGGCTTCGGTCCCGGCGGAGGGGGCGCCGTCCTGGGCCCGATCCTCGGAGTCGCGAGCACCAGCACCGACAAGAGCCTGAGGCTCTTCAATGGCCGCTCGCGTTACGACCAATGGCTCTTTCTCGCCGGCCAGCCTCGTCTGCTCGGCGGCGACCAGGGCCTGAGCATTCCACCGGGGGGGATCGGGCCGTCGCCGCCGATCCCGGGCGGGCTCGGCGCGACGCCGCTGCCCCGGCCCCAGTAGATCCGCTTCGCTGGCTGCCTTGCTTATTGAGGCGGCGGCGGGGGTTGGGGTGAAGGGGCCGGAGTCGGTATCGTGAGCGGGCCGATCGGTCCGAGGGGGAACGACGGTATCGTCGGCATCCCTGGCATCGCTGGCATCGTCGTCGGCGGCCCTGGACGCCGTTCCCGGTCTTCGCCCCGTCCCGACCGCTGGTCTACGGACGGGTCCTCCGCGCGCTCCGACGGCGCCTCGTCGGCGTCCTCATCCGGCATCGGCGCCGGGACATTGCCGAAGCCGGGTATACCGGGCAGACGCACCGGCGGGACCGAGGGCCGCGCCGGCGGGGAAGAAGGGGAAGAAGAGGAGGCGCCTCTCACCGCGCCGAGGACGAGCAGCGTGTCGACTTTCGCGCCCGTGGCATCGAGGCGCAGCGCGTAGCTGACGCCGAGACCTTCGAGGACGTTCGCCACCGCGTCCGCCACCGTCGCGTCCTCGACCTGCCGGCCCCGCACCAGCGCCCGGGGCGGCGGGCCGTCGTAGACCACCTTCATCCCCGTCTGGCGGGCCAGGCGGTCGAGCACCTCCGACAGCGGCGCCGACGTGATGCTCAGGCTCACGCGGCCGGCCTGGGTGGGGCGGACGTCGACCTCGCCGGCGAAGGCGGACACGGCGAGAAGCACGCCGCCGGCAGCCAGGTACCGCATGAAATGAGTCTACGACCGCCGCCGCGTCGCGTCCAGCGCGAATCTAGCGGCCGATCACCGAGGTGACGCCGGCCACGGCGGCGGAAGCGGCCACGGCGGCCGAGACGGCCGCGGGAGCGGGAGGCTCCAGCAGAGCCAGCTCCCGGTCGCGCGTCTCTTCGAAGGCGGCGCGCGCGGAGGCGGGGACGGGCTGCGCCGGCGGAGGCTGGATCGTCAGCGGGTTCACGAATACGCCGCTCCGGATCGTGCGGTAGTCGAGGTGCGGTCCGGTGGCGAGCCCGGTCATGCCCACGGCGCCGATCCGCTCGCCCTGCTCGACGCGCTGGCCCCGCCTCACGTCGATCCTCGACAGGTGGCCGTAGAGCGTCTCGAAGCCGCGCGTGTGCCGCAGGCGGACCACCTTGCCGTAGCCGCCCGACCATCCCGCCGAAACGACGAGGCCGTCGGCCGCGGCCCTCACCGGCGTGCCCGTGGGCGCGGCGAAGTCCACGCCCAGGTGCGGGCGCACGACGTTGAGGATCGGGTGCAGGCGCGCGTGGCTGAAGCGGGAGCTGATCCGAGAGAACTTGAGGGGCGAGCGCAGGAACGTCTTGCGCATCGGCAGGCCGGCCGGCGTGTAGTACTCGGGCCGGCGCCGCCCCTCGAAGCGGACCGCGCGCAGCACCCGGTTGCCGCGTTCGAGCTGGGCGGCCAGGATGCGCCCGTAGCGCGAGAAACGGCCCTGCAGGTACATCTTCTCGACCGCCACCTTGAACGAGTCGCCGGGCCGCAGCTCGGTGTTGAAGTCCACGTCCCACTCGAATATCGCGGCGAGGTCGAAGGCGAGCTGGTCGCTCTCTCCGGCTTCCTCGACCGCGCCGAAGAGGCTCGAGCGGATCTCGCCCGAGACCGCTTCCGTGCGCAGGTCGTACGTGCGCGTCTCGACGTGCGCCTCGAGGCCGTCTCCGTTGCGCTTGACCCTCAGCGTGCGCAGTTCGTCGATGCCGTAGGAGAACGCCGCGAGCACGCCGTCGGGGCCGACGGTGAGGTCGAAGGGATGGCCCACGGAGAGCTGCGCGAGGTCGTAGAACGGCCGCGCCGTCTGGACGAGGTAGTGGACGTGCGTGGGGCCGAGGCTCGTGCCGAGCACCTTCTCCAGCGTCGCGTTGCGCGCGATCGTCCCGCTCATCACCTTCAGTGAACTCTGGACGGTGCGCGCGGGCGGCAGCGGCGGGAGCGGCAGCGCCGGCATCGGCACGATCGAGGCGGCCTCGTACTGGAGGTGGAGGGGAAACCAGATCGGCAGCAGCAGCACGGCGAGGGCGGCGAGCAGGCGCAGTCTTCTCAAGGCCACAACCCCCTCGGGACCCGCGTCTCCCGGGTAAAATTGCTGCGTAGTATACGGGCACGGCCGCCGAGGTCAAGCGTTTCTTGAGCTTCTGGCCTGGATGTAGCGCCGATTTGACAAAAAAGGCGTTTGGGAAGGCTTCCCGCTACGCTTTGTCAAGCCCGGCTGCCTCGGCGTCGCCCATCTCCACCGGCCGATCGAAGTACTCGCCCCAGCGCCGGGTGACGCGCGCCGCCGTCTCGGGATCGCACGACAGCTCCCTGGGGAAACCCGGCTTCAGACGTGCATCGATCGCGATCGGCGGCGTGTAGGCGACGTGGTGACGCGCCGTCTCCTCCGCGGCGGCGTGCAGGTCGGCCGCGGGCTCGAAGCGGGTGAAGGTCGTCCACAGGAAGTTGATGGGGCTGCGGGCGGCGCGCTTCGGCTCATCGGTCAGCACCAGGAGCGGCCAGCCGGCGAAGGCGGGATCGCGCGCGAAGCGGGCGGCCGCGCCGGGCTCGCTCGCGTAGGCCGGCCCGCCCACGACCAGGCATCCCGGACAGAAGACGATCGCGTCGGTGGCTCCGTCGGGAAGCCCCTGGCGGGGACGGAACTCGCGCGGCAGCTCCCGCACCGGATCGCCCAGGCCCATCCACACGCCCTTCGACCCCTCGTTGAGACGAGGACCGGTGTAGTCGAGCGTGTCCATGGCGGTGTTGGCGAAGACGTAGAGATCGGTGCGGGGATCGGTCCGCGCGAGCACGTGTTGCAGGGTCGCGGGGAAGTCCTTGAGGTCCACGGCCCGGTCGGTGAGGAGCAGGAACTTGGTGAGCGAGAGCTGGCCCTCGCCCAGTATGCGGAAGGCGCTCCGCAACGCCTCGCGCGCATAGCGCTGCTTGACGACCGCCGCGGCGAGAGAGTGGTAGCCCGTCTCGCCGTAGGCCCACACCGAGTCGACGCCCGGCATCGCCAGCGGGAACAGCGGCGAGAGAAGCTCCTGAAGCAGGTCGCCGATGTAGAAGTCCTCCTGCCGCGGCTTGCCGACGACGGTGGCCGGATAGATGGCGTCGCGCCGCCGGGCGAGGTGGCGCACCTCGAAGACGGGGAAGTCGTGGCGCAACGAGTAGTAGCCGTAGTGGTCGCCGAACGGACCTTCGGGACGCCGCGTCCCCGGCGGCACGTCGCCCACGAGAGCGATCTCGCAGGCGGCGACGAGCGGGTGGGGACCCGGGCCGCGGACGACGTCGAGCTTCTTTCCGGCGATGAGGCTGGCGAGCAGAAGCTCGGGAACGTTCTCGGGCAGCGGAGCCACGGCCGCCAGCGTCAGCGCGGGCGGGCCGCCCAGGAGCGCGGTGACGGGAAGGCTCTCGCGCCGCGCCTCGGCCACCGCGTAGTGGAAGCCGCCCCCCTTGCCGATCTGCCAGTGCATCCCCGTTCGGCGCTCGTCGTAGACCTGGAGGCGATAGAGGCCGAGGTTCGAGCCTTTGCGTTCGGGATGCTCGGTGTACACGAGGGCCAGGGTGATGAACGGGCCGCCATCCTCGGGCCAGCAGGTCAGCGCGGGAAGCCGGTCGAGGCGCACCTCGGACGTGACGACTTCCGTGACCCGCCCCGAGCGCCGGCGCCGCGTGCCGACGCGCAGCAGCTCGCGCGCGACGTCGCGCGTGCCCCACAGCTTCCCCGGTGTGGGGGGCAGGAGCGTCTCCGCCAGCTCCGCGAGCCGGCGTATCAGGCGCAACGGCCGCGCACCGAAGGCCATCTCGGCCCGCCGGCGCGTGCCGAAGAGATTGGTGGCCAGGGGCATCTCGGCGCCCACGGGGTTCGTGAACAGGAGCGCCGGCCCGTGGGCGGCGATCACGCGGCGGTGGATCTCGGCCGCTTCGAGCCGCGGGTGGACGGGAACGGAGACGGTCGCCAGGTCGCCTTCGCGGCGAAGCTGGCCGATGAAGGCCCGCAGGTCGGGGAATGACGGTTCGCTCACCAGCGCTCTCGAGCGCATTGTCGTGAGGTCCCGCGCTCGAGGCAACCGGCGCCCCGGGAGATAATCGCCGGGCAGTGGGCGACGGCTCTCTGGAGGTCGCGGCTTGAGCTCGGGCTGGTTCTTCGTCTTCTTCCTCACCTCCGGCTTCTGCAGCCTCGTCTACGAGGTCGTCTGGCTGCGTCTGGCCATGGCGCAGTTCGGGGTCACGACGCCTCTGGTCTCGATCGTGCTGTCTGTCTTCATGGCGGGGCTGGCCCTGGGGAGCTGGGGCGCCGGCCGCATTGCGCGCTGGCTTCGCGGATCTCCGGCCGCCACGCTGGTCCGGCTCTACGCCGGCGCGGAGCTGGCCATCGCCACCTCCGCCACCGTGGTGCCGGCCGTGCTGGCCTGGGGCCGCGGCATCCTCGCGTCCGGCGGCGCGGGGAGCTGGGGCTCGTCCGGCTACTACCTGGCTTCCGCCGCGTGGGTGACGCTGGCCCTGCTGCCCTTCTGCATCTGCATGGGGGGAACGTTCCCGCTGGCCATGGAGGCCATCCGCCGCGTCTCTCCGGCCGACTCGGCCCGATCGTTCAGCTACCTCTACGTCGCCAACCTCGTGGGTGCGACCGCCGGCACCCTGGCCTCCGCCTTCGTCCTCGTCGAGCTGCTCGGCTTCCGGGGCACGCTGGCGTTCACGGCGGCGCTCAACGCCCTCCTCGCCGCGGCGGCGCTGGCCCTGAGCCTGGCGCCCGCGCGTGCCGCGGAGCCGCCGCCCGCGCCCGCGCCGGTGCCCGGGCGCGCCGCGAGCGGCGATGGCCTCGTGGGCCGGCGAATCGTGTGGGCACTGTTCGCCACCGGGCTCGTCAGCATGGCGATGGAGCTGGTGTGGGTGCGCCAGCTGACGCCGTATCTCGGAAACGTGGTCTACACCTTCGCCACGATCCTCGCCCTGTATCTGGTGGCCACCTTCGCCGGCTCGCGGCTCTACCGCTCCCGGACACGCCGCGTCGATGGGACCGCCCTGCCCGCCTCGGCATGGGCGCTCATGGCCGTCGCGAGCCTGCTGCCGCTGCTCGCCGCCGACCCCCGCCTGCCGATCGGCCACCCGTCCTTCGAGGGCCTCCTCCGGGCCGCGGCCGCCATTGTGCCGTTTTGCGCGGCGCTCGGCTTCGCCACCCCGCTGCTGGTGGATCGCTGGTCCGCGGGGGAGCCGGACCGCGCCGGGCTCGGCTATGCGGTGAACGTCGTCGGGTGCTTGCTCGGTCCGCTGGTCGCCGGCTTCGCGCTGCTGCCCCTCGTGGGCGAACGCTGGTCGCTCCTGCTGCTGGCCCTGCCTCTGCTCGTCCTCGGGGCCGTGGCCGGCGGCGGGGTTGCGCGGGCGCCCCTCCGCCGGCGGCCGGCCTTCGTCCTCGGCGCCGCGGCGGCGGCCGGCCTGGCGCTGTTCGCCGCGAGCCGAACCTTCGAGAGCCAGTTCCCCGGCTCGGTGGTGAGGAGGGACTCCACCGCCACCGTGACCGCGTGGGGCACGGGCCGGCACAAGCGGCTCATGGTCAACGGCGTCGGCATGACCTATCTGAGCCCGATCACCAAGATGATGGCCCACCTGCCGCTGGCGTTCCCCAGTGAACCCCCGCGCCGCGCCCTGACGATCTGCTTCGGCATGGGCACCAGCTTCCGCTCGACGCTCTCGTGGGGCGTCGACGCCTGGGCGGTCGAGCTGGTGCCGAGCGTGCCCGCGCTGTTCGGCTACTTCCACGACGACGGCGCTCGGCTGCTCGAGTCGCCCCGCGCCCACGTCGTCATCGACGACGGGCGGCGCTTCCTCGAGCGCTCGCGGGAGACCTACGACGCGATCGTCATCGACCCGCCCCCTCCCGTGGAGGCCGCCGGGTCGAGCCTGCTCTATTCACGCGAGTTCTACGAGGCGCTCAAGCGGCGGCTGGGACCGCGCGGCATCGTGCAGCAATGGATCCCCGGCGGCGACGAGCCGGTCCTGGCCGCCTTCGTGCGCGCGTTCCGCGACGCGTTCCCTCACGTCCGCGGGTTCATCTCGGTCCACGGCTGGGGGCTGCACCTGCTCGGCAGCCAGAGCCCGATCCCGCGCGACAGCGCCGCCGTCCTCGCCGCCCGCCTGCCCCCGGACGCGGCCCGTGACCTGCTGGAATGGGGGCCGGCCGCGACCGCGCAGGAGCAATTCGAGATCGTCCTGCGCCAGGAGGTGCTTCTAGAGGCGTTCATCGACCGCGCCCCGCGCGTCCCCGCGCTCCGCGACGACCGGCCGATCAACGAGTACTACTTCCTGCGCCACCTGCGCGACACCGGCCCCGCCGTGCGCGCCGCCGAATGAGGCGGTTTGCCGGCCGCCTCCCGCGGGTGCTAACCTAGATTCCCGGTCCCGCCGTCCACCGCGAGAAAGAAGAGCATGGCCACCGCCCTCGTCGAGACGAGATTCCAGGACACCACGCTGGAGGCGATCCGAGACAAGGTCGCCGCGGGCGAGCGCCTCACGTTCGCGGACGGGGTCGCCCTGTACCGCAGCCACGACCTCCTGGCCATCGGCCACCTGGCCAACCAGGTGCGCGAGCGGCGCCACGGCGACGCCGCGTACTTCGTCCGCAACACGCACATCAACCACACGAACGTGTGCGCGGCGACCTGCGACTTCTGCGCGTTCGCGGCCAAGAAGGGCGAGCCGCGGGCGTACACGATGGGCCTCGACGAGATCTTCCGCACCGTGGCCGGCCTGCCGAAGGCGGTGCGCGAGGTCCACATCGTGGGCGGCCTCCATCCCGACCTGCCGTGGAGCTACTTCACCGACATGATGCGGGGGATCAAGCAGGCCCGGCCCGACATCCACGTCAAGGCCTTCACCGCGGTCGAGGTGTTCTTCTTCCACAAGCTGTACCGCATGAGCGTGGAGACGGTGATCGCGGAGCTGAAGGAGGCCGGCCTCGATTCGATGCCGGGGGGCGGCGCCGAGATCTTCGCCAAGGAGACGCGCGACAAGATCGTCCGCGGAAAAGCGGACGCGGGGCAGTGGCTCGACGTGATGCGCCAGGCCCACCGCCAGGGCGTTCCCACCAACGCGACCATGCTCTACGGCCACATCGAATCGGTCGAGGACCGGGTCGACCATCTCGTCCGCCTGCGCGCGCTCCAGGACGAGACGGGGGGCTTCGTGACCTACATCCCGCTCGCCTTCCAGCCCTGGGAGGCGCCGGCCATGGACTGCCCGGAGACGACGGCGTTCGAGGACCTCAAGGCCATCGCCGTCGGGCGGCTGATGCTCGACAACTTCCCGCACGTGAAGTCGTACTGGATCATGATCGGCCCCCGCCTGGCCCAGGTCGGCTTGTCCTTCGGCGCCGACGACATCGACGGGACGGTCACGGAGGAGAAGATCGCCCACGACGCGGGGGCGAAGACCCCGCAGATCCTCACCGTCCACGAGCTGGTCCGCCTCATCCGCGAAGCCGGCCGCCGCCCCATCGAGCGCGACACGGTATTCAACGTGATCAAGGCTTGGTGAACGGAGTTGCTTCTTAATGAACGCTCTCCGCGACCTCCTCGTTCCTCCGCGACCTCCGCGTTGAGTCCGTTGCGTTTGGGGGTCGTTTCGTACCTGAACGCCATGCCGCTCGTGCACGGGCTGGAGGGCGACCCGCGCTTCACGCTCGTCCGCGACGTGCCGTCCCGCATCGCCGGCATGTTGCACGCGGGCGAGGTCGACCTCGGCATGATCCCCTCGGTGGAGTACGCGGCGGGGGACTACGCGATCGTCCCCGGGATCGGGATCGCGAGCCGGGGACCGGTGCGATCGGTAAACCTGTTCCACCGCCGGCGCCTGGAGGGCGTGAGGCGCGTTGCCCTGGACGCTTCGTCGCGCACGAGCGTCGCGCTGGCGAAGATCCTCCTGCGCGAGCGCCTCGGCCACGATCCCCAGTACGTCACCATGGGCCCGCCCGTCGACGACATGCTGGCCTCCGCCGACGCGGCGCTCGTCATCGGCGACCCCGCCCTCTACTTTCGCGGCGAGGCCGAGCGCCTCGACCTGGGAGAGGAATGGCAGGCGCGCACAGGGTTGCCCTTCGTGTTCGCCTTCTGGGCCGGCCGGCCGGGAGCGGTCGACGAGGCGGGCGTCGCCCGGCTGCAGCAGGCGCTGCGCGC
>Ga0070699_100005926_pt1 | contig 10672 bp, 12 predicted proteins | sample KBSK1503metaG_FD_65473 | JGI IMG/M metagenome (GOLD analysis project Ga0070699, IMG submission 65473) | Corn, switchgrass and miscanthus rhizosphere microbial communities from Kellogg Biological Station, Michigan, USA - KBS K1-50-3 metaG | ecosystem: Host-associated > Plants > Roots >...
TTCCAACAATCTGACAGCTTTCATGCCAGCTCTCCTAAATCTGCCTAATGGGCGCCACGCGTAGTCTCATGATGACTGAGCCAGCCCCCAGTGTCGGCCTCTATGCACTCTGCCGAAGCGCGTTCCAATCCTGCCCCTTCGCCCAAGACTCAAAGTCGTGGAAGGCGATGTCCGGAAACTCATGGCGGAGTGCGGTGCGATCCACCGCAAAACCGACGCGGTCGAACCATTCGTACATCTTGACGGCATCCTCGCCCATACGCTGGCGGATGACATCGAGCGGTAGCTGGTAGTAGGCAAACGGGCGGCCGGTGACGCGCGAGAGAGTGGCGAGGGCGTCATTGCCCGTGAGTTCGTCGCCGGCGAGGTCGAAGCGCTTGCCCGTGAAGCGACCGGCGTCCTCCAGGACGCGAACGGCTACCGCCCCGATGTCCGCGACGGCAACTTGCGCGAGCGCCCGTGTCGGCGGCAGCGCCGCCGCATAGATTCCCTTAGCGAGCTGCTCCTTTATGAAATAGAGGTTCTCCATGAAGGCAACAGGCGCGAGAATCGTTGCCCGGACGCCGATTTTGGCGATATGCTTTTCGACCTCGTACTTGCTGTCGAAGTGCGGAATGCCCGTCTGTCGGTCGGCGTTGCCGACAGAAGTGAAGACGAGATGCACGCCTGCTGTCTTGGCCGCGTCAGCGGCCACGACACCTTGTCGTGTCTCGAGGGCCGTACCTCCGAACGGCGTCGTCATCGCGAAGAGAGAGGTTGCTCCTTCGAGCGCCTTCATCACCGCCGCAGTGTCTGCGAGCGACGCCGCAACCAGCGTCGCCCCAGCGTTCGCCAGCAACTTGGCCTGGCTTGAGTTTGGGTCGCGGGTGACGGCGCGGACCTTGTGGCCTCGCTCAAGGAGGCCCCGCGCCACGGCGCCGCCTTGTTTACCCGTGGATCCCGTGACGACGACGGTGAGCTCTTGTGCCATGTTCTTGTTCCTTTCTCCTGCGGTCAGGCCCGCGTCTGCAAGCGTGACTGGAACAACCCGGAAAATGCCGGTCTCACGTCGATGAAGATCACCGCCCACAGTACAGCCACGAAGAGGGCCAGCGGAAGCCCGCTCGGTGCCATCAAAGCGTGGAAAGTAAGGATGTTGACAATCACTGGTGCCAGCAGTGCCACCGCCAACGGTACGTAGCGGTTGACCAGCAGAAGTACACCTGCGATGACCTGAAACGCGAAGATCACCCACAGGTAATGCGAGACATAAAGGGCATCCATGAACTGTCCAGCGATGCCCGGCGGCGGGGGAAAGGGAATGAAGTGCAGGAAGCCATTCAGCCCCATAATAAGGAAGATCACGCCCGCCAGATATCGGGCGATTACGGATGCGGTTCTCATAACCGGTTCTCCTTTTCGATCGGCGCCAGTGCATTGGCGTCATGTATATTGAGGTCAATATAGTTGATGATGTATACTTCTGGGAGATTCAGGTTTTTTATGACCCGAGGCAATCAAGGGACGGACCACGTCTGGTTAGTAATGATGAGGGCGATGCGCGCCCTGACAAGGTACGCAACCGCTGGTATTGAAGAGACCGGACTCGGCCTCTCGGATTTCGGCGTGCTGGAACTCCTGCTCAACAAAGGGCCTTTGCCCGTCAATATGATAGGCCCAATCGTCGATCTGACCCCAGGCTCGATTAGTGTCGCTGTGGACCGTCTCTTCGCGAAGGGCTTGGTAACCCGGGTCGAGAGCACGGAAGACCGGCGCGTCCGCATCGTTGCCCTCACCCCGCGCGGCAAGGATCTCATTGTTTCCGCCTTTCGAAAGCACTCCGGGCAGATGAAGAGAGTGTTCTCCGAACTGAGCCCCGAGGAGCTTCGCGGCCTTGAAGTGAAGCTCAAGAAAGTCGGCAAGCGCGCTGCCGCGCTAATGGAGCAGAGTTGAGCGGCCCCATGCCAGTCCGCGTTTTATGCTGGAGCAGCTCTTCTACAGAGACATCCTGGAAGGCACGTTTGATGAGTGCTTAAGAACATCGGTAGACGCGCCGAAAGTCTTGCGGAGGAGAAGGTCCACTCTCAGCAAGTTTGACTGCACCTCACGTGCTTGGTTGATTCATGGGCGACTCAACCTCGCACGGCAGCGCGACGAAGGGACTCGACCATCGCTCGAATGTCACGGTTCTCTAAAACCATGTTTCGGGATTCCCTTGTCTCGCTGATGGCGACATCCACCATGGCCCGGCCAAGGTCGTCAGCGCGAATTACTTGGTTAGGAACCAGCACCCGAAAGACGGGGTAGATCGCACGTAATAAACGGTAGCTGAAATTCGGTTCCCTTCGCGGTTCAACGGGATAGATATACGCGGGCCGGAAGATGTAAACGCGGGGGAACCCGGTTGCTAGTAGCGCATTCTCGGCTTGTCCCTTGTAGCGTGCGAAGGCAAGCCGGCTTCGTCCCGACGGGTCGGCGCCGTTCCCGCTCAAAAACGAGAATCCGGCGTTAGGGCTGCTGCCGCGGAAAACTCGTGCGAATTCGATCGTATAGTCAGCGGTTATGACGCGCAATTGCTCGTCCGATACCGACCCGGTGTAGGTTCCTAAGCAATAGACCACCGCGTCCTGAGCTGAGAGGACATCTGCGAGTGGGGAACAGTCTGCGAAGTTTTGATGGAGAACCTCTTTCAGCTTGGGGTGCGTGATGCCGAGTCTCTTGCGCCCAATCGAAGTGACGCTCTTCACGGCCAAGTTGTTGAGCGCAGAGCGAACCGCGTATCCCCCGACCATTCCAGTCGCGCCCACAATGACGAGACGCTTTTGGCCGAGAGCGGGAACCGCTATCGAGGCCCCCGAATCCGCCTTTTTAGTCGTTATCATGAGAGAATCCGCTCCTCGATCCAGTCAACGTGCAGCGAGCGTTCCGCAAACAACCACGCGCCATCCACTTTCACAAAAGTGTCGTAATAACGGAGGGCAGCGATCATGAGCTGTCGCTTTCCGCCGTCAACGGTGAGGTGATGGGGCATGCAATAAGTTTCCCCTGTGCCTCGGTCGCTGGTCAGCGTGAGGACCGTGGTCTGTCCAAGGAAGTGCATAGTGGCTGCGTACTTGTTGAGATCCGCGAAGACGGAAGCGAGCGCCTCGCGCGAATGCAGCTCCTGCGAAGGCTTCGGGTCCTTGGCATTCATGTAGACCACGAAATGCGTGTCTGAGGTAAACAGAGCCATCTGGCCCTTCGCATCACGACGATCCGCGCAATGCGCGTAGGCTTCGACAAGCTCTCGAATGGCGAGACGATCTGCTGCTTCCTCGGGTGAGATGGCGACGTGCTTGCTCATGGACGCTCCTTTCATTCGTTTCGTCCGGCGAGACCCGTCACTCAAGAATCGCCTTTGCCTCTAGAAACGCTTCAATTCCGTACCTGCCATATTCGCGGCCGACGCCCGAGTACTTGAACCCGCCCCATGGCGCCTGGGGATCGTCGGTCATGTTGTTGATCACTACGCGGCCCGCCCGCAGCTGAGAAGCCACCCGACGGGCGCGCTGCAGGTCAGTCCCCAGCACTGCCGAATGGAGACCGTACTTTGAGTCATTGGCAATGCGGATCGCTTCGTCCTCAGAGTCGTAAGCAATCACGCTGAGCACGGGGCCGAAGATCTCTTCTTGAGCGATTGTCATGTCGTTCGTCACATTGGCAAACACCGTAGGCTTAACGTAGTAACCCGCTTCGAGACCTTTCGGATGACCTTCTCCGCCGACCAGCACTTCGGCGCCTTCTTCAATGCCTTTGCGAATGTAGGATTCCACGCGCTCGTACTGCTTCTGAGACACCATTGGTCCAACCATGACGTTGGGATCGGCTGGATCGCCGACCGTGAAGGCACGCATCGCATCCCGTATGGCCCGCTTCACTTCTTCGAGCCGGCTCTTCGGCACGAGAAGGCGCGTTCCGGCAGCGCAAGCTGGGGCCACTATTCATAAAGGCCAAAGTGAGAGCCGACGGGATGGCCTTGTCTAGCGCGGCGTCGTCGAGCAGTATTGTGGGAGATTTCCCGCCCAGTTCGAGCGTCACACGCTTCATCGTCTCAGAGCCATCGCGCATGATCTGTTCGCCGACGGTAACCGAACCTGTGAACGAAATTTTCGCGACGTCGCGATTGCGCACGAGCTCAGCGCCGACTACGGTGCCGAGGCCCGTCACCACGTTGAAGACACCCTTGGGGAGTCCCGCCGCGTTCAGAGCCTCAACCATCACCCGGGTCTGTAGCGAGCTCATCTCGCTCGGCTTGATGACGACCGTACAACCAGCCGCCACCGCCGATGCCAGCTTCAGGCAAATAAACAGCGCATTCGCATTCCAGGCCGTGATCAGCCCGGCAACGCCGACCGGCTCCAGCGTGACCGTCGTCTTCCCCCAGCTTTGTGTTAACGGCAGCTCTAGAAGCCCCTTCTCAGCGGCTGCGAAGGCGTTGATCCCGGACTCCACAATAAGCCGGGCGAACTGGGCAACTCCGCCGTACTCTTCGATCATGACAGCTGTTAGATCGTCGACGTGGTCGGACACAGCCTTGTGTAGTTGGCGCAAGTAAAGCAAGCGCTCTTCCTTGCTTGTCCGGCTGAAACTGGCGAATGCGCGCTTGGCCGCAGCGATTGCACGCCGTGTATCTTCCTCGTCTCCCAGCGTGACCCGTGCGATCACTTGCCCGTTGGTCGGTTTAATGATGTCCATGACCTGTCGGCCATGGGATTCAATGAACGCTCCATCAATATAGTGCGTTGTGAGCGTCTTGATCGTGCCTTTCTCCATGATTGCGGGCATGGCGTTGCTCCTTATATTGGAGTTTGCAGTTAGAACGAAGTAACGACGACACGCGTAAGCGAGCCGTCCTTTAGCGCCGCGTAACCTTCGTTCACCTCACGCAGCGAAATCGCTCTTGAAACGAGGTCATCTAGATTCATTCGGCCTTGCAGGTAGAGCTCCGCGTACATCGGGATGTCGTGCTTGGCATTGGTTGAGCCGAAGTTCACGCCTTGAACGCGCTTCTGTCCCGCGATCGCGTTAAAGATGTTCACTCCGATATCGACATCCGGCCTCGCTACCCCGACCAGATAAAGCCCTCCGCCGACACCGAGCATTGCGAGCCCCTGTTCCGCGACTGCTTTCTGCCCTACGAAGTCGAAGACGTGGTCAGCTCCTCCAGGAAGGAGATCACGGACGGCCTCGACAGGCTTGGTTTTAGTGGAATCGATGACATCGGTCGCGCCGAACCGTTTGGCCTCGTCGAGTCGTTTCGCCTGGATGTCGATGACGACGATCCTCGATGCACCAGCGATGCGCGCCCCACTAACGGCGTTGAGCCCAACCCCTCCTGCACCGAAGATCACGACCGTGTCCCCAGCACTAACATTCGCGGTGTTCAAGACAGAGCCGGCCCCGGTTACAACGCCGCAGCCGAGCAGTGCAGCCTGGGCGAATGGGAGTTCCTTGGGCACAACGGCGAGTTGGTTTTCGTGGACGAGCGCCTGTTCGGCGAAGCCACCCAGTCCGAAGCCCTGGGAAAGAGCATCTCCATTGCGGCTGAGTCGCGGGGGGTCAGCCGGTCGGCGCAGCGTCGAGTCCGGATACTTGCACTGGAAGGAACAGCCTGACAGACACCTAGCGCACACTCCACACGACTGCGCCAGCGAACCTACGACGTGATCTCCCACATGGAATTGCGCGACATCCGGACCCACTGCAGCCACGATCCCCGCAACCTCGTGACCAAGCACCGCTGGCGCAGCGACAATTTCGTGAGTTGCAAACAACAGGTCGGTGTGGCACAGGCCAGATGCTTGTACATTGACGAGAACTTCGCGTCCCATCGGCGTGGCTATCTCAACATCCTCAAAATCGAACCCACGACCGACTGAGTTAAGTACAAGCGCCTTCATGTGCCTCCTTACGATCGAACCGACCTATCGTTCCAAAGCGACCAGGACAGCCATGGGTTGAGGCTTTGCCGGTTTCGCGGTTGGCCGTTCTCCCCGAATCGGTTTACCCTTTGGTTTTTTCTTGCCACCCTTCACGTTCGTAAATCTGCCAAAGAACCGCTCATACGTCAAAGACATCTTTATTATCAAACTGATCGTGATAAGGTATCGACATGGAGTTGCGCCATCTAAGATATTTCGTTGCGGTCGGCGAGGAGGAGCATTACGGGCGTGCGTCGCGCAGATTGCGAGTGGCTCAGCCGGCGCTTTCTCGCCAGATTCAGGATCTGGAAGAAGAAGTCGGCTTCAAACTTTTCGACCGCCTCCCGCGCGGAGTGAAGTTGAGTTCAGCGGGCAAGCTATTTCTGGACGATGCGAGACGCATCCTTCAAGAAGTAAGCGAGGCGGGTGCGCGTGCGGCTCGCGTGGCTCGTGGGCAATCGGGCACCTTGCGCATTGGGTTCACCGAAAATGCGTCCTGGCGCGGCGTTGTTCCGGACTCCTTCCGAAGATTTCGGGAGCAGCAACCCGACGCGGAATTGCAACTTCAACCCGCACCAAGTTTGGAACAGTTAGACGCTATAAGATCCGGCCGTTTGGATGCAGGATTCCTCAATTTCATGCCGAAAGCGGATTCGGAATTGGACCAACTTCTCGTCGCTAAGCAGCATATCGAGTTGGCCGTGCCCAAAAGACATCCTTTCACGAAACTGAAGAAACTCCGTCTGCGGGACCTGACGGATGTGCCGTTTGTCTGGTTCCCAAGGCTCGCAAACCCGGTGTTCTACGACCGTATGATGCTTGCATGTTATCGCGGCGGTTTGAAGTCCCCCCATATCGTTCAAGAGGGATTTAATGAGGCAACAATCTTGAGTCTCGTGTCGACCGGCTTGGGCGTGGGATGGGTCCTGGGAAGTGCGCGGTGGCGGTGCCCAGCAAGCGTTGCCATTCTGCCCGTGGTCGATTTGAACGTGCCGCTGACGCTCGCTCTCGCTTGGAGGAGGGACAATACCTCTCCCCTGCTCGCAAAGTTCATCGGCGAGATCAAGCGCTTGCCAGATGTGCAAGCGGTCCATAAAGCCTGACGATTCATCTACCGGAACCGATGAGCCCGGCATGCTGCCTCAGTATCAGTCTGGTCGTGGATTGACTGGAAAGAGAGCGCGAAAGTCTTGTCCAGAAGCTCGGTGAAAATGCGAAGTTTGACGGTTCTGGAGGCAGGAAGCGATTCCCAGCTAGCGACAGTTGATGACTCCATCTCGTGGCCGTGCCGTTCTCGCCGCACTTGATGAAACAACTGTCAAGCTCGCACCAAATCCGAGTCCCTAGTCAATCCTGGGTGACTGAAACGCTGCGCGACGCGAGTTTTCGAAGAAATGGGCCGCCACAGCTCCGAAGATAAACCCGCCGACATGTGCCAGGTAAGCCACACCGCCGGTTTGTACCTGCGCGATGGCACCGGCGTGCACAAGCTGCATGAGGAACCAGACACCGATCAAGAGCGCCGCCGGGATAAATGTGATCCGCGCGAAAATGAAGATAAAAAGAACTGCCTTAATTCGATCGCGAGGGTAGGTCACGACGAACGCGCCCATGACTGCTGCGATCGCTCCACTGGCACCCAAATTGGGGACGGTTGAATGCGGACTGGCTACAACCTGGGCAAGCATCGCTATCAAACCGCCAAGCAGATAGAAGATCAGATAGCGACCCCGCCCCATGGCGTCTTCGATTTCTGGACCAAAGGCCCACAAGAAAACCATGTTGCCGATGATGTGCGACCAGCTGCCGTGCATGAACATCGCGGTCAGAATAGTGACCCAGTGATGGCCGGAAATGATCTGGGCAGGAATCGCGGACCACTGTATGACGAATGCATCACCACGCATCAGCTCAAGCAGAAATACGAAGACGTTCACCACGATAATGATCGCAGTGACCACCGGCAATCGCACCGGACGTCGCGAGGCATCGCTTAGTGGAATCAAGCCTCCCAATGTAGTCTCCCTTCACCACAAGCCATGTTGCCCTAAAGGCACCGGGTCTAGTCTCATTACAGCGCGACCTGTCTCCACAGGACGCTTCACAGCAAAGTGCCAGAATTTAGTCAGCTAGCCCGTGATACTTTGAAGCGATATTTGTTGATTTTGAAACGCCTGATTTTCGAATCGAGCGTTCGCGCTGGCAGCCCAAGTTTGGTGGCAGCGCCCGATGGACCTGAGACCCGTCCATAACATTGCGTTAGTGCGGCTTCAATCATTTCCTTCTCCTGCCGCGCCAGGACACGATTAAGCGTACTCGGTCGGCTTCGGGCAACCGGGAGTTCCCGCCGAAGCCAGGTCTCGTCCACAGAGAAGGTCTCCCCCTCGCCCAAGATGACGGCGCGTTCAATTACGTTCTGTAGTTCACGAATGTTTCCAGGCCAGTCATATGCCTGAAGCAATCCAAGACTTTTCCTATCGATCGTTCTGAATTTCTTCCCACCTTTCTTGCCGAACCGGTCAATGAAGTACTCAACCAGCAAGGGAATGTCAGCTACTCGTTCTCGTAACGGCGGCACATCGATAGGGACGACATTCAGTCTGTATAAAAGGTCTTCGCGGAATTTGCCCTCGGCGACGAGCGTGTTTAAATCACGATGGGTGGCTGCTATTACCCTGACATCGATAGGAATGGCTTTATTACTCCCGACGCGTTCGATCTCGCGTTCCTGCAGTACCCGTAACAGTGCCACTTGGATCTCGGCAGGCAGGTCGCCGACTTCGTCCAGAAAAATTGTTCCGCCGTTGGCCGCCTCGAAACGTCCGAGCCGTCGTTGGGTTGCGCCTGTGAAAGCTCCCTTCTCGTGCCCGAAAAGCTCAGAGGCAATCAGCGATTGTGGGATCGCAGCGCAATTCACGCCGATGAATGCCCGATCCGCGCGATTGGATCGCTTGTGGATGCTCCGAGCTATCAACTCCTTTCCTGTGCCGGTTTCGCCGAGAATCAAGACTGTCGAATCGGAAGAAGCTAGCTTAGCGATTTGACGTAACACTTTCCGCAACGCTTCCGAGGAGCCGACGATGTCCTCGAACATCGAGTCACGATCGATTTGCTCTCGCAATGCCAGGTTTTCATTGCGTGTCCTTTCCTCCTCTCGGACGCGGTCATCGATGTCAGTTCCTGTTGCGTACCACCGAGTCACTTGCCCCTGGTCATTTCGGAAAGGGTTGTAACGAATAAGAAACCAACGATATTGGTCGTCTTTCCGACGAGCCCGCTGTTCAATTTCGAATGGAACGCCGCGAGCGAGAGCAGCCTTGCGCTGCTCGCGTAATCTCTCCAGGTCGTCAGGGTGGAAGATTCGCTCCCGAAAGTGCGGAGCAATCACATCTTCCGCCGCCAGACCCGTGTAGTCGAGCGTCGCTTGGTTGGCGTAGATGGGGGCTCCGGAGGGATCCTGGACGACAATCGCCTGCGGTATTACGTCGGTGATACGACGGAGCTCGCGTTCCTCTTCGCGGAGCTTCTCTTCCGTTTGCTTGAGGGTTTCGATGTCAGTGCATGTTCCATACCACCTGACAATCTTGCCAGTGTCGTCTCGTAGCGGCTCAACCCTCATCAGAAACCAGCGAAAGACTCCGTCATGGCGACGGAGACGCGCTTCCATTTCGCCTGGTTCCCCCGATATCAAAAGCCCCTGCCATTTCTGCAGCAACGGGGCTCGATCCTCTGGGTGGATCGCAACTTGCCAACCCGATCCATGGGACTCTTCAGCGGAAAGTCCTGTGTATTCGTGCCAACGTTTGTTAAGGAACTCGTTCGAACCATCCGGCAGAATGGACCAAGCCAGTGTCGGGATGGTATCGATCACCTGGCGAAGTTTCTTTTCCGAATTTTTTAGCTCGTCAAGTGCTCTCTCGAGTGCCTCTTGCGATCGCTGGTATTTCACAGAAGCCATCGCGGGATTATAAGTCATCTTTCCTGATCAAAGAGGAATTCCTGACAAATCAGGACGATGTGCCAGTCTAAGTTAAACAGACACAGACTATTGCGAATGGTCTGCGACTTGCACTGCCACTAACCGCCTTCCGGAGCCGGTGAGCGAATGACGCTGCGGATTGAACGGTCCAAAGGACGGATTCGGCTCAGCGGCGAATTTCGAATCGCGCATCTGGAGCAAGTCAAGACCGAGACTGAGCGCTGCGAATCGCCTGTCGTGCTGGACTTGGAGGAAGTCGATCTCATCGATCTCGAAGGAGTTCGTTTTCTCAATGCATGTGAGGCGAAGGGCATTTCCGTGCTTCACTGTTCGCCTTACATCAGGGAATGGATGCTGCAGGAGCGAGGTCGGCCGAAAGAGCATCCAGAACCGTTGTAACGGGCCTTACGTCGGACGAACGACGTCGGCTTACAAAAGCTGATGCGCGTGAAAAGAAATGAAAGGAAAAAAGGAGGACAAAATGAAACCTAACTGTAGAAACGTCATGACGAAGCTTTATGCCGTTGCTGCACTCGCTTCTATGCTGATGGGTGCGACTCTGAACGCTGCCGCGGCAGGTCCCGCGGCGCAGACTGGCATCAAAAACGTGGTTCTGGTGCATGGAGCATTCGCCGATGGCTCCGGCTGGGAAGCCGTCGCGAAGATCCTCGAGAAGGATGGCTACACGGTGTCGGTAGCGCAGCCCCCCGAAACCTCCTACGCCGACGACCAAAAGTACACGAAGGCCGCCATC
>Ga0070699_100005928_pt1 | contig 10671 bp, 10 predicted proteins | sample KBSK1503metaG_FD_65473 | JGI IMG/M metagenome (GOLD analysis project Ga0070699, IMG submission 65473) | Corn, switchgrass and miscanthus rhizosphere microbial communities from Kellogg Biological Station, Michigan, USA - KBS K1-50-3 metaG | ecosystem: Host-associated > Plants > Roots >...
GCCCACGAATGCGCGGACGAGATCGACGCAGGCAGCCTGTACGGCATTGCCGAGTGCGCCCGTCAAACCCGATCCGCCTTCCTGCGGCGCTTTCGGCATGGCGCTGTCACCCAGACCGAACTGGACGCGCTCGATGGGCACACCAAGACAATCAGCGGCGAGCATCGTCATCACCGTGTAGGGGCCGCATCCGATATCGGTCGCGCCGCTTCGAACGAACGCCGTTCCATCGCGTCGTATCGATGCGATGGCTTTGCATGGGGGTTGATACGCGACCAGTGCCGCACGTGCCATGCCGTATCCGACGAGCTGCACACCCTTCCGCATCGACCGCGGCTCGGGATTGCGGGCTGACCAGCCGAAGCGCTCGGCGCCCTGTCGATAACACTCGAGGAGCGCATTGCTGGACCACGGCAGGCCAGTCTCGGGATGCACGTGCGCGTGATTCTTCACTCGCAGTTCGATCGGATCGATGTTCAGCGCGTACGCGAGCTCGTCGATGGCCGACTCCAGGGAGAACGATCCCTCGGCTTCCCCGGGTGCACGCATCCAGCCTGGTGTCGGAATACTCAGGCGGACCTGAGTGGCCCGCGTGGAGACATTGGGGCACGCGTATGCGTCGATCGTCCCGGACGTAATCGGATTGATCAACTCGTCCGACATGCCAATCGACGACGTGGCGACATGTTCAATGGCGGTGAGCTGTCCATCTCGATTGGCGCCGAGCGACAGCTGTTGAATGGTATTGGGCCGATGGCCGACCGACGTGAACATCTGGGCGCGTGTCAGCACCAGCTTCACCGGTCGCTTCGTGATCCGGGCGGCAAGTGCCGCGAGCATCACATGCGGCCAGACGCGCAGCCCTGCGCCGAACGCGCCGCCCACGTAAGGCACTAGCACGCGGACGCCATCGGGATCGATGCCGAACGCCGTGGCCAGCGAATCGCGCACGCCATGCGGCCACTGGGTCGTGTCATGGACGGTCAGCGCATCACCGTCCCAGACTGCAACGGTGGCAAACAGGCCGATCGGATTGTTCGCGTTCGGGGCAGTGCTGTAGGTCTCCTTGACCTGCACGTCGGCGGCGGCAAGGGCGCGGGACACGTCTCCGCGCACATGATCGGGCGTCCATGGATGGGACACCCGAGAGGATCGCGGGTCGTCGTAGGCGAGGACCGGAGTGTCACGCTGATACGTGATCTCGATCAACGCGGCCGCCGCCTGCGCCTGCTCTCTTGTCTCAGCGACGACTATCGCCACGTGCTGACCGTAATGCAGGACGACGTCGCTTTGGAGCGGCGGCAGCGGCGATGGGCCGAGCGGCGTCATCGGTCCACGCGCCAGCGCGGGCGCGTTGATGTGTGTGATGACCCCCACAACGCCTGGTGCACGCTCCGCGGCGTCCACCGCGATGTGACGGATGCGCCCGCTCGTCACCGTGCTCTGCACCAGAACGGCGTGGGCGATGCCGGGAAGGGTCACGTCGATCGGGTAGGTGGCGCCACCCATCACCTTGAGGCGCCCGTCGACGCGATCTCGCCCAGTGCCGACGATTTCAGCAGTGGTCGTTGTACTCATAGGTTCGCGTCTCTCGCCGTGGCATAGGCGCGCACAATGGTGCGCTTCGCCAGTTCGATCTTGAAGTGGTTGTGCTCTCGAGCGACGGATCCGGTCAGCGCGATCTCGGCGGCGTCGCGAAACGTCTCGTCACTCGCCTTCCGGCCGGTCAGGAAGTGCTCGGCCTCGACGGCGCGCCATGGCCTGGTCGCGATCCCGCCCAGGCCCAGCCTTGCTGCTCGAATGGTGTCACCCTCGAGATCGAGGACCACGGCCGCCGATGCCAGCGCGAACTCGTAGCTGGCACGATCCCTGACCTTGAGATAGTGAGAGCGCCGTGCCGCCGACAGGTGTGGAATGACGACGTGGGTGATCAGTTCGCCATGCTCCAGCGCGACTTCGATTTGAGGCGTATCGCCAGGAGCCTGGTGGAACTCGCCAAACGGAATCGAGCGCGCGGTGCCATCGGCACGCACCGTGTGAATGTCTACGTCGAGGACGGCCATGGCCACGCACATGTCGGATGGATGCGTCGCAATGCAATGCTCGCTGACGCCCAGCACCGCGTGCCCGCGGTTGAAGCCCTCGATCGCATCGCAGCCGGAGCCCGGCTGTCTGCGGTTGCACGACGCGTGAACATCTCTGAAATACGAGCAGCGGGTCCGCTGCAGGATGTTTCCGGCAACGGTCGCCATGTTGCGGATCTGTGTGGTGGCGCCCGAGAGGATTGCTTCGGACAGCACGGGGTAACGCTCACGCACGACCGGGTGCCACGCGAGTTGGCTGTTGCTTACGGCAGCGCCCACCGTGATCCCGTCACCTGTCACGTCGATGCTCGACATGCCGAGATGCCGAACGTCCACCACAGTGTCCGGCGTCAGCACGTCGACCTTCATGAGATCGACGAGCGTCGTCCCACCGGCGAGAAACATCGCGCCACGGCGACCGCTCACCGCGCTCGCCGCATCTGCCGCGGCAGCCACGCGCTGAAAGGCAAACGCGTTCATGACTGCACCTCGTTCAACAGCACCTGCCTCACGGCGGAAACGATGTTCGGGTAGGCAGCACAACGGCACAAATTGCCGCTCATCCGCTCGCGGATCTCCTCGTCGGTCAGCGTCGCAGCGTTGACTGGTTGTCGCAGGTTGCGCGTGACGTGACTTGGCACGCCCGCGTGCACTTCCTGAACGGCGCAGACAGCCGAAAGGATCTGCCCTGGCGTGCAGTAGCCGCACTGGAAGCCGTCGCAGTGCAGGAAGGCGGCTTGCATCGGGTGAAGCTCGCCGCCAGTGGCGAGACCTTCAATCGTAACGACGTCCTGACCCTCGCACATCGCCACGAGCGTCAAACAGGACAAGACACGCTGGCCGTCGATAATGACCGTGCACGCCCCGCACGCCCCCTGATCGCACCCTTTTTTCGTGCCGGTCAGACCGAGGACGTCGCGCAGAGCGTCCAGGAGCGTCACGCGCGAGTCCACCGAGAGCTCGTGGGTCGTGCTGTTCACACGGAGTGTAGTTCTCATGCCCAGTCACCTCCCTGCGTCAGCCGTCAGATTCGCGACCGTCATGGCGTGATGAACGCCAATAGAGTTGCTGGCAGTGGTTGTCATTGACATGTTGTCACCGGCGGTGGCCCGGTGAAGCCGCAGTACGACTCGAGTGCACTCTTCGGTTGGGTCTCCTCACTTTCCCGCACCAGCCACGCTCAGACTGTTCTCCACCTCGAAGACCCCAGTGACTTCGCGCGCGCGGACCTCGGCGATCTGGCGGTCCGCTGGGTTATCGACGACTCCGAGCAGCATCGTTCGGCCGTTCTTCACGATGATGTGGATTGGGTAGACGCCCACCGGCTGCATGCCGGGAAAGTGCCGCTCGTCCCTTAGCTCCTGCAGCACTTCGTGCACGCCGCCACGGGCGTACCGGGATAAGAAGTCATCGGTGTAAATACGGTAGAACGTCGCCCAGCGGATGCGGTCGTCGTTCTGCGAGGCGGGCAGCACTTCGATCTTGTTCGCTACTTCATCCACCCCGCTTGCGCGCTTCGCGGCCACTTCCGCATCCGCTTTTAGCCTCCCTTCGAAGCTGTACCCGGCGAGGTAGACAGTGCCGCGATCGACTCGGAAGACGATGTAGTCGAACACGCCGTAGTACGGAAGACGCTCGAGCATGTGCTGCACTGAACGAACCGTCTCGTCGGACGAGACTCGCTGTGCGGTGGCACCGGTTGGCCCGCCGATCGTACCCAGCAGCGCAAGGCTCAAAAGACCATTGCGCAACACGTGAAGGCAAGCGTTCATCATTCGTCCTCCATCTCGCTTCGCGTTTCAGATCCACCTCGGTCGAACGCAGCGATTGGACCATCCGCGTGAACGCAGGTCTATTAGACGATGGTGTCGATCGCGTCGATCGATACCAAGGTATGGGATCCTGCGAAGAGTTATCGCATCGGAGTCGGAGAACGGATGACGCAGTGCGATGAGGGGCCGTCGCGTGAGCGTCAGTGTGTCGGTTCAGACCGCAGCCCGAGGCGCGCGGCCATTGTGACCAGGTCCGGAAGCGAGCCGGCCTTCATCTTGCGCATGACCTGACCTCTATGCGCCTTCACCGTGATCTCGCTGATGCCGAGCTCGCCACCGACCTGTTTGTTCAGCAAGCCGGCAGCGACCAACGCCATGACCGCGCGTTCGCGCGGCGTCAGCGACTGATAGCAGTTCTTAATCGCTTGCATCTCCGCGTCGACACGGAGTGCGACGCGACTGCGTTCGATGGCGCCGCGAATCGCGTCCAACAGCACATCGTTCTTGAGCGGCTTCGTGAGGAACTCGACAGCTCCCGCCTTCATCGCTTGCACAGACGTCGGCACGTCTCCGTGCCCGGTGATGAAGATGATCGGCATCTCCGTGCGCTGGACAAGCTGCCGCTGCACTTCGAGGCCGTTGAACCCCGGAAGCGTCACATCGAGCAGCAGACAGCAGGCGGCAGCGGCGCGGGGATGCGCCAGGAAATCCTGTCCGGACGCAAACGTCTCGGGCTGCCACCCGGCGCTCTTGATCAGCAGTTCCAGCGATTCGCGCACCGAGATGTCGTCGTCGACGACGAACACGATCGGCGTGGCGTCCGGCATGGTGAGCACCTCGGTCGACCGAGCGGCGATCGCCGAAGGCACAGTATATGGCGCGCGTGTAACGTTTCGGGTGACCATGGTCGACATAGCTAACCCATCCGCAGCGCGGCATTCAGCGCGTCGAGCAGGGCCGTTTCGCTGAACGGCTTGAACAGGCATTCCACGGCGCCTTCCGCGAGCAGTCGGCGACGGACGGTCCTGTCTCCGCCCGCGGTGATGAAGACGATTGGAATCGTCTCCCGTCGACTTGCCAATTCCCGTTGAAGGTCCGTGCCCGACATCCCGGGCATCGCGATGTCGAGAACCAGGCACCTCGTGTCGTTCACGAACTCAGACGCCAGAAACGCTTCAGCCGACGCGAATGCCTCGACGTCAAACCCGAGCTGCCGGATCAAATCCGGCAGCGATTCACGAACGGATTCGTCGTCATCGACGATCGACACGAGCGAACGCCTGACCGTCACGCAGTCCTCATAGTCTGTTGACCGTGCTCTTGGCATAGAATGCGGCTGCGCAGGAACCAACGTCTATAAGACCTTGGTATTGGTCGCTTCGCATCAGGACGTCTTCACCGCCGATTCGGCGTCCGCGACGCTTCGTGCACAGCAGGGGATCGAGAACGAGAACGTGGCGCCCGGTCCATCGTTCGGCTCGCCCCACAAGCGCCCACCATGTTTCTCTATGATGGACCGGCTGATCGAGAGCCCGATGCCCATGCCGTCGCTTTTGGTCGTGTAGAAGGCATCAAACAGCTTGTCCATCGTCTGACGATCGAGCCCAATTCCGGCATCTCTCACGGTCAAGCGCACACGATCTGGGTCCTCCCGTTTGGTTCTGATCAGCAACTGCCGCGGGCGATCGTGCACGCCAACCATCGCGTCAGAGGCGTTGCGGAGCAGGTTCAGAACGACCTGCTGGAGCTGGACACGATCGCCACTGATCGATGGGAGGTCGTCGGCGAACTCCGACTGAACGATCATCCGGTTTCTCTGAAGCTCACTCAACGACAGCGTAACGACCTCTCGCGTGGCCTCGTTCAGATCCAGCGGCTCCGGCGTGAATTCTTTCTTGCTGAATAGCGCACGCAACCGCGTGACCACCTCCGAGGCGCGGTTGCCATCGCGAATCGTCCGCCTCGCGGTCTCACGCGCACCATCGATGTTCGGAGGATTGGCATCGAGCATCCGGAGGCACGTACCTGCGTTGGTGATGATGCCCGAGAGCGGCTGGTTGACCTCGTGGGCGATCGAGGCCGTCAACGTGCTCAGAGTCGTGACCCGCGCCACATGAGTGAGTTCCGAGCGGACCCTATTCAGCGCTTCCTCGGCGACCTTGCTCTCCGTCACGTCCTGAATGGCGCCGATGAACACCGGTCGACCCGAGATTTCCTCCATGACGTGGCCAACGGCGTGCAGGTGCTTCAGGTTTCCAGCCGAGGTGATGATGCGGAAGGCCATATCGAAACCGACCCCCTCAATCGCGCGCTCGTACGCAGCGTCGTACGCTGGCAGGTCCTCGGGGTGGACCAGCCCCCGAATCGTGTGCAGCGTGATGCTGGTCGTGGGTTCGAACTCGAAGATGCGGAAGGCCTCTTCGGACCAGTCGCGGCGGTCCGCCAGCAAATCCGTGATGAAGCTGCCCGTCTTGCTCAGTCGCTGGGCTTCGGCGAGATGACCGTACGCCTGCCGGAGCGCCGCCTCGGCTCGCTTTCGGTCGTCGATGTCCGTTAGCAGCACGCACCACCGAGCGATCTGTCCTTTCGTGTCGCGGAGCGGGAAGCCGCTGTTCTGAATCCAGCGATAGATGCCATCCTCCCGCCGGAGGCGTTGCACGATTTCATATGGAGTGCCGGAGGTGATCGAGCGTGTGAAGACCTCGACTACGTGAGGCAGATCCTCAGGATGAACAGTGCCATTGGTGCCCCACTGTCTCAGCTCCTCCAACGTCTGGCCGAAGTACTCGAGCAACGGACGATTGACCATTTCGATGTAGCCGGTTGGCGACAGCAGTGCGACCAGTCCGGGGATACTGTCCACGATCAGGCGCGATTGGCGTTCGCTCTCGTTCGCACGCCGCGTTTGCTCGCTGAGAAGACGCGCCTCCTGCAGCCCGACGGCCGCCTGATTCGCCGCAACATCCAGAAGGAGTCGTTCGGTCTCGTCTGGAAAATTGAGCCGGTGCGATCCAGCCACGATGATGCCGATCTCGCCGTCGATTCCTAGACGCGCGGACGCAACGGATAAATCGGCGTCGCCAATAACCACACGTGCGCTCGACGGCCACTTCGCCGGCGCATCGCCTAACGACGAATCGATTGAGCCGCTGATCTGTCGGGCTGCGGCTGCTCCTCCTGCGGCTTCCGCCATCCGCACCAGCTCAGTGGGAGGGCCGCCCTCGGGATCTGGTAGGCGAGCAAAGACAAATGTGAGACGGAGCATTCCGCGCAGCGTATCGAGGAGGGTGCTGACAATCTGTGACGGCTCGCGGCCGGCCCAAAGCGCCGGCAGCGCCATGATGCTGACTAGATCATTCAGGCAGCGGCGTAGTCGTTCCGCTTCATCGGCTGCAGATTCGAGTGACGTGCCCACGTCAAATCTCCGCCGCTCTGGACATCTGTTTCGCTCGGCGTTCACGAAGTTCCCGCAGAGATTATCGCATTGCGCTCTGCGTTCGCGAATCAGTGCCACGACGATGTAAACACGGCGCGGTAAGCGCCGTGTTTCAAGGAGTTCGTGCCGGCGAGCTTCCCGCGGCGAAGCGGATCGTGATGAGTCAGTCCTGTTGTACGAAGACCTGCGCCTGCGTCCGTCCGTACGGATAGAACTGTGCCTTGTCGCCGTTCGCCCACGCAGTTCGCTGTTCCGCGCTGCTGATGTCCCAATCCGGACGGCAGCGCTGAAGTACGGCGCGCAGATCAAGACGCAGCTCCTCCACGGTGGGACGGCCGAAGAACCAATACCCGTTGTAGATCTTGTAGATGCGCAGGCCGGGCTCGAGCACCAACGTGTGCGGAATCATCGGATTGTGATCGGCATCTGTGTACTCCGGGATGTCGAGGTCCTTCTGGAGTTTCCGACCGGGATCAGAGAGAAAAATCCAGTTGGCGCCCACGCCAGAGCGGAATTCGTTCGTCTCGATCACGTTGTCGGTCGAGATCGTGACGAGGCGGCAATACCCTACTTGCATCTCCCGCTGCAGCTGCACGAGTCCTTCGTGTTGCCTCCTTTCTTTTGGACAGAAACCTCCGCGGGAAAGCACCAGCACCAGGGGATCGGCTTCCTGCAATTCCGAAAGCGTGCGGTGCATGCCGTGGTGGTCGGACAGCTTGTAGTCCGGAAACACTCCGCCGGGAACGATGTCTGGTCGCATGACCGTCTCTACACCTGGGCGCGTTCGCGGGTACCTTCGATGTGGAGCGTGGCGTTTCTGGCCGCTTCGTCGGCAGTCGCGCCGCGCTCGCGCGCGACGATGTAGGCGGCGTACCATCCCGACCAGTGGTGCTTCGGGGCGGTCGGCTCGTACGAGCCATGGCGGATCTCTGTCTCGCGCAGAAGCTCTGTCAACGTCGACACGTCCAGGCTGAATCCTCGGCCGGGAAGCCGCGTCTTGACCTCCTGGAGCAGCCAGCGGTTGCCGTCTGGATCGCTGAACGTGGCAAACGAACCGTAGCTGGCGTGATCGGGCGCAGGCCCGCTGACGCGTCCGTTCGTGCCGTCCGACTGGAACTGAGCGCCCGGCGCTGAAGGGTGGAACACCTCGCTGATGTCAGCAGCGCGACCGGCAAGTTCGTCGCGCGCGGCCTCGATGTCTGAGACAACGAGGTACAGGCCCTGGGCCGAGCCCGGTGTGGCCGACGTGACGTGCGTGCCGAATTGGATTGAACATCCGGAGCCGGGTGGCGTGAACTGGACGATCCGGAAACCGTTGTCGAATGCGAAGTCGGCGTCCAGCCGCCACCCGAGGTTGCCGTAAAAGCGCTTCGCGCGATCGATGTCCGACACCGGAATGACGACGACCTCGAGCTTCAAATCCTGTTCAGCGTTCGACTGTGTACTGTTCATGCCGATCTCCTTGTCGCGCAACCTGCGCGGCGAGTCCCTCCAGTACGGGCACTCTCCGCCGACCAGCTCTCGCTCGACAACGGCGAGCGTCAGGCCGCTGTCCTGAAGGCCGACGGCGATCGCCTCGCGAGCGACCCGCCACCGAGACAAACGACGTCGAATTCGTGCCGCATCCCGCCACGAATAGTGCACGCGGCACGGGCGATCGTCTATCAGACTTTGGTATCGGTCTCGTGGCGGAGTGATACGAAGGTATCGTCGATACCTTCGTCTGATAGATCCGGAGCGTCGCGTCTGGTTTCATGCGCTCGAGGAGGCCAGCATGAAATCATTCAAGCGATTGACCCGCCTTGTCACAGTTCGAAGCGGGGCTATCGCTGTCCTCACACTGATGGCTCTCGCACTCACGTCAACATCTGCGTTTCACGTGCGCCTCGCCGCCCAAGCGGCGACGCCTGACTCGCCGAAGCCCGCGACGCGGGCGAAGGCGGGTGATGTCGGTCTGCCGACCGGGACAGCTGATCGCAGCAACGGTGCGATCCGGCCCTTCAGCGTACACGTGCCTGATGAGAAGCTCGTCGATCTTCGGCGTCGGCTCGCAGCGACATATTTCCCCGACAAGGAAGTGGTGAGCGATCGGTCACAAGGCGTCCAACTGGCCACGATGAAAGCGCTGGTGCGCTACTGGCAGTCGGGCTACGACTGGCGGAAGGCGGAGGCGAAGCTGAATGGCTTGCCGCAATTCGTCGCGACGATCGACGGCCTCGACATTCACTTCATTCACGTTCGATCCAAACACCCGAATGCGTTGCCGGTGATTATCACGCATGGGTGGCCCGGCTCGGTCATCGAGCTGCTCGGGATCGTGGGCCCGCTCACGGACCCGACGGCGTACGGCGGACGGGCCGAGGACGCGTTCGACGTGGTGCTGCCGTCACTGCCTGGCTACGGCTTCTCGGGAGAGCCGATGGAAGTCGGCTGGGGCCCCGGTCGCACCGCGCGCGCGTGGGCTGAGCTCATGAGCCGTCTCGGCTACACACGCTACGTCGCCCAGGGCGGCGACGTCGGCGCCGCCGTCACCGACGCCATGGCGCACCAAGCGCCGACAGGGCTGATCGGCGTTCACTTCAACTTTCTGATTAACTTCCCGCCTGACGTGTTGGCGGCCGTTTTCGGCGGCGGGCGTGTGCCCCCGGGAATACCGCAGAAGGAGCAAGAGGCCTTCGGCGCCGCAGGCGCCGCGTTCAGGCGAGGCTACCTCACGGAGCAGGGCGAGCATCCGCAGACGATCGGCTACGCGTTGACAGATTCACCCGTCGGGTTGGCGGCCTGGATGCTCGACCACGACGCGGACAGCTACCAGAAGATCTCGCACGCCTTTGTCGACGGACAGCCCGCCGGCGACCTCACACGGGACAGGATCCTGGACAACATCACGCTGTACTGGCTGACGAGCAGCGCGACGTCGGCGGCACGGATGTACTGGGAGAGTGTTCGAGCCAGAGCCGCTGCCGCCGCCCAACCGCCCGGCGAGGTCTCGCTACCGGTCGCCTTCACGGTGTTTCCCGACGAAATTTACCAGGCTCCGCGCACTTGGGCCGAGAGGGTCTACCGCAAGCTCATTTACTTCCACGAGGTCGATAGGGGCGGTCACTTCGCCGCGTGGGAACAGCCGCAACTCTTCTCTGAAGAAATCCGAGCGGCGTTCAGATCGTTGCGGTAGGAACATTCCCAAGGTTTTCGAGACGCGGGAGGACACCATGAAGATAGTGGAGGGGTTGGCTCAGCGCGCGATCTTCCGAAGCGCGATGGTCATCGGTGCAGTCATCGTAGTTCTGACGACGGCCACCGCGGCGAGTCCTCGCCAAGGTACGCGCGTATCCACGCCGGAAGGACCCGGCTCGGTCTTCGGGGCGCCGCACCTTCC
>Ga0070699_100005929_pt1 | contig 10671 bp, 10 predicted proteins | sample KBSK1503metaG_FD_65473 | JGI IMG/M metagenome (GOLD analysis project Ga0070699, IMG submission 65473) | Corn, switchgrass and miscanthus rhizosphere microbial communities from Kellogg Biological Station, Michigan, USA - KBS K1-50-3 metaG | ecosystem: Host-associated > Plants > Roots >...
GCACGTTGCCGAGGTCCTGCCGCGCCTCGACACCTACGAGGCCGAGGGGACGATCTGGGCGCGCACGAGCGCCTACGGCGACGACAAGGACCGCCCGCTGATTCGCTCGTCCGACGGGTCGTACCTGTACTTCGCCGCCGATGTCGCATACGTGCGCGACAAGCTCGAGCGCGGCTTCGACCTCGCGATCTATGTCCTCGGCGCGGACCACCACGGCTATGTCGGACGGCTCAAGGCGGCCGCCGCGATGCTCGGCTACGACCCTGAGCGGATCGAGGTGCTGATCTACCAGCTCGTCCACATCGTCGAAGGCGGTCTGACGAAGAAGATCTCGAAGCGCCGCGGGGACGTCGTCTTTCTGCACGAGCTGGTGGAGAAGATCGGCGTCGATGCTGCGCGCTGGTACTTGATCTCCCGCGGGCACGACCAGCCGATCGACATCGACGTCGACCTCGCAGCCGAGCGCTCGCAGAAGAATCCGGTCTACTACGTGCAGTACGCGCATGCGCGCATCGCGGGCATCCTCCGGAACGCCGGGGCTGCCGGAGGCGCCGCCGTCACCGCGCCGAACGAGCTCGAGCGCGAGGAGCGTGACCTGATCAAGCGGCTCGCCGAGTTTCCGGTGATCGCTGCAGAGGCGGCGGAGCGGCGTTCGCCGCATGCGATCCCGATCTACGCGATTCGAGTCGCCGACGACTTTCACCGCTTCTACCACGAGCATCGCGTCGTGGGGTCAGAGACGGAAGCGTTCCGGCTGGAGCTCGTCCGCGGGGCCCAGCACGTGATCGCGCGCGCCCTCGATCTGATCGGAGTCGAGGCGCCGGAACGGATGTAGGGTCCCAGCCGAGCAATGAGCGTCACTCGCCTTCGGCTCGTTCCCGTGAGGGAAACCATGTTTCCTTCACGAGCTCCCTTCTTTAGAAATCGCCTCAACCCCCGCGCCGCTGAGATCGCCGCGTGCGCTGAGGAGAGCGAAAGGGGAAACAGCCCGGTTTCCCCCGACGCCCCTTCCCCCGCTCATTGGGCAGACGCTGCCCAATGAGCGCAAGCCCACCCGACCGAAATCTCGCGCTCGAGCTCGTTCGCGTCACCGAGGCGGCGGCGCTGGGCGCTGGGCGCTGGGTCGGGCGCGGCGACAAGATCGCCGCCGACCAGGCCGCGGTCGACGGGATGCGGGCGATGCTCGATTCGGTCTCCATGGACGGCGTCGTGGTGATCGGCGAGGGCGAGAAGGACGAGGCGCCGATGCTCTATAACGGCGAGCGGGTCGGCGACGGCAGCGGACCACAGGTCGACGCCGCGGTCGACCCTCTCGAGGGAACCCGGCTGACGGCGCTCGGCCAGCCGAACGCGATCTCGGTCATGGCCGTTGCCGAACGCGGCACGATGTTCTTCCCCGGCGCAGCCGTCTACATGGAGAAGATCGCCGTAGGCCCGCAAGGCCTCGACGTCATCGACATCAACGCCTCCCCGTCGCAGAACGTCGATGCCGTCGCGAAGGCGAAGGGCGTGTCGACCCGGGAGATCTCGGTCGTCGTCCTCGAGCGTGACCGGCACGACGCGTTGATCGCCGAGCTCCGCGATGCCGGTGCGAAGGTCCTGCTGATCCGTGACGGCGACGTCGCGGCCGCGATCGCCGCCGGCCAGAGCGGGACCGGAGTGGACCTGCTCTACGGGATCGGAGGCACGCCCGAAGGCGTCATCTCGGCGGCGGCGCTCAAGTGCGTCGGCGGTGGCATCCAGGGGAAGCTGTGGCCACGTGACGACGAGGAGCGACAGCAGCTCGTCGATGCCGGGCTCGATCCGGAGCATGTGCTGACGACCAACGATCTCGTCGCAGGCGAGGACATCTTCGTCGCTGCCACTGGGGTCACCACCGGCTCGCTCCTACGCGGTGTGCGCTACCTCCCGAACGGCGCGATCACCGACTCGATCGTGATGCGTTCGCGCTCCGGCACGTCGCGGCGGATCGAAGCCACGCACGCGCTCGACAAGCTGCAGGCCCTGACGGGCCTCGAGTACCACTAGACGGGTACGGCTTCCTGCGCTGCCGCAAAGAGTGCGCCCGGGCTCTGCCCGGGCGCACGTCTACGGTTTTGATCTGGACGATTCGGGCCGAGGTCAGGCTGGTACGGCTTCCTGCTCCAGGTCGGGCGCATACGTCCCGGTCTGCGCGAGGCCGTTCATCTTCGCCCGGTGGTAGTAGGCGCGCTGGGCCGCCTCGACGTTCTCCTCGTGACCGCCCCAGGCTTTCAGTGCCGAAGCCTGCAGTGCGCGACCGTACGAGAACGACACCTTCCACGGGTGTGGGCCGATGGCGTTGATCGCATTCAGCCGTCGGGTCGCTTCCTCCTCCGACTGTCCTCCGGAGAGGAAGACGATTCCCGGTACGGCCGCGGGCACGTGCCGGCGGAAGCACTGGATGGTCTGGCGGGCGATCTCCTCGTCGGAAACCTCCTCGGAGCTCTCGTAACCGGGGAGCACCATGTTCGGCTTCAGCAGCATCCCCTCCGGATGGATCCGCTGGTCGCGCAGCTCGGTGAACACCGCGTGCAGCGTGTGCGAGGTGACGTGGAAGCTCCGCTCGATGGAGTGGTCGCCGTCCATGAGCACTTCCGGCTCGACGATCGGGACGAGACCGCTTTCCTGGCAGAGGGCGGCGTAACGGGCGAGGGCGTGCGCGTTCGTCCAGAGGCAGTACTCGCTCGGAAGGTCCTTGCCGATCGTGATCACGGCGCGCCATTTCGCAAAACGCGCGCCGAGCGCGCGATACTCCACGAGCCGCTCGCGCAGACTGTCGAGCCCTTCGGTGACCGTCTCGCCTTCGGCCAGCGCGAGCGGCTTCGCTCCGGTGTCGACCTTGATGCCGGGGACGATTCCCTTGGACTCGAGCAGCTTCGGGAACGGAGTCCCGTCGGACGCCTGCTGGCGGATCGTCTCGTCGAAGAGAATGACGCCGCCGATGAACTCTTCGGCTCCCTCTGTCGTGAACAGGAGCTGTCTGTAGGCCCGGCGCGTGTCCTCGGTGGATTCGATCCCGATCGAGTCGAACCGCTTCTTGATCGTCCCAGTGCTTTCGTCCGCCGCGAGGATGCCCTTGCCGTCGGCGACGATCCTCCGGGCGATGCTCTCCAGCTCCTGAAAGTCCATGTTCCGCTCCTCCCTCGTCTTTGTACGAGGAGAAGTATCGCCTAAGCTTTCGGACTTGGAGGGGCGACGCTGCGGCGGTTCGCCCCTCCCTCGGATGAGGACTTGGTAAGCGCTCAGGGCCTCAGTACGATCTCGTCAAGGTGGTCCGCCGTCTGGCCCTCACGGTTCTCGTCGTCGCGGCCCTCGCGCCTGCTCTGCGCGGTGACGCGTCGCCACCGGTGCTGATCCAGCCCGGTGTGACCCTGGCGGGCGTCTCGGTCGGCGGGATGTCCAACGAGCAGGCCCAGGCCGCGTTGCGTCCTGCGTTCGCTAAACCAGTGCGGCTCGTCTACGGCGACGGGCAGTGGAACCTCCGGCCGACCCGTTTCGGCGCCCGGGTGACGATCGCCGACGGCGTCCTGCATGCGCTCGGCGCGGAGGCCGGTACCGCAGTCCCACTCGTCCCGCAGGTGAACGAGAGCGAGGTGCGCCGGTTCGTGAACGGTCTCGACAAGCGCATCTCGGTCCCGGCCGTGGACGCCGAGCTGAGCGGGCTCGAGGGACTGCGTCCGCAGTTCACGCGGGAGAGGACCGGCGTCAAGGTCCTGCGCGAGCTCACCGTCCGGCGGATCGTGCGCGCGCTCCAGACGCCGCAGGTGCGCCGCATCCGTGTCGCAACGAAAGCGGTCCTTCCGGAGCGGACGATCGTCAACTTCGGAGCCGTCATCGTCATTCGACGTGGCGTCAACGAGCTGCGCTACTACCGGGGCGCGCAGCTTCTACGGAAGTTCGGCGTCGCGACCGGTCAGTCGGTTTACCCGACGCCGACCGGGACGTTCAGCATCGTGGACATGCAGCTGAACCCGTGGTGGCGACCGCCCGACTCGGCGTGGGCCAAGGGTGAGAAGCCGATTCCGCCGGGGCCGGGGAACCCGCTTGGCACACGCTGGATGGGCTTGTCCGCGCCCGGCGTCGGCATCCACGGCACGCCGGACGACGCGTCGATCGGCTACTCCGCTTCACACGGCTGCATCCGGATGCACATCCCTGATGCTGAGTGGCTCTTCCATCACGTGAAGCTCGGCACGCCGGTCGTCATCACCGACTAGCCGATCGAAGTCCGGCCCGCTCCGGCGCGCGCGCTGGCTCGAGCGTTCGTTACCCCACGATGGGCGGCGATGGGTAGCGCGTGGGGGTTTTGTTACTGCCGAGCGCGACTGTGGGTCATCACGGCAGACGCACCCCAGGCAAAGGAGCGGCAGGACATGAAGAAGTGGAAGCGATATCGGTCTTTCCGGCGGCTGGTAGTGGCGTTCGCGGCGGTGGCCGTGGCCGTCCCCGTCGCACAGGCGCAGGCGCGGGTGACGCAGCAGGAACAGGGTCTCACGCAACCAACCGCGACGCAGACCGCAAAGCGCATCTATGGAATCCCTGCAAACGCGTACCGGCGGCTGCCGGCCGACGATCAGGAAGCGCTGCGGCCTCCGCGCTACGCTCCCTCGGTCAGGGTCGGAGGCTCCTCTCCGTCGACACCCACCAAGACCGACATCGTCAACACTTCGACGCCGGCTGTGTATGACACGTCGAGCACGTTCAGCTGGGGCAGCGCGGGCATCTTGGCCGTTAGCGGCCTCGTCCTGATGTCGTTTGCCGGACTGGGCGCCCTGCTGGTCGTCCGAAGCCGCATGGGCCAGCCGGCGGTCTAAGCGCCAGGCCCGTGACTTCTCGGGGGCGGCCACCGCCGCCCTCGAGTTCGTTTCGGCCGCCTGGGGCCGTCGGTGTCGCGGCGGAGCTCCGCCGTTAGAATGGGCCTACGCGGACGTAGCTCAGTTGGTAGAGCATCAGCTTCCCAAGCTGAGGGTCGCGAGTTCGAGCCTCGTCGTCCGCTTGCTTACCGGCGCATAGGCTGTCCGGCTGATGGATGCAGATGCTGTCGAGATTCGCGTCCTCGGCTGCCTGATCGAGAAGCAGCGGACGACGCCGGACGTGTACCCGCTCTCGCTGAACTCGCTTCGGCTCGCCTGCAACCAGGCGACCGCGCGCGACCCGGTGGTCGCGTACGAGGAGCGCGAGATCAAGGCCGCGCTCGACCGCATGTCGACCCGCGGCTGGACCCGCTTCGCCAGCGGAGCGAGCAGCCGCGCGCTCAAGTACCGGCATCTGCTCGACGAGGCGCTCCAGCTTTCCGGGCCAGAGCTGTCGCTGCTCGGCGTGCTCATGTTGCGCGGCCCGCAGACGGTCGGTGAACTGAAGCAGCGCACGGAGCGGCTCCATCGCTTCGAGTCGATCGCAGAGGTCGCAGAGACTCTCGCGGCCCTGTCACAGCGAGCGCTGGTGGAACAGCTCGAGCGTCGCCCCGGCCAGAAGGAGGAGCGGTGGACGCAGCTCCTCGGCGGCGGTGTTCGCGAGGTTGCCCCTCCCGAGGCCCAGCCGCCTACCGAGCGCGGCGACGACCGTCTGGCGGAGATCGAGTCGAGGCTCGGGCGTCTCGAGCATGCCTTCGACGACCTTGTGAGCCGCCTCGGTAACGTGCCCGAAGGTGAGTAAGCCGCTGCAACAGCTCCAGGAACGGCTCGGCAAGATCACCGACCTCGAGCGGATCAGCCGCTTGCTGTCGTGGGACCAGCAGACGATGATGCCGCCGGCGGGATCCGACCACCGCGCCGACCATCTGGCGACGCTCCGGCGTGCCGCGCACGAGTTGTTGATCGCCGACGAGACGGGCCGCCTGCTCGACGAGTTGCGTCCCCTCGAAGTGTCGCTCGAACCGGATTCGGACGACGCAGCGTTGATCCGACTCACACGGCGCGACTACGAAAAGGCCGTGCGTGTTCCGACCGACCTCCGCGCCGCGATGGCGCACGCCGCCGCGCAGGCGCGTCCTGCGTGGGTCAAGGCCAAGGCCGAGTCGAACTTCGAGGTCTTTCTCCCGGCATTGGAACGTAACTTCGAGCTGCGGCAGCGTTACGTCGCGTGTTTCGAGGAAGTGCAGGAGCCGTACGACATTCTGCTCGACGACTTCGAGCCGTATACCACCACTGCCGAGGTGCGAGAGATCTTCGCTGAGGTGAAGGCCGGCCTCGTCCCCCTGATCGCAGAGCTGCGCGACGTCGAGCTGAACGATTCGTTCCTCCATGGCGACTTCCCGGTCGAACGCCAGAGGCGGGTGACGAACGACGTCGTCGAGCTCTTCGGCTTCCGTCCGGGAACGTGGCGCCTCGACCCGACCGAGCACCCCTTCGCATCCGGCACCGGGGTGGACGACGTGCGGATCACGACGCACTACGACCCCGAGACGATCAACTCCCTCTTCTCGACGATGCACGAGTACGGGCACGGGCTGTACTCGCACCAGCTTCCACGCGAGCTCGAGCGGCTTCCGACCGGCAACGGGTGCTCGCTCGGCATCCACGAATCCCAGAGCAGGCTGTGGGAGAACCTCGTCGGCCGCAGCCCGCGGTTCTGGCGCTTCTTCTACCCGCGCCTACAAGAGACGTTCCCCGAGCAGCTGGGCGCGGTCGAGATCGAACAGTTCGTCGCCGGCATCAACGTCGTCAAGCCCTCGCTGATCAGGATCAAGGCCGATGAGGTGACGTACGGGATGCACATCATCCTGCGCTTCGAGCTCGAGCAGGACCTCGTCAACGGCCGCGTCGAGCTCAGGGATCTCCCGCGCGTTTGGAACGAGAGGATGCACGACTACCTCGGGGTCGAGGTTCCCGACGACGCGCACGGCGTGCTCCAGGACACGCACTGGGCGTCGGGGCTGATCGGCTACTTCCCGACGTATCTGCTCGGCAGCGTGATGTCTGTACAGATCTGGGAACAGGTGGTCGAGGACGTTCCAGATCTCGAGGACCAGGTCGAGCGCGGCGAGTTCGGAGCACTTCGCGACTGGCTCGGCGAGCACGTGCACGCGTACGGTCGCAAGTTCTCACCGCAGGAGACGCTCGAGCGGGCGACCGGAAGCAGGATCGACGCGAAGCCCTACCTCGCATACCTCCGCGCCAAGTACGGCGCGGGCGTAGCTGCTTAAGCGTCCGGCCAGGCTTCCGCGAGCCGCCGTCTGGTCTCGGCGAGGTGCTCGGGCAGGACCTTCACGTCAGCGAGCACCGGCATGAAGTTCGTGTCGCCGCCCCAGCGAGGCACGACGTGCAGGTGGACGTGGTCGACCACGCCGGCGCCCGCGGCGCGCCCGAGGTTCCAGCCGACGTTGTATCCCTGTGGCGCGTAGAGCGTGCCGAGCGCAGCCATACCGCCGGCCGTGAGCTGGTGGAGCTCCAGCACTTCCTCTGCATCGAGCTCGCCGTATTCGCCGATATGCCGGACCGGTGCAACCATGAAGTGGCCCGAGGAGTACGGGTACTTGTTCAGGAGCGCGATGGCCTTCTGGCCGCGCCGGACGACCAGCCGTTCCTCGTCGTCGCCGGCGACGGCCGCGCAGAAGACGCAGCCGGCCTCTTCGTCAGCGGACTTGATGTACTCGAGGCGCCAGGGCGCCCACAGCTGCTTCACGCGCCGAGTCTAGAGCGGGTGATCCACGGACTCGACCGGGACGGCTTCCGGATCGGTCCGGGCGCGCAGCGAGGCGAGCAGCATCACCGACCCGACCATGGCCAGGACCATGAGCAGCGAGGAGGTGAGGAGGATCGCCTGGAGAGTGAGCATGTCGGGACTGAAACGCGCCGCTCACGACTTCGGGTACTCGGTCCCGACTCCTTCTTGCTCCGGGGACCTCTACGGGACGAGGGTTGCGGCCGCGAAGCGACCCGGGCCGCCCGCCGTGAAGCGAGCCTTGACCGAGCGATCGCCGCAGACGAGCGCGGCGGAGAGCCCGGACGAGACGCGCTTGACGTTCGCCGGCCCGCTGATCGTCAGCCTGGAGCCGCGGGGGCCGTGGAGCTCCGCGGCGAAGACACCGTCCAGCGAGGTCTTGAACGTGAACGTCTTCTGCTGGCCGCGACGCGTGAAACGACCGCTCAGGTACCGGAGCGGAGGCTTGTTCCATGGCTTGAGGACGTCCTGTTCGATGGCGGCGAGTGCAGCTGGGTCCGGCATGAACATCGGGTCGTAGCCCCATGGGGTCTCCGGCAGGCCGAGCTTCGCCTCGTTGAGATGCATGAACGACTCAGCGAAGGACTCACCGGGATTCTGAAAATAGTGCGCACCCTCGTCACCGGGGAAGGCAGCGCCGGCGATCTCCTTCTGGCAGACGCCCTCGTAGGTCGACCAGCGCTTGGTGCCGTAGTCGAGCGTGGGCCACGGGTCGTTGAGCCTGTTGTTCGCGACGTGGTGTCCGTACTCGTGCGCGACGACCTCTTCGACCGTGCTCCAGGGCGTGTCCTCGCCGATCGAGACGATCTCGCCGCTGGCGGGGAAGTAGCAACCGTCCGCCTCGTGGCTGTAGCAGAGGATTCCGACCTCGGCCGGCGGGGCGAAGTAGATGTTGACGGTGGAAATCTCCTTGCCGTGCACGAGGCTGTCGACGAAGTCGGCCGCAGCCTGGTTCACCGATTCGTCGACGGGGTATTCCCCTGACGAATGGATGGTGACTTGCGCGCCGCTCTGGGCGGTGTAGACGCCGCCCCAGGCACCCGGGGGCAGCGAGGCGAAGTGTCGCGGTGCGCGACGGACGATTCGCGAGCGAACCCGGCCGATTCCCTGGCCGAGCCCGAACACGCTGAGCCTCTTGACCGTTGGCCGATCTGCGGCAGACGTTGAGCTGCCGGCCGCGAGTGCGGCGACAGTGGCGAGGAGCAGAGCGAGACCCCTGCGTCCGAGCGGCGCGGACATGCCTTTAGTACTCGGGGCCCCCGGAGGCGACCTCGATGGCCCGATCGAGGGAGTTGTCACTTGCGCGGCGGGCCGATTTTGAGGATCTCGTAAAGACCGACGCGCGGCCCAGAGCAGTCGTGGTAGGAGTACCGACCGTGGGGGTGGTCCGGATAGTCGCGATCGTGGCCGGCGCCGCGGCACTTGTCGTTTCGTCGGCGACGTCTTCGGCGGCTCCGAAGCGGCAAGGGCAGGTGTGCGGAGGGCTGCCGGCCTACACGACCGGTCCCGAGGTCGTGTTCGGAAGGCCGACGACGCTGGCCGCTGCCCAAAAGCTGCAGGCGCAGGTCGTTGGAGCAGGTTTCACCTTTACGACGATCGAGCAGGGCTGCAACGAGTTCCGCGTCGTGATCCGCGGCTACGACACCTTCGCAATTGCAGTGGCCATCCAGGCGGAGGCGCGAAAGACCGTCTTCCACCCGACGGTCGAGTGCTACCAGGCACCTGACAAGAACGGTGAGCTCGAGGTCGCCATGGGACATGCGCCCGACCTCGGCTCGGCCAAAGCCCTCGTTTCCCTCGTCGCCTCACGCGGGTTCGTGGGTGCGCAGCTGGAAGCCGACGCCTGCGGCGGTTACGAGGTGATGATGAAGGGCTTCATCGACAAGGAACAGGCGAACGCATTCGCGGCCGAGGCCTACGGCGTCGGCTTCGACGCCCACCTCGAACCCGACAGCTGAGGCCTCAGCTGGTCAGAGCCAGCGCTTGTACTTGAAGAAGCCGATCATCCCGATGATCACGCCGACCATCACGCCGACGACGATCCAGAAGGCCACGCGTGTTGCCTCTCCCGGGAAGTTGACGTTCATGCCGAAGATGCCCGAGATCAGTGTCAGCGGCAGCAGAATCACAGAGAACACCGTCAGGATCCGCAGGACGTCGTTCTGGCGATGGGAGATCACCGACTCGTTCGTGCTCTCGAGCGCCTCGACGACTTCCTTGTAGTTGTCCAACAGGTCCCAGATGCGCTCGGACGCGTCGACCAGGTCGTCGAAGTAGAGCTCGAGCTCCTCAGGGAGGAAGCGTTCGATGTGCCGTTCGAGCAGGCGAAGCGCGGGGCGCTGCGGCTTGATGATCTTGCGGTAGGAGATGATCTCCTGCTTCACCTTGGAGATGTCGGTGACGATCTCCTCCGAGCGGCGATCCTCGATGTCGTCCTCGATCGAGTCGAGTTTGTAGGCGATCTTGTCGAGGATCGGGAAGCAGTAGTCGAAGAGGTCGTCCAGCACCTCATAGAGAAGCCGGCCTGATCCCTTGCTGAAGAGCTGCTCGCGGAAGCGTTCGTCCTCCTGCACCCTGTTGAAGAGCCTCGTGACCGGCAGCAGCTCGACGTTCGAGATCGTGACGAGGTAGTCGGGGCCGAGGAAGAAGTCGAGCTCGCCGGCGTTCAGCCGCTGGACGTTCTTGTCGTACGCGGGAAAGTGGAGGACGCCGAAGAGGTAGCCGTCGTCGACGTAGTCGTCGACCTTCGGCCGCTGACGCTTCGAGAGCACGTCCTCGACGTCGAGTGGGTGCCAACCGAAGCGCTCACGAAGCGCGTTGACCGTCTCGGGATCGATCGGCGGGTCGAGGTGGATCCAGGTGAGGCCGTTGGCGCTGAGCTCAGCGACGCGTGGTTCCGCGCGCGGGGCGACCACCTCGCCGAATCCGCGAGGCCTCGTCCGCCGGATGCGGGGCAGGCTGGGCATCGGTACTGAGCGGCTCGTCGGT
>Ga0070699_100005932_pt1 | contig 10668 bp, 9 predicted proteins | sample KBSK1503metaG_FD_65473 | JGI IMG/M metagenome (GOLD analysis project Ga0070699, IMG submission 65473) | Corn, switchgrass and miscanthus rhizosphere microbial communities from Kellogg Biological Station, Michigan, USA - KBS K1-50-3 metaG | ecosystem: Host-associated > Plants > Roots >...
GAAAACTTGGCGACGTCTCGTTCAGGATCGGACACATGGGGGATCACACGGTCTCCACACTCGAGGCGTGTTTCGCAGCATGCGAAGAAGCGATTAAGGTTTGACCCAGGTTTCTGTTTCGGGCGCCTCCGTTCAATTCGGCGCGACACTGCTGTTCAAGGACGTGACGTTTACAGCAGGCAAAGGAGATCGATGGGGCATCGTCGGTCGGAACGGTACGGGAAAGACGACGCTCTTTCGGCTTATCACGGGAGACCAGCAGCCGACGACCGGAACAGTCGCACGCCAACCTGGACTTCGCGTATCACTTCTCGAACAGCATCGTGATTTCGGTACTGCTACCTCGGTATGGGAAGCAGCGGCCGGGCAGTTTGCTGACTTGCTCGCGCTCGAGCAGTCACTTGCTGATCAGGCGGTAAAGATCGGCGAGTTAGGCGAAGCATCGACGCCGGCAATGCTTGCCCGATACGACAGGGACCTCGAGCGATTCGACCGGGAAGGTGGATACACGTTCGCTCCGCGAGTCGATGCGGTGCTGCACGGGCTGGGATTCGATCCGTTCGAAGCACGAACACGGCCGCTGACTCAGTTGAGTGGCGGTGAACGAGGCCGGCTTGGAGTTGCTCGCCAACTCGTGAGTCCGGCAGACGTTCTGCTTCTCGATGAACCTACGAACCACCTGGATCTCGACACGACGCGCTGGCTCGAGAGCTATCTGCAGTCGACTGACAAGACGATTCTGCTGATCAGTCACGATCGCGCTTTCCTCGCAAACGTCGTCGATCACGTACTGCATTTCGAAGGCAACTCTGCATTCGCGTATACCGGCGGCTATGCGTCGTTCATTCAACAGCGCGAGCTGCAGCGGCTCAGTCTTCAGCGAACGTTCGACAAGCAGCAGAAGTTCATCGCGAACCAGGAAGACTACATCCGCCGGAATCTTGCGGGCCAGAACACACGTCAGGCAAAAGGCCGCCGGAAATTGCTCTCACGTCTTCCAAGATTGGGTGCGCCGATCGGAAGTGAAGGCTCGATGGCACTGAGGCTGGATGTTGGAGAGCGTGGCGGTGACCTGGTCGTGGTTGCCGACAAGATGACAATCGGCGTTGACGACCGCGTACTGATCGAGGATTTCACAACAACGCTCAAGCGTGGTGAGACCGTCGGTTTGATCGGACCAAACGGTGCCGGAAAATCGACTCTGCTTCGAACACTCCTCGGCGAACACGATCTGATAAGTGGCGAGCTCAAGCTCGGCGGGTCGATCAAGGCTGCGTATTACAGGCAAGACCTGGGTCAGGTTCCGATGGATACGTCGATGTACGACGTGATCGCTGATCTTCGGCCGTTATGGGAACGCAGACAGGTGCAGAGCCATCTTGCCCGGTTCGGATTTTCGGGCGACGAAGTTCAGCGAAACGCGACGACACTATCTGGCGGCGAACGCGCACGGCTTGCGTTGGCGATGATAGTTCTGTCGCGCGCAAACCTTCTGATTCTCGACGAGCCGACGAATCACCTCGATGTCGAGTCGATCGAAGCGCTTGAAGATGCGCTCCAGGAATACGATGGCTCGGTCCTACTCGTGAGCCACGATCGTGAAATGCTGCGTGTTCTCGTGGATCGCGTGTGGGTTCTGCACGAGCGGCGCATCACGGATTTTGGTGGAACGTTCGCCGAGTGGGAAACGGCGAGTGAAGAGCGCGCTCATGCCGCAGCGGTCAACGCGTCCGAAGAAGAATCGCTACGCCGCGTTCATGAAAAACAGAAAACAAAAAGGCGCGAAGACGACAAGGGAAAGCAGCGAAGCTCTGCTCGCGATGCGCGGCGAAGTGCCGATGAAGCGGAGAAACAGGTCGCGGATCTCGAGGCAAAGATTGCCGCACTCACAACAGACCTTGCCGATCCAAGGCTCTATACGACCGAAGATGGAAAGCGACGAGCGCTGAAAGCCGGCAAGGAGCTCGACGATCTCAAGAAAAAACTGGATGCGGCGATCGAAAGGTGGACGTCGTTTACCGAAGCAGCCGAGCAGGCCGGACAAACAGCGCCGGCTAAAACTCGCCGATAAAACCGATCTCCGGTTCCAGCCGGACTCCAAACTTCTTTTCGACGGCATCCTGCGCGATGCTGATCAGCTCGCGAACATCGCGAGCTGTAGCTTTTCCGAGGTTGACGATGATGTTCGCATGGATGTGCGAAATCTGTGCGTCACCGTGCCGGAATCCCTTGAGACCGCACTGATCGATAAGACGGCCGGCGCCCATACCTTCGGCTTTCTTGAAGATGGAGCCGGCGCTCGGATGAAACTGGAGCCAGGGGTGGCGTGCGCCGCGCCAGCTGAGATTCTCCTGCATGATGCGGTGCATGTTTGCCGTATTGCCGGCTTCGAGCTGAAAGGTCACCGCAAGAGCAACGTCACGACGATAGTGCAGCACGCTCGTATCGTAGCCGAACTGCATGTATTCACGATCGACAGTCTTGCGGTCGCCTTCTTCGCTGAGGATCTCGCATGACTTGAAAACGTCAGCGATGAACATGGTGCGCTTGCGCTCGGGCTCGGGCTCGAGAAAGTGCAGATTCTGCCACACAGCTCCTCCGACAGTGCTCGGAATTCCAACGTAGTGCTCGAGACCCGACCAGCCACGCTCAACCGCTTCAGGAATCAGCTCAGCCACGACTGCACCACTTTCAACCCAGAGCTCGCCGGTGTTGGAAAAGGTGAAGTGACCTGCGTGATTGCGTATTACAAGTCCGCGGAAGCCTTTATCGCCAACGAGAATGTTCGCGCCGAGTCCAAGGACGAAGTAAGGAATGTCGAGCTCTCGTGCTGCGAGCACCGCAATTGCGAGATCCTCAGCGGTGCGGGTGGAATAGAAAAGGTCCGCAGGACCGCCAATGCGGAACGTGGTGTATGGAGAGAGCGTCTTATTGCGGCTAAGCTGTGACTGCTTCAGCCGGGCGGCTAACTTTTCGTGCTGATCAATCATCGAGGCTCGTGTTGAACAGAATGTCTCAAAGAAATCGTAGTCGGGGCCGGCTCGCCACTCTGCTGCTGTTTGCAAGTGTCCTGCTCGCTCCTGCAATTCTCGGAGCTCAAAGGGCAGAGCTCGAGAAGATCATCAAGCGCCGGGTCCTCGCCAATGGCCTCGAAGTGATCGTCGTGGAGAATCACGGCGTTCCGCTCGCGACAATTGAAGTCGACGTCAAAAACGGATCGTTCACGCAGAGTCCGGAATACGCCGGACTCGCTCACATGTACGAGCACATGTTCTTCCGCGCGAACTCAAAGTATCCGGATCCGGAAAGTTTTGTCGGACGAGCGGGCGATCTCGGTGCCGTTTTCAACGGAACGACGGCTGAGGAAAGAGTCAACTATTACCTCACCGTATCAGCGGACAGCATGGATGCCGGAGTGCGCTTTCTCGCGGCAGCGCTGCTGTCGCCGCTCTTTCGCCAGGACGAGCTCGAAAGAGAACGCCAGGTAGTAATCGGTGAATATGATCGCAATGAGTCGAGTCCATTCTTTCAGCTGAATCGCGAGATGGACCAGCTGCTGTACCCGGGAAACTTCAGTCGCAAGAACGTCATCGGCGACCGGCAGGTGATTCTTACCACGACGCCGGAAAAGATGCGCACGATCCAGCGGAAGTATTACGTGCCCAACAATTCCGTCCTCATAGTATCGGGCGACGTGAATCCTGCCCAGGTATTTGCATCCGCTGAGCGCGAGCTCGGGAAGTGGCAGAGAGGATCCGATCCGTTCGTCGCTGATCCTATTCCACAGATTCCACCAGTCGCGAAAAACGAAGGAGTCGTCGTAGAAGCAGGTGTCGGTGCTGTGACTGTGTTTCTGCAATGGCAGGGACCGAGCGTAGGCAAAGATCCGAAATCGACATATGCCGCCGATGTTTTCTCGGACGTTCTGAATGATCCGGGCTCGAATTTTCAGCAGAGATTAGTCGACAGCGGGCTCTGGCAAAGCATGGGTGTGAACTATTACACGCTCAATAACGTCGGACCGATCACGATCAGTGGTCAGACTTCGCCGGAGAACCTCAGGAAAGCGATCGCTGCGCTCGTTGCAGAGATCGCAAGGTTCAACGATCCCGGTTATTTCGACGTGGGCGAGCTCGAAGCAGTCAAAGCACATCGCGCAGTCACGTCGGCGTTCGACCGCGAGCGAGCTTCAGGGTTTGCACACACACTTGGGTTCTGGTGGAGCGTCGCCGATCTCGAGTACTACATGGGTTACGTAGACAACATGGCAAAGCAGACAACCGCGGATCTACGCGCGTACGCCGCGAAATACATCCTCGGCAAGCCGAGAATCACGGGAGTTCTGATCGATCCATCATCCAGGCAGCGACTTGGACTCACAACCGCCGAACTGGCGAAGGCGGGGACAGAGTGATGCTGCTTTCAGTTGCGCTGGCACTGACGACGATGACATCGAGCTTCGACGTCGGTGGAGTGAAGGTAATTCTCCGACAAAGCGACGCGAACAATGTCGTCGCGGCGAATCTCTATCTGCTTGGCGGCTCTCGTCAGGTGACGATGTCAAATGCGGGAATCGAGTCGCTACTGCTCGAAGTGTCAGAACGAGGAACGCGGAATTATCCCAAGGCGGCACTGCGCCGAAAAATGTCGAGGCTGGGCAGCGAGATCGCCACGGTTCCATCTGACGATTGGACGATGTTTGGTATCAGGGCGACAACAGAAGTGCTCGACTCCACGTGGGCAATCTTTGCCGACCGGTTGATGAACCCGACGCTCGATCCCGAAGACGTCTCGCTGATCAAGACGCAGTTCTTGTCCGGGATACGCCAACGCCGCGATGATCCTGATGCTCTCGCAGAATATCTTGCAGACAGCATCGCCTTCACCGGTCATCCGTACTCGATCCCGGTGATCGGCACTGATGCATCGATCTCGTCGATCGACGCAAAAGCGCTTCGTGATTATCACACGAGCCAGTTTGTGAAATCGCGGATGCTACTCGTCGTCGTCGGTGATGTGGATCGCGCTCACATTGAAAGTCTCGTGCGTGCGACGATCGCAAAGATGCCGGCAGGAAATTACAAATGGACTCCGCCTGCGAGACTTCCTGAAGGCAAATCAGCGGTAGTCGTCGAGGCGCGAGCCCTGCCGACGAATTACATCGTCGGATATTACAGTGGGCCGCTTGCAAACTCGGACGACTATCAGGCGCTACGGATCGCGACGTCAGTACTGACCGGGAGGATGTTCTCCGAGATAAGGACGCGGCAGAACCTGACGTATGATGTGCATGCTCCCTTCCTCGACAGGGCGGCAAGCGCGGGCGGGCTCTATGTCTCGACCGCATCGCCTGACACCACCCTCAAGCTGATGTACACGGCGGTAAAGGAGCTTCAGGACGGTCTCCTCGATGCCGATGGGCTGGGAAGGCTCGAGCAGCAGTTCCTGACGGAGTATTTCCTCGATAACGAGACCAACGACGCCCAGGCAGATTTTCTTGCCCGTGCCGAGCTCTACCGAGGGGACTACAGGCTTGGCGAGAAGTTCGTCGAGGAGCTCAAGAGCGTGACTCCACAGGCAGTTCAGCGGGTTGCGCGCCGATATATGAAAGGAATGCGCTTCGCCTATGTCGGTGATCCGAGCAAGCTGCAACGGGACCTGATTACACGCTTCTAGCCGTCACGGCACAATTCCTGAGGCACGAAGGGCCACACTCGTTGATTTCCGAGGAGTTTGTGAACAAATTCACAATCTCTCGTGGGGCCATCCCCGCGAGTCGGAAAGTCAATAAAAAACCAGAAGTAATCTTGTACGGCTATGGAGGCCACTAGGAAAATGCGGTTCTATGGAATTGCGCTCGCAGCAAGCGCGGTTGTACTCGGCGCGTGCGCCGGCGGAGACAAGGGTGCCGGCGATACGACTGCCGTTGGTGTTGACACCTCGGCAGCGCCTGCAGCAGCAGCTCCTGCTACTACTACACCTGCCGCTGGTGGCACGGCGACGGCAGCCCCGATCACCGGCACCACGCACGAAGTGAAGATGATCGGCGATGCGCAGGGTTATCGTTTCGACCCCGCCAACATCACGATCAAGGCGGGAGACGGCATCAAGTTCACGACGGTCAGCGGCGGCCCGCACAACGTTGCGTTCGATCCTGCAACGGTTCCAGCCGACGTTCAGCCGCAGCTCGACGCGAACATTCCGGAGAAGATGGGCCAGCTTTCGAGCGCGCTGAAGACGAACGCAGGCGAGTCCGTCACGATCAGCTTCGCGAACATCAAGGCCGGCAAGTATCCGTTCCACTGCACGCCGCACCTTGCTCTTGGAATGAAGGGCGAGATCACGGTTCAGTAAGCGGAAGGGATTTCAAGGAGAACGGGAGCATCTACGGATGCTCCCGTTTTGTTTCAACGGGTATACCATTCATATACGATGACAATGCGTGGAAGGTAGGTAGCCAGGATGAGCCGGCCGTTTGGCGGTGCCAGTTACGCATGGACTGCGGCGCGATCGCGAAACGCGTCGCACAGATTCGCAGTGATGGGAATTGTCGGCGGCCTCGTTTTCATCGCGGCGCTGATTGCATTCGTGCTGGTTCCCCGACAGGCAACGCGCGCTGCGGTGCGCGTGTCGGCAACGATAGAAGAGCGACCCGACTCAAATCGTACAGTCGCCCTGAGGAATCGAGCGGCAGCGCAAATAGCAGCAGTTGATTCGCAGCTGGAAGCTGCGCGCCGAACGATTCAACCTGTAGCAGCGGCGGTGGTTGATACTTTCCCGCCAGAAGCTGTTGCGCAGCGTCAAGCACTCGCCGAGGAAGTCGCGACGCTCAACCGACTACTAGAGCGTGCGGATAACGCTCCCCTGCCCGCCTCGTACCGAGCTTTAGCGACGGCGCCATCTCTGGCGAATGATCCGATGGTGCGTGCGCTGCTCGATTCCCTTGCAGACATCGAGCGTGAGCGAGATGCGTTCGGCACGGTAGGCGGTGTTGATCCGGTGTATGTCGCTTTGACGTCACGAGCGACCGCTGTCGGCCGGTCGATACAATCAATTGCGGAAGCACGACGAATAGCAGCACGCCAGGAGCTCGCGAGGCTCAGGCCTTCTGCAGCCCCGACTCCGCTACGTGCACAAGTCGACACAGCGAAATACGTGGCTCAGCGTGCGGCAAGCGCGAAGGTGTATTCCGATGCTGTTCGGTCTCTCGCGCAAATGGAAGCGATCAACAGCCGCATAGATCTGGAAACATCGCGGGCCCGTGATCTAGCCAATGTCGGCGCTCCGCCGCTCGCGATGCTTGCCGCTGCGTTCGTGCTTGCGCTTACTCTCGGCTTCGGAGCGTCTCTCTTCTTCGAACTGAAAGTGCCGACCATTGCAGATGCCAGAGAGGCGGAACAGGTAACGGGTGTCAGGGTGCTGAGCGTCATAGAGCCGACTGAAATCATTGCGGAGCGAAGCCGCAGACAGGCTGACGTTAGCGGACTACCGCTGATCGATGTCGTTTCAGACGATTATCGCCGATTGTATCTGCACCTCGCGGCGACGGAAGCGAACGTTCCGATTGTAACAGTTGCGGGTGATGATGCGGCAATCGTCGCAACGATCGCGTCGAATATTGCCGCCGCTGCGGCGTATGAAGCGCGCAGCACGCTACTCGTCGATGTAGATGCATCGACCTCGACGATCGCGAGCATTTTCCGTATTTCCCCCAACCCCGGGCTGGCATCTATCATCGCCGGAGGGTCAACGTGGGCCGAGTGTATTGTGCAGTCCACGATCGGGCGTGACCGCGTGCTGGATATTCTTCCAAGCGGAACAAAACGCGCCGGCTCGACTTCGGAGCAGGTTGCCGAAAAAATCCGGGGAGACTTCGCCAGGATGGAGAAGCGTTACGATCTCATCGTAATTGCGGCACCGACGGCATACGTACAGCGTGGCAGGTCAAGCATCATCCCGGGCCCGGATGTAATTTTGTGTGCGAGAGTAGCGCATACGAGAATTGCCCGGTTGAAAGAAGAAGTCGAAAGCCTTCGCGCCCTCGATCTGAGAATTCATGGGCTCGTTCTCTGGGATGACGACACACCAGTGATTGAAGCGCACGATGAGCGCAATGAGCGCGGCGCTGCGACAGGCTCAGCTGCATTCAATCTCGCAGGGGTTCGCTGACGACGAGATGGCCGAAACAACAATCGATCTTCGTGGAGTACCGCTGGCCGAGGCGTACGATGAGCTTGCCGGTCAGACTGAAGCTGTTCTCGAGGGAATCGACGACACCGTCGCTGCCATGGCGACGATCAGCGCCCTGATTCATCATGCATTCGGCCACCTGTGGACCGGATTTTATCGAGTCGTCAAGCCCGGCCGACTTTTACGTGTCGGCCCGTATCAAGGAACACTCGGCTGCATGGAAATCGAATTCGGTCGCGGGGTATGCGGCACCGCGGCGGCAGAGGGAAAAACGGTAATCGTCGAGGACGTGAATGCATTTCCGGGACACATCAGCTGTGATGCCCGCTCTCGTTCAGAGATTGTCGTTCCTGTGTTCGATGCAGCAGGTGAGCTGATCGCGGTGCTCGACATCGATTCTGATCAGCCGGCGACGTTTGGCGATGCTGATCGCGACGGTCTCGAGCGTATTGTGAAATGGTTTGCCAAGGAAGCGGCATGAGGCAGTCTGGATACTCTGATTCGATCAACCATGCCTTTGCGTTTGCGGCAAAGCATCATGACCGACAGGTCCGCAAAGGAACACGGCTTCCCTACTTCACTCAGCCGGCGAACGTTGCTGTCATACTCACGCACTACGATCGTGATGAGAAGACTGTCGTTGCAGGAATTCTCCACGATGTCGTCGAAGATTGCGTGAGGGACGGGTTCACCAGCGAGATGCTGCAGCAAAGAATCGGCGAGAAGTTTGGCGAAGACGTTCTCGCAATGGTTCTTGCCGTGACACCACGGCGCACCGATGACGACGGGATCGAGCTGTCATCGGATGACAAGAAGGAAGATTTCCTCGCAAGGCTTGGCAGTGCGAACGAATCTGCCTTGTGGGTGTGTGCAGCTGACGCCGTGCACAACGCGAACTCGGTTCTATCCGATCTGAAGCGAACGGTCGACCACAATTCGGTATGGTCCCGGTTTGCTGGCGGTCGTGCGCCAACGGTGAAGAGCTACCGCGATGTCCTGGACCGGCTCAGCCACATCGGCTTCAACGCGCCGATCATGCAAGAGCTGGAAGAAGCAGTCGTCTCGTTGGAAAGCTTCGACTAGACCGGGACCGGATCGTCGCTGACCGCATACGTGCGGTCTACATAATCCTCTAGAATCTGCAGGAACTCGGGAACGATGTTGTCACCCTTGAGAGTAACCATCAGCTTGCCGTCGACATACACCGGCGCCTTGGGATCTTCGAAGGTACCGGGGAGGGAGATGCCGATGTTGGCGTGCTTGGATTCTCCCGGACCGTTTACGACGCACCCCATCACAGCGACTTTCAAATCGCTCACCGCAGGATACTTCGTTCTCCAAACTGGCATCTGCTCCCGCAGATAAGTCTGGATGTCCTGCGCCATGTGCTGGAAGAAAGTTGAAGTCGTTCTTCCGCAGCCCGGACATGCCGTGACCTGCGGATTGAATCGGCGAAGCTCGAGCGACTGAAGGATCTGCTGAGCAATCTGTACTTCTTCTGTTCGGTCTCCGCCTGGTTTTGGCGTAAGCGAGACGCGAATGGTATCTCCGATGCCTTCAGCAAGCAGAATTGACAGGGCGGCGGTGCTGGAAATGATTCCCTTGCTTCCCATCCCTGCTTCAGTGAGACCCAGGTGCAGGGGATAGTCGCAGCGAGCGGCGAGTCTCCGGTACACTTCGACGAGATCCTGCACGCCGGAGACTTTTGCGGAGAGGATGATCGCGTCGTGGGGGATGCCGCATTCTTCGGCGAGCTCCGCGGAGCGTAAGGCGCTTTCGATCATCGCCTCGATGTAAACCTCTTTCGCATCGAGCGGATCCGGCTTTGCAGCGTTCGCATCCATCATTCGCGTCAGAAGATCCTGGTCGAGTGAGCCCCAGTTGACGCCGATGCGAACAGCTTTGTGGTTTTCTGCCGCGATGCGGGCGATGATGCTGAAGTTCTCGTCACGCCGCTTGCTGCCGACGTTGCCGGGATTGATCCGATACTTCGCCAATATGCTCGCTGTCGCGGGATACTTGGCGAGCAGCAGATGGCCGTTGTAGTGAAAGTCGCCGATCAGCGGGACTTGAACACCGAGATCGGCAAGTCGATTCGCGATTTCTGGAACTGCGGCGGCCGCTTCTTCGTTGTTGACAGTGACGCGAACGAGCTGCGAACCTGCGGCAGCAAGAGCGGCAACCTGCATAGCGGTGGCCTCGGCGTCGGCAGTGTCCGTGTTCGTCATCGACTGGACGACGACCGGATGGGCGGATCCGACTGGGACTCCACCTACTGAGGCGGAGACAGTTCTTCTACGTGGGTTGAAAGTCACTCGTTATCTTAGGCGTCGTGATTAAAGCTAATCCTGCAGCACATACTCGCCTAATGGAGCGCGATGATGGCTGATACACCAGCATCAGTGAAGCCTTCCTGGAAGCGCCGGCATTGGCGGGTCATAACGATTCTGCTTGTGCTGTTCGTGCCGACGTCGCTGT
>Ga0070699_100005933_pt1 | contig 10667 bp, 11 predicted proteins | sample KBSK1503metaG_FD_65473 | JGI IMG/M metagenome (GOLD analysis project Ga0070699, IMG submission 65473) | Corn, switchgrass and miscanthus rhizosphere microbial communities from Kellogg Biological Station, Michigan, USA - KBS K1-50-3 metaG | ecosystem: Host-associated > Plants > Roots >...
CCCCTCACCCTACCCTCTCCCCCTCCGGGGGCGAGGGAATCGAAACGTCTCCCTCTCCCTCACTGAGGGAGAGGGCCGGGGTGAGGGTGGCATTCTCATCGGGCTCCCACCCTCCGTCGCTCGGTTTCGTATTGGACCAGCGCGGCGCCGCCCCGCACGGTCGACTGCTTGCTCTGCGGCACGATGTCGATGCGCGTCGACTCGAGGGCGCGCGCGAAAGCATAGCGCTGGAGCTGATGGTGAATGCGCAGCTCGAGCGGCTTGAGGGACTCCGCCACCCCGCCCGTGACCACGAGACGCTCCGGGTTGAGGCCGTTCACGATCACCGCGAGCCCGGCGGCGAGGGCGCGACAGACCTCGGCGACCACCTCCTGGCACGCCGGGTTGCCCTCGTCGGCCATGCGGAACACGTCGGCGGCGGAGACGTCGCGCTTGAGGCGCTCTGTTCCAATGAGCGCGATGTCCGTGCCCGAGACGTACGTCTTGAGACAGCCCTGCCCGCCGCAGATGCAGGCGCGGCCGTCGAAGTTGATCGGCACGTGGCCGAGCTCGCCACCGTAGCCACCCTCGCCGCGCACGAGCCGCCCGTCCTGGATGATGCCGCCGCCCACCCCGGTGCCGATCGCCAGCACCACGAGAAAGCGCGCGCCCTGCCCCGCGCCGAACGTCCACTCGCCGAGCGCGAGCACGTTGACGTCGTTGTCCACGTAGACGGGGAGGCCGATCTGGGCGGCGATCGTGGCCGCGAGCGGGGCGCCGGCCAGGTCCGGCACGTAGTGGACGTCCCGTCCGATGACGCCTCGCTCGGCGTCCACGGTGCCCGGCACGCCGATGCCGATGCCCTCGACGGTGACCCCGAAGGCGCGCGCCGCCAGGTGCATCCGCTGCACCAGGTCGAGGAGGGTCGAGACCGCGGTGCCGGGGCCACGCTTGTGCGTCGGGTCTTGCCCCTGGGCCACCACCTCGCCCTCCGGCGTGACGACGCCCGCTGCCATCACGGAGCCGCCGATGTCCACGCCGATGAAGCCCCGCCTGGGCATCAGCAGTTCCCGAAGTGCGCGAGGCGGATGCCGGTACGCCCGGCGGCCTGCCTGACCTCGGGATCCGTCAGGCCCGCGAGCTCGGTCTCTCGCTGGCGGCCGTAACGGCTATACGCCAGGTCTTCGTCGAAATATCCGGGATGGGTCATGAACTCCGAGAGACCTGCGGGCAGCGCGGCCAGGTGCTCGAGCACGCGCTCCCGCGACCAGTAGGCCTCGGGGCCGGACTCGCCCATGAAGTGATCCGGCGTCCGGAGGCCGAGAGCCCTCGCGGCCCGGCGTACCTGCGCGTCCTGGCTTCTCACGGGCACCCGGAGCGCCCGCGCGAAATCCAGGACCAGCTCGAGGACGGGCGTGAGCCTCCCCACGTGGTGATGCGTGTCGAGGTGGGTCGGGAAGCGGCCCATGATCTTCCGGAAGGCGTCGATCTGCGTGCCGAGCTCGATGCGCGCCTCGTCGGTCTTGGCCCGCGCCGCGGCCTCGAGCGCGTCCCGGACGAACCGGCCCTCGGCGTCCACCAGCGAGGGCACGCGCTTGGGGTCGGCCACGGGCGTCCCCAGAGTCAGGTTCAGATGCACGCCGACGCCGAGCCCCGAGGTCTTGAGCTCCTCGACCTGCGCCGGAGGGATTGCGCGGTTCACGAGGAGGGTCGTGCTCGTGACGATCCCGTTGCGGTGGGCCTCCAGGATGCCGCGGCTCACGCCGGCCGTGAGACCGAAATCGTCGGCGTTGACGATCAGGATCTTCGATGCGGCGGCGGGCGGGGCCGGGGGCGGCGCGCCGCTCATCGACGCCTGATTCCCTGGAGGAGCAGGCGCTCTACGGCGGCGGGCATGCCGGCCGCGGGCAACACGCCTTCCGCGTCGAGGCCGCGAATGTGGTCGAGACGCTCGTAGCCGATCCGCGGAAATCCCTGCGTCTCGCGGGCGAGAATGGACGGCTCGAGCCCCGCTGCCTCGAGCCTCGCGCACGCGCCCTTGGGCCCCAGGAAGGCGAACATCGTGAAGACGAGGCGGCCGCCGGGCTCGAGGTGCGCGGGCGCGCCGGCGATGACGCGATCGAGCAGCTCCCAGCCGTCCACGCCGCCATTGTCCGCGGCCGCGGCCGGATCCTCGCGCTCGCGCCCCGGCGGTGTCGGCATCTGGGGCGGGCTCGTGCAGATCAGATCGAAGGTCTGCCCGCGCACGGGCTCGAAGCAGTCCCCGAGACGCACCTCGAGCCTGTCGGCGACGCCGTTCAGGACGGCGTTGGCCCTCGCGCACTCGACGGCGGCCGGCACCACGTCGGTGGCGATGACCCGGCAGCCCTCCCGTGCGGCAAGTACCGCCGCGAGCCCGATGCCCGCGCCGAGCTCGAGCACGGCCTCGCCGGCGCGAAAATCGAGGTGGCGGCAGAAGAAGAGCGAGCCGGCCTTGGGCGGCTGGACGCCGTCGGCGACGCGGAAAGCGCAACCGCGGTAGAGAAAGAGGAGCAGGCCCGAGTCGGCCGTCACGGCTTGCCCATGACCCTCCGGAAGTAGAGGCGGAGGGCTTCCTTGAGCTGGGCGCGGGCGCCGGCTTGCGTCTGCGCGTCCTCGAGCGTCTCGAGGTCGATCTGGAGCGGCACGCCTTCCTTCTTCACACCGTCCAGCTCGGCGGTCAAGCCGCAGCGCTCGTCCGACTCGGTGAAAACGATCTTGGCGCGCGTAAAGCTCTTGTCGTCCTGGGCGATCTGCTCGATGGTCTCCGTCAGGAGGCGGGTGATCGCCTCTTGATCGGGGCCCATGACGGTGGAGAAGCCCGTGGTCAGGCGGATGTCGGCCATTCAGCTCCCCGGCTCGTAGACCTTGAGGATGTCGGCATGCGTCTTGGCGGCATTGGCGCGGATGGCGAAGCTGATCGCCTCGCGCACCTCTTCCTCGCTCGCTCCCGCGGCCCTGGCGCCCGCCAGGTCACGCTTCGCTCAATGGGTGTTGCCTGCGGCGAGGTTCGCCGCGAGATAGCACAGGGAGGCCGTCTTGGCGTCGAGTGCGCCCTTTTTGTACTTCCACGACGCGATCACCTTTTCTTCCATCAAAACCTCCTTAAGACCTCGCTCCCTCTCCCTTCAGGGAGAGGGCCGCCGTTCGAGCTGAGGCGCTTGCCTCAAGCGACGAGGCGAGGGCTGAGTAAATAAGGGTCGGTTGCCCGCTAGATCCCTGCGGCCGCCGCGTCGTGGAAAGGATCGAGCCCCGCCTCGAGCCCCTTCTTCGTCACGCGGATGGCGACGGGGCGTGCGAAGTAGAGCGTGCCCGGGTCCGAGCGCTTGGGCACGACCGGGTGTCCCATGCGCCGAAGCGCCTTCAAGGATGCTTCGCCCACGCGGTCGTCCACCCAGAGGTCGCCGCCTTCGGTGTGCAGGCGGGGCGCATTGATGGCTTCCTGCGGACCGTCTCCGAGATCCACCATGTTCGAGATCACTTGGGGAATCGCCGACACGATCTTCCGGCCGCCGGGGGCGCCGGCCGCGAGATACGGCTCGCCCTTCTTGAAGCCCAGCGCCGGTACCATGTTGACCAGCGGCCGCTTGCCCGCGGCGACGGAGTTGACGCGACCCGGCTCCGGGTCGAACCAGATCATCCCGTTCTGGAGCAGGATGCCGGTACCGGGCACCACCATGCGCGAGCCCCAGAGCGAGACGGCAGTATTGGTGAGCGAGACCATGTTGCGCTTGCGATCCACGGCGCAAAGGTGCGTGGTGCAGTCGGAGGCCCGGCCGCCCATCTCGTAGCGCCACGGGTCCGTGGCTGGGCGCGAGCTGCGCGGCCCGGCCGCTCTCAAACCCGAAGCCACCTTCGCCGCGTACTCGCGCGACGCGAGGCCTTCCCACGGGGACTTGACGCGCTCGGTGTCGCCCAGGTGCTCGAGCCGGTCGAGGAAAGCGCGGCGCACCGCCTCCGCGCGCAAGTGCAGTCCGCCCGGCGTCTTCCACGTCGTGCGCGCCTTGGGGAACTGGGCGAGGACATTGAGCATCTCCAGCGACGTGGTGCCGCCCGTCGCGCCGGGGGAGAAAGCCAGCTCGAGGCCTCGGTACTCGCCCATGAGGGCGGGCAGCACCCGCGGCGCGTAGCGGGCGAGGTCGTCCTTGGTCAGCATCCCGCCCCTGACATACATCTCTTCGTGAATCGCTTGGGCGATCTCACCCTTGTAGAAAGCCTCGGGCCCGCCTTTGGCGATGAGCCTCAGGCTCCGGGCGAGGTCGGGCTGGCGGAAGATCTCGCCTTCGCCGACCATGGGCGTGCGGTAGACGTAGTGTCCGTCGCGGAGATAGTTGCGCGCCGTCGCCGGGAAGGCCGCCAGCTCCTGGCAGAACACCGCCGTCTCCAGCGCCACGTACCAGTCCGGCACGACGCCCTGCTCGGCCAGCGCGATCGCGGGCTGGAGGATGTCGGCCAGCTCCATGGTGCCCCAGCGCTCGAGCGCCAAGGTCAACCCGGCGACGGAGCCCGGCACCGCCACCGAGCGCGGCCCGAATACATTGGCGTCGCCCACGACGCGCCGCCATGGAAAGAGCGCGGTCGACACGCCCTCGCCCAGCTCGAAGCAGGTCTCGTGCGCGGCGGCGGGCGCTTCGACGTTGAAGTCGACGCAGACCGTTTCGCCCGACTTGGCCAAGTGAATCAGCATCGTCCCGCCGCCCGCCAGCGAGGACATGAAGGGCTCGACGACGGGCATCGCGAACGCGGTGGCCACGGCGGCGTCCACGGCGTTGCCGCCGCGCGCGAGGATGCCCGCGCCAACCTCGGCGCCCAGCGGGTGCTCGGCGACGACCATGCCGCGGGGAGCGATCGGCGTGCGCTTCGTCGCGGCGAGCTTCGAGCGGATCATGCGGCCTCCTTGGAGAAGTCGAAGGGATGGAGTCGGCAGCTCCAGACGCCCGCGTCGTTCTGGATGAGGAAGCAAACGCGCACGGCCGGGCCGGCATGCGCCGTCCACAGGAAGGCCGCCGCGTCCTCCGCCTCGCCGCACTCGTCGCAGACCCACGCCGTCCCGAACTGCTCCGGATCCTGCCGCGCCGCCTCGCAGGCTTCGGGCGTGACGAACAGAAAGCGCTCGCCCGGCAGAAACGCGCCGATGTCGTCGAGGTAGGGCAGGAGCGGCCGGTCCGGCACGGCGCGCCACGCGTCGAGAACGGGAAGCACGGGCGTCTCGGCCCGCGTGGCGACACGATCCAGCGACTCGCTCAGCTCTCCGTGGGCCAGCGTGCAGTCGCCCAGGAATTCCCGGAGGTCGGCGAGCCCGACCTGTCCGCGGTAGAGCTGGTTCGCGAAATCGCCGCGTTCGAGCGGAGCCAGGAGGAAGTACGGCGAGGCCGGGGGCTTGTCGAGCGCGGGTCCGGCCACCTGGTAGAGCGGAACGCCTTCGGCGCTCTCGCCCCGCCCGCTATACCACAGGAGGGTCGCAGCATCACCGGGGGCAATCCACGCAGGCATTTCGGCCATCAAGGATTCCAACGCCTGGAAACTATACCATCGCCCAGTGCTCGAGAAGACCGGAGTTGCGAAACCTCGGTCTACTGGTCGTCGTCTTTGTCCCACTTGCTCCGGGTCCGAATCATGCTGACCACGGCCTTGTCGTCGACGTAGAGGACCCAGCCGAGCGGATAGACCCACGCCTCCTTGGCCTTGGTCTGGACCTGGGACCAGTGCCGCCTCGCCAGTGAAGCCATCAGCGCCGGGTCAATGGTCCGCTCGTCGGGGTCGTTCAGCAGCACCTTGACCTCCTCCTTCGTGCTGCCGATGCTGACCTGGCGCCAGAAGCGGAAGGTGCTGTACCGGGGCTCGTTCTCGAGCTCCGGATGCTCCCGAAGGTACTTGAAGACCCTCTCCTCGAGATCCTCTTCGTAGTGCCGCTTCTCGTCCCACCCGAGATCGCGGCCGTTGGCGGCGAAGGACCGCGCGACCTGGATCTCCTGCGCGATCGGCCCGCGCGTCGTCTGCTCGATGACGGGAGGTGCGGTGGCGCAGCCGCCCACAAGGAACCCGGCCGCGACGACAACACGCAAGCGAAAGCCGCGCATGCAGGTCTCCTTTTATATCAGGGCCGACTCGAGTACGATGCCTCGGTCCACTACCCGGGCGGCCCGCCCCAGCAGTGCCGCCAGCGCCGGGGGCACCTCGGCCGCCTCCCCGAGCTGGCGCAGGAGATCGATGAGGCGCCGGAGGGCGCGAATCAGGTCTCCCTCGTGGCCGCCGAACGAGTCCTCTACGATACCAGACCAGTCGTCGTCTCCAGAAGCCCACCGGAAAACCGAGGGCATGAAGCCGGTGGAGACGCCGACGGGCATTGGCAGGTGGTGATGACGCTGGACCTCGAGCACGGTGTGGGCCACCGCCTCCAGGTCCTGGAGCTTGCGCTTGAGCTTGGGGCGCTTCTTCAAGAAGACGCGCGCGACCGCCGAATCCCCCGAGCGCGACTCCTCGATGAGACACGAGCAGAGGGCCGCGGCCTCGGCGAGCGTCGTGTCCTCGAGGACACCGCGGTCCACCATCTCCGCGACAAGGAGCTCGTTGTCGTGCCGGAAGCCGGCGATGAGCTGCCCCTTGGCCAGGAGCTTGTTGTCCTGGACGGCGCCGAAGCGCTCGAGCACGGACACCACGCGACAGAACTCCTGCCAGTAGGCGTTGCGGAAGGCGTCGAGCATCTCGCGCTTCTGCCCGAGGCGGCCTTCGAGCGCCTCGATTCCCTTCCACGCATGATCGCACTTGCTCTGACTGCCCCACGGGCACCGGTGGCACTCGATGGACGCGAGCTCGGCCTCGGGGCCGCGGTTCCGCTCGCGCTCGACGAGGTCCGGGATGGAGAGCCGCTCGAGCTGCTCGGAGACGCTCTTCGTGCGCCGCTCCCAGTCGCGCGGCAGGTGGAGCGGCGGCGTCTGCCAGAAGATCCTCTTGATGTTTCCTTCCTTCATCTGGACGGTGACGCCGTGAGGCAGGAGCACGGTCATCAGCGTGCGATGGCGGCGCCGGTCGACGCCGCAGATGAGCCCGAGGGAGGCGCCGCTCTTCCGCCTCACCAGCGCCAGGCGCCCCGGCTCGGCGGTGGCGGCCGAGCGCGCGCCGCCGCGCCCGGCCTTTCCGCGCGCCATGCGCTGCTGCTCGACCTGGGCGCGCGCCACTCGATAACGGCCGATGCGCGAGAAGTCGCCGCAGGGCGCCTCGAAGCGCCGGCCGTCCGCCACGGCCATCTCGAGGCTCGCGACCTCGGCTTCGAGGCCGCGGATCTTCTTGAGGTTCTGGTACTGCCCGAACGACGACTCGACCGTCCGCCGGATGGTCGCCATGTCCTGTCCCGTCGCCAGCAGCAGCGCGACAGAGCCGTAGCCGAGCTTGAACTGGCTCAGGATCGGCTCGGGCGGGCCGTCCACCACGCGCATCATGTCCTCGAGGCCGTCGCGGACGTCGAGGGCCATGACGCACTTGCCCTCGGGGTCGATGCCTCGGCGGCCCGCCCGGCCCGCCATCTGGGTGAGCTCGTTGTGAGTGAGCGAGCGGAAGCCGCGGTCCGTGCGCTTGGTCAGGGACTGCAGCACGACGCTCTTGGCGGGCATGTGGATGCCGAGCGACATGGTCTCGGTGGCGAAGACCACCTTGCAGAGCCCGCGCTCGAAGAGGAGCTCGATGAGGCGCTTCACCGAGGGCAGCACCCCCGCGTGGTGAAGCCCTACCCCCATCCCGAGCGCCTGGAAGATCGTCTGGTTGAGCGGCGACTCGGCGATGGTCGGCGTGTCCGAGACCGCCTCGCGGATGGCCTCGTCCACGTGCTGCCGCTGAGCCTTGCTCAGGAGCGGCTTGCCCTCCGCGAGGACCGTCTCCATCGCCCGCTCGCAGCCGGCGCGGCTGAAGATGAAGTAGATGGCGGGCAGCCAGCCGCGCGTTTCCAGCTCGTCGAGCATCACCGTGGGATCCACGACCCGGCGCGTGTACCAACGGCCCTTGTCGCTGTAGCCCCCCTCGCGCTCCTGGCCGAGGAGGCGTACCTTGCCGTTCCGGACGGTCTCGTACGCGTGGATCTCGCCCGAGAGATCGGCCACGAGGTATTGGAGGGGCACGCTGCGATGCGGGTGCGTGACGGGGACGATCGGGCGGTGGACGAGGCTGATCCAGTCGGCGATCTCGGCGATGTTCTTGACCGTCGCGGACAGCGCCACCAGCGTGACGTCCTTCGGCGCGTTGATGATGATCTCCTCCCACACCGTGCCCCGCCCCTCGTCGCCCATGTAGTGGCACTCGTCCAGCACCACGACGTCGAGGCCGTCGAGGCCTCCCGCGTAGAACATGTTGCGCAGGATCTCGGTGGTCATGACGATGACGGCCGCGCGCGCGTTGACCTTGACGTCGCCCGTCAGGATGCCGACGCGGTCGGAGCCGAACTGCCGGCAGAAATCGGCGTACTTCTGGTTGGAGAGCGCCTTGAGCGGCGTGGTGTAGGCGATGCGGCGTTGGCGCGCGAGCGTGGCGTGAATGGCGAATTCCGCGACGAGCGTCTTGCCCGAGCCCGTCGGCGCCGAGACGATCACCGACTTGCCGTCCTGGATGGCGCGGATGGCCTCGAGCTGGAAGGGGTCCAGCGCGAACGAGTAGCGGGCCTTGAATGACTCCAGCAGGTCGTCGGTCACGTCCCGGCCTCCCCTCGACCGCCTCATCACCTTAGCACGGTCTTGCGGCGACGAGAAATCCCGCATAGGCTGTGCGGCATGAAGCTCACCGGCAAGATCGCGCTCATCACGAACGTCAGCGAGTTCATGGGTCCCGCCATCACCGAGGAGTTCTGCCGCGAGGGCGCCGCGGTGGCTCTCCACGACCGCGACGAAGCGGCGGCGAAGCCCCTCGCTGCGATCGCCGCCGGACTGGGCCGCGACGCGCTCGTCCTCGGCGGCGATCTCACCCGCCCGGCCGAGGCCGACCGCGTCGTCGACGCGGTGGTCGCGCGCTTCGGGAGACTCGACATCCTCATCAACAACAGCGCGAATCCACCCACGGGCAGCCCCACCGAGCACGTGACGGACACCCAGTGGCGCGACATGATGTCGCGGCTGCTCGATGAGCCCTTCTACTGCCTGCGCGCGGCGCTCCGCGTGATGCGCCCGGCCAGGCGGGGCAAGATCATCAACATGTCCTCGGCCGCCGCTTTCCCGGGACTGGCCAACTATGCCGCCTACTCGGCGGCGCGCGCGGGAGTGAACGGCCTCACCAGGGCCGTGGGGCGCGAGGTGGCGCGCGACGGCATCCAGGTCAACGCCATCGCGCAGAACTACGTCGAGAACCCGACCTATTTCCCGCCGTCGCTCACGAGCGACCCGCAGAAGCTCGCGCGGATGGTCAAGAACATTCCGGCGGGCAGGCTCGCGCGCAGCGAGGAGTCGGCGAGGCTCGCGGTGTACCTCGCTTCGGAGGACGCGGATTTCTTCGTGGGACAAGTCGTGCCGTTCTCGGGCGGCTGGGTAACGCCGTGATCGTCTGCCACGTCAGCCTCACCGCCGCCGACGACTACCTCGAGCGCCGCGGAACGCACCGGACGGCGCACCTCGACCGGATCACGGAGCTGCGCGGGCGGGGCTTCGTCATCGGTGGCGGCCCCTCCCCCGACGGCAAGACCGCCGACATCGTCTACCGCGTCCAGCAGGCGACCGACATGACTCGGCTCATCGAGGAAGACCCCTACTGGACGGGCGGCGTCTGGAAGGCCTGGCGGCCGCGCGACTTCGCCCAGTTCCTCGAGCCCTGGGAGATGCCCCCGCTGGTGACGGACGGCTCGCGCAAGGTCACCATCGTGGAAGGCCTGGCCCCCGACGTGGAGATGGCCTCGTTCGCGCTGATCGAGGCGCGCGGCGGAGGCCGCATGGCCTTCGGCGGCTTCTTCCCCGGCGGGACGACCTGGGCGCTCATGCGCTCTCCGGACGCTGAGACCGCAATGGCCGAGCTCGAAGCCAGCGGCCTCTGGAAGCCGGGGAGCCTGACCGCCCGGCCGCTGCTGCACGTCCTCTAGAACCGTCCGCCCTCCTCAGCGATTGAAGTCCCACCCGCGGTTATTTTTTGGGTTGACACAATCTTTTTAGTTAGGCTACCCTAAGCCATCGTGACTCAACCAATCGGAACCCGAAAGGACAACCGTGAATAGATGCGTCGCGCTGGTAGCCGCGCTGGCCTTGGTCCTGGGTATCGCCGCGCCGGTCATGGCGGCCGATCCCGCGGAGATTCCGCTCGTGATCGAGAAGAACCGCTTCGAGCCCGACGTCATCAAGGTGAAGGCCGGCGCGCCGTTCGTCCTGGTGATCACCAACAAGGACAAGGGGCCGGAAGAGCTCGACATGGCCCAGCCCCGGATCGAGAAGGTTATCCCCGGAGGCAAGACGGTGCGCCTGAAGATGCCGGCGCTCAAGCCCGGCAAGTACCCCTTCGTCGGCGAGTATCACTCCGAGACGGCCAAAGCCACCATCGTCGCCGAGTAGACCGTCAAGCGATAGCATGGGCGCCACCTTCGTCATCACCCTTCGCGAGGCCTTCGAGGCCGCGCTCATCCTCGGGATCGTCTACGGCTATCTCGAGAAGATCAAGGCTCGCGACGGATACCGGTTCGTGACGTGGGGTGGCGCGCTGGGTCTGGTGGC
>Ga0070699_100005936_pt1 | contig 10663 bp, 1 predicted proteins | sample KBSK1503metaG_FD_65473 | JGI IMG/M metagenome (GOLD analysis project Ga0070699, IMG submission 65473) | Corn, switchgrass and miscanthus rhizosphere microbial communities from Kellogg Biological Station, Michigan, USA - KBS K1-50-3 metaG | ecosystem: Host-associated > Plants > Roots >...
GCCGTCTGGCTGGGATCGGGGTTGGCGATCAGGAGCCAGGTCTTGACATTGGCATTGTAGGCATAGCGGGTGAACCAATACTCCGTGGTCAACTGGTTATCCGGATACCCCAGGGTCTCCGAGAAGCTGGTCTGGTAGTTGCGATGCTCGCTGGCCAGGATGTTCACCCCGTTCGTGCTCACCACCTGCACCGGTCCCCCCGCCACCCCATCATAGAATGGTGTCACCGTTTGCCCATGGGCGATCGAATAGCTGGCGACGGGGGTACCGCTGTTCCCGATGTAGACACTCACCTCGGCCGTCTGGCTGGGATCGGGGTTGGCGATCAGGAGCCAGGTCTTGACATTGGCATTGTAGGCATAGCGGGTGAACCAATACTCCGTGGTCAACTGGTTATCCGGATAGCCCAGCGTCTCGGAGAAGCTGGTCTGGTAGTTGCGATGCTCGCTCGCCAGGATGCCCACCCCGTTCGTGCTTTTGACCTGCACGGGTCCACCAGCCAAGCCATTGAAATAGGGCGTGACGGCTTGCCCACCCGCCAAGGTATAGCTTCCCAGCGGACTCCCCCCCATGCTGGCATTCACATCCGCACAGCCCACACACGCCTGTGCCGTGTAATTCTGCCCAGTTTGGTTGCTCTGCAGGTTGCTGTAGGCCTGATTAACGGGTGCGAAGGTATACCCGGTCTTATAAGGTATGATCATCCCACTCCAGCCATACGGCACCGTGATGGAGTAGTTGCCACTCCCATCAGCATTCATACTTTGCAATCCGTTGTTCACGTAACTCAAGGTCACTCCTCCTTCTCCAGCATTCCCAGAGATGGTTACCGTAGCCACGTAATTCTGCTCCATTTGGTTGGATGTGACATTGACATAACTGCGGCTGGGCGGCGTAAAGGTGACCCCCGCCAATGAGGGGGTCACTGTTCCACCCCACCCAAAAGATACGGGAAGCGAGTAGTTGCCATAGGCGTCTGACAGCACTGTCTTCGGCGTCCCATCCGTGTATGCCAGTGTCACACCAGCCGCCCCTGTGTTACCAGAAATATAAGGGGTGCATTTATAAATACGAACATCATCCAGCCACCACCCCCAAGCATCGACGCCCACATCCAAGCCCATACGCCAGCGGAAAATAACAGTTTGTCCTGCCAGGGATGCCAAGTTGAGGCGTGTACTGATGTAGCCATGGCTGCTCCCCACAAAAGCGGATCTGCCCATGAGTGGATTGCCCCAACTGCTGGAGATCGTTCCATCATAACCGTTATAATCCATTAAAGAACCAGCATCTAACCAAGTCGCACCACCATTCATGCTATATTCCAGAACTCCACCATCATAATACTCAGATCCATATTCAAACCCATAGGCCTGTGCAAAGTGCAAATAGGCGTTGGCAGGAATCACTATTGGTGTGAGCCTGGCCGTTGCATCGGTTGTCGTGTCCGGATAGTCAGCAGCATATAACGAATGTAGACCCGAGTGGGTATGTGGTCCATAGAAAGATGAATCGATTTGCCAACGGGCGTAGGCACCATTATTGAAACTCCAATTCGACGTCCCACTTTCCAGTCCATCGAAGAAGATGTTTTCTACGGCTAATTGTGTAGAACAGAGCGGCGCGTCCGTATTAAAGTTGGGCGCAGGCTGTCCATTCATTTCCACCGCATCCACAGCATCCTGAACCTCTGCACAGTCTCCTACCGTAATACTATGCTGCCCAATCAAGTTCGTGCAGGCCTGCTGGAGGGCATAATACAGATCAGAGTAATCTGAACCAGAGACAAGCAGGTTGGTATTGGCTTCATAGTAAATGGCTCCAACCTTATCCCAGCCCAGGGGGCTGACCGTCTTGCCATTGAATGTGCCGCCATCCACCATAAGATACGCCGCCTTGTTGTTGATCCCGCTGTTGTAATGCACACCGCCGTTGTCGTCATCACCTGTATAGTAATTTCCGCTGCTCATCCGGTCTGGGTCACCAAAGGCAGGTGGGTTGCTCATACTGCGGATGGGGCCCGAGCTGTAGACATCTTCACCTAACAGCCATTTGAAGCCTGCATAATCATTCCCTTGACCATTTGTTTGGTCGTAGTACTCGCCCCACAGATCTGAGAAGGATTCGTTGATCGCGCCAGACTGGTAATAATAGAACAGGTTGGATTCGTACTGCGTCACGCCGTGCGTCAGTTCATGCGCTACCACATCGTCGGCTAGCGGAAATTCATAGGCATCTCCATAGACCATCTGCGACCCATTCCAAAAGGCGTTGGCGTATGGACACTGTTGGGAATGGCAATAATGCACGGTGGATTTGATGACCAGCCCACTGTTATTAATACTGTTGCGGTTAAAATGCTCGGCATAAAAATTATAGGTACCGATGGCATATTTATGCGCGGCCTTTGCATGAGAATCACCAGCAGCACAGTTTGGATCATTTTGGTTGCAAAGAAAAGTGCCGGGTAAGGAGGGAGTATTACCTGCTGTATAGGTACTCACCTGATAAGGAGGCGCCCATGATATAGAACCTTCATATGCGCCAATGTCGCAACGTCCTGCTACAGGTCTAGTAACCCCGCGCTGATCGCTTGCCAGACAGGTATTCCCCCCGCTTCCTGGAGTCGCTGGGTTGCCTGCATTGCGCGCCGGACTAATAGAATACAACGCATGAGTCAATGTAAAACCACCGTTATTTTGCAGGGGAGTAAGCAAAGGGTCAATCGGCGGGAGATAGGAAGGACCCACGATATCACCTGTAGTGGATATAAATGTACAATCCGAACTGTTTACACTTCCGAGCAGGTTGTAGCCTGAAGAAACTATAGTTCCTGTACAATCTGACCTTTGACTGCCAGGATGCGGGTTTTCTGCGATGATTGTATTCTTTATAACTACGTTACCACCACCATTATTATATATTCCCGCCCCAGACGTGTAAGTTGAACTGTTGCCATAAATAGTAGTGTTGTTGGCTGTTAGCGTACCTGCCCCCATATAGATTCCACCACCTGTATAATTGGTCATATTACCACTGATGGTACTATTGTTTAATATCATAGTTGATGTGTTTGCTATCCCTCCCCCGCTCCCCGAATTAACTATGTTGCCACTCACAGTACTGGAATTTATTATGAATACCCCTCCAAGCACATTGGCAATACCTCCGCCAGAGCCACTATATCCAGCGTTGTTGCCAGAGATAGTGCTTTCGTTGATTGTGATTGTCCCTCCGTAGTTGTAAATGCCGGCACCTGCGGTACCATCATTTACGTAGCAGTTCTTTACAACAAATCGTTCAACTATAGATGTGACGCCGCTGCTGTTCTTAATACCGCGCCTAACAGCTTGTCCATCGATTGTTGAAGTACCACTTTGTGTGGCAAAACCTGCATTCCATCCTCCAGAGAGAGTAACACTTTTATTAAGCAGCACCACTTCAGTTCCAGAGCCAATGTAAGTTCCTGTTGCCACCTTGATCATATCCCCGGCCGCCGCTTTCCCAATGGCGCCATTAATGGTGAGGCAGGGCGAACCAATGCTGGAACAGGAATTGCCATCACTTCCTGTTGTTGCCACATACCAGGTCACACCAGTAAGCGCAGGTATGTATTCGACAGTGGAATTTGGGGCTGTTGGATTGTTGATCAATTGAGAACCTGGTGAGGATAAATTTACATGAGGTCTTGACTCCTCATTCCGCGTTCCGGTCCAAGCCAAATCAATCTGATTGAAGTGTAGATTGATGTTGCCACGTTCCGCATTGACCAATACCAACTCCCGGATTGGTAAGGCAGTTTCCTTTGGGATCACTTCCATTCGCCAGACAAGTTCGATGGGGCGATTGCTCGGCCTCAACAAGCTTTCATCGAAAATCCACAACTCGGGTTCCGAGGCATCAAAATCGGCGGGCATTTTCTCATACCACTTGGCCATTGCCTGAAGCGCGGCCTCGGCTGCTTGCGTTGAGTCAATTTTCGGCTGGGTCCCCTGCGGGGATGATATCTGAAGGGTAAGTTCCGTGGAGACTTCCCCACTCATCGAATACAAATCTCCATTTTCGTTGGTATTGACGATCAACTCCCCACCCAAGACCGGAATACTTTCATATTTCTGCTGGTAACGGACGGTCATGCGCCCATCAACCGAATCGTGTTTCTTGATTTCGGTCAACTCACGTTCGGGGTTTTTGATCCCAAACTCGGGCGCGAAGCGTTTGGCCAGTGCCATGGCTGGGTCTTGTGGACGGAGGAACGTACCCAACGCTTTGGCGGCCGGCAACATACGTCCACTCTCCGGACCGATGAAGCTGACCTTGCCACTTTCGGCATTGATTTGTCTCTTAAGGCCATCCTTGCCCTGGGCGGAAGCCACAGGTGTTTGGAAACCTGAGCATAAGATGGATACAATAAAAAGCAATGAAACGAATTTCTGAAACTTGTTTTTTGAATACATACACCATTTTCCCCGGAAGATCTCTCTCCCTAGATAAATATTTGCCTAATAGCCAACCCAGGCAAATTTGTTGGCGGTATTATAGCCATCTTAAGATAAAAAGCAAGGCTCACAACCTCACAGTTTTGCTATACGGCACATAATATAAAACAAAAGTCCGCTTTATGTAAGGCGGACTTTTGTATCACAGCTTCTTCATCCTACCTATGTCCATTCAAGAACTTTTGCATGAGGTTTTTGACTAAACTCTGAAATATCGATATATCCACAGTACTCAATCTATTGGGGATTAGCGATAAGGAGCCAGGTCTTGACATTAGCGTTGTAGGCATAGCGCGTGAACCAGTACTCGGTGGTCAACTGATCAGCCGGATACCCCAACGTCTCGGAGAAACTCGTCCGGTAGTTGCGATGCACACTCGCCAGGATGTTTACCCCATTCATGCTCACCACCCGCACCGGGCCAGCCGCCACCCCATCGTAGAACGGGGTTACCGTCTGCCCATGCCCAATCGAATAGCTGGCAATCGGTTTGAGGCTGGTGCCGATGTACACACTCACTTCCGCCGTCTGGCTCGGATCGGGATTGGCAATCAGCAACCAAGTCTTGACGTTGGCATTGTAGGTATAGCGCGTGAACCAGTATTCCGTGGTCAACTGGTCAGCCGGATACCCCAAGGTCTCGGAAAAGCTAGTCTGGTAGTTGCGATGCTCACTCGCCAGAATATCCACTCCGTTCGTACTCTTGACTAATACGGGTCCATTGGCGATACCGTTATAGAACTTGCTGACGGAGGTTCCTTCAGTCAGGCTGAAACTGTCAATCGGGGTGGTCAGGTCTCCGATATAGACCTCCACATTGGCAGAGGAGTTGGAGGGATTGGTGACCAAGAGCCAGGTCTTGACGTTGGCATTGTAGGCATAGCGGGTGAACCAGTACGCCGTCGTCAACTGATCAGCCGGATAGCCCAAGGTCTCGGAGAAGCTGGTCTGGTAGTTGCGATGCTCACTTGCCAGGATCTCCACCCCATTCGTGCTCTTGACCAACACCGGGCCATTCGCCAGCCCATCGTAGAACTTGGAGACCGCACTGCCCTGGGTTAGAGTGAAACTGTCGATCGGGGTGGTCAGGTCCCCAATATAGATTTCCACATCCGCATTCGACCCCGATGGGTTGGTGACCAGCAGCCAGGTCTTGACATTGGCGTTGTAGGCATAGCGCGTGAACCAGTACGCTGTGGTCAACTGGTTGTCGGGATAGCCCAGGGTCTCGGAGAAGCTGGTCTGGTAGTTGCGATGCTCACTCGCCAGGATGTTCTCCCCATTTGTGCTGGTAACTCGTACCGGTCCGCCCACCACTCCATCGTAATACGGCGTTACTGTTGCACCGGGTAATAAAGAATAACTGGCAATGGGCGTTCCGCTTGCGCCAATATACACATCGATATCGGTAAACTCGATTTCATACGCTCCAATGTCACAATGACTCCCCTGCGGACGCGTCACCCCGCGTTGATCAGCAGTCGGACAATTTACATCATCTCCTGCATCAATCGCCGGCGAACCAGCACTCAATGCCATCGTTTGGGTGGGACCACCGTTATCACCAAGCAACTGGAGGTTGATTTGAGCGGAGGTCAATTGAGCGGCATTGTCACAGGAACCATCTGTATCAGCGTTGAAACCATTAGCAGTCAATGTGCCGCCTGCCTGAACACAGTTGAAACCATTTGGGCTGCCAGCCACAATCGTGTTATACAAGGTTGTACTACCTGTAGTATTGTAAATACCACCACCACTAGAAGCCGAGTTAGCAGAGAACGTACTGTTCGTCACCAGCGTGCCGCTAGCATTGTTGTAAATGGCGCCACCATTGACAGAAGCCGAGTTAGTAGAGAATGTACTGTTCGCCACTATCAGAACGCCCCCAATATTGTAAATGCCGCCGCCAGTGCTAGCCGAGTTGCCTGAGAAGGTGCTGTTCGTCACCGTCGGCGTGCCACCCGCAGTGTAGATGCCGCCGCCATTCGAGGTGTTCGAGGTGCCGGTGTTGCCTGAGAACGTGCTGTTCGTTACTGTCAGTGTGTGGCCACTGTTGAGGATACCGCCGCCAGTGATAGCTGAATTGCCTGAGAAGGTGCTATTTGTTACTGTCAGCGCGCCAGCCTCAGCGTTACTGATGCCGCCGCCACCAGTAGCCGAGTTGTCCGAGAGTGTGCTCTTCGTTACCATCAGAACGCCGCCGTCGTTGAGGATGCCGCCACCAGCGAAGGGGAATGTCGAACATGCCCCGTTACATCGTCCGTTGCGAACTGTCAAGTTTTTGAGGGTCAGATCACCCGCGGCGTTCACTTCAAAGATACGGTGCGTGGCAGTGTTGGGATTAGCATCCGCCTGAATGATGGTATTTTCCGCGCCGTTGCCACTGATAGTGATTGATGTCGTTATGACTGGTAGTTGACTTCCATTAAGCGTGATGGTGTAGTTAGCGGCAAAGGTGATCTCGCTCACATCGTCACTGCCGTTCGCGGCGTTGATCGCTTCGCGCAATGAACAATCGGAATCACATATTCCATCGTCAGTGTCCGCTGCTTTGGTCACGGTGAAAGACTGTACAAGCAGGTAGGTTTCATCGGTGGCAGGTTCATCAGCAGGCAGGGAATTGCCAACCAGGTCTTGAATGTTCTGTGAGCCGCTCAAGTTCAGGCCAACGATGCCTTCGAATCCTGTCAGGTCACCGCCCGAAACAGTGACGTCATAAACTGCGTTATCGACATTGCTTATACCTGTCACAGTTGCTGTGGTTGTACCATTCACCGTAAAGTCTGCCACATCTACATTCTGCACGGCTTCACTAAAAGTTGCCCGGAAGACCAATGTATCTGCATTGGTGAGCGAGACAGCTGGATCTTTGCGCGTGATAGAACTTAGCACCGGTGCAGTTGTATCGGGTAAATTTATAGTGACAATAGCTGGAGAAGCAAATACAGCTGATATATGATCCGTCGCATCCTTGACCCACGGATAGAGAGTATATGAACCTTCGCTCGTCACAGTGTAGATCGTTGGAGCTGAACTTGTCCAATTAGCATCGCCTGCGGATGGCGGTGCGGCCGACTCGGTAATAAGATAACCCCCTATACCGATTGTGTCCGAAGCCGTAAAGGCAGTGATCGAGATAGCGAGACTGGTCGAGGGCGATGTGGCCGCGAACGAAGTTATTATTGGTGCACTGGTATCAACGCTGACACTAGCTGGTGAACCAAAAACTGCCGAAACATTGCCCGCGGCATCCTTTACCCATGGATAGAGCGTGTAAGAGCCAATACTAACAACACTATAGGTTGTAGGAGCTGAAGCCGTCCAACCGGAGTCAGCAGCAGCAGGTGTGGTAGAAGATTCAGTGATGAGGTAGCCAATTACACCGACATTATCTGAAGCAGTGAATGCTGTGATTGAAATATCAAGACTGTTCGATGATGACGGTACAGTGAAGGAGGTTATTGATGGCGCAACCGCGTCAACAATAACACTAGACGGTGAACCGTAAACCGCGGAGACATTGCCTGCGGCATCCTTTGCCCAAGGATAGAGGATGTAATTGCCATCTGCACCAACCGTGTAGGTGGTCGGAGCCGTATCAGACCAACCGGAGTCACCAGCAGTTGGTGCGGTAGAAGATTCAGTAATCATGTAGCTCGTTAAGTAAATATCATCCGAAGCGCTGAAGGCAGTAATCGGAACATCACGGCTATTCGATAACGATAGCGCTGTAAAGGAGGTCACAGTTGGCGCACTAGTATCAACGCTGACGCTAACCGGTGAACCATAAACCGCGGAGACGTTGCCTGCGGCATCCTTCGCCCAAGGGTAGAGCGAATAAGAGCCAATACTAACAACACTATAGGTCGTAGGAGCTGAAGCTGTCCAACCGGCCGCGCCTGGTACAGGCGGAGTAGATGAAGTGGTAATCTTGTAGCCAGTAACAGACACGTTATCCGAGGCGGTAAAAGCCGTGATCGGGATGTCGAAACTGGCTGATAATGATGGAGCTGTGAAAGAGGTCACTGCTGGTGCGGTCGTATCAACACTGACGCTAATGGGTGATCCATAAACAGCGGAGACGTTGCCTGCCGCGTCCTTCACCCAGGGGTAGAGTGTATGCGAACCCTGACTGGCAACGGTGAAGGTGGCAGGAGCCGAGCCTGTCCAGCCTGCCGCGCCTGCAGATGGCGGAATGCTTGATGTAGTGATCAGATAACCAGTCACAGCCACATCGTCCGAGGCAGTGAAAGCCGTGATTGGTATGTTGAGGCTGGTCGATGGAGATGTGACTACGAATGAGTTCACCATCGGGGCGTTGGCATCAATCCCATACGCCGCGATGTAATCGGCAGTGGTCAAGACAATGCCATTATTGTTGACGTTAGTGAATCGACCACCTACCAATAAATTGTCCCCCAACATGCCAAGCCCAAGACCAACCTGGTTGAGCGAACCGTTTCCGGCCGCGTTGCTCCCTAAAGCTGACCAATTTCCCGTAAGGGTATCCCATTTGGCAATATAATCTGCTGCCACTAAAACTGTGCCGTGGTTATTGATATCTGTGAACAGGCCCACCATATAAAGATCAGAACTACTGCTCTGAAGCGCGATTGGATAGGTATTTGAGGCGAACACACCATTTCCACTCCCGTTATCGCCCAACGCAGACCAGTCTGTGCCGTTCCATTTGGCCACATAATCGGCGGCCGGTAGAATCGTTCCATAATTATTGATATCTGTAAAGCGACCAGCAACATAAAGATTGGTTCCATCAGTTGCTAAACCACTGATGGAATTATTGAGTGGACCACCAGAGGCAGTACCATTGCTACCTAGTGCAGACCAAGTTGAACCATTCCATTTTGCAATATAGGCAGCCTCAGGAACCAGGTCTGAACCATTACGAACCTCAGTAAAAGAGCCACCAACATACAAGTCGGAGTTAATGACTTCCATCCTCTCGACTATCTGATTCAAGGAGCTATTCCCCCCTGGCGTTGTCCAACTCACCCCATCCCATTTTCGAATATAACCAGTGAAGTGTCCCCCCACATAAACATCGTTGCCAATGATCGCAAAGCTTGTGACTTGGTCGCCAAAAGAAGTTCCCAAACTTGACCAGCTGGTTCCATTCCATTTAGCGGCATAGGTACCTTGTGCAACGGGAGCACCGTTCACCCAGAGGGTGGGGTACCCACCCACATATATATTCTCTCCATCGACTGCCAAGGCTCGGATGCAACTCTTAAGAGCACCATTTGGAGTAGCGGTGCCATCGTTACCAATACCTGACCAGCTTTCTGTTATGGTATCCCATTTGGCAATGTAATCGGCGGTAGGCTCACCGCCCACGTTTTGGAAACACCCTCCAATATAGATATCGGTTCCTACTACTGCGAAACTATTCACTTCGGTGAGAAATGGGGAGAGGTCGCTTATAGCCCCATCTGTGCCCGCAGGGTTGCTGCCCAAAGCAGACCAGTTGCCAATGGTTGATGAGGCAGACGGAGATAATATTGTGCGATTCATAGGGGAAAATATCGGACCAAGCTGAGGATCCAACTGAACATCCCAATCTTCCGCTTGAAAGGATGTGAAAGTATTTGCCTCCAGATTCAATGTCCCATTGGGGTTGAGAATTCCATTAGATGGGTCTGATTTTGCATGCACAGGCCTCACACCAAGAGCGCTGGTGATCAACATCAGCAACAGCGTGAGGCTGACGAATACTACTTTTTGAAATTTTATAACCATAAAATTACTCCCCGGGAAGATCATCTTCCTCCCCAGTGCTATGAATTTTCTCCGAACCTGCCAGTCCACCTGGCAAATTCACCGGCGGGTATTATAGTCATCTAGCAATGGAAAACAATATTAGATACACCACAGTTTTGCAAGCTGGGTCTATCCTTTCATAAAAGAAATCCATCTCAAAGGAGACGGATTTCTTATCATGGTCGTTCCAACCGATTTTATCGACTTCCAAAGTCTTGTGTCCTCACGGCTTCTCCAACCCATGTTTATTCAAGAACTTTTTATCTGAGCTCCTCACTAAGATATGCAATACTCATTGGCCTACTGGATAGCAGGCCGATGAGTATTGACGTAGTCCCACTCGATCTATTGGGGTCTGGCGATGAGGAGCCAGGTTTTCACGTTGG
>Ga0070699_100005937_pt1 | contig 10663 bp, 8 predicted proteins | sample KBSK1503metaG_FD_65473 | JGI IMG/M metagenome (GOLD analysis project Ga0070699, IMG submission 65473) | Corn, switchgrass and miscanthus rhizosphere microbial communities from Kellogg Biological Station, Michigan, USA - KBS K1-50-3 metaG | ecosystem: Host-associated > Plants > Roots >...
ACGTTGATCCTGTCGACGACGAACGGGACGCGGGCGATTCTGGAGACAGCGCAGCGGTGCGAGGAGGTCGTTCTGGGGAGCATGCTGAACCTCGAAGCGGTCGCACGCGCCTCGGCTGACCGGGATGCTGTGGTCGTGTGCGCGGGCTTCCAGGGCGCCTTTGCGCTCGACGACGCTTACTGCGCGGGGCGGATCGTGCAGTTGGTGGATGGAGCGCGCACGGATGCCGCGATCGCCTCGGAGCTGATCGCTCGAGCCTTTCCGACGGCGCTCGAGGGATTCAACGCGCGGACGTACGGGCCACCCGGTCTGGAGGAGGACATTGCGTTCTGTGCCCGGGAGAACGTCCTTGAAGTCGTGCCTCGCCTCACAGGAATGGTCGGTCCGGCTGCGGAGATCACTCCGTGAGGTACACGTTCTTGCTGGCGGCGCTGACGGCGGTGCTCGTCTTGCCAGCGAGCAGTGGCAGTGTTCCGGGCAAACCGTGGCTCTGGCAATGCACGCAGATCCACAATGCCGAGGCGCAGTACCACTGTTACGTCCGCTTGCTTCGCCTCGACATCGAAACGTCGCGCGATCCCGCGAGCGAGTTGCCGCGGATCGATCGGCGTGTCGCAGCGGCCGGAGGTCCGGTCGAAGCCGGCTGCCACGTGCTCATGCACGAGGTGGGGAGGGAGTTCGCGCGCGATCGCCACGTGACGCTCGCGACGCTGCAGCGCTACGTCCCTCGTTCGAACAATCCGAACTGCTCCGCCGGGTTCGGGATGGGGCTCGTGATGTACCTCGGTCCGCAGATCATCCGGTCCGGCGGCAAGTCGGCGGTGCGCTCCTGCGCGAGCCTGCCCACTCGCTATCGGGAGTACACCTGCGTGCACGGGCTCGGTCACGCGTTGCTTCGTGCCTACCACGGGGACATCGGCCAGGCGGTTCGCGCGTGCCGCAACCTGCCGCGCAACTTCGCCCCGGACTGCGCGCAGGGCGTGTTCCACGACTACTGGATCTCGCTCAGAGGTGCTGACGGGACGACGGCCCCGCGACGGACGATGTCTCCCCGCACCCTGTGTGACGGGCGTCTACATACGTCAGGCCGTGCTGGTACCGGTACTTCCTGGAGCAGCCGGTTGAGCAGCCCGTGCGCAATGCAGCGGATTTGCGCCGTTCCTGCCGCGGGCTGCGTTCCCTTCAACGCTACGGCTGCATCAGCGCGGCTGCGCTCACGATCTCCTCGAATCCGTTCGACCAGATGCGGGTCTGCGCAGAACTGCGGGCGTCGGACGCGGAAGCCTGCCTGCGTGGTGTTCCCGACCAGGCGCTCGCCGGGCGTGCCGCGCAGCAGTTGCGCCTGATTCGCGACTGCGCACATGTGGCCGCCGGGGCGCAGTCCGGGTGCTACGAGTGGTTGGGACGGACGCTCGCCGTCGTGACGAACGGCCATTTTCGCGAACGAGGGTGCACGAAATTGAGCCCTGGCCCGCGGCGGGCATGCACGGCCGGCGCATTGCGGATGCGCGACGCCCTAGTGACCTTCTCCTAGGAGGTTTGGCGGACTGGCGCAGTAAGCTGAGCCCGGATGAACGAGGCACGTGCTGAGTGGCGTCGGCGGCTTCTCCTCTGGAACCGCCGGCTGGTCATCCTGCTCGTGGCCGTCTTCGTCCTCTTTTCCCTTGTCTTCACGATCGTGCTGATGGTCATGGCGCGATGACCGCTCATCGCGAGCAGACCACGGCCGGCCGTTCAGGGAAGTGCACGCAGAGGATCGACAGCTGCACCCCGGACGCGCACCTCGAAGTGCAGGTGCGGGCCGGTCGCGTCGCCCGTCGCTCCGATTAGCCCGACCCGGACTCCCTGTCCGATCCAGACGCCGAGACGCACGTCGATCCGTGAGAGGTGCGCGTACATCGAGCGCTCGCCGTGTCCGTGGGCGACGACGACGAGAAACCCCCAGCCGCCGTCGCGCCATCCCGCCCAGACGACCCGGCCGGACCGCGCGGCGTAGACGGGCGCCCCTATCGGCGCGGGGAAGTCGATGCCCGAGTGCCAGCGGTCGCCGCGCGGCCCAAAGCGGTCGCCGAGCACCGGCGCGGTCATCGGCCAGGCGAGCGGGAGCGGAATCGCAGGCGGCGGTGCAGCGAGCGCGGCGAGCGTCGCAGGCCCGGCGACGCCGTCCTTCTTCAGCGCGGACCACTCCTGGAAGCGCCGCAGTGCAGCGTTGATGTGCCGGCCGAAGATCCCGTCGAAGGCGCCGGAGGGGAAGCCGTGCTCGGCGAGTCGGAACTGCAGCGACGCGACGTCCCAGCCTTTGTTGCCGATCTCGAGCTTGCGAGTGCCGAGCCGGTGGCGGGCGAAGCGGCCGAGCGCCCTGCGGGTCTGCGGGCCGACGATGCCGTCGACAGTGATGTGCGCACGCTTCTGGAGGCGGCGAATCGCCTTCGCGGTACGGGGCCCGCTGAGCCCGTCGATCGGGCCCTGATAGAGCCCATGCGAGTGCAGGCCGACCTGGAGGGCGGCGACGCCCGCATCGGCCGCCGAGGCCCGGGGGGCGATGGCCGCGGCGACAAGGATCAGGGGCAGAGCGAGAAGCGCCCTGGCACGCATGGGTTGACCGTTTTCGCCGTGCCCGAGGGGATCCCTTGGCGGCACAACGGTCTTTCGAGGAGAGAAGTGCAGAAGGGCGGGTGGAGAGGCCGCCCTCCTGCCGGGCAGAGACGTGTGGAAGCGGCGAGCTTCCCGGGAAGAGGGCGCTGCGGCACCCTCCGTCCCCTAAGTCCCTGTTGTCCACTGACATCGGCCAAACTGTTTATTGGCTTTAATCAGGAAAATCTGTCATCGACTTGACAGGCGAACAGGTGTTCGTGTAGAACATACGTTCCCATGATCGCCTGCCTCCTCATCCCCGGCTTCGAGTTGCGGGCGGCGCTGCGCAAGCAGCCGAGCCTCGCTCTGCGACCCGCCGCGCTGTCGCCGGTGGCCGGAACGGAGCCTCTACTCGGCCCGGTCACGGCCGAGGCCGAGCGGCTCGGTGTCCGTCCGGGGATGCGGCTCGGCGAAGGGCTGGCGACGTGTCCCGAGCTCGTCCTGGTCGAGCAGGACCCGGCCGCGGCGGAGCAGGCATGGGAAGAGATCCTGCGTGCACTCGAAGACACCGGTTTTGCGGTCGATCCGGCCGAGGTCGGTTGCGTCTACTTCGAGACGCGTGGGGTCGAGAGGTTGTACGGCGGGCTCGAGCCTGCGCTGCGGCGCGCGCTCACCGCCGTCGGTACTGCCTGGGATCCACGTGCGGGCGCAGCGCAGCGCCGGTTCGCAGCTTTGGCCGCAGCGAACGTCGCGCGCCCCGGGCAGATCTTGGTCGTCTCCGACGAGCGGTTGCGCGACTTCCTCGCGCCGCTTCCGCTCGAGCTCGTGCCGATGGAGCCGCGCCGCCGCGCGGAGCTGTACGAGCTCGGGGTCAAGCGCGTCGGACAGCTTGCTGGGCTACCAGGTAGCGCCGTGGCCGAACGATTGGGGCCGGACGGCCGGCGCGCCTGGGGCCTGGCGAGAGGTGGGAAGACCACGCGCGTTCGCGGCCGGCGTCCGCCTGCGGAGATCGTCGAAGCGCTCGAGTTTCCCGAGGCGATCGGCAACGAGCTCACGTTGCGGCGCGCATTCGGCGCGCTCGTCGAGACGCTGCTGGCGCGGCCTGAGCGCGGGGGAAGGTTCGTTCGCAAACTGGCACTGTCGGCGCGGCTCGTCGGCGGGGGCTCCTGGCGGCGAAGCGCGACCCTGCGTGATCCGACCACCGAGATCGATCGCATCAAGGCTGCGCTCGGTCCCAAGCTCGCCGAGCTGCCGGCGCCCGTGCTCGAGCTGCGGCTCGAGCTCGTGGAGCTGACCAAGCACGACGGCCAGCAGCTCGAGCTCCTGCCGGCAGCAGGTGGAGAGCTCGACGTGCGGTTACGGGAAGGCCTGCGTCAGGTGCGCGCCAGCACCGGCTCGGGATCGGTCAACCAGGTCGTGGAGGTCGCACCGTGGTCGCGCATTCCGGAAGCGCGCGCGTTGTTCGTGCCGCGGGACGACTGCTAAGGCGTCGCTTGCGATGCCGACCATAAGAGGCCGTGCGCGCTTCGCGGGCACGGCCAATTAATTACCCCCGCGCGGCGGTCGTCGAGGCTCGCGTCGACGGAACGCCGGTGCGGGTGAATCGCCTAGCGGTGGAGGTGGTTCGCGAGGAGTGGCGCGTAGTGGATCGGTGGTGGACGGAGGAGCCGGTGTCCCGGCGTTACTTCGAGGTCGTGTTGCAGTCAGGGGAGAACGCCGTTGTCTTTCGCGACGAGGAGCGCAGCTGCTGGTTCACCCAGCGGGGCGCATAAAGAGGGATCAATCGTTTGCAGAAACCGCCAGGATCTCCCGAGCTCTGGCGAGATCCTCTTCTGCGACGACGATCTCCTTCGGGCCGCCACCCGGCAAGCCGTCCATCATCCCGACGCCGAGGTTCGTCGACCGCAGATCGCAGGTGAGCCCTTCCGTTCGCAGAAGTGCGCAGAGCAGCTCTGCTTCGTAGGCGTTCGGCACGACCGTCAGGTGGACGAGCCCGACCGTCATTCAGCTCATCCTGCGCAGAGCGTCGTGAAAGCCACGGCTCGGCGCGTGAATGTTGAGCAGCCGCGCGCGATCAGGGCCTGGGTTCGAAAACGTATGCACGACGCCGATGGGCGCGGCGACGTACGAGCCGGTTCCGAGGCGAAGACCCTCGTCGCCGGCGAGAAACTCGGGCTCGCCTTCGAGCACGTAGAACGAGTCGACGTGATCGTCATGGGTGTGCGGGTCGGGCCCTTCGAAGCCGGGCTCGAGCTCGAACTCGATCAGCGAGAGCTCGTCGCGGCCGATCTTGATCGTCGCGATCCGGTTCTTGCCCTCCAGACGTTCGCCTTCCCCGGGAGGAAGGAAGACGGCGTCCGATCCAGGAAGGCCACTGCCCGGTGGAGCGTCGAAGCTGTCGAAGCCGCCGGGCTCGCCGCGATCCCGCTCCTGCAGACTCCGCGCGAAGCCCCCGCCCGGCGTGTGGAAGTTGAGGAACCGCGCACGAGAAGTGCTCCGGAACCCATGCACGACCTCGGGCGGAGCGCAGACGCACGCGCCGGGAGACAACAGCTTTTCCTCGTCGTGGACGAGGACTGCGAGCCCGCCCTCGAGGACGTAGAACGAATCCGCGTGCTGCCGGTGGAAGTGCGGATCGGCGCCGGGACGAGCGTCCGGGAAGAGCGACTCGGTGATGCAGAGCTCGCCGAAGTTGGCCTTGATCACGATCCGTCCGCCGAAGAGCGCCTCGCCCTCGCCGGGTCTGTGCACGACTCCTGGCATTCCGAGCGAGTATGACGGTCGAACTGCAGCCTGAGTTCCCTCACAGGACCAGGAAGAGAGACAAGCTCGCAGCGAGCGCCGCGAAGAACACCTCCGTTCCGTACGTCGAGCTGCACGCCCACTCGTCGTACTCGTTCCTCGACGGGGCTTCGTTGCCGGAAGAGCTCGCCGTCAGCGCGGCCGAGCTCGGCTATCCCGCACTCGCGCTCACCGACCACGACGGCGTCTACGGCTCGCTCGAGTTCGCGCACGCGGCCAAGCACTTCGGTGTGCGTCCCATCACCGGCGCCGAGCTGACGCTTGCGGACCGCTCGCACGTCACTGTTCTCGTCGAGACCGCCAAGGGGTACGCGAACCTCTGCCGGCTGATCACGGCAGCGCACGCACACACGCGTCCGGTGGGAAGGGAATCCCAGCCGGCAGCTGACCCTGCTCTCGATCAGCGTCTCCTCGAGGAGCTGAACGACGGGCTCGTGTGCCTCTCCGGCTGCGCCCGGCGCGGAGTCGCGGTACGCAACCCGAACGCCGCTGCGCGACTTGCCCGAGCATTCGGCAGCGAGCGCTTCTTCGTCGAGCTCCAGCGTCCCTACGAGCGTGGCGACGCGCGGCGGAACTCGGCCCTGCGGCAGCTCGCCGAGCAGCTCGACGTTCTGACGATCGTCACCGGCGACGTTCACGCACACCACCTGCGCCGCGCGTCTCTGCAGGACGTCCTGGTCGCCATCCGCCACCGCAGCGCCCTCGACGGCTGCGAGGCCGAGCGGCGAGGCAACCACGAGTGCGTCCTGCTCTCGCCGGCCGAGATGGTCGAGCGTTTCCCCGAGGATCGCGCTGCGGTCGCGCGGACGGTCGAGCTCGCCGAACGCCTGCGCTTCGACCTGACGGAGGAGCTCGGCTACCGCTATCCCGACTTCTCGGACAGCCCGGAGCCGGCGATCGTTCAGCTCGGACGCGTCTGCGACCGCACCTTCGAGGAGCGCTATCCGCGAAACCACCGACTACGCCGCGAGGCGCGCAAGCGACTCGAGGACGAGCTGAAGCTCATCGACGAGCTCGGCCTCGCGGGCTTCTTCCTTCTGCACTGGGACGTGCTCGAGCTCGCGCGTAAATGCGCGATCGAGGTGCGTGGCCGCGATTCGCCTCGTCATGCACTGCCGCCGGGCCGCGGGCGCGGCTCGTCGGTCGGCTCGCTCGTGTGCTACCTGACCGGCCTTTCGCACGTCGACCCTGTCGGCGCGGAGCTCTCGATCGGCCGTTTCCTCAACCGCGAGCTCGACTCGGTCCCCGACATCGACCTCGACTTTCCGCGTGACATCCGCGAGAAGCTGATCGTCGCCGTCACCGAACGCTACGGCCGCGAGCATGCGGCGCTCGTCGCCTCGTTCGCGACCTACCGCTCCCGTGGCGCGATCCGTGACGTCGGCAAGGCGCTCGGTCTCCCGTACGCGGAGCTCGAGCGCATCGCACGAGTCTCGGAAGGCTGGAACGCGAAGCGTGTCACCGAAGAGCTGCAACTATTGCCGGACGCCGACCGGAAGATGATGTCGCCACGCTGGCGCGCGTTCGCCGAGCTCTGCCACGAGATCGCCGGCCTGCCACGCCACATCTCACAACACCCGGGCGGCATGGTCATCTCTTCGCGTCCGCTGATCGAGCTCGTCCCCGTCCAGCCGGCCGCGATGGCGGGCAGGCAGATGTGCCAGTGGGACAAGGACTCCTGTTCAGACGCCGGCTTCCTCAAGATCGACCTGCTCGGGCTGGGGATGCTCTCGGCAGTCGAGGACTGCGTCGACCAGCTCGCGAGGCTGCAGGGGAAGCCGATCGACCTCTCCCGTATCCCGCTCGACGACAGGGCCGTCTACGAGGAGATCCAGCGGGCCGACACGGTCGGAGACTTCCAGATCGAGAGCCGCGCGCAGATGCAGAGCCTGCTGCGCACGCGGCCGGAGAACATCGACGACCTCACCGTCCAGGTGGCGCTCGTGCGCCCGGGCCCGATTCAGGGCAAGGCCGTCCATCCGTACATCGAGCACCGCCAGCGCCTGCGCGAGGATCCATCGTTCGTGCCGCCGGTGGATCATCCGCTGCTCGCGGACTGCCTGCGCTCGACGCTCGGCGTCGTCGTCTTCCAGGACCAGGTGCTGGAGGTGGCGATCGCGCTCGCAGGCTTCAGCGTGGGGGAGGCGGAAGGCCTGCGCCGGGCAATGAGCCGGAAGCGTTCGCACGACGCGCTCGAGGCCTACCGCGAGCGCTTCGTCGCAGGCGCACTGCAGCAGGGCGTTGACCTGAAGACGGCGGACCTGGTCTACGACAAGCTCGTCGGCTTCTCCGGCTTCGGATTCCCGAAATCGCACGCAGCGGCGTTCGGATTGCTCGCGTATCAATCGGCCTGGCTCCGACATCATCATCCGGCCGAGTTCCTCTGCGCGCTTCTCAATGCACAGCCGATGGGCTTCTATCCGCCGGCGACGCTCGTTCGCGACGGTCAGCGGCGTGGAGTCGAGACACGTCCTCCGAATGTGAACGTCAGCTCCGCCAAATGCACGGTCGAAGAGGGGGCCGTTCGCATCGGCGTCGACTACGTCAACGGCATCGGCGAAGCAGACGCAAAGGCGGTCGTCGAGGAGCGCGAGCAGGGCGGTCCGTTCCAGAGCGTGCGGGATCTCGCCCAGCGGACGCAGTTGTCGGAGCACGGCCTCGAGACGCTGGTCGTCTCCGGCGCGTGCGACTGCTTCGGGATGCCCAGGCGGCAGCTGCTCTGGCAGCTCGGCCTCGTGCCGCGCTCACACAGCGTTCCCGGTTCGGGCGGCGAGGAGAAGCAGCTCGCGCTTCCACTCGATCCCACCGCAGCGACGCCCGAGCTGCCGGAACCGACCGTCTGGGAACGCATGCTCGCCGACTACCGCACGACGAACCTCTCGGTCGGGGTCCATCCGTTGGAGCTCTTGCGCACGCATCTGCCGGCAGGCGTCATCTCCTCGAGAGATCTCGAGACGGCGCCGGATCGAGCGCAGGTCGCGATTGCCGGCATGGCCGTCGCGCGGCAGCGGCCGGCGACCGCGAACGGCGTCGTCTTCATGCTGATCGAGGACGAGTTCGGCGCCGTCAATCTGATCGTCCCGCCGTCCGTCTACGACAAGCACCGCGCGATCGTGCGCGGCGAGCCGCTCATCCTCGCACGCGGCCGCTTCGAGCGGATCGAGCGAAACCAGAACGTCCTCGTCCACTCCCTCGAGACCTTGGGCCCGCTTGCGCGAACGGTGTCACAGGAGACCGAAGTGGGTGCCAGCCTTCCCGGCGCCCACCATTTCGGTCACCGCTAGTTACGTCAGTAGGCCGCGGGCTGCTCGTGAGGCGCGCGCTGCTCCATCGGCGAACGTCGCTCCTCGCGGCTGAGGTTGAACGCCGTGTTGACGAGCGCGACGTGCGTGAACGCCTGGGGAAAGTTCCCGAGCTGGCGCCGCGCCTCCGGATCCCATTCCTCACCCAGCAGGCCCAGCTCGGTGCGCAGATCGAGCAACCGCTGAAAGATCTCCTCCGCCTCGTCGAGCCGGCCCTGCAGGGCGAGGTTGTCGGCGAGCCAGAACGTGCACGGAAGGAAGGCGCCCTCGCCGGGCGGTAAGCCGTCGACGCTACGCGCTTCCTTGTCGTGCGAGTAGCGATAGACGAATCCATCGCGCACGAGCTCACGCTCGATCGCAGCGACGGTGCCGACCATGCGCGGGTCGTCCGCCGGGAGGAAGCCGACGAGCGGGATCACCAGCAGGCTCGCGTCGAGACGCTTCGAGCCGTAGAACTGCGTGAACGAGTTGATCTGGGTGTCGAACCCCTGCTCGACCACCTCCCGATGGATCTCGGCTCGGATCTGGCGCCAGCGCTCGACCGGGCCGCTGCGCCCGAATCGCTCGACCGCCTGGACGCCACGGTCGAATGCGACCCAGGCCATCACCTTCGAGTGCGTGAAGTGCCGGCGCGGGCCGCGCACTTCCCAGATGCCTTCGTCGGGATCCTTCCACGCATCCTCGAGGAACCCCAGCAGGCGCCGTTGCAACGACCACGCCTCCTTCGAGGTTTCGAGCTTGCTGACTCTCCCCTGATGGAGCGCGTCGAGCACCTCGCCGTACACGTCGAGCTGGAACTGATTTGCAGCTGCGTTGCCGACACGAACCGGCTTCGACCCCTCGTATCCCGGCAGCCAGTCGAGTGTCACCTCGAACAACCGGCGTTCGCCGGCGACGCCGTACATGATCTGTAGCGCCGACGCATCGCCCGCCGCGGCGCGGAGCAGCCAGACCCGCCACGCGCGAGCCTCCTCGAGGTAGCCCGCGTTCAGGAAGGCGAGCAGCGTCAGGGTCGCATCGCGCAGCCAGCAGTAGCGGTAGTCCCAGTTGCGCTCGCCGCCGATCTTCTCGGGGAGCGACGTGGTCGGCGCCGCCACGATCCCGCCGGTTGGTGCGTACGTGAGCGCTTTCAGGATCGCCAGCGACCCTTGCACCTCCGGCTTCCATTTGCCGGTGTAGCCGCAGCGGTCCGACCAGTCCTGCCAGTACTGATCTGTCTCACTCAGCGCGTGCTCGGCATCGATCGCACGCGGCGGCCGCTCGTTGGACGGGTACCACGTCAGCGTGAAGGGAATGCGTTCTCCCTTTCGAACCGTGAACTCGCCGATCGTCCGCAGATTCTCGCCGCGATGCTCGACCGGAGTCCGGAAGCAGAGCCCGTCGGGTCCTGCGACGGCGATGCGCCCGTCGGCGATCCTCCGCAGCCACGGGACCGTGCCGCCGTAATCGAAGCGGACGATCAGCTCCGAGAACATGTCGACGTGACCGCGTAGGCCCTCGACGATGCGCACGATGTCCGGCGCTTTCCCGCGAGGTGGCATGAAGTCGAGCACCCTCACCGCGCCGGTGTCGGCCTCCCATTCGGTCTCGAGGATCAGTGTGCCGGGGCGATAGCGGCGGGGCCCCTCCCAGGCGTCCATTCGTGGTGCGACGATCCAGCGCCCGTGCTCGGGAGTGCCGAGCAGGGCCGCGAAGCAGGCGCCCGAGTCGAAGCGCGGGAAGCACGCCCAGTCGATCGAGCCGTCGCGTCCCACGAGCGCCGCGGTCTGGAGGTCGCCGATCATTCCGTAGTCCTCGATCCGTGCCATCAGCGATCCTCGATCTCGAGGGCGAAACGCCGGAAGCGACGGAGGACGGCCCGGTTGAATGCTTGCTCGTAGTCGTCCGTGGCGTCCTCGTCGAGAGTCGTGGCGAAGTTGTCGCGAAGGTCGGCAAGGATCTCCGTGCCTGTTTCGACCAGGTCGACGTAGTCGCCGTAACGTTCC
>Ga0070699_100005938_pt1 | contig 10662 bp, 14 predicted proteins | sample KBSK1503metaG_FD_65473 | JGI IMG/M metagenome (GOLD analysis project Ga0070699, IMG submission 65473) | Corn, switchgrass and miscanthus rhizosphere microbial communities from Kellogg Biological Station, Michigan, USA - KBS K1-50-3 metaG | ecosystem: Host-associated > Plants > Roots >...
GTCTTGTGAAATCAGTCCTCTGGACTGCTCCATAACGGGCCTCGAACGAAAGGCCCTAGGAAAGAGCCGTCCGCAGTAGAATCACATAGCTCGCAATGCACCCAACGAATCCGCCAAGTCCAACAACGAACACGATCCATGCAAGGCGGGACGACAGAGCGACATACGGCGTGACAACCAGGGCGAGGACTGAAAACGTAATAACACTACCTGTGAGGTACAGTGCGACGCGAAATTGCTTTAGGAGAGTGCTTTTTTGTTTTAGCAGAAGGGGCAGGCGGGCACGCTCATCCTCAGCCCGATAGTGACTAGGCCCGTAATTTGCCTGATTGGCCGCTTGGAGCAGTTTGGTGTACTCGTGGGCGCGAAGCAATTCCCGAGCAAGTCCGTGCAGGTCTTCTAGGGTCACAGAAATTCGGGATGCGTGTTCTTCGATGTCCTTGTTCAGTGTCTGCAACGGTAGAGGATGAAGGCCGCCAACAGGGCAATAGCCCCGGCGAGTGTTTGCGCAATGCTGCTGAACGTGCAATAGAGTGCGTTAGCCATTCCCCGCCCCAGTCGAGAGCCGCCAATCAATATCGTATTTGCCTCTATTCCGCGTCACCGCGTCACGAAATGCCTGTACGCAGTCGGCCAACCAAATCTCCGGCGCGTCTAGCGTCGCGTCCCAGTTGGCGCGGGGGTAACGCCACAGCTCGGCGGGTGGCTCGGCGGGGCGCAGCCTAAAGACCGGCTCAAAATCCTGGCAGCCAATCTTGTACTTCGCTTCCTTGATGATGAGATCGCAGGCTTCGGCTTCGGTGATGATCTTTTTCTTTGGCATGGGTGCCTTTTGACGAATCGTCGAGGAGCCACCGGATAAGCCATACCGTGACGAATCGAGGGAAGGCGTCAACAGCAAGTCAAGACGCCGCATTCCCGCCCTACGATGCCGCAAAAACGCCCTAAACCACTCGGAGAGACCGCACCAACTTAAGGTGATGAGTGAGCTTTCTGGCGTGACTGTTCTCATCGTCGATGATGAAGAGTCCATTCGCGCTAGTTACAAGTCCCTGCTCGCCCAGATGGGAATAACGTCAGTCTTTGGTGCCGAGGATGGAATACGAGCCATTGAGATACTTTCGAGGGAGGCTCAATGTCGAAGATCACGTACCTCAGCTACTATGACGCCATAAGCGAGCCGAAGACGCGGGCGTTGATAGCGGCCTGCACCGAGGCCATTACTCAAACCAAGCCCGACGAGCTCTACTTCCTCTTCTCATCGACAGGCGGACTAGTCGACGCGAGTGTAACGCTCTACAACTATCTTCGAGCCCTCCCAATCCCGCTGACTATGCACAACACCGGAAGCATTGCCTCGGTGGCGAACGTTGTCTTCTTAGCTGCCGATCATCGCTTCGCGGCGCCGCATTCCAGCTTCCTTCTCCACGGCCTCACGTGGTCATTCGGGCAGGGGGTTACCCTCACGTGGAGCCAACTCCAAGAGACCGTTGGCGCCTTCAGGGGCAGCGAGGCCCGCGTGACGGGGATCATCAAAGAGCGCACATCCCTCACGGATGCGGAGTTGACGGCTCTGTTCCACCAAGGCGAGACCAAGGATCTCGCCTTTGCGAAGGCCAAGGGAATCATTCAGGATGTCCGCCCGGCCAGCGTGCCGCAGGGCGCCCCGTTCTTCGCACTCAACTTTCCATGACCACTCGGTTTTCACCGTCGCATTACGTCAGACGTGAAACGTCGTTGGCTCTTTCAACGTCGAGATGAGCTATCTGTTCGAGGCGTGGTGCCGCGATTCCAGGCCGCTGCTCTTTGGCGAATACCTCGACGAGTTGTACCGCTCGTGGGATACGTGGACTCCTGCATCCCCTCACGGCCAGGAGCTAGCCAAACTCTATCGCGAATGCCACCGCCGTATTCGAGCAGGCGACCATTTCGCCGTTTGCTACGTCGGGCTGGATAGGTCGCACGCAACCCGTCCTCGGCTCGTTCCGTTCCTTTCGCGCGTTCTGAGAGCATCTGTTGAGATGCGCCATCGCGAGCACAATCACGTCGCCTACCTCGGGCATGGCGACTTTATGATCTTGATAGAAGTCGACGACATCGGTGCATTATGCAGTGAAGTGTGCGACGTCTTCGACACCGAAGTGGCAGCCGCCAGAGAGCCGCTGCCCACGGTCTCTATTGGCGTTGTCACCAATCAGTCGCGGAACATTGTGCACTTCGCGCAAGCGACCGAGCTGGCCATCGAAATGAAGAGATACGCCGACACGGTGCCCGGTTCAGTATTCGTTGTCGACCGTCGACACGAGACAGCGGAGCCACCTACCTAGGACCCATCCCTAAGCTTTCACTTGATGGGGTCTTGCCACATGAGGAGGAAGATGTTGATGGTGCGTTGATCCCGGCCTGCGCATCGTGGGTGCGACCCTCACCATCGAAGCAAACGCCCATGTGTACCGTCATCTGGCACGACTGGCCGTGGCCGTTGCCGACGCTCACTCCGCCCACGCGAACTCCGACCCGCCTTCCTCAGAGCGCTCTGACGAGGCCGCCGGCCCCCACTCGCGAGATGAAGGCGAGTGCTGCCGTTACGGATAGAAGTAGTGAGCCACGTATCGGTTCCTCCGTGTGAAGACGGTCCGGCGACTCTTAGAACTCGATCGCTATCCGAATTCGGCCCGAATTGGCGCTGACCCGCACATCTTCTAGCCGCACGCGGGACCAGTGCTCACCTCTTGTCACGGCGCCAATACCCGCCCCGACCAGGCCTCCCACGACCGTTATTCCTGAGACCGTTCCGGAAGAGGGGCAGTGACCCGACGAGGACAGGGAGATGTTCAGGCAGCCATCAGATAGGGTCAGGCCGAGCACCGCGACCGCGCCGAGCGTTGCTCCAGCCAATAGTCCTCGCAAAGCGCCGCCCACCGCAGAGCGGCGACCCTTGCTCAACTCAAGTCGTTTGATCGTCCTAACGGGCACGCGAATCGTGTCGGCTCGGTGATCGGGCGTGAGCCACAGCGTGTCGCTCGTCAGTCTAGCAAGCATGCCGGTTTGTGGTGCGCCACCGGATCCGCGAATGGTCACGCGAACTCGTGAGCCCGTGTCTATCGGTATGGATGTTTGGCACCACGCGTGCGACGCCCATTGGCAAGACAGTGCGCTGAGAACGGTAAGCGCGCGGCAAGAGAATCTGTTGTACGTGTTCATTGCCAGCTCCCCACGTTGTTAGGATCTCAAGAGCCGAACATCGGCGGGGGCAGTTAAGTGAGCATCAAGCGGTCGCCAGCACGTTGATCGCTTACGGCTGCTCGTCAATTGGGCGAGAGCTTGACTCGGATGCCCAGTGGGCAGAGGTCAATCGACCGCATCGTGCGCGTGTACGTATTCCCGAGAGCGTTGTAGTAGCACTGCTTGGTCATGCCCGTCGTGACTTCGCCCGTTTTGAAGGCCGTGAGGGTCTGGACGACGACGCCACCGGTGGAGCCGAACGTCAGGATTGCCAGGACCAATAGTGTTTTCGAGAACGTCATAGTGGCACCATACGCGGGGAGGACCGACGCGCGCAATCAGTTTCGCATGCTTACGCTCTGAGGGCGTCTAGCGAGGGTTTTCGCGGAGCCCGCTATCTCGTACCTCGCCTTTGGAGGATAGGCGTATACGGCGATGCAACGAGTTACCCATCTCATGCCCTTCGGGCTCTGTCACCCGTTGCACGCACATCCCGTCGGCTGGTGACAGGTGTCGGATGCTTGGATACACGTATCGCCGCAGGCTTTCCCGGTTCGACAGACCTTGCAGCACCCCGATGATCCAGTCGCGCTTTTGCCGCCGCACGCGAGCGGCCCGCCGGTGGCCGCCAATGTGAGCGCGACAACGCCGGTCAGTCTTACAATCCTCCACATGCGTTTCATCGAAACCTCGGAGAATGTTGAAGTGCGCCTACAATCCGACGTACGGCAGTACTTCGTTAGGGCGTTTTTGCTGTACGAACGGGCGGAATTGCGGCATCTCTATTCCCAACTCAAACACCGATCCCGTGCAGATCCTTACGCACCGAATCATGTCACTCACCGGATTTCACTGCTATGACCGGATTTGCCGTTTTCCTGGTCGAGCTCTTTCTCCCACAAATGCAGTGTGTCAGGTCGTTCACGGCTCCTCGGGTCCTCCCACTCCCATTTTCCACCGAGGATCTGGAAAACGAGCCTTTCCCCAATGATGTGTGCACGTCGGGCCGCGATGTATGCCCGACCAGACATGTCGATGTGACCAGTATGCACGAATTCATTGCGCACCTTAAACATCCTTTGGACCCCCGTCTCCAGCGGGGCATCCGGCCACAAATCCTTCCATTCAACTTTGTAGTGTTCGATCAAGGCGCAAACGCGAGGCGCTATTGCTGGCCTGTTTAGTTCTCCGAGTTTTGCGAAGATCAGCGGCACAAGGCTATCACTCACTCCTTCGTTCTTGGCGTGAGTGTTGATCGCGGATTTGAGCTGTTTTTTGAGTTTCGCGAAAACCGCCGGCTCCAGTATTTGGTCGGCACGATCCACTCTCGCGATCCCGTTGGCGATCGTTTCGAGCGCGGTGAACGAAGAGACCAAGGATGCTTCCGCGATCCGGGTGTCGAATCCTGTGACGAGATACTCCATAGCGGTCTGGAGCACCTCACGGTATTTGGATTGCTGAAGCGTCCCGACCAGCTCGCAAAGGCCATCGGGAGCCATTCTGTATGGGTTTGCCAGTCCAAAATCACGGTTGCTTCGATCTTCACCCATCACACCTGCACGGAGGCGTTGCAGCTGGTGGAATCCCACACGCGGCTCGGTTTCCTTGTACTCCGATGAGACACGTATAGCCGTCCAGCGCACGTGAGAGCGGCTCAGGAATGACACGAGACGGAGTGGGCCCTCGATTTCCTTGGCAATCGCGTTCGCTAGCCCTCTGGGATCTGATGAAATTGCTTCCTCCCGCACCTGAAGTCGTAGAGACGAGATGGGTATTTGGACAAGTGATTTTGATTCTGCGACGCGAGCGTGCTCGTAGTCGTAGTAGCACGCCAACGTGATGCGACCGTACTGATTCTCCCAATAGAGCAGTTTCTCGGACTCCGATGAAAGACTGGTTTCCTCCTTTATTTCCCCAGTGTACGAACGCATGAGGAACCGTTTTTCTGGAATTGCAAGTGAGGTGTGTGAAAGAGCAATGTTCACCATCTGTCGATGGGGTTGCACCGGAAGCTTGTCGGCGGCGTCAATCAAGACTTCCCAAACCACTCCGGTTAGGGATCCGTTATCTCGACTCCAGCTCCGCCATCGGAGTGTGGGAATCTCAATCGTGTGGCCAGTGATAGTTGTGCCCTTGAATTTCGGATATGCGCGCCGGTTCACGGCGCGGTCGAATTCGTCACGGTATTCGTCCGCCACAAAGATCTCGAATTCCCATGGAGAGCTAAGATCGTGCTTGCTCCGTGATAACTTGAAGCGGGACACGGGCGCGGTCTCGTTTTCAACCTGGATGTCGCCGCGTGCCGTGATTACTTCACTGAATTGAACCTGGGGAAGTTCCTCAAACACTCAGGCTCCTATTGTTCCCGTCATGTTGCCGCATTACTGCGGTGGGTGCCAAGACTCTTTCAATCTCTTGCGCGACTTCTTGCAAGTCCTCCGGTGCGTGTTCCAAAAGCCACTCGGTGAGCGCAACGCCATCACGTACCTTGTCGTAACGCACTCGCGTTTCCGAAAGCTCACTAAACAGATCAGCGAGGAGCTTGGCTCCGTGCACGTCGCTTCTCCAGCTGTCCTTATCCCGCTCAATCGGCAATGGGGCGAAGTACTTCCTTTCATCGCGGTGCTCATCAAGCCACGATTGGACTTCACCTGCGCTCACCGCATTGTCGCGAAAGCCCGGAATAGCTGAAGCGATTGCCGCAATCGCGGGTGCGTTAAGGAGGTAATTCTCATACATCCGACGAGGCAGGAAGAAGACGTTACCCCGACGTGCCAGGTCCTCGCGGTCTTGGTCGGTTCGACCTTCCCGGTCAAAAACAAAACCGACTGCAGGTGGGAGCAAGCCGCGCCCCGCGCTCAATCGACGATACAGCTCAACCGTTGCTTCAGAGCGTCGTGCATCGAAGTCAGCAGTATGCATTACACCAACAATTGCTGTGCCTCGCAGCTCTTGTTTCGTTATACGCTGAAGAATCTTGGGAAAGCAGACTTCCTCGGTCGGACCCTCTACCCAGAGTATCGCATCCGCGCCGAACACATCCGATAAACGCGCACCTATGTCGGCAAGAACAAGTCGAAGGTGTTGCGCCTCCGTAGAATCCAACGACTCAATCTTTGTCTCGCTGTCGTGAATTGTGAGACGTAAGAGACTGGCAGGATCCGCAGTCGTTAATGCAGCTGGTGAGTGAGTCGTAACAATGTATTGGTGCTCGTGAGGTTGTTGCTTGAGTATTTCAAATAGTTTACGGACTGCTCCGGGGTGAAGGAAGCTTTGCGGTTCGTCAATGAGAATGACCTGAGGTACTTCAGCTGCAACGACAACGTAAAGCATTGCCAGTACCTGTCCGATCCCCGTACCGCTTTCCGCCAGGCGTATGGCTAAATCATCGCGCTCTGTTACCGGATCGATCGGCCAGATCAGAATCTCAACATTGTTTCCTTCCCTCGGCTGAATAGCGACGTCTTTCACGGCAGGGAAAACTGTACGCAAGTGACTAATGAGCCGCTCGAAGCGTACCGGGTTTCTGCCCTGAAGATTGGCCAAAACCTCAGGAAGGTTCGTAGCATTCGGTTGCAGTACAGTATTGGTGCCGAAAGGAGACAACCCCACTCGATAACGCTCGGCGTTGAATACGAAGACGCGGTCGGTTTTGAGAAGATCGGCAAGTCGAAACTCGAAACGATTTGCGGGGTTTGAGCCACTCACGCTGTTGGGTTGCGCTGCCTCGATTGAACCAGATCGAGCGACACGAAGGATCGCCTGCAGGGGCGGAGTTTCTGGTAGTATCGAAAATGCTGCCTTAGCAAGGCCTCCATTCTGCCAAATCGTGTCGAGATCCAGTGACGGCGCACTCAGCATGTTCGTCAGGTCACCTGCCGCCCGAGGTGCTTCTGAGTACATCGTAGGGAAGTAGAAGTCACCCAGGCGACGAAGAAAGGGCAGCAACTCGCTCCCGGCTAGACGAAGGGTTGCGGATATCGCCGAAATACTCGGAAGCGGTGCATCTCGCGTCGGTGCTGTTTCGAGGCTCCGGTGAGGGTGTGAACCAGCTCGTAGGCTCAACGACTCCACTAATGCAGTTTTGCCGACGTTGTTTTGCCCTACGATCACGTTGAAGCCCGGACTGAGCGACACGTCCTCGGTTACCGAAAAACTCTTGTAGTTCTCGATTCGAAAACTCGCGATGTACATGCCGAACAACCTGAGTGTGCGTGGAGGTTGCGCTAGGGCGGAAATGCGGCATCAAGGTACGGATTTGCGGCTTTCGACGGTGCGCCGACACGAACACGACGCACGATACTGGCGCTCCACGTAAAGCAGCTTCGGCAAATCTTTGGCCAAAGCAAACCTCCCGGAAGGCAGTACTCAAGCTCGACAGCATCGGGACCGTGGCGACTACGGAAGTGAGCGGGCCGACTCGGAATCGAACCGAGAAGCTACTGATTCATACCACTTTCGGCTTTCGGCACTTCGGGCCTGACTACAAACGGAACTCCAAGCCTGTCTGAGATGACGTAGCGAGCCAGCAGGTCTGCATCGTGCAAGAAGTCAGCTTCTTCCTGATAGTCCATTTCGCCGTGAAGTCCCACTTGGGGAACTCTAGTCGCTGGATGCCGAGTGGTGCTTCTTGTGTTTGCTATCATGTAGAGCCACTTGGGTGACGTTCGTTTGAAATTCCGCGTAACCAGATTTGGAAGGGCCTTACCTGGGGGCAAAACATTTCGAATCACCTCTACGGCTTGAGCCAGAAGCAGGTAGGGGCCTAAGCTGGATTCAGTCGTGAATGCCTCGAAGTGGAGAGATGCGAGAGCGGTGGTTAGGCCGTCAGCGGTTCGATAGGCTGCAAGCACAGATAGAATCGCTTCAAGAGGTAGCCTTGGCTCGCGCCGGTAGTGAGAAGCCCCGCTAACGGAAGAAGTCATCAAAGCCCAGTCATCGGCTTTGAGGGCGCTTTCGCCGTTGGATGTCCAACTCTGAGGCGGGAAAACCGAAGACAGAAACTCGTCCACGTTCCGCTGTCGAAGCGGGAGCCCGGTCGCATAGACACACATGTGATCGAGGTCTTGAGCAAGGTATCGACCGTGAATGTAAGCGTTACCCGCATCTTCCTCGTCATCCACTTGGTATTGGAGAGAGACTTGATATGCGCCGTAGTCAGTCCCGTTGAAGCGATACACTTTAGGTCGGAAATCCTCTTTAACCAGCCACCCCTCTTGCATTGCTTCGAAGGCTGGCGCTGCATCGTCAGGAATTGCTATACGCACGAGGGGCGAGTTGAAGGTGATTACTGGCGTCATTTGTATGTCGCTCCAATAGAGTTCTCTTCGAGGAGTATAGGGGGGCTAGACACAACACGAGGAGGACATTGTGGCCGCCCCCAAGCGCATTCACTGCGTATCCGTTCCTGAAGAGCTTAGGTTCTCCGCACCGTGAGTGCCGCAGGGACCCTCCCAAAGAGGTTTTCGAGCAGGCTGCCCGCATCCTCACGCAGAGTCAGTATGGGACCCAGAGATCTTTTGAGGGACGTGCGGCATGGGGACCCTCCCGCTTGAGTCTCACCCCGGGCGCGGAGCGTTAATACCGCACTCAGGATGGGACCCAGAGGAGGTGTGCAAGAATGTGTGCAAGAATGGAAGCGCAAAGGGTGCGAAAGTCAGTTTCGACCTTCGCACCCCTTCCGCATAAGTGAAGATTTCTCCAGCCGCTTAGCGAAAACCCCTTAATCGCATCGCGGCTTGCAAACCAGGTGCTCTCCCAACTGAGCTACCGCCCCCGCAACGAAAATAGAGACGCGAGGGGTGGGCGGGTAGGTTACCGGGGAGTTTGCGGTCCCGTGTGGCGTCCATGCGACATTCCAACACGCGACTGTACGAAAACCGACTGGAACGATTCCGCCGCTCCGGCATACCGCACAGAGAGAACGCATCGAATCACAGGACGCGGTGCCCGTTGCAGCCGCCGAACAGTAGGAGGAGGTTGCATGCTGTTTCCGGACCTGGTCCCGCGCGCGCTCGTCACCCTGACGAAGCGCGGCGTCACGGTGATCGGAGAACGCGAGGCTCGGCTGCTGGAGGCTGTGGACCGGGTGCGGTCGATAAAGGATGCCGCATCAGAGGCGGGCATCAGCTACCGGACTGCCTGGAGTGTGATTCAGCAGATGGAACAGGCGCTCGGCCGGCCGATGGTCGTCTCGCGCGCGGGCGGGTCAGGCGGCGGGGCCACGACGCTCACCGACGAATGCCGGCAGCTCCTCGCATTGTATCAGGACCTGCGACGCCGTCTCGAAGAAAGCGTGACCCGCCTCCGGCAGAGCCCTGAGCCGGCCGCTCAGGCCGGCGACTAACGGATCACCGCCAGCGCGTATCCGCCCGGCAGCACCCGGAGCTGGAAGCTCGGCGTCGCGACGCCCTGAATCGTCCCGGTGTACTGCGCCAGGTCGGCAATGTTCGCGACGCCGATCGTCAGGATCGTGGCGCCGTTCGTCAGTTGCCCGGTGATCGCAAATCGTGTCGCAGTGCTGCCGAGCGGCTGTTGGAACAGCCGGAGGCCGGCGCCCGCCGTCGCGCTCGTCAACGGTGCCGGGCCGGTGATCGTGAACGCGATCGCCGAGTCCAACCCTGAGTTGGCCGACGTCAGACGCACCTTGAGCTGGCCCGGCCCGGAAGGACCGGTCGAATCTCCGCAGCTCAACCCGGCGACCAACAGCGTGGCGAGCAGCGCGTGGCCGAGAAGCCCTCTCCGTTTCATTGCGGGCCTCCTTTCCGCTGCAGCGCCTGGAGTGCAGCGGCGCTCATCGGGGCGCCCGTTGCCTTGACCCACGCCAGGAAGTCGCCGAGGTCGAAGCTGCCATTGTTATTGCCGATGTAATCGAGATACCGGACCTGGTCCGCGTTGAGCGGCGCCGTGGGGCCGAGCAGCTGCGCGACAACGTCGCTCGTCGCGAGCGTCGGCGCAGTGACCGAGAGCGTGAACGCGCGACTCGTCGTGTCACAGGACATCACCCGAGCCGTGTAACCGAAGTTGCCCGTTTGGCGGGGATAGCCCGACACCACACCAGCCGTGCTCAGTGTCAGGCCCTGGGGCAACACGCCGCCGATCACGCTCCACACCGCGACACCTCCGCCGCCGCTGATCTGCAAGCTGTCGGCATACGTCGCCCCCATGATCCCGTTGGGCCGCGTCCCACCCGACGTGATGGTGGCGCCGGTCCCGAAATTGGCGCTGAGCGTATATGGCCGCTGCATCGGGACCGTGATGACCGAGTCGGTCGTGGTTGAATCACCGGTCCAGCCGCAAAACTGATTGCCCGACGGAATCGGCGTGAGCTTCACGGGACGGTTCTCGGGAATGAAGTCACCGGCCAGGTTGACGGCGGTATCGGACGTGATCGATCCGGTCCCGCTAGAAGCAGCGATGAGCTTGAAATCGCGCCGC
>Ga0070699_100005939_pt1 | contig 10662 bp, 10 predicted proteins | sample KBSK1503metaG_FD_65473 | JGI IMG/M metagenome (GOLD analysis project Ga0070699, IMG submission 65473) | Corn, switchgrass and miscanthus rhizosphere microbial communities from Kellogg Biological Station, Michigan, USA - KBS K1-50-3 metaG | ecosystem: Host-associated > Plants > Roots >...
CTGTGGCCATGGGCGATCGTCGTACCGGAAGACCCCAAAAAAGCTCGGTCCGCGTGATAACTTTCTAATGTCCGAACGGCAGCTCCGCCGATGAGCGCTAAGCTATAACTACGAATCTGTCCGCCCACGAGCAGCAACTCATAGCCAGCTCGGGCCAACTCTAGCGCGGCCGGGACCGAACTGGTAATGACATAGAGGGACTGGAATTTGCCTACCAACGCCGATGCCAAAGAGAGGGTGGTGCTGCCGGCGTCAAGAATGATGGTATCACCCTCATGAATATGTTCCAGTGCGGTGCGGGCGATCGCTTCCTTCTGGGCCGCCTGCAAATTCACCTTCTCGATGAAAGAGATGTTGAATCGACTTCGGTGCGAAAAAACCGCACCTCCGTACGTCCGCTGCAAAAGCCCCTGTTGCTCCAGATCGCTCAGATCCTTCCGGATGGTGACCTGACTAACCGCGAAACGATCGGAGAGGTCCTCGACCTTGACCGTTCCTGCTTCCTCCAGCAGATGCAGGATCTTACGCCGTCTCGCTTCCGCATTCATTCCAGGTTCGTCCACGTAGGTTTAGTTGGTTCCAATCGGAACGGAAATCGGATTCCCATTCCAATTCGATGCCACCCAGTCGTACTCCGGGTCGTTCACGGCCGAGATACGCCGAACATCACCGGCCAAAAAATTCAAATAGTAAGCGTTGGTGCCCGGAGCCTTGACCACCGGATGGTAACCTTCGTGAATTAACACGAGATCTCCATCTAGCACTGGTATGGCGACATCGAGCTCGGTATCCCGAGTGTAGATGCGCTGGATGGCGAACCCGTTCTTTGGTTGAAATCGGTAATAATAGGTTTCTTCGTGGTAAGAAGAGTGATCCCGGGTGTCGTGTCGATGCGGAGGGAAGCTCGACCAGTTGCCGCTCGGGGTGTGAATCTCGTAAACACTTAGTCTTTCGGTCAGCTGATCGGAATCCGCCAACGCGCTGACGCTGCGTTTGACGTTAGCGTCACCGCGGATACCGACGGAAATTTCGGAGCGCCGAATGACCCGGACGGGTAGCCGACCTTCCGCTGGCGCACCGCCGATCGCCAGCTCTGCCGGTTCGCTTGCTTTGATTGTGTATTGAGTCCTGGGCGGCAAGTAAAAAATGTCAGTCGGTCCGCTAAAAACGGTGCTTCGCGCAAATGGGTTGTCTCGACTTCCAAAAGTACAGATGCCTTGGCCGGATAGCGGCACAATGATCACCTCGTTGCCGCCCGTACCGAGTTCTTCGCTGCTTCCCCGATCAAGCGCCACCACTCGAAATGAAAGATACTTCCACCCAGCCGTTTCCGGTGTGACGTCGATTCGAGTTCGGCTGGTCAGGGCGGGTCGATAGTGGCGTTTCATGCAGCGATCTCCGAAAGCTTGATCGAACGCTTTTCTCGCCAACTGCGAGCCGCCGCGATCGCAAGTCGCAACGTTTCTAACGCGTCTTCGGCCCCAGGAGTTGGCAATTGGCCATCCTGCAGCGCCTTGAAAAATGCTTCCAACTCGAGCCGGTACCCGGCCGCGAATCGATCCGGGAAATTCTCGAAGTGATCAAAAGTCGCCGTGAAGTTGCGCGAGAAAACGGCCGGAGTTTTCTGGACTCCCTCGACCACTACTTTTCCTTCTGCTCCAGCGACCTCCGTCCTGATATCGTAACCCCAATTCGAACGGCGCGAGGTTTCGACCACCCCAAAGGCTCCGTTGACGAAGCGCAAGAAGGTTACGGCGGTGTCGGCATCATCGGCCTCAGCAAAGCGCGAATCGATCAAGACCGTGCCCCAGGAGTGAACTTCTTCAACTTCACCAACCAGAAACCGGGCGAGATCAAGATCGTGGACCGCCATATCGAGAAAGAGTCCGCCGCTCTGTCGAAGAAATTTGAGACTGGGTGGATACGTATCTCGGCTGAGCGCCCGAAAGGTTTCGATCCGACCGAGTTCTCCGGCATCGATTCGTTGTTTGGCCGAAACGTAGCCCGGATCGTACCGGCGCATAAATCCGAGTTGGACCGGCGCCTTCGATTGGCCGATGAGATCAACCACTCTCTTGGTTTCCTTGAGATCCAAGGCGATCGGTTTTTCGCTAAAGACAGCTTTACCGGCCCGCACGGCCAATTCGATTAGCCGAGCATGTGTATCCGTTGGAGTTACAATTACCACAGCGTCAACCGATGGATGGCTAATCGCCTGTTCTACGTCGGTGGTGGCGATCTCCGCTCCCGAAAGCCGTTTACCATATTCGGCCGCCTGCAAATTAGGATCAGCAACCACAATTACTTGAACATCGGACAAGCCACCCAAATTGCGGAGATGCGTTTCGCCCATGCGACCAACGCCGAGAAACCCAACCCCAATGGTGGAGCTAGCTTTCACTTAAGATCTCCTTGGTTCGAAAACCTTCGGGCTCTGCTCGTCGTCGTCCTCGTGCTTCCGCTCTTGGCGTTCATAATCTCTAATCAATCTCTTCGAGTTTCACGACTCGCCTCAGCTTTTGGCTGCTGGTAGCAGCCAACCCGATCCGTAGAGCGCCCAGTGCGTCCGCCGCGCCGGGAGTAGGCTTGGTCCGCTCCAAGACCGCAGTAAAAAAAGCCTCCAGCTCTGCACGAAACGCGTCGTGGAAACGATCCATAAAGAAATGATGGTGGTCTTGTTCCGAGCCGCCTTCCCGGAAGAATCGCAGCGGCGTTTTTCGTTCCGCTTGTACGACCAGCTTGCCCGCTTCGCCGAATACCTCGGTCACGATGTCGTAACCGTAAACGGCACGCCGCGAATTCTCGATCACTCCCAGCGCCCCATTTTCAAAATTCAGGATCGTAGTCGCGGTATCGACGTCCCCCAACTCCGCGGCATCATGACTAAAGCGAACCGCTCCCGCCGCAAACACTGACTGCACTTCTCCAACCAGGAATCGGGCGAGATCGAACTCATGAATCGCCTGGTCCAGAAAAAGCCCTCCGCTTTTTGCCAGGTACTCTTTTGGTGGCGGGCTCGGATCGCGACCAACTGCACGAAACTGATCGATGCGACCCAACAAACCTCGGGCAAGTCTTTTCCGGGCCTCCACATACCCGGAATCAAATCGTCGTTGGAATCCGATTTGAAAGGGAACACCGCTTTCCTCCACCACCTGGAGAGCCTGCCTCGTTCTTTGCAAATCAAGGGCAACTGGTTTTTCGCAAAAGACTGCTTTGTGCGCACGAGCCCCCTCCTCGATCAGCGGCGCGTGACTATCGGTCGGAGTACAAATGATGATCGCGTCCACTCCACTGGAAGATAAAATCTCCCGACTCTCATCAGTCGCGATCGCGCCCGGTATGGTGGCAGCCGTCTGCCGTGCCGCCTCCAGACGCGAGTCGCAGACCGCAACCACCTGCACCCGCGGGTCGGCAATCAAAGTCCGACTATGTTCCTGGCCGATTCGGCCTGCTCCCAGCAAAGCCACGCGAAGTTTGGCGTCGCTCATCGTGCCTGCTTTCGCCTCGAAACGATTTGTTCCGCAACCCGTTGGGCGGACAACCGGTATTTGTCCAGTAGAAAATCGTTCGGAGCAGATTCCCCCCATTCATCCTGAAGCCCGAGGCGGACAACCCTGCGCGGCGAATGCTCAGAAAGGATCTCGGTAACCAGACCACCCAGACCTCCAAGCCGGCTATGCTCCTCAACCGTGAATACCAGATCAAACTTCTCACAAGCGCTTAGCAGATCCTCTTGCCGTAACGGTTTGATCGAAGGGACATGGAGAACAGCGGCTGAGATCCCCTCTTTCTTAAGTTCCCGCGCGGCTTCGACACACCGAGAAGATTGCGTTCCGGTCGAGATCATCAAGAGATCGGATCCTTCGTGCAGCTGGTGCACCGCGCCAGGTTGAAAAACGTAGTCTGGCCCGAACACGGCAGCATTCGGATCACGCGCCAAACGCAGATAAACCGGTCCGACATAATCGGTTGCCCACCGAATCATCTCCGCACATTCGAATTCGTCGGCGGGCGCAAGCACGGTCATTCCCGGCATCGCCCGCATGATGGCAAGGTCTTCGACATCCTGGTGGGTCTTCCCGGTGTACCCAGTTAGCAGGCCGGAATAAGCAGCTCCGATCTTCACGTTGGCGTGAGTCTGTGCGACCAACATCCGGACCGGATCAGCCGCACGATGCGTGAAAAAGACCGTAAACGAAGAAAGCCAAGGAACAAATCCAAGCGCCGCCATTCCGACGGCAGTACCGACCATATTCTGTTCAGCGATTCCCATTTCCAGGAACCGATCTGGGTGTGCTTGGGCAAATTTGTCGGCCTTGGTTGAGTTGGCCAAATCGGCATCCAGAACCACAATGGAAGGATTTTGCTGAGCCAGCTCGCTCAGGGTGTCACCAAATACATCTCGAAGCGCTTTCACTTGGTTACCTCTTCTATCTGAAGCTCTCGTCTGGCGATCTCGAGTTCATTGCTAGCCGCCACTTTCGAATGCCATTCGAATTTCCCTTCAGTAAATGAAACTCCCTTTCCTTTGATCGTATGAGCGAGAATCATGGTTGGTTTTCCAATTCGATCCGGAGATTTCGATGCCTGTAATGCCGGAATAATTTCCCCAAAATCGTGACCATTGATTTCTACCAGGTTCCAACCCAGTCCCCGCAGGACCGCCGGAAGGTCGACTCCAAACCACGGATCCCGCCGATCTCCGCGTCCAGTTGCACCAGCTTCATGAAACCAACCAAACTGCTGCAATCCGTTCGAATCGAGAATCGCCGTAAGGTTAGCGACTTGGTAACGTGGAGCGACGTGCAGCGCTTCCCAGATCATTCCTTCCTGAAGTTCGCCGTCGCCAATCATCACGAATGTTTGAAAATTTAATCCTTTTCTCTGAGCCGCGATCGCGAACCCGAGTCCGACCGATAGCCCCATCCCGAGCGATCCGGTGGAAGTCTCCAGACCCGGTAATTTGGTCATATCCGGATGACCCTGGAGCCGGGAATTTCCCTTGTCGAAGGTCTTCAACTCTTCGACCGGGAAAAAGCCTCTGAGCGCCATAGCCGTATAGAGGCCAATCGCCGAGTGGCCCTTGGAGAGAATAAATCGATCTCGATCGGGCCATTTTGGTTCGTCTGGTCGGATGGCCATGACTCGAAAAAAGAGTGCTATGAGCAGGTCCATTGCCGACATTGGCCCTCCGACATGACCTGCCCCACTAGCAGACACGGTTTGGATAACATGCCAGCGACCTTGCCGGGCTAATGATGCGAGTTCTGAAAAATCAGCAGAGTCAGTCATAACGATGCTTTTCCTGAGGAACTTGGTTCGGTTATCGGTTCGACCGCAGAACGCTCCGAAGTGGTACCACTTCGGAAGTCGCCAGGAGGCGGCAGCTGAGCGAGCAACCCTTCGAGGTATTCTCGGTTCTTTCGCGCAGTTTCAGTGGGATCGACGGGAGTGGTGTCTTGCTCGATAACCAGCCAGCCACCATAATCCGCCAACCTCAACTTCTCAATGACATCCGGGATTCGAGCGGCTCCCTCGCCTAACGGTGCGAAAATGTAAGATTTGAGTGCTTGGGCGAAGCTCCAACCGTGGGTCTTCGCCTGTTCTAAGATCGATTTATCCAGGTCTTTGATATGTACGTAACCAATACGGTTACCGTAACCCGCCAGCATTTCCAGATTGTCACCCCCAGCATAGGCCAGATGTCCGCAATCAAAACACCAGCTTACCAGTTGCGGATCGGTCTCGTCCAGGAGTCGGGCGGTTTCGTCTTGAGTTTCGATGTAAGTACCAACGTGGTTGTGAAAAACAACCTTAACACCCTGAGGACCAAGTCGGTCTCCCAATTCATTTAAACCGTCGCTCAGCGAGCGCCATTGCTCATCGTTTAGCCCGCCTGCCGGGTTCACGTGGCCGGCCTCAGACAGTCTCCGGGCGTCACCGGAATCTGCGACGATGAGATAGGTCGCTCCGCTCTCGCGGAAGGATGTTGCGAGCTCAACACCGCGTTGAACCTCTCCAGATCGTTTATCTGGGTTGCGTAACTCCAGACCGACAAAACCACCAAGCAGTTGCAGTTTCCGGGCACTCAAGTCTGCCCGTAAACGTGCCGCATCCTTCTCCATGTTCATTCCCCATTCGGTTGCCGTGTATCCGGCAGCCACCATCTCATCGAGCAGCGCCGGATAAGGAGTCCAGGGCCGGTAGTCGGTGACGTCGGCGTTATTCCAGTTGACCGGAGCGGTGGCAATTCTCATGCGATCACCGGACGCTGATTCCTGGTTGCCGCTTCGTACGACTCGCGTTTCTTCCGCGTTCCTTCTTCCGCGCTGACTTCCGCCACCGGCACATCCCACCACGTTCCCATACCAGGCATGCGAGACTCCGGATCGACCGGCACGACAACGACGGCGATCCGATCCGATTGACGTGCCTGGGCTAGTGCTTTCTTCACTTCCGCCGAGGTTGTCGCAAAGAACGCTCGAGCACCCATTGATTCAGCATGCTTGGCGAAATCAACTGGAACATAGGACCCGGTGGGAGCAGCCTCTCCGTTGCCACGGAATCGTAACTCGTTTCCGAAATCGGCTACGCCCACCGCTCGCTGCAAGCCGAGAATGCACTGGAACCCATGATTATCCACCAACACAATCGTGAGTCGAATACCTTCAGCCACCGCGGTCACAATCTCAGAATTCATCATGAGATAGGAGCCATCTCCAACCATCACCACGACCTCGCGCTCCGGATCTGCAAGCTTGACCCCGAGACCTCCGGCGATCTCGTAACCCATGCAGGAATAGCCGTATTCCAGATGATAGGCTTTGGGATCTTCCGGTCGCCAAAGCCGCAGAAGCTCTCCCGGCAATCCTCCGGCCGCACAGACCACAGTAGCTTTTCCTCCAAAGCTTTCATTGACCAATCCGATCACCGCCGTTTCGGCCAAGTTACCAGGAGTATCGGCTTTGACTGTGCGGAGGTCGGTTACCAAAGCATCCCATTCCCGTTTCTTCTCCCCAAGCTCATCCCGGTATTCTGAAGCCGTGCCGGCATACCCAGCATTCTTGAGTGCACCGCGCAATGCGCCCAACGCGCGCTTCACATCGGCGACGAGCGGAAGCGCTTGCAGTTTATGCACATCCATCGGTGCGACATTGATTCCAATGAATCGGACGGATGGATTTTGGAACGCGGATTTGGAGGCCGTCGTGAAATCGCTCAGTCTGGTGCCGAGGTTGATAATCAGATCCGCTTCCTGCGCCAATCGATTGGCCGCCGTCGAACCGTTCGACCCAATCGGACCGGCGTTCATCGGATGATTCCAATTCAGTACCCCTTTTCCAGCCTGAGTCTCGGTTATGGGAATTCCGAATTCTTCGACAAATTGACGCAGCTCTTCGCTCGCCTCCGAGTAAATGGTACCGCCGCCTGAAATAATCAGCGGCTTTTTGGCCGAGGTGATCAGTTGCACCGCCGCCTGAATCAATTCCGGCTCAGGCAATGGGCGACGCGAGTGCCAGGTGCGTTCTTCGAAAAATGCGGACGGATAATCGTATGCTTCAGTTTGCACATCTTCGGGCAATGCGATCGTCACTGCACCGGTCTCTGCCGGATCGGTTAAAATGCGAAAAGCCTCCGGCAGGCTGGCGATCAGTTGCTCTGGTCGGCTGATACGATCAAAGAAGCGACACACGGGCCGGAAAGCATCATTGGCACTCACATCGTGTTCCGAAGGATGCTCAACCTGCTGCAAGACCGGATCGGGAATTCGATTGGCAAAATAGTCACTCGGCAGCAACAAAACGGGCAACCGATTCACGGTGGCAGCAGCGGCTCCGGTCACCAGATTGGTGGCGCCAGGTCCGATCGAAGTCGTGCAGGCAAAGGTCGCGAGACGATTCCGTTGCTTGGCGTATGCAGCTGCGATATGCACCATCGCCTGCTCGTTCTGGGGCCGATAGAATTTAAAACCTTCTGCACTTGCTAACTCGGCCAGGCCCTGGCCCAGGCCGCCGACATTTCCGTGGCCGAAGATACCCCAGAACCCTTGAATGAAACGATGCCGCTTGCCATCGCGCTCCAGGTATTGGTTGGCGACGAATCGAACAAGGGCTTGGCCGGCAGTGAGGCGGGTTACACGGTCCATAATGCGAGCTCCTTTCGGGAGAGGAACGGGGGTTTCAGGTCTTGAGAGGAGCCGCGACGACAGCTCATTAGCAGAAATGGAGGAGGGAAACTCATAAGCCACGATCTTTCGTTTGCTTTCGTTCTGATATAGAAACGAAACTCGCGCAGTCAAGAGATTTTCGGAAAAATCTTCCTTTTTTCTCGGGACGGCAGGAAATCCACTGACACTAAACCATGCCAACTTTTGATCCGAAAGCCTTAACGACCCGGTAGGGAAGCGCTCCGGCATAGCGTAGCCTGATGCTCCAACCTCAGGAACCCAATGGTGCTGTACCTGAGATGCCCGTCGATAGCCTCGCGCATGGCGTCGTGGATCCCTGAGGTTGGAGCATCAGGCTACGCTATCTTTTATTCCGGCCGCACTTCAGGTTTGCATCGACCAGCACGCGAGTTCCGCTGGCAAATTCGCGAACGTTTGCTCCCTTATCGATAATCCGAGCCACGATCTCATGGCCCAGAATGACTCCTTCCGTTGCTGGATGCCCTGGAGGATCGCTGAGGATGTGAAGATCGGTGCCGCAAACTCCGCACCCTTCGACCTCGAGCAAAACTTCGTCTTCCGTCAGGTTGCCTGGCTCCGGCCGATCTTCGATCTGTAGAACCCCTCGACTCTTGAATACTGCAGCTAACATCGTTTACTCCTATCGACTCTGCTTGAGAGTTTGGTTACAGACATGGTGTGCACGCTTGGAAAACGGTGCGCAGGGATGCGATTGGATCGCCCTTCGGGACAAATTCATGGGCGATATAGCCGGTATAATCGGTGGCTTTAATCACCTGGAGAATTGCCGGGTAATACAGTTCTTGAGTCTGGTCCAATTCGTTCCGTTGGATTTCGGAGCTATTTTCGCGAAAAAGCTCCTGATTTCAAAGTTCTTGAGCCGATTGTCTGCCTTGACGAGCCCGAGAACGCGTACCGGCAGACGCTGGAAATGCTTAAAACTTCTGAGGAGTTGGTCGCCTCTGCTCCAGAAGGCAGTCGCCTTGGCATTGTTGGCCCGGACAGTGCGCTACAGGCGATGGCGAATGCGCCCTTAAGTCAGCCACACGCATCGCTTCGTTCCATCGTTTTGGCCGGCAACGCGAGGGGCCTAAAGGGGATCCGCCGCGGCGGACAGCTACCGAAGAAAACGCCTCCGCGGCTGCGGGGCGAGGAACTGACCCAACGTTGCCTGGCCATTCCTCGCTCCACCAACTGGCGCCCGCTATTTGATGTACTGATTACCGACTATCGATTACCGATTACTGACTAACTGCTCACCGGCCCAGGCTTACACCTCCACGCTCTCGCCCGGAGCCAAAATGTGGATTTTCGCGCCTTTCCCTTCTGCTAACCGGGCAAATTCTTTCGGATCACCAACGAGCGGTGGGAAAGTGCCGTAGTGAATCGGCACTACGGCTTTCGGGTGCAGGAATTCTACGGCTTTTGCTGCATCTTTTGGCCCCATTACGAAATGTTCGCCGATGGGCAGAAATGCGAGGTCGATCGCGACATCGTCTCCAATCAATTTCAGATCGGAGAACAGGGCGGTATCCCCGGCATGAAACACTATTTTCTCGCCGGCCTGAATGATAACTCCGGCCGCTTCGCCGAGATAGATCGGATTTCCATCCTCTCCCATCGCCGACGAGCTATGGATTGCCGGTGTGAACTTAACTGCACCAAAGGGATACCTGCACCAACCTCCGTGGTTCTGGGCAGAAACCTGCGCCCCTTGATTCTCCAGCCATAAGGCCAGTTCATAGGTAGAAACAACCGTCGCTCCGGTTCGTTTTGCGATCGCCAGAGTATCACCTACGTGGTCGCCATGACCATGGGTGACAACAATGAAATCGGGATCCAAATCATCCGCCTTCGCCCCAGCCTTTGGATTTCCGGTTAAGAACGGGTCGATTAGGATCCGCGTATTGTCGAATTCCAAATAGGCAGCCGCATGTCCGAGAAAGGTGGCTTTCATATATTATATCTCACCTAAGCTAATTGAACGTTTGAGCAAGCCGGAGATACCGTGACAAATGTCTTCGCATCTGGACATCTGCCGGAGAGATCTGCTACTCAGGAGGGCGATGGACGTCAGAGGAACGATGAACATCGCGAAAAATAATGAAAACGATCTCACCTCTCCTGGTTGCTCTCATTGCAGCGTCGGCTTCCGCCTCTCCAGTTTGGAAGATGCAAAAGCCTGTGACTCACGGATTGTCTGTTTTTGCTGAAGCGAAGAAATCGAAGATTGCCGTAGACTCGAATGGCGTAGCTATCCAAGGTTACGATTCAGTCGCTTATTTTAAGCAAAACAAACCGGTAAAAGGTTCGCCGAAATACCAGAGCGTTTACCAAGGCGCCAAGTTCTACTTCGCTTCTGCCGCCGATAAAAAGGAATTCGACAAAAATCCGACCAAATACGCACCTACTTACGGCGGCTACTGCGCCAATAGTCTGAGAAAAGGCAAGTTAAAAAATGGCGATCCCAA
>Ga0070699_100005940_pt1 | contig 10662 bp, 12 predicted proteins | sample KBSK1503metaG_FD_65473 | JGI IMG/M metagenome (GOLD analysis project Ga0070699, IMG submission 65473) | Corn, switchgrass and miscanthus rhizosphere microbial communities from Kellogg Biological Station, Michigan, USA - KBS K1-50-3 metaG | ecosystem: Host-associated > Plants > Roots >...
GGTCGGCGCCGTGGGTGGTTGTTGCCCGGCGGCTGGATCCGTGCAGCGTTGTGTGGCCCGGCTGGTGGGGCGAAGCCACGGCCAGACGCGCGGGGCCGCGGCCAGCAGGGCGATCGCCAGCACGGTGACGACAGCCTGCCCGGCCCGGCCGGCAGTGATGCCCTGGCCGGGGCGGATGGCATAGTCCGCATAGCCGTTGCCCGCCGCGTCTGACAGCAAGACCGCGCAGCCCAGCACCAGCCCGGCGCGGCGGCATGCCAGCAGCCCGGCGGCGACCGGGTCTAGTACGGTCAGCGCAACGAAATACCCCGCCAGCCAACCCGGCAGCCCGCGGTAGGGGTGCCAGCCCCCTGCCGCGAGCTGACCCAGATGCACAGCGGTGCCGTAAGCGAATACCGTGACCGCAGCCGCCACGACCACCCGAACCGCGAGCGGCACGCCCGCCCACACCCGGTCTCGCACCGTCTCAGTATTGCCACGCCCGGCAGCCATTGCGCGTCGCCGCCACACGCTGACCAGCGTCCGGCCTGCCGCGGATGGCCGGTCCCGCCCGGGGCGAGACTGGTACGGTACCTGGCCATACGCAGACCTCTTCGACGACAGGTATGGCAGCGACGCCGTGGGAACAACAGGTCGCCTACTACCGCGCCCGGGCCGCCGAGTATGAGGCAACCTCCTACCGGGACGTGCACGGCGCGGACCGGCGGATCGCCGCCCTGGTCAGGTACCTGCGCCCGGGTGGCCACCTGCTGGAAATCGCCTGCGGAACCGGCATGTGGACCCGGCACCTAGCCGACTGCGCCGCCACCGTCACCGCGATCGACGCCGCCCCGGAAATGATCGCCCTGGCCCGCCAGCGCATCACCACCGACACGGTGACCTTCGTCACCGCCGACATCCTGGCCTGGGCGCCGCCGCGGCGCTTCGATACTGTCTTCTTTGCCTTCTGGCTCTCGCACGTGCCCGCCTTGGAGTTCGGCCAGTTCTGGTCGCTGCTGCGTGGCGCGCTGGCCAGCAACGGCCGCGTGCTGTTTGTCGACGACCAGCCCGCAGCCGCGGACCAGGAGACCTATGTGACGGGATCCGACGAGGTCGTGCAGCGGCGGCTGCGCGACGGAACCCGCCACCGGCTCATCAAGGTCGTCCGCGGCCCGGCAGAACTCACCGGCCAGCTCACCGAACTCGGCTGGCAGGCGGCCATCACGCGGTCCGGCGACTGGCTGGTCGGCCAGGCACAGCCCACGCGGTAGGGCGGGCCACAGCCATACCGCGTCCATGCCCATGCAGTACCCGCACCGCGGCTATGACAGAGCCCCGGCAGCCGCGCCGAACATCCAGATCTGCGTGCCGCGCCGGTAATACCATCACCCTCCGGTCGGCGTCCAGAACGGCGGGGATGCGCGCTTCATGTAAGTCGAGGATCGATCACGCAGGGTAAGAGGGCGCATCGACCGTCTGGTCGAGTTCGGCCATAGGCCCCCGGTCAAGATAGGAACCCTGACCCAGCTAGCCAGCCTCACGCCAGCCAGCCCCGGCGCCACCCGGCCAGCCATCAGGACCAGACCTCAGCCCCGGGCCTCTTCCAGGCCGAAGGAGTCAGCGCCTGCCTGCAGGGCGGCATGCCGCAGGTGGCTAGCCTCGGGCCTGCCCCCGGTGGGCGCGCCAGGTCTGGGTCTGTTCGCCCTCGTCTGGCTCCCTCTCGCCGCGCGCTGCTGCTTCCACCCGTTCGGTCAGCGCGCCGGGGTTGCTGGCAGCGACAAGCGTTCGCTTGCCGCGCACGGCGACCCAGACGCTTTCCAGGGGATCGAACAAAATACCCCATCGCGGGAACCTGGCCCGGAGCTCGCGTGTCTCGTCAGCCGCCTGGGCATTGTCTTCTGGCATGGAACCCCCCGCTTGCTGAGAGCCACCCCGTCCTCCCAGCATACGGACGCCAAGCCTGGACGCCTGGGAAATCACCAGACCCAGCAAGCTCGCCTGACCGCGGGCTAGCGACCCAGATCCGTATGGCGGCAGACCGACCCGAATCCCATCCCGCAGGCGCGCCGAACGGTGGGGATGGGCGGCTAGCCCCCCGGGGGCTGCTGGCGTGCCTGCCCGGCGCCGGGTGTCCGCTGCTGAGATGCACCCGCGGTCAGGCCGGTGAGGGTTTCTGAGCCGTCGATGAAGGCCTGGGCCAGGTCAGACAGGCGCAGGTTGCAGGATCGGGCGTGGTGTCGCAGCAGGCTGAAGGCCTGGTCCATGTCCAAGCTGAGGCGCTCGGCGAGCTTGCCCTTGGCCTGCTCGATGACGACCCGGCTGTTCAACGCGCTCTGCAGCTGCTCGTTCAGGGTGTCGCTGCGGCGCATGCCGCGCTCGTGCAGCAGGCTGATGGTGGCCACGTCGGCCAGGGCCTGGCCGACGCGTACGTCCGCCGGGTCGAACGGCCCCGGGCCGGCCCGGAAGAGGTTCAGCGCGCCGATGACCTGCTCGCGCAGCCGCATCGGGAGGGCCTGGACGGCGGCGAACCCGGCCTGGCGGGCGGCGGGCGCGAACCGCGGCCAGCGGTGGCCCGCGGCGGCCAGGTCGTCGGCGGCGACGGGCTGGCCGGCCCGGAAGCAGTCGAGGCAGGGACCCTGGTCGTTCTGCAGCTGGAACAGCTCCAATAGCCGGGCAGCCTGGCTGGACGCGGCTACCACCCGCAGCTCACCGCGCGGGTCGGCCAGCAGCAGCCCGGCGGCGGAGACGTCCAGCAGCTGCACGCTGCGGTCGGTCAGCACGTGCAGGAAGTCGATCACGTCGAAGCCGGCGACCATGGTGTCGGTCAGCTCGACGAACGTCTCCGACAGCAGTTCTCCGTCCATCCCCGTTCATCCTCTCAGGAGATCCAACTTCCGTCGCGCGGGGCGGGGCATGCGGCGGGCCCAGTAGCGCTCGGGGCATGCCTCACGCCTCACCGTCCCGGGACGCGTCAGGATCACGGAGCAGCCGCAGGCGGCGGGCCACGATGTCGCGGGCAACGTCGCTCAGCCGTAGATCATTAACATAAGCATAGGAGCGCAACCGCGCGAACGCGTCGGCGATGCCGGTTCCGAGCTGCTCGGTGAGCATCCCGGTGGCCTGGTCGATCTCGGCCCGGTGCAGGGCCAGGCCCGCGGGCTGCCCGCCGGGGCCGCTCGGTGCGGGGCTGCCCGTGGCCTGGTCCTGGGCGTCGAGTAGCAGCAGGGTCGCGGCGTCGGCGAAGACGAGCGCATCACCCAGCTGGGAGGGGCTCAGCGGGCCGGCCCCCGCCCGGTACAGGCCCATGACCCCGGCCCGGATCGCCCCGATCCGCAGCGGGAACACGAAGATCGCCGCCGCGCCGGCCTGGAGGGCAGCCGGGGCGAAGGCCAGCCACCGCCCAGCCGCCTCGGCAGCGCCCAGGTCCGAGGCCAGCACCGGCCCGCCGGTGGCGGAGGCATCCAGCGATGGTCCTTCGCCCAGGGCCAGCTGGAGCTCGGCGAGCTGCTCGCTGACCGCATCGGTCACCCGCATCAGGTGACCCGCCCCCCCGCCGTCCGCCGCGCTCAGCCAGGCGCCGGTGACGCCAACCGCGGCCACCGCCGCCGCGCACGCATCCGCAGCCGACACCCGCCCGCCGCGGCCGGCGGCCTGCGCGGCGACCAGCCCCCAGAGCCGGCCCGGCCGGCTACCGGTCATCCGCCCGGCCAGCGGACGAGACCCTGCGGCACGCTCCGGCTCGGCCGCACTGCAGACAGGCGGCAGACAGGCCAGGCCATCTCACGGGGCACCGGCCCTGCCCCGCCGCCAGGTCATGACGCTCTTCCCCTTCGGCCTGCTCTCGGTATGTCCGTGGCCTCCCCCGGGCCCGTTCCTGACCGCATGGCGGCACACGGCCCGCTGATCTTGCCGAGCCGCCTGCTACGCCACCGGCACCGCCGCCCGCCGGGAGCGCCCGGCGCTGCCAGCCGCCTCGTCCACGCTGACATGAACGGAAAAGACGTCGGCCAGGCGGGTGACAGTAAGGAACCGCAGCACCTGGTCGTGCGGCGCGGCGAGCAGCAGGTCACCCCCGCCCCGGCGGGCCTGCACCCGCGCGAGCACCAGCGCCGCCAGGCCGCTGGAGTCGATGAACTCCAGGCCTGCCAGGTCAACGATTATCTCCGGCGCGCGGGCCGCGACCGCCACGAGCGCGGCGGCGACGCTCGCGGCGTCTGCCACGTCAAGCTCCCCGCGCAACGCAACAACAGCCTTGCCGTCGCTTTCGCGGGTACTCAGATCCATGCTGACCACGGGAGCGCCTTCCTGCGTCTGCAGCAAGGCGGGGTCTCGACCCGGCAGCTAGTCCGCTAGTTCTCGCCACAAACCTTACGCCGGATGCCCGCCCGTGTCCTCCCGGGCGATGCCCGTTTGCCGCGGTGCCAGTCCGCCATCCAGCCAGCCGCAGTTGCCCGGAGGCGGCCCACAGCGGGAACCTCCCCGTGCGTCATTCGAGGCACTGGGCTCCCCGGTCCGGCGCCGGGGTAGCGACCCGAGTGCGCGTGCAGCAGCACCCGGATGTGGCCGGGCATGAACTCGGCAAAATATTGCTAGTTTAGAATTTCAGGCATAGGCCTAGCGCGGCACCGGGAACATCCGCCAACGAGGGCCAGTTGACCCGGGGTCACCGCAGGGTTCGGCCACGCTCAGGACCGTTCTCGGCTATCCTGACGGCGCGTCCACTACGCGAGGCCGCGGAGGACGCTCAGCCACTGCCCGGGACGCCGGCGGGCACGCGAGGCCACTGGAGCCAGCCTCGGGCGTGCCATGAACATCTCCGCGGACGATTACGTTCCAGAGCGGCAATCCCCGGGGCCGACCAGCTTCCAGGCATACGGATCTGTCATCGTGCCCGGGCGAAGCGCCCCGGTTCCGCCGCCGCCCTGGACGGCGGTCACCATCGGCCTGTTGCCGTCGTCTGCGCCCTGTGCGACGCGTTGTCCGATGACGGCGCAGCCGGCGTCCGCGCGACTCGACGATCCGCTGGCGGCGCAGTTTGCGCCGCGGCAAGCGACAAGGAGCCATTGCATGCCGACGACCTACGCATTGCTCAGCACCTATCCCCCCACGCCGTGCGGGCTGGCGACGTTCAGCGCGGCCCTGCTCGCTCATCTGCCCGAGCCGGGCGATCACATAGCCGTCGTGCGGGTGCTCGACGAGCCCATGCCGGGCTTGGCCGGCGAGGTCGTGCATGACCTGGTGAACGGCTCCGCTGCGAGCGCGGCAGCGGCAGCAGAGGTCCTTAACGGCTTCGATGTGGTGATCGTGCAGCATGAGTACGGCATCTACGGCGGGCCCGACGGCCAGGACGTCATCTCGTTGCTCGAGGCGCTGTACGTACCGAGCATCGTGGTCTTGCACACGGTCCTGGCCCGCCCCACGCCCCGGCAGCGCATGATCCTCGATGAGGTTATAGCTGCCGCCAGGGCGGTCGTCACGATGACGCACACGGCCCGGTCGCGATTGCTGGACATTTATGGCACGAGCCCGGAGAAGGTCTTCGTGATACCGCACGGCGCTGCCGACTACCGAGTCGCCGGATCACCGGCCGGGAACGCGGGCGGGCCGACGGTACTGACCTGGGGGCTGCTGGGGCCGGGCAAGGGGATCGAGCATGCGATCGATGCGGTGGCCCTGCTTCGCGATCACGGGCTGCGGGTCGATTATCAGGTGGCCGGCCAGACGCATCCGCGCGTGCTGGGACGCGATGGCGAGGCATACCGGCGGTCGCTCGAGGCGAGGGCACGGGCCCGGGATGTCGAAGATCGCGTGCACTTCGACGCCCGGTTCCTGGCCGCGGGGGCGTTGAGCCATCTCATCAGCGCCGCAGACGTGGTGCTGCTGCCGTACGACTCGCTGGAGCAGGTCACCTCCGGGGTCTTGATCGAGGCGGTCACCGCAGGCAAGCCGGTGATCTCGACCTGTTTCCCGCATGCTGTCGAGCTTCTCGGCGGCGGTGCCGGGCTCCTGGTCGAGCGGCAGGACCCGGCAGACATCGCGCGTGCGCTGCGGCGCGTGTTCACCGAGCCGGGCCTGGCTGCGCGGATGAGCGGCGATTCGGCGGACCTCGCGCCGCAGTTGCTGTGGCCAGCAGTGGCGAGTTCGTATCGGGAGCTCGCATCAGTGCTTGCCATGACCCCAGCGGGAGCCGCGATATGAGCTACCCGACTGCGCCGTTCCGGCACCTGCAGCGACTGACCGATCACGTTGGGCTGCTGGAGCACGCCGAGGGGATAGTGCCCCGGCACGAGCACGGCTACTGCGTCGACGACGTCGCCCGCGGCCTGGTGGTGGTGTGCCGAGAGCCGTCGCCATCGGAGGAACTCGTCACCCTCGCACGCCGTTACCTCTACTTCCTGGCCGAGGCGCAGGCGCCAGACGGAAGGTTCCGTAACCGCCTCGGCTACGATCGCCGGTGGCACGACCAGCCCGGAACAGAGGACTGCTGGGGCCGTTCTGTTTGGGCCCTCGGCACCGCTGCCGCACGGGGCCCCACCATGAGGATCCGCGAGGAGTCCTTCGCCCGGTTCGGCCGTAGCGCGCGGGTCTGCTCTCCGTGGCCGCACGCCATGGCGTTCGCGGCGCTCGGGGCCGTCGAGATACTCGAGAGATGGCCCGACCATCCCGCCGCGCTCACGCTTCTTGACAGAGCCAGCGCCATCATCGGCGAGCCGCCCGGAGACGCGGCGTGGCCGTGGCCAGCACCCAGGCTCAGCTACGCGAACGCGGCCATCGCCGAGGCCGTCATCGGGGCGGGCTGGAAGCTCGGTCGTGCCCGGGTGCTGCGCAGCGGCCTGCGCATGCTTGAGTGGCTGCTGACCGTCGAGACCCGAGACGGCCACCTGTCGGTGGTGCCGGCCGGAGGCTGGGGTCCTGGCGAGGTCCGCCCCGCCTTCGACCAGCAGCCGATCGAGGTGGCCGCGCTGGCGGATGCGTGCACGCGCGCGGCGGCGGTCACCGGCGACAGCGGGTGGCTGGCGGGCGTGGAAAGGAGCGTGGCGTGGTTCCTCGGGGACAACGATGCCGGGGTTCCAATGTTCGACGAGCAGACCGGCGGGGGCTGCGACGGCCTTGGCCGCACCGGTCGCAGCCGTAACCAGGGCGCCGAGTCGACGCTGGCGATGATCTCCGTCATGCAGCAGGGCCGCCGCCTGGCCACCGTGCCGCAATGAAGGACCCCAGCCCCACGGGCCGGCTGCTGGCACGGACGCACCATCGGCTGCGGCCAGACGCCTCTCGCACGCTCTGCCGGCTGTTCGTGCCCGGCCAGGAAACGTTGATCCGAGGCGGATCGCGCGCGATGGCTGTCATCGACCGCGTCCTTGAACTGAGCGACCAAGAGGTGGAACGAGCACTGGCCCGCACGCTGGCCCGGTTCTCCGACAGGCATCGCGACCTGACCGGGATCCTGGAGCATAACTTCGGGCTGGTCGCCCATCGGCTCGGCGCCGAGATCAAGGTAGGGCCCGCGCGACGGCGGCTGATCGGAGCGTATTTCACTCAGGAGTACGCGCTCGAGGCCGCGGCCCTGTTCAATCCGTCGATCGTGGCGCACCCTGACCAGGCGGGCTGTCCCTCCGGAGAAGTCCGGTTCGTCATGAGCCTGCGAGCAGTCGGGGAAGGCCACCTGTCGAGCATCGAGTTCAGGAGCGGCACGATCGGCAGCGATTCCGGGATCCGGTTCGACCCGCCTGGCCGCTTCCTTGACACCGGCTGCCCCCGGTCCGTCCCTTACGATCGCGACCTCTTCCAGGAGAAGCTCACCGAGCTTGGCCATCAGGACGAGAACGCGCGATTTCTCTGGAGCATCCTGCCGTCCCGCTTCACGTCGGCCGAGCTGGATGCCGCGCTCGCCGAGCTCTCCAGGCAGCATGTGACGCGCGGAGACTCCGCGGAGCTGGCCGGCAGGGCACGGTGGATGGCGGCGTCCAACTACGCGGTCGAGTTCGATGAGCACCACCAGCTCTCTGAGCGGGTGCTGTGGCCCACCGGTCCGGCCGAGAGCCACGGCATGGAAGATGCGAGATTCGTGCGCTTCACCGACGGTGAGGACCCGGTCTACTACGCGACATACACCGCGTTCGACGGCTCGCAGGTCGCGCCGCAACTCCTGGAGACCAGCGACTTTCGCACATTCACCGTCTCGCAGCTCTCGGGTCCCTCGGCCAGGAACAAGGGCATGGCGCTGTTTCCCCGGCGGATCGCCGGCCGCTACGCCGCGCTGTCCCGCTGGGATAGAGAAAGCAATGCAATTGGATACTCAGACGATGGTCATCGCTGGTCCGAGGCCATGACGGTCCAGGCGCCGACGCGTCCGTGGGAGCTGATCCAGCTCGGCAACTGCGGCTCGCCGATCGAGACCCCGGCGGGATGGCTGGTCTTCACCCACGGCGTCGGGCCCATGCGGGAGTACGCCATCGGCGTTGTCCTGCTCGACCTGGATGAGCCCGAGCGCCTGATCGCTGTGCTGTCCGAGCCGCTCCTGGTGGCCGACGAGTCGGAGCGCGAGGGTTATGTCCCGAACGTCGTGTACTCCTGTGGCGCCATGATCCACGGCGAGACGATCGTGCTGCCCTATGGCTGCAGCGACTCGTCCGTGCGGACTGCCACGGTCGACCTCGGCCTGCTTCTCGAACGGCTCACGCCCGGCTGAGCCGCCGCAGCGCAATCGCGGGATGCGACGTGCGCGGCATAGGAATGCGCTGACCGCGTCGTCTGGTGGGAGGTCAGCGCCCGCGCCGGCCTCGGTAGCCGGCCGAAAATGCCGCCGCGCCGCGGCCGGTGGCCTGGGTAGCCGTCGTGACCATGGCCGGCGCCTCGAGCCGCATCACCGGTGCGATCCGGTCTGCAGGCTCGCCGGCAATCGAGCGCAGCAGCGCGGAGCCGGCACCGACCGTGGCGGTCAGCGGGTCAACGCGCGCCCGGCGCATCAGGCCCGCACGTCATCGGCCTGTGCCGGGGTTTGCAGCGTGATGACTACGCCAGCCGCACCGGCTCGCGCGGTCCGCCCCGACCGGTGCAGATAGGCCTTGTGCTCAGTGGGCGAATCGGCGTGGATCACCAGGTCAATGCCATCGAGGTGAATGCCGCGGGCCGCGATGTCGGGCGCGGCCATGACGCGCACCGCGCCTGAGGCAAACGACGCAAGATTCCGCTCACGGGCGTTCTGCGCCAGGTTGCCGTGGAGCTCGACGGCGGGAATATGGGCGGCGGTCAGCTGACGGGCCAGCTTCCGCGCGGCGTGCTTGGTCCGCGTGAAGATCAGCGACCGGTTGTTGCCGCTCGCGAGGGCGGCCACAACGCCTACCCGATCCCCCGGCACGACGGTAAGCAGGTGGTGGACCATCGCGGCGGGCGCGGCGGCCGGGTCGACGGCATGCTCCGCTGGCTGGGTCAGGAAGCAGCGCACCAGGACGTCGACGGCGTTATCGAGGGTCGCGGAGAACAGCAGTCACTGGCCTCCGGCGGGGTGGCGTCAAGTAGCCGTCGCACCACGGGCAGGAAGCCGAGGTCGGCCACGTGGTCCGCCTCGTCGAGCACGCTGATTTCGGCGTCGCCCAGGTGGCAGTGCCCTTGCTCGATGAGGTCGGCCGGGCGGCCCGGACAGGCCACCACGATGTCCGCGCGGTTGCGCAGGGCGACCACCTGCGGATTCTGCGGGGTGCCGCCGAAGATCGTCACCACGCTCAGGCCGACCGCCCTGGCCAGGGGCACGAGCACGGCCTTAACCTGGCTAGCCAGCTCACGGGTCAGCACCAGCACCAGGCCGCGCGGCCGGTACGCGCTCGTGTAACCGTCGGCCAGCCGGGCGACGAGCGGGATGGAGAACGCGAGCGTCTTACCTGAGCCGGTACGCCCGCGCCCGAGTATGTCAAGCCCCGCGAGCGCATCAGGCAATATCGCGGCCTGAATCGGAAACGGCGCGGTAATACCGGCTTCGGCGAGCACCGCCTCGGTGAGGACCTTGTGCGAGATGCCATCCAGAGCGTCGTGCAGGTCCTGGTAGCGGCGACCTCCGGCAGCCAGCTCGGCGAGCACCGGGCATGAGTCGTCCGAGGTACGGGCCGTGGTGACAATGACCAGGCGTTCATCCTTGATCAGGTAGCCGCCAGCCAGATCAGCGCGGCGACCAGGATCGCCACGAACAGCACCACCACGATGACGGCGGCCGGGATCGTGCGGTCCCTGCGGTCTTGCTTGTGCACGTCAGTCCTTCTTGCGGTTGACAGCGCCGGGCACGGCGCAGCAGACAAGCCCGGAGCCACGCCCTGGCGCCTTCCGCTGCCCCGGCAGCGCTTGCCGTTGCCGAACCTACGCTCCTCCGATCCGGCGTTGCGCCCCCAGCCCTCCGGGAGAGGTCCCGGCGCCACCGGTCCGGCCTCTCCGACAGCACGGCGAGGCTGGCCGGGTCCCGGTGAGCAAGGCCTGCTGCCCCGGTGACCTGCTGGCCGTGGGTTCCGGCCGCCGTGGCATGCTAGCCCGGCTCATCGTCGGCAAGGTGAGCCGCGGTCACCGCGCAGCGTTGCCGCGGCGGGCGCGCCCGGCCAGCAGCCACACGACGATGACGACGACGACCGCGATCAGCCCGATAATGAAAAACGTCTTGAGCATTGCGACCATCCAGCCAATGGCCGTGAAGGCAAG
>Ga0070699_100005942_pt1 | contig 10661 bp, 9 predicted proteins | sample KBSK1503metaG_FD_65473 | JGI IMG/M metagenome (GOLD analysis project Ga0070699, IMG submission 65473) | Corn, switchgrass and miscanthus rhizosphere microbial communities from Kellogg Biological Station, Michigan, USA - KBS K1-50-3 metaG | ecosystem: Host-associated > Plants > Roots >...
AGGCTGACGCCCTGGACGGCATGCACGACCTCGCCGCGGGTGCGGAAGCGGACCCGCAGGTCAGAGACGTCAAGGAGGGCGGAGGCGGCCGGCTGGGAATCCGACGGCGCCGGCTCGTCCTGCACTGTGCTCCCGAGCAGCCTCCGGGGCGCCCGGAGACGCCGCCTTCCCTCGTCGCCCGTTCCTCGCTCCTGCGTCCAGGCGGCGCCGCGCCCCGTCGGCGCTGACGTCGACATCAGCGCACTCCCCAGCGGCCGCGCAGGCCGTCGCCCGTGAGGTTGAGGCAGACGACGGTCACGAACAGGAAGATGCTGGGCACGATGACGAGGCCGGGGCGGACCGACAGGATGGTCCCTCCCGCGGCGATCTCCTTTCCCCAGCTCGGCGCCGGGTCCGGGATGCCGTAGCCCAGGAAGTCGAGCGCGCCCTCCAGGATGATCGTCACGCCGGCGCCGAGCAGGCTGAAGGTCAGCAGCTGGGGCAGCATGTTCGGCGCGAGGTGACCGGCCATGACCCGCCAGGGCTTCGCGCTTGAGAGCCGGGCCGCGACGACGAACGGCTGGTCGCGAAGCCGCAGCGTCGCGGCTCTGGTGAGGCGCGCGAAGGCCGGGATGCTGAAGGCCGACAGCGCCCAGATGACGTTCGGCTCGCTCTGGCCGAGGCTGTCAACGATCGCCAGGACGAGCACCAGCGACGGAAAGGCGATGAACACGTCGAACAGCCGCATCAGCACGGCCTCGGCCAGCCCGCCGCTATAGCCGGCGATCATGCCCAGCAGCCCGCCCACGAGCAGGCCGATGAGCTGTACCGCGGCGGCTATCTCGAACGACACCCGGCCGCCGTAGAGCATCTCGGACATGTAGTCGTTGCCGACGTTGTCGGTACCGAGGATATGACCCGGGGACCACATCGGCAGTCCGGCGTTCAGGATGGATCCGCCCGTCGGCTTGGGCACCGGGTAGACGACCGGCCAGATGAAGCAGAAGAACAGCAGCAGGAGCAGGACGGCGCCGGGGATGGTGACCTCGAGGGTGCGCAGCACGCCGCGCGCCCCGCGTGCTCCCCGCGGCCGGCCGGCATTCGGGACGTCACCAGCCGACAGGACGGCGGCCAGGACCTCGGCCCCGGGCAGCTCAGCTCCCGGAACGGCCATGACGGATCCTTGGGTCGAGCACGTCGTAGAGCAGGTCGGTGGCGAGGTTGGCGAGGACGACAATGGCGGCGAATACCAGCACGATTCCCTCGACCAGCGGGACGTCCCGGTTGTTGATGGCCCTGAGCAGCTGGAACCCGATGCCGGACAACCCGAAGATCTGCTCCACGATCACCGTCGCCCCGATGAGCGTCGCGAGGTTGAGCCCGATGACCGTGACCAGGCCGATGAAGGAGTTCCGCAGCGCGTGCCGGGTCAGCACCTGCCACCGCGACAGGCCCTTGGCCAGGGCCGTCACTGTGTAGTCCTCGGACTGCATCTGCTCGAGCAGGTCGGCGCGCAGGAACCTGGTATAAAAGCCGATCAGCGGGACAGCGATGGTGATCGCCGGCAGCGTCTGGTCCCTGATCGCCGCGCCCGAGCCCTGCGCGAGCGCGGGGAACCAGCGCAGGTCGACTGCGAAGACCAGGATGAGCAGCAGGGCCAGCACGTAGGGCGCGATGGACAGGCCGCCCATGGACAGGGCCATGCTGGCCCGGTCCACGATGCCGCGCGGCCGCAGGGCGGACAGGACGGCCAGCGGCACCGAGACCACGAACGTGATGACCAGCGCGTAGAGAACGAGCTCGAGGGTGACCGGCAGGTGCTGCCCGAGGATCGACGTGACGCTCTGGTTGTAGTACAGGGAGGTGCCGAGGTCACCGTGGACCGCGCCGGCGAGCCAGTGTCCGTAACGAACCAGGACCGGCTCGTTGAGGTGCAGCTTTATCGAGAACGCGCGAACCTCCTGCGGGGTCGCGTTGGTCCCCAGCAGGGCCGAGGCAGCGTCGCCGGGCAGCGCGTTCAAGACCAGGAAGGTCAGGAACGTCACCCCCCACAGGACCGGTATCGCGACGAGCAGCCGGCGGCCGGCCACGCGCAGGGCCGGCGAGCCTGCCAGGCGGCGGTGCAGGGGCGCACCTCCCGCCTGGCCCGGCCCGACGGTGGCAGTGACCGAGCTGTTCACTGGGTTCGCATCATCGGTTGGTGGTGTAGACGTCCTGCCAGAGGATTCCCGGGAGCACGACGATGGTCGGGATCGCTGTGGTGAGCCCCGGCCCGTTGACGCCCTTGGCCGCGATGTTGAACCCGGCGATCGGGAACAGGAACGGGCCGTACGCCATCTTCGCGATGTAGGCGTTCAGCGCGGCGTAGTCCGCCGCCCGCTGCGAGGTGTCGATGGTCGAGGCCGCGGCGTTGATCAGGCCGTCGACCTTCTTGTCAAAGACGCCCGTGAACGGGGAGTACGACGCGAACCGGAACGCGACCCCGACCCCGGTCCCCGGATCGAACGCCCCGGCGGTCTGCAGGAACGCCTGCCACTTGTGCGACTGGAAGACCGCGATCAGCCCGGTCAGGTCGAACGTCTTCAGCGTCACCTTCATCCCGGCGGCCTGCCACTGCGTCTGCAGCGCCTCGTCCAGCGACTCGGCGACCGGGCTGGTGATCGTGTAGAGGGTGATGTTCAGCCCGCCGACTTCCCTGACCAGCGCCTTGGCCTTGGTCAGGTCGTAGCCGATGTAGCCGGGCACCACCGGCTCGTAGAACAGCCCGGCCTGGGCGGTGAACGACTGGGTCACCGGGTAGGTGTTGTTGAACAGCTTCGCGTCTATCTGAGCCGCGTTGGTGGCGTAGTAGATCGCCTGCCGGGCCTTGATGTTGTTGAAGGGCGCGGCCTTGGTGTTCAGCTGGATGTCGTAGGGCGAGGTCGAGGGCTCGGCGGTCACCTGGAAGTGCGACTTGAACGTGTTCACGAGCTGAGGCGTCGACATCCCCTCGTAGACCTGACCCGAGCCGGCCAGCATCGCCTCGTAGGCCGGCTCGTCGGCCGCGACGGGCTTGAAGATCAGCCCGTCGAGGTAGGGCTTGCCCTTCTCCCAGTAATGCGGATTCCGCTTGAGCACCAGCTGCGAGCTCGGGCTGTCGCTGACGACCGTGAACGGCCCGGCACCGACCGGCTTCAGCGCGAACGCGCTCTCGCCCATCTTGTTCAACGCCGTCGGCGAGGCGATCCAGTTGAAGATGTTGTCCTGGATGCCGTTGATGAACGGCGCGTCGACATACGGAAGCGTCAGCGAGACGCCGTAAGTCCCCGTCTGGGCGATCTTGGGCGGCGCCAGGAAGACCGGCTTGCAGGTGCAGGTGCCCGTGAGGTCGCGCTTCCAGTTCCACACGACCGCGGCCGCGTTGAACGCGGTCCCGTCGGAGAACGTCACGCCCTGGCGGAGGGTGATGTTGATCGTCTTGCCGCCGTTAGAGAACGCGTATCCGGTGGCCAGGTCCGGGATCAGCTTGCCCCCGGGACCCAGCGCGAACAGCTCACCGAAGATGGAGTTCATGTAGCTCTGGTTCGCCGCGCCGTCGGTGTCCGTGGCGGGATCGAAGCCTGGCCAGGCCCCGGCGAAGCTGGCGCCCTCCAGCACCGTGAGGGTTCCGCCATGGTGCGGCCCCGTTGATGTGGTAGGCGTGCCGCTGCTCGAGCCCGAGGAAGCGCACGCCGCCAGGAGGACGGCGACGGCCGCCGCGAAGATGACGGGGGCGGACTTGGCAAACGGGACTCTCGGGTGCGTCTGGGGTCTCACGTCGGCTCCTGCTATGGATGCTCCTGCTATGGATAGGCGTCAACGGCTGAGGACGCCGGGCGGCCCCGGGGTTGCCAGGCAACCGGTTCTCGGCAGACCTCGGTGCAATGAGCCATCTCACCAATGACAGCGTCAGCTTCCACGCCGCGCCCGGCCGCCGTCCACGGCGCTTCCACGGTGTGAAAGAGAAAGTGCTGTGTTAGCCCCGCGATAACGCCTCGGGTCAGGCCTCGCATCCCGCATCGGCCGGGCTAGCGCACGTTAAGACCGTATTTCGAACGCGTCCGGATCGTTTCTTGCGGAAGCGACATACTCATGCCAGCATGAGCTGATTACCGCCTGTGCGCCCAGCGCGTCACGCAGCACGCCAACCAGCGCGGCACGGTCGACAAGGGGGTAGAGCATGCGGGAATCTCTCGCCCCCCCCGAGGAGGCGAGCGCCCGGGCTACCCGCACGAACGCAGCCGGACGGCTCTTGGCGGTGCTCGACGCATTCGGTCACGAGCAGCGCGCGCTGTCGCTGAGCGAGATCTCGCGCCGCGCCGGGCTGAGCCTGTCCACCGCGCACCGGCTGGTCTGCGAGCTGGCGAGCTGGGGCGCGCTGGAACGCGGGCCGGGCGGGCGTTACTCCATCGGATTGCGCCTGCTCGAGCTGGCGGCGCTGTCCCCGCGCGGCCTGGGCCTGCGCGAGGCCGCGTTCCCGGTCCTGGACGAGCTGCACCACCGCACCCGGGGCAACGTGCACCTCGGCGTGCGCGACGGCCTGGAGGTCGTCTACGTCGAGACCATCACGGCCTGCGCGACCCATCCGACGGCCGGCCGGATGGGCGACCGGTGGCCGATGCACGTCACCGGCACCGGGCTGGTCCTGCTCGCGTTCGCCGACCGGGACCTGCAGGAGCGGGCGCTCCGCGGGCCGCTGGAACGGTTCACGCCGCTGACCGTGACCGACGGTGCCCAGCTGCGCCGCGAGCTGGCCCAGATCCGGCAGGTGGGGTTCGCCGTCGCCCGGGGCCGGATCACGGTGGATGACCTGGTGGTGGCGGTGCCGGTCTATGACCAGTTCGGCGACGTGGCCGCGGCGATCAGCGTGGTGGTCGAGACCGAGCGGGCCAGGCCGCTGGTCCTGGCGAACATGCTCACCGTGGCGTCGGGCGCGATAACCCGGGGCCTGGCCCCGCATCCCGGGCAGCGCCTGGCGGCAGCCGCGCGGCGGCGCCCGGGATCCGCCGCGGTGCGCGTCAGCGCGCCGGCGTAATCCCCAGCCAGCGGAAGGCGTTGTTCCAGGTGATGTCGTCGACCGCGGCCGCGGGCAGGCCCAGCGAGCGGAGCGTGCGCCCGGCCGGCTCCTCGCGCGGCATGGCCGGGAAGTCCGAGCCGATCAGCAGCCGGTCGGAGCCGAGCAGGTCGACGAGGAACCGCAGCGCCCGCCGGTCGAAGACCAGCGAGTCGTAGTAGAAACGACGCGCGTAGGCCAGCGGCGAAGGCCCGTCGTCGTGCATGATCGCCCGCTCGGGCACAGCGGGCTCCTCGTTCCAGGCGCCGCTCCAGAAGTACTGCGCCCTGGGCAGCATCAGCGGGAAGCCGCCGGCGCCATGGCTGAAGCAGATCCGCAGGTCCGGGCACCTGGCCGCGGTGCCGCCGGTGACCAGGGACGCGGCCGCAAGCGAGCCCTCCACCCCGACCGCGTAGGTGCCCCTGGCCGGCGCAGGCAGCCGGCCGCTGGCCGTCGGCATCGCGTGCACGAAGACCGCCAGGCCGAGCCGCTCGGCCTCGGCGAAGAACGGCAGGAAGCGCCCGTCGCCGATCGAGGCGTCCAGGACGTTCGAGGCGATCTCGACCCCGCGCAGCCCCTGGTCGCCGACCGCGGCCAGCTCGGCGGCGGCGGCTTCCGGGTCCTGGAGCGGCACCATGCCGAGCCCGATCAGCCGGGCCGGGTCGAAGGAGCACAGCTGCGCGGCGAACTCGTTGACGTGGCGCGCCAGGGAAAGGCCGTCGGCGGGCGGCAGGTCGTAGCGCAGCAGCGGCGGCATTGGGGAGAGCACCTCGGCGTCGACCCCGGAGGCCGCCATCGCCTCCACCCGCCGCTCCGCCTCGAAGAACACGGCACGGGCCTGGTACCGCATGCCGCCGAAGATCAGCGTCCGGGCGGTGCTCCCGTCGACCGGCTCCATCCGGGGGAAGCACCCGGGAGCGTCGGCCGGGTAGTCACGGGGCAGCAGGTGAGCGTGGGCGTCGACCAGCACGGCAGCCCTCCGGAGAGCTGGGGCGGGCAGGTGGGGTTAGGAATTCGGGTGGACCGAGACGTGGATCGCGGACTCGCCTGGAACCTCGTCGCCGAGGGTCTCGATGGCCAGCGCGGCGTCGTCTAGCCCGAACGTGTGGGTGTGCATCTTCTCCAGCGGGAAGCGGCGGGACTCGAGCAGCGCGATCGCGTCCGCCATGCCCTTGCTGTCCACGCCGAAGGCGCCGCGGATGGTGAGCGCGCGGTTGATGATGACGTCGGTCCGCAGCGGGATCTCGCGGTTACCCTTGAGCCCGGCCAGCACCACCCGGCCGCCCCGCCGCACGGCCATGAGCGCGTCGGACACCGGCGCCGCAGCCAGGGGCGTCAGCTCGAGCGCGACGTCGGCCATCTCGCCGCCGGTGATCTCCTCGACCCGCCTGACGGTGTCCTCCGCGCCGACGCCGTCCACCACGATCGTGTGGTCGGCACCGAACTCGCGGGCGACCGCCAGCTTGTGCGCGTCGGCGGCCAGCCCGGTGATGATGATCGTTCCAGCCCCCGCGGCGCGCGCCGCCACGACGGCCCCGATGCCGCGCTGTCCCGCGCCGAGCACGAGCACGGTGTCGCCGAGCTGCACCTGGCCGAGGTGGCAGGCCCAGCGCACGCCCGCGCCCAGCGAGTTGAACATGGCGGCCAGCTCCACCGGCAGGCCGTTGTGGATCTTATGCAGCACGGACGTGGGCGAGATGTACATGTACTCGGCCAGCCCGCCCCACAGCGCCGGCTCGGTGTCGACGCCGGTCACCCCGTGGCCGTACTTCCGGTTGCGGCAGAACTGGTACCGGCCGGTCAGGCAGTCCTGGCAGGACCGGCACGGGACGATCACCTCCAGCGCCACCCGGTCCCCGGGCTCGACGCCCCAGCGCTGCGCGGCACGCTCCCCGACCGCCTCGATGATCCCGAGCGGCTCGTGACCGGGAACGAAGGCCGGCCGGGGGCCGCCGAGATGGCCCCGGTAGGTCTCGACGTCGCTGCCGCAGATGCCGTTGGCCTCCACGCGCAGCAGCCCGTCGTCCGGGCCGGTCCGCGGCCGCGGAAACTCGCGCAGCTCGATCTGCCGCGGCGCGACCTGGACCGCGGCCCGCACCATGTCGGTCATCTGCTGGCCTCCTCAATGCTCGCGGAGCTTGCTCCGCGGCGGGGGGTTACAGGGGTCGTCCCCCCTAGGGCTTACTGCTCGTGGATGATCACGCCGCGGATGTTCTTGCCGTCCTCGAGGTCCTGGTAGGCCTGGTTGACCTCGTCCAGGCGGTACCTGCGGGTGATCAGCTCGTCCAGCTTCAGGTCGCCGGAGTGGTACAGGCCCAGCAGCATGGGAATGTCGTAGAGCGGGTTGCTGTCACCGAACAGGGCGCCGCGGATCTGCCGCTGGTAGCTGATCAGCATGCCGGCGTGCACGTGGACGGCGCGGGAGTCGGCGTGGCCCACGGCGGTTATCGTGACCTTGCCGCCCTTGCCGGTCATCGCCACCGCGGCGTTCACCATCTCCTCGGTGACCACCGAGGGCGTGCAGATCACGTGATCGGCGAGCTGGCCCCGGGTGGTCTCGACCACGAACTCGTGCGCATCCTCGGCGGTCGCGAACGCATGGGTGGCGCCGAACACGCCGGTGGCCGTGTCCCGCTTGAACTCGACCGGGTCGACCACGATCACGTTCTTCGCCCCGGCGAAGCGGGCACCCTGGACCGCGTTGCTGCCGACGCCGCCTGCGCCGAAGATGACCACGGTGTCACCGGCGCGCACCCCGGCCGCGTGCACGGCCGAGCCCCACCCGGTCGGGACGCCGCAGCCGACCAGGCACGCGACCTCCCACGGGATGGTCTCGTCGGCGAGCGGGACGCAGGCCCACTCCGACACCACCGCATACTGGGAGAAAGTACCCAGCGTGCAGAACCCGCCGAGGTCCTCATCGCGGAGGTGGAACCGGAACGTTCCGTCGAGGAACATGCCGGTGCCCGCATTCAGGCCCTTCACGCACATGTTCTGGTGCCCGGTCACGCACGGCCGGCAGGCGCCGCAGGCCGGGATGTAGGAGCAGATGAGACGGTCGCCGGCCTTGACCCGGCGCACGTCCGGCCCGACGGACTCGACGATCCCGGCGCCCTCGTGCCCGCCGACGATCGGGAACCGTGGGCGCGCGTCGCCCTTGGTGATGTGGTTGTCGGAGTGGCACAGCCCGGCCGCGTAGAACCTCACCCGGACCTCGTGCGCCTTCGGCTCGTCGAGCTGCAGGTCGGCTATCTCCCAGCCGATGTGCGGTCCGCGGGCGATGGCGGCGCGCGTCGTTATGGGCATGGGGGACTCCCTAGTGCTCGTGGATGATCACGCCGCGGATGTTCTTGCCGTCGAGCATGTCCTGATAGCCCTGGTTGACCTCGTCCAGGCGGTACCTGCGGGTGATCAGCTCGTCGAGCTTGAGGTCGCCCGACCGGTACAGGCCGAGCAGCCGCGGCACGTCGACCAGCGGGTTGCATGCGCCGTAGATCGCGCCCTGGATCCGGCGCTGGTAGCCGATGAGCATGCCCGGGTTCTCGTCGATCCAGCCGTTGCCCACGGCGGTGATCGTGACCTGGCCGGTCTTGCCCACCACCTGGATGGCGTTGTGGATGACCTCGTCGTGCAGGATCCCGACCGTGATGATCGCGTGGTCGGCCAGCTCGCCCCAGGTGGTCTCGACCACGAAATCGTGCGCCTCCTTGGCGGTCGCGAACGTGTGGGTGGCGCCGAATACCCCCGCCATTTCCCGCTTGAGCTGCACCGGGTCGACCACCACGACGTTCTTGGCGCCCGAGAGCGCGGCGCCCTGCACCGCGTTGCTGCCGACGCCGCCCGCGCCGTAGATCACCACGGTCTGCCCGGGCCGCACCCCGGCGGCGTGCACCGCCGAGCCCCATCCGGTCGGCACCCCGCACGAGACGAGCGCGGCCACGTCGAACGGGATGTCCTCACCGATCGCGATGCAGGAGAACTCGGAGACGACGGCGTACTGCGAGAACGTGCCCAGCACGCACAGCCCGCCGAAGTCCTCTCCGCCGCGGTGGAAGCGGAACGTCCCGTCGGGGAACTCGCCGGTGGCAGCGTTCTTCCCCGCGTCGCAGAGGTTCTGACGCCCGGTCGAGCAGTACCGGCACGAGCCGCACGCCGGTATGAACGAGCAGACCAGGTGGTCCCCGACCTTGACCCTGGTCACGCCAGGACCGACCGCGTCGACGACTCCGGCGCCCTCGTGGCCGCCGACGACCGGGAAGCGCATGCGCGCGTCGCCCTTCTGGATGTGGTCGTCGGAGTGGCACAGCCCGGCCGCGTGGAACTTGATCCGGACCTCATTGGCCTTCGGCTCGTCGAGCTCGAGGTCGGTGATCTCCCACGGCCGGCCCGGCCCGCGGCAGACCGCGGCGCGGGTGGTCATGCTCATGAGGACCCCCTTCTCGGTGGTGCGGGCAGCCGACGGGTCACCCGCGGCCTGGTCCACGATGACGCCTCGCCGGTGACGCCCGCCATACCCCTTTTCGCTTCGCGGAAGGGTGTCTGACCCGGCGCGCCTTCTGTGACGCGGAAGTGCGTGTTCCCCCCCGCTCGCAGCCGTGCTAACTTCCGCGACAGTGAAGAGCGATGGGGAGGCGGGCGGGGATGGCACGCGGGACGGTCCCGGGCTTCGTCCCCCCGGGCCGACACCTAAGGACTCAGCGTGATCGACAAGCTCCGGGCGGACGTGATGTCCGTGCTCGACGCCGTACCGTCGGGTGCCTCGCTCGCGATCGGGGGCTTCGGCAGCTCAGGACGGCCGGACACGCTGCTGGACGCGCTGTGTGACCTGGACCGCCGTGACCTGCACCTGATCGTCAACAACGTAGGCAGCGACTTCACCGGCGTCGGCCGGATGCTGGCCGAGGGGCGCATCCGCAGGCTGACGGCGTCGTTCCCGGTGCTGCCGGAGTTCTACGACGAGTATTTCGCGGGGAGGGTGGAGTTCGAGCTGGTGCCCCAGGGCACGCTTGCGGAACGGCTGCGGGCCGGCGGTTCGGGCATCCCTGCGTTCTACACCCCCTCCGGTGCGGGCACCATGCTGGCCGACGGCACGTTCGCGCTGCGGTACGGCGCCGACGGCGCCGCTGCCGAGCACATGCCACGGCGGGAAACCCGTGACTTCGCAGGCCGCGAGCACGTGCTGGAGTACGGGATCGTCGCTGATTTCGGCCTGGTCAAGGCCTACCAGGGCGACCGCAAGGGGAACCTGCGGTTCCGCCTGTCCGCGCGGAACTTCAACCCGTTGGCCGGCATGTCGGGGCGCCGGGTGTTCGCCGAGATCGAGCACCTCCTCGAGGTGGACGAGCTGCTCCCGGACGACATCCACCTGCCCGGGGTGTTCGTCGACGACCTCCTGCTCGCCTCGGACACATCGCCAAGGCAACCAATAATGATCACGAGGTTCTAGCCATGACGGAGATCATCAGCACCGGCGCGGCGCCTGGCCTGTCCCGGGAGGGCATCGCGGAGCGGCTGGCCCGGGACCTGCGGGACGGCTACGTCGTCAACCTGGGCGTGGGCATCCCGCTGCTGGTCCCGCGGTTCATCCCGGACGGCACCGAGGTCATCCTGC
>Ga0070699_100005943_pt1 | contig 10661 bp, 7 predicted proteins | sample KBSK1503metaG_FD_65473 | JGI IMG/M metagenome (GOLD analysis project Ga0070699, IMG submission 65473) | Corn, switchgrass and miscanthus rhizosphere microbial communities from Kellogg Biological Station, Michigan, USA - KBS K1-50-3 metaG | ecosystem: Host-associated > Plants > Roots >...
GATTCTCGGCCACCAGTCCGACGGCGCGAACGAGAAGAAAGCAGTGCCATCGAGGCAAACCCTCGACATCGCAAGCGAGCTCGCCACGTCTCGCTGGATGCCTTCCTCGAACCTGAACTCGTAGTAGGGGAGGTGCTCGGAGACGCCGACTAGCTCGATGCCATGCCTCCGCGCCGCGATGGCGGCAATCGTGCTGTCGAATCCCCCCGATAGCTCGAGGAGGGCCCGACGACGACCCCGTTGTAGATGGCCGAACTGGTCAAGCGCCGACCGCAACGCCTCGATCAGAGCCTCTTGATCGAGCTCGGTGTCACCGGACTCCGCCAGGTCGACCAGACGCTCAGATACACAACCAGCACTCGACGATAACCTCGAGACCGCGCCGCGTCGGCACCGAAACCAGCCATCCAACGGTGTCCGCACCGAAAGGTTCGGCTCGTTTTGGTTGGCGATCGCGACGACGGTGACGGAACTCAGGAGCCCTGCCCTCGAAAGGGGTTGGCCCCGATCAACAGGTAGTACCGTACTCACGAGCACCTTGCCGGCGGTCGTAGTCCAATAGAGGGGAAAATTGCTGGCACCACCGCGTGCGACCAAGATCTCACCCCGGCGGCAGGCGATCACGACGGCGTCGGTGGGCTCGAGGTTCAGGGCGGCGGCTGCGAGGAGTTGTTCCGTCCATGGCGCCGGTGTGCTGAACGCCTGAAACGCTTCGAGACGGGAGTCGATCTCGTCGTCGAATAGGCAAAGGTAGAAGAGCGTCTGCTTACGCTCCGCGAACTGACGCATGGCGACCGCTGCCCTCACGTCAAGCAACAAGGAGCCCGCCTCGAAGGACGACGTGCGGCCGGAGACCGTCTCCGGTGCTAGCACGCTCGCTGCATGCGGCCTTGCAGCCGTGGCCATGGTGTCTTCAACTGACATCGAAGACCACGAGTGGGCTATACCACCAATGCACAGGTTTGGGCTCGTACGGAATCGATCCCTCCGTGGAGCACCAAGCGTGCATCTTCCGGGTCGGAGCCAGGATCCCGACCGACACCTGGCAGGGTAGTCGGGCAGTCATGCACAGATATGCCGTCATCAACGCACGCGGGTAGCAATCGGACACGCCGACTGCACGCTCTAAGCTCATCACCAACCTGCCGACCTCGGATGCATCCATCTTCCGTCGGCTCGGCTTGAGTCGAGCGATCAAGCTCGCCAGACGAAGTGCCCGCCGGATCGACGCCACGGTGCGGTGCCGATGAAAGAAGACGTACAGCAACTGCAAGAGCCCCGCGGTCGGCGCATCTGACGCTCCTGTCCCGTCGACCAACCGGACAGACGCAGCGGGATCGAGCAAGCGCTCACGATAAGCATCACTCCTAAGGCCCAGCAGCACCGGAAGAACGGCTCCCGTCGTCAAATCCGGGGCAAGGAGATACGTTCGCCCGAACCGCGGGCTGTACACCAAGCACCGCCCGTCGCCAGAAGGCAGTCGAGTCCACCAAATGCGCTTCTGCACGTGAAGCGACCGGCGCGCGGCCCCAGGTCGCCTCCCCATTCGGAAGGAGCGATCGGGCTGCCGACTAGTTGTACTTCACGTTGGGATTCGTCTCCTGGAAGGGCCCACTGCTTCCAGCGATTTCAGCCGGACCCGCGAACTTGCGAAACAAGACTGCTTGAATGAGACGCATTAGCTTCATCAAGCTCACCACCCTTTCACCGTGCAACAGAGATTCGCCACCCCCCGCAGGCCTGATGCAGGACTGCTGCAGGACTTTGGCGCGGCGATAAGTGTGTCACGAGTGGGCGGTCGAGTCAACAGACGCGCGCCTTGCCGGTGCCGGCCGCTCAGCGCGGGTGAGGGTCTAGCATGAGCTCCCAGCCTCGAGCTCGAAACTTGGTTTCGGTGCGGTCCAGGCCCCGCCTTTGAAGACGCGCTGGTGGGAGCTGCTCGCGGGTTCCCTCAGCCTGCTGTGGGCAGTGGACTTCGCGGTCAGCGGCGAATGGGTGAGGTTTGCAATCGCGGCCGCGGTATTCCTCTGGATCGCTCGGCGGGTGCTGCCGCGGTATGCGATTGCATTCCTGTTCCTACGGCGAGCCCTCTCCCGGTGGCGCCTCGGGCCGAAGGCCGTGGTCGCGACCATCGCTTCGGGGGTGAAGATGAATCGACTCTTCACCCCCGCACTGGCCGCTAAGAGATTGCGGCACAGCCGCCCCCGGTCCGGGTGGGGATACCGACTCTTCGTTCCGATCGTCGCCGAGGCGGCGGCTGCTCACGGGGTGCTGCGGCGGCTCTCGTTCTACGAAACCGGTGACACCTTGGCCCTCGCGCAGCTGCTTCGGTCGTTGCGCGACCTGAGCACCCAACTCGACCGCATCGACGGGTCGCTCATACGGTCCACCGGAGGCGCCGTCGAAGGCGAGATGCAAGTCGCGCTCGGCGCCGTCGCGAGTCAAGGCTCCTACTGGTCGGCCGCGGAGACGGTGCAATCGAGCCTCGAGGGGACGCTGGCAAAACGCTCCGGTGTCGACGGCGACTGGTTCCGACGCGTCGTCGCCAAGCGGAGAGAGGTCCTGAGCGCGCTGCGCGAGGGTGACTCGACGATGCGCCGGATTCGGCAGAAGGCAGTGTGGATGCTCGAGCGTCAGCGAGAGCGAGGCTCGGACGATGAGGTCGAGCTGATCGACGTCAGCGCCGCCCGCGTTGAGCTACGCGAAGCCGCCCAGCTCGTGTCTGCGCTAGCCGAGGGAGTCGGAGAGGTGCATCTCGGGCCGCCCGCACGCCTGTGACGAGGCTTCCTTTAGCGATGTGGCGCCCGCAATGTGCCGCAGCCAGGCGCGCCTTTCGCCGCCGAACCGCGCACTTGCGGAACGGGGCCGCGGGCTGCGCCGACGGCGTCGGCGCGACGACCTTCTTCGCGCCTGCCTAGGCCGCAACCACCGGGTTGTCCCCGATGCCGCCGGCTTCTGCCACAGCGGCTTGCCAGACGTCGATTGCGCGCACGCCGGAGCCGATTGCCTCGCGCAACTCCTCGTCCACGGCGTCCGCCGTCGAGGCGATCGCCCCGAGCGCGTTCATCAGCTCGTCCGCCTGAAGATGGTCACCGAGCAGGTGGTAATCGAGCACCACGCACCCGTCGTCGGGTTCGAAGTAGAAGCAGCCGAACATTGCCACCCGGTTCTTCTCGTTCAGCGCGTTCAGGATCTTCTGCGTGCGCTCGCCGGTACCGTCGACCTGTGAGAGAACAGTCGCTTGCAGGCCGACAAGGGTGCTTTCTCTCCAGTCGACAAACTTGATGAAGACGCCAGCGCTTCCTTGGGGTACCAGGAAGGTCCCATCGCTCGCGTCGGTCCCGAACTTGACGTTGTTCATACTCAGGATCCCGTTCACCTGCTGGACGATTCGCTCGTCAGGCATCGCTCTTCTCCTTTTGGATGTCGTCGCGTGCTCGCGAGGTGATTTCGATTTCGTGCAGGGTGTTCTCGCGCAGGTAGGCGAGCGCGCAGGCGCGTCCGATGCAGGCCCGGCTCAGGAGCCGCACCATCGCGCCCGGCTCCTGGACGGCCTTGCCGTTGAACTTGACGATCACGTCGCCGTTACGGAGACCGGACGCGAACGCGGGGGACTCAGCGAGCGGATCGTCGACCACGATCGCGCCACCCTTCTGCGCCCACTGCTTTCGCTCCGGGCCGCGGAACGGTCGGAACTGCAGCCGCACGCCGATCGATCCGCGGTGAATCCGGCTTTCCCCGGTCTCACAGATCTCGTCGTACAGGGCGTGGACCGTGTCTCCAGTGATCGCGAAGCCGAGCCCGGCCCCGCCCTGGTCGTTCACTCCAAGCACCCGCCCGTCCAGGCCGAGGAGCGGGCCGCCCGAGTTCCCGGGATTGATTAGCGCATCGGTCTGGATCATGTTGTCCATCGGGATGCCGCTCGGCGAGGGCATCGTCCTGTTCAGCCCACTGATGATCCCGGTCGTGACCGTGCCGGTGAGGCCGAACGGGCTCCCGATCGCCAGCACAGGCTCGCCGATCCGTATCTCGGCGAGCGGACGAAACTCCAGCGTGGCCTCGAGGCGGTCGGGCAGCTGGAGCAGCGCGATGTCCGTCACCGGATCCGACAGTCGAACGGTCGTGTCGAATTCGCTGCCGTCCTCTAGCAGGACCTTGCACTCCTCGCAGCCCTCGACGACGTGACAGTTCGTGACGACGACGGCGGCAGCGGAGTCGCCGGGGTTGGGCTCGATCGCGAACCCGGAGCCGTTGCCGGTCCCCTCGGGCCCCTTCACGCCGACAAAGACGACCGCCGTGCGAACCGCGTCGACGAGGTCGGGAAGCTCGTCGAGCGTTCTTCGATCTGCAGCGACGATGCCTCGGGAGCCGGCGCTGGTTCCGATGACCTGCTCATAACACTTCAGTAGGCTCACTTCAACCACTACCCCGGTCATGCCCACCGCCGAGTTAGGCGTTTGGCATGGCGCGCGATACGATCGGCGCGCGACGACCACCACTGGCGGCGGAGACATCGGGCTCGAGTTCCTCGATCTGCGTAGGACACGCGATCCGGGGCTGCTCGAGGCGGTCCACCGCGACCTCTTCGTGCCGAACTTCCCCGACCCGGAAGAACAGGAGGGGCCGGACGACTGGAGCCCTCGCCTCTGGGGGCATCCTGAACCGCCCCAGCCCGAGCAACACGGATTCGTGGCAGGGACTCACCTCGGAAGTGCCGACAAGCGCTCACTCGCCGGATTCGCCTTCGTCGAGCGGTACCGCGAGAGTCGGTGCGCGCTTCTCAGCTACATCGCCGTCGACAAAGGCCGGCGTGAGCGCGGGCTTGGACGCGAGCTCTTCGACCGGACACTCAGCTCGGCGCGACAAGCCGCCGAGGATGACCGGCAGTCGCTTCGTGCAATCTTCGCCGAGATCCACGACCCGTCGCGAGTGCATGTGGCAAGGGATGTGATTGACCCTGAGGACCGCCTGCGAATCATGCAGCGTCTCGGCGGTTGGCGCGTACCGGTCACGTATGTACAGCCGGCACTCGACAAGGACAGCGAGAGCTCGGACCGCCTTATGCTGATCGCGTTCCCGCTCGACGGAGCAACGAAGCTCGCCGCCTCGGCTGTCTCCGAGTTCCTCTCCGAGTACTATCGGGCCCTCGGGATCGCCGATCCGGGGGTGGATCCCGATCTCCGGAGGGTCGAGCGAGAACTCGAGAGCCTCGGCGTGGGTCCAATCGACCTCGCCCCGCTCGAACCTTGAACACGGAGGGAAAGACGCCCGAGGTCGAGCTCGTTCTCGACTCAGCGACGAGGAGCGCGATTCGCCGCGAGCTGGTCGACGCGGGTTTCGCAGATCCGGACAGCCTCTCCCCCATTTCCCAGAAGCGCAGCAGGGAGCAGCACCAGGTCGTCGCGCGGAGCAGGGACGGTGCGGTCGCCGGCTTCGCGCTCCTCGAGCGGTGCCAAGAGACTGGCGCCGGGCTCGTCAGCTTCAGCGGGACCGAATTGGGCAAGTGCGAGCGCGAGCTCGTCAACCATTCGCTCGACTCGGTCCACGAAGGCGGTGTTCCCGACAGCGCGTTGCGCGCCGTGTTCGCGGTCGATCTCCGCGGAGAGGAAGCCGACGTCGAGGCGATGAAGCGCCTCGGGGCGGCCGAAGTCTCAAGCACGGTTCTCCGCGGTGCGTTTCCACCCGAACAGCAGATGAGAGTCTTCACCCTCCCTCTCGACGGGAAGCCGACGGTCGAGAACGACGACCTCGCCGCCGTCGTCAGGTTCCTTGGCGGTGATCTCTGCCGGACCGATCCGACCAATACGCGGACCACCGTCGACCTCGTGCCGCTCTCGCGCGGCCTAGAGTTCGAGCGGTTCGGCGTGGTCCTGCACTTCGCCGTCATGGAGGCGGAGGAGCCGGGCGAAGCGGAGCCCGGTCTCTCAGCCGTCCTTCCCAACGTCGAGGAGCCTGGCCCGTTCGCCTCGTTCGAGGAGGACATCCTCTCTTACCGCTCCCGATCCGCCCGCGAGAACGACTCCAGGCACTGGGTCAGAAGCGAGACCGTTACGGTCAAGAGCGAAGCGATCTCGCTCGGCGAGGGGGGAACGCTGATGCTGGCCGTTCCCGTCCCGATCACGTTCTGGTCGGAAGGGCGTAAGCGAGATCTTTACTTCCCGCCCCCGGTCGAGAACGGCTTCCGGTTGCGTCGCGTCGCGGTCAAGGCAAGCCGGACCCGCTTCCCGAGCGGCCACTCGATCTGCCATCTGGCGATCGTCCAAGCCGAGCCCGGTGACCGGCTCGACGAATACGACGTCATCGCCCTCTCCAAGCTCTGGCAGGGCGGCGAGAACTGGCTCAGCGCAGCGGACAAGATCCGCGTCCACTCGGATCCCTCGGCGGACGGCGAGAAGGGCGTCCCGATCGGAAGGTTTGCGGAAGAAGTGTTCGCTCGCACTCCGATTGAGCCGAAGGTCCGCGGCGGCACCGTCCAGCTGATCTGCCAGTCCCCGGACGATGTCGACTGGAAGGGAATCTGGGACGCCGTCAAGCAGTTCGCAGCCGACGAGGACCCGGAGGACGAACTGGTCACCGAGACACCTTTCGGCAAGCGCGTGACCCCACTCGGCAAGCAGGTGACGGCGCTCGCGGGCATCGTGCAGGGCATCCTCGACTTCCAGGCGGTCGACATCGCCGAGCTTAAAGACGTCTTTGCCGGGCACGTGAACACCGAAGAGTGCTTCACCGGAATCCACAAGGGGACGCTTCTCTGCGTGATGGACAGCGATCGTGCGTACGAGGCGGTGGCTTCGACGATCGGGGTCAGCCCCTACCTCTTGCTACCGCAGGCGGTGCTCCTGCACAACGAGGTCCTCCTCGAGAAGGTCGAGGAGGAGGCCGAGAACGTCGAGAGCGAGGGAGGGCGGCGTCCGGGCGGCCTCGAGAATGTGCTTGAGCGACTGGCCCACTACATCCCCGACGTCTTCCACTACGCGCAGGAACACAGCCTTTACGAGTGTGGCGAGAAGACGCGCGGGCTCGCCGACAGGCGGACCGAGATGGGACCCAAGGTGGCAAGGATCGAGGCGCAGAGGAAGTCGTTCGTCGAGAGCCGACGGACCTGGGCCGAAACGGTCCGCAACATCCTCCTCGGCCTGATCGGCTTCGTCTCGACGCTGCACTACGTGCACGGCTCCACGTCGAGGATCGCCGTGTTCTTCGCCTTTGCGGTCGTCCTGACGATCCTGCACACCCATCCGTGGTGGCCGGATCGCCTGCGCTTCTGGAGCCGGCCGTCAGGGAGATCAGCACCTCGGCGACGTCTTTGAGTTGCCAGACCGCCGCGATCAGTTGATCCTTCTTAGGCTGCAGAGCTCGTTGCGGCGCTCTCGCTTGCGACCAGTTTTCGCAACTCCGCCCCGCTCAGCTCCTGCTTCTCCTCGAGGATGGCGACGATGCGGTCGAGGAGAGGACGGTTGGCTTCGAGGCGGGCGACGATGCTGCTGTAGCTCCGGTCGAGCAGCGCCTCGATCTGTTTCTCCTGGGCGGGGGTCGGCTGTTCGGTCCAGTGGAGGGCGCCGCCGTCGCCGAGACCGGACTTGCAGACGTACAGCTCGGCCAGCCTCGTCGCAGTCGCGAGATCGCTGCTCCTGGACTCCCCGCCTGCCCCTCCGCCGATCCCGTCCGCGCCGAAGACGACCTCTTCGGCCGCGCGGCCGCCCAGCACCGTCTCCAGCTCCTCGAGCATCGTGCGGCGGGTGGACACCTGTCCGTCGAGCGGCATCGACGCGACGAAGCCGAGCGTGCCGTCCATCCGCGGGACGATCGTGACGAAGGTGACGTCGTTCCCATGGGTAGAACTGATCAGCCTTGCGACAGCGTGGCCGGCCTCGTGGACGGCGGTGCGCCGCATCTCCTCCGGCCCCACTTGAGGGGCACTGTCGGGCCGGCGGGGACGCCGCGTGATCTCGGCGAAGAGATCCTCCTGCTTGATCTTCCGGTTGGCTCGTCGTGCGCGCCGCGCAGCGCCGCGCACGAAGAACTCGACGTCGGCGCCGGTGAGGCCGAAGCTCAGCTCTGCCAGGGCCCGCGTCTTGACGCCGCTTGCGACCTCGCGGGCGGCCCGATACGGCTTGAGGTAGTAGTTGAAAATCTTCTCAAGGGCGGCAATGTTCGGCAGGGGAAGCTCGACCATCTGGTCGAGCCGTCCGGCTCGTCGCAGCGCTGGATCGACGTTCTCGGGATAGTTGGTCGCGCCGATCACGATCACCGGATCGATGGTGACGATGCCCTGGATCTGCTCGAGCAGAGCGTTGATCACGTCCGTCTGGTAGACGGAGTTCTCCTGGCCACCGAGCTTTTCGCGGCTGCCGATGCTGTCCAACTCGTCGATGAACAAGATCGCAGGCGCGTACCGCCGAGCCTCGGCGAAGTCGGCGCGCATTGCGCGAAGGTGGGAATCGAGGTAGCCCGCCGACTGCCAGGCGGCTGCGCTCGCGATGACAAACTTGATACCGGATTCCTTCGCGACCGCGCGGGCGAGCGAGGTTTTGCCGGTGCCCGGGGCGCCGACCAGGAGCAGGCCCCTGTCCACGGCCGACCAGGGAATCTGGTCCGCCTGCGCGCTGCGGATATCGGAGATCAGGTCCTCACAGATTTGCCGAGCCTCACCCATGCCGTGGAGCTCGCTCAGCGACGGGCCGGTGTCGGGCAAGACCTGCTTGAGACGGGCCTCGACTCGCTTTTTCATGAACAGAACGGCGTTGTCCGGGCTCAGGCTCAGCCTTCTCGGCACGTGGAAGTCGGCCGGCACGAGGTAGCGGGTCCAGTCGGAGCCGGGAGCGTCCCAGCCGGGAGTCGGCTTCGCCTGGAAGACACGCTCGAAGATACGGGAGAAGCGGCGCCGGTCGATCCGAGGGAATGTGAGCACGAGGTCTGCGATCCTCCGGAGAGGTTCCGGCACGTCTGCCGCGCGTTCGCAGCCGATCAGCACGGCGGCATCGCGCAAGGCGAGCTCGTGTGCCGTCCGCTCCGAATCGAACAGCTCGCGGTACGCGTGGAACGACAGGAGATGGAGCTTGACCGTGGAGTTTTCGTACTCGATCGCGCAGCGAAGCCCCTGTGGGCCTTCCACCACGCCCGCGCGTGCAATCGCACCACCGGTGACGACCTCGTCCGGGCCGTCGATCAGACCCGCGACGAAGTCCTCGACGAAAGGAATGTCCGACTCGATAATGAGCACCGGCTGGGAGCTCGAGACGAGGCGCGTGAGCCGACCGACCGGATTACCGCTCTCGGTCTCCGTGTTGAAGTGCCGCAACAGCATGTTGCCGTCCAGGGCCTCGGCGTCGCGCTCGCGGATCGCGTCCTCGAGAAGCACGGCGACGATCGTCTCGGTCACGTCCCGATCGCGCGGCAGCTCTGCGTCGACGTGCCTCTCATTGACAAGCTCGAGCGACAGGTAGTCCGGCAGCGTGAGCCCATCGAGCGTCGCGACCGGCTCGTCGTCGACCATCTCCACCTCTCCGCCTGCCTCGACAGCCAAAGTGGCCGCGAAGCATGTGTCGTCGTAGGCGACCAAGGCGTCGATCACCCAGCGGCCGTGCTCGTCGGTTGAGCGCGTCGTCAGCGGCGCGGTCCGGCTCCGAACGAGCGCCAGCCGTTCTTGCAGCTCGGCGGCCACGTCATCCGCGCCGGCCGCGCCGTTTCCAGCAACCGAACCGTCGGCGTCCTCGTCCACCGAGACCTCGCTCGGCGATTCGATCAGGACGAACGTACCCGAGTCGCCGCGGACGAAATAGAAGAAGAAGCGGAGATAGTCGTGAACCGTGGCGTCGGTCAACACAAGCGATTCAGCCGCGTTGGTGTCGTGGATCGCCGCTGAGTTCCCGTCCAGCCAGCGCGTCTCGTCCGATCCGTCGAGGGCGAAAGCACGTTCGCGCCTGCCGTCGCGCACCAACTCGAGCTCGAGCAGGCGATAGTCGTCGTAGAAGGGAAGCCTCGCCGAGCGGGCGCTAGTGAGACTCGCTGTGGAGAAGACCTGTGGGGCCTCGCCGACCAGACGCGCCAGCGCATCGGCGGCCCGCTCGTCCCCACACGGTTCCCAGCCAGCCTGGGGGTCGAGAGGCTTGTTCAAGCTACAAACGAGGCTAACAGGGTAAGCGGCCCCGTACCACCCCGCCGCCGAACCAGAGCGTCACGGGTCCGTCAGCTCGCGCCGGCGGGCGCGCTGCTTCAACGGCCAAGCTTCCAGGACGTCCAGCGCGGGCAAGCGATCAACCGCGGTGACGGTATCAGCGCGACCGTCCCGCAAACGATGCACCTCCAAGTCCCATCGGGCTCACGGACGATATTGCACTCCCTCGCCGGCTCCTCCGGAATCTGCTCGGTACGACGGCGAACACCCGCAGCAATCGGCGTGAGAGTCGCGTCTTCGCCGATGTCGGACGCGACGGGGGCCGTACGGCCACGACTGGCGTCGCACCCGACCTCGAGGCTGGTCGGGCTGATCCGGGGCAAGCTCGAGCGACAGGTAGTCCGCCATCGAAAGCCCGTCGAGCGTCGCAACCGAATAGTTCTCGAGCATCCCAACGTCTCCATCCGGAGCGACGGCGAGAGTCGTCGCAAAGAGACTACCGAGGAAGGCGACCGAGGCGTCGATCACCCAGCGGCCGTGCTCG
>Ga0070699_100005944_pt1 | contig 10659 bp, 7 predicted proteins | sample KBSK1503metaG_FD_65473 | JGI IMG/M metagenome (GOLD analysis project Ga0070699, IMG submission 65473) | Corn, switchgrass and miscanthus rhizosphere microbial communities from Kellogg Biological Station, Michigan, USA - KBS K1-50-3 metaG | ecosystem: Host-associated > Plants > Roots >...
GGAGACAAGGCCAGGACACAGGCGGCCTTCGCCAAGGCCGCGAAGGTGGTGAGGCTGCACACCTTCTACCCGCGCTGCCACCCCGCGCCTCTCGAGACATGTGGCTGCGTCGCGGACGTCAATCCCGCCACCGGGAAGGCCACCATCTACATGACCAGCCAGGCGCCCCATGCGATCCGCACAGTATTCGCGCTGGTCACCGGGCTCCCGGAGCAGAACATCCGGGTCGTCTCGCCCGACATCGGCGGCGGTTTCGGGAACAAGGTGCCTGTGTACCCCGGCTACGTGGTCGCGACGGCGGCCAGCCTTTTGATCGGCCGGCCGGTCAAGTGGATCGAGGACCGCAACGAAAACCTCATCTCGACCGGTTTCGCGCGCGACTTTCACATGACCGGCGACCTTGCGGTGGACGCCGGCGGCAAGATAACGGCCCTGCGGGTCCATCTCGACAGCGACAACGGCGCCTTCTTCTCAGACGCGCAGCCCAGCAAGTTCAAAGCCGGGCTCTTCCACATCGTCACCGGTTCGTATGACATCCCCACGGCACACGTGACGGCTGACGGCTACTACACCAACAAGGCGCCGGGCGGTGTCGCGTACCGGTGCTCGTTCAGGGTCACGGAGGCGAGCTATCTGATCGAGCGGCTCGTCACCAACGCGGCGCTCGAGCTCGGCCTCGACCAGGCCGAGTTCCGCATGAACAACTTCATCCAACCGGAGCAGTTCCCGTACACGTCGGCGACCGGCTGGATCTACGACAGCGGCGATTACCCGAAGGCCATGAACGTGGCGCTCGACAAGCTCGGCTACGACGAGCTCAAAAAGGACGTCGAGGCGCGGCGAAAGAAGGGCGAGGTGACCGGCATCGGCATCGCGAGCTTCACCGAGGTCGTGGGCGCGGGCCATGGCGCGGACTTCGACATCCTCGGGCTGCGCATGTTCGACAGCGCCGAGCTGCGTGTGCACCCGACAGGCAAGGCCCTTTTGCGCATGGGCACGAAGTCACAGGGCCAGGGCCACGAGACGACCTTCGCCCAGATCGTCGCCGAGGAGCTGGGCATCCCCGCCGCCGACATCGCCGTCGAGGAGGGCGACACGGACACGGCGCCCTACGGCCTGGGCACCTACGCGTCGCGCAGCACGCCGGTGGCCGGCGCGGCCACGGCGATGGTGAGCCGCAAGCTGCGCGAGAAGGCCCGCAAGCTGGCATCGCACCTGCTCGAGGCCGCCGAGGAAGACCTCGAATGGGAGCGGGGCAAGTTCTTTGTGAAGGGCTCGCCCGACCGCGCCAAGACTATCCAGGAGATCGCCTTCGCCGCCTACACGAACCTCCCCGAGGGCATGGAGGCCGGCCTCGAAGGGGTCCACTACTATGACCCGCCGAACATGACCTACCCGTTCGGCACCTACGCCGTCGTGGTCGACATCGACAAGGGCACCGGACAGGTCAAGGTCAAGAGGATGGTGGCGGTCGACGACTGCGGCGTCCGCATCAACCCGATGATCGTCGAAGGCCAGATCCACGGCGGCCTCACAGAGGGCTTCGGGATCGCCTTCATGGAGCTGATCACGTTCGACAGCGATGGCAACTGCATCGGCTCGAACTTCATGGACTACCTGATCCCGACCGCGTGGGAGACGCCGAAGTTCGAGGTCGGCGAAACCGTCACGCCATCGCCGCACCACCCCCTGGGGGCAAAGGGCGTAGGCGAATCGGCGACGGTGGGTTCGCCCGCGGCATACGTCAACGCGGTGATCGACGCGCTCTCGCCTTACGGCATCACCAACATCGACATGCCGGTCACATCGGACAAGGTGTGGGCGGCTCTACGCTCTAAGGGGGTGACCGAATAGCCGACGACATCCTGGACCTGCTGCGTGAGTACGCGGCCGGCGGCACGCCGTGTGCGCTCGCGACCGTCGTCCGGTGCGACCCGCCGACTTCGGCCCGCCCCGGAGACAAGGCGGTCATTACGCCTGACGGCCGCCTCCGCGGCTGGATCGGCGGCAGCTGCTCCGAGCCCGTGGTCCGGCGAGAGGCGCTGAGGGCCCTCGCCGAGGGAACGCCGCAGCTCGTGAAGATTGTCGCCGCGGATGAGGTCAAACAGTCGAGAAAGCGGGGCGAGCTGACCGTGGCCACGACCTGTCCGAGCGGTGGATCGCTGGACATCTTCATCGAGCCGCGCCTGCCACGCCCGCTCCTGCTCGTGTTCGGTGACAGCCCGGCGGCGGAGACGCTGGCCAGGCTTGGCGAGCTGACCGGGTTCCGGAGCCGGACCGTCGGCCAGGCCGAGCTCGCGACGCTAGCCGTTCGGGACGCGGAGGCCTGGGCCGTCGTCGCCACGATGGGTCATTACGACGAGGAGGCCCTGGAGGCTGCGCTCAGCCATCCTGGCCTCGACGTCAGCCTCATCGCCAGCACCCGGCGGGCGGCAGCGGTGCGTGCAGCGCTCCTGGCGCGCGGCCTCGACGCAGCGACACTGGACCGCGTCAGGGCGCCGGCCGGCAAGGTGCGCGGCGCGACGCAGGAGGAGATCGCGCTCCTCGCCCTGGCGGACGTGGTCACGGCCCGAAAGAGGCGCGACCGCCGGCCCACAGCGGCCGAGCCACCGGCGGTCGTCTTCGTGACCGACCCCGTGTGCGGCATGACGGTCGATCCGCTCACCGCCGGCCACAACGCTGAACACGACGGGCGCACGTACTGGTTCTGCTCGGCCGGCTGCCAGGCCGAGTTCGAAAAGACGCCCGGGCGTTTTCTCCGTCCGATCGAGGCTTGATGCGCTCGGCGGGCGTTGTGCTCGCTGCCGGGTCATCACGGCGGATGGGTAGGCCAAAGCAGCTTCTGGATGTCGGCGGCCGGCCCCTGCTCGAGGTCGTGCTCGGGCATGCCAACGCCTCTCGGCTGGATGACGTGATCGTGGTCCTCGGCGCCGGGGCGGACGAGATCCAGGCTCAGGTCGATCTCGGGCGGGCTCGCGTCGTGGTCAACCCGGACCACGACTCGGGCATGGCCTCGTCGCTTCGCACGGGCCTTGCCGCCCTCGACAACGACGTTGACCGCGCGATGGTCATCCTGGGCGACCAGCCCGACGTCGCCGGCCGGATCGATCGCTTGCTCGAGCTGCAGATGGAATCCGGCCTGCCCGCGGCGGCGCTGAGCTTCGGCGGCCTCCTGCATCCTCCCGTTCTGCTGGTGCGGGAGCTGTGGGGCGACGTGATGGCGCTCGAAGGCGACGTCGGCTGCCGCGCCGTCATCCGCGCGCGGCCGGAGCTGGTGGCGCCCCTTGCCGTTGGCGAGCTCAGGCACCCGGTCGACGTGGACACCCCAGACGACTACCGCCGTTGGGCGGGTGAGGCGAGCACTTGAGCGCCGACGGCTGGATCGGCCGTTCTCTCCGCAGGTTCGAGGACCCCCCGCTCATCCAGGGGCAGGGCCGTTTCGCGGCCGACTTCAATCCTCCAGGCACGGTCCACATCGCGGTGCGCCGCGCGAGCGTGCCTCGGGCCAATGGCCTGTCCGTCGACCTATCGGTGGCGACGCGCATGCCTGGCGTGGTCGGAGCCTGGGCGGCCGGCCAGCTGGGCCTGGCGGACGACTTCATGCCCGACGCGTCTCCCCAGCCGCCGCGCGTTCGGCGCCCGCTCCTTGCCCGCGACGATGTCCGTTTCGAAGGCGACGCGGTCGCCGTGGTCGCGGGTGAGACCGACTACCAGGCCCACGACGCAGCCGACGCGATCGTGGTCGACCTGAGCCCGATCGAAAAAGCGGCGGACGCCCTGCCGGCACAGACGTTTCGAATCGGAGATGCAGATCAGGCCATCGAGCGCGCCGCCGTGCGTGCGCACGAGAGCTTACGAATGGCGCGCATCTGCGGAGCGGCTCTGGAACCGCGCGCGGCGTTCGCGCAATGGGATGACGCCGCCAAGATGCTGACGATCCGCGCCACGGTCGGGGGAGTGCACGCTCTGCGCGACACTGTCGCCCGCTGCATGGGCCTCGAACCCGGGCAGGTGGTCGCCCTGGCGGAGGACGTGGGCGGAAGCTTCGGGGCCAAGAACCATCCGTACCCCGAGTACATCATGGCGGCCGCGATCAGCCGCATGCTCAATCGCCCGGTGCGTTGGGTCGCGAGCCGTTCCGAGGACGGGCACACCACCGGCCAGGCCCACGCGGCCGACCTCGACCTCGAGATCGGAGCCGATCGGGATGGCAAGCTCGCCGGCCTGCGCGGATCGCTCGGCTGGCAGGTCGGCGCTTACGTCGGAATGGGCGCGCTCCAGGACCGGGGCATGGCGATTCACACGATGTCCGCGTATCGAATGCCCAACCTCGACATCGAGGTGCAGCCGCGCCACTCGGACACGCCCCCGGTCGTGTTCATCCGCGGCGGGGGCCGCCCGGTCGGGAACTTCGCGATCGAGCGGATGATCGATCGGCTCGCGCGCCGCCTCGGCATCGACCCGATCGAGCTGCGCCGCCGCAACCTCATCCAGCCGTCCGACATGCCGTATGAGACCGGCCTGGGCTCGATCGTCTACGACGGCGGCGACTACCCGCGACTCCTGGAGCTGGCCGTCGAGCTGGCCGGCGCGGCCGCCGTGCGGGAGCGACAGCGCGCCGGCGAACCGGTGGGCGTGGGCACGGCCATGTGCGTCGAATCGACCGGAATCGGCGTTGCCGAGCCGTCGCGGGTGGCGATCCTTCCCGACGGCACGGCGAGGATCTTCACCGGCGCGACGCCGCAGGGCCAGGGCCACCGCACATTCGTGGCCCAGGTCGTCGCCGACCGCCTGGGTTGGCCCATCGACCGCATCGAAGTCCGTGCCGGCGACAGCCGTGATGTCGGCTTTTCGATGGTCACGGCCGGCAGTCGCACCGCGCTCGAGGTGGGCAACTCGGTGGCCATGTCGGCGGCATCCGCGAGGAAGCTGATCCTGGACCGGGCATCGGAGAAGCTGGAAGCCTCAGCCGAAGACCTTGTCGTCAGCGCGGAGCACGTGGCGGTTCGCGGCGTGCCGGACCGCAGCGTCTCCATCGCGGAGGTGGTCGGCGACGGCCTCGAGGCGACGGCGACGTGGGATACGAAGGGGCGGCCGGCATGGGCCTCGAGCTGCCACGTGGCGGTGGTCGAAGTCGACGCCGAAACGGGTGGCGTCGACGTCACCCGCTACGTCATCGCGCACGACTCCGGCCGGCCCATCAATCCGCTCACGCTCGATGGCCAGCTTCACGGGGGATATGCGCACGGGCTCGGCTACGCGCTGTTCGAGGAAGCGATCTATTCGCCCGATGGCAATTTCGTCTCGCCATCGTTCCTCGACTACACGATCGTCAGCGCCCCGGAGGTTCGCCACGAGCCTGAGCTCATCCATACGGAGACGCCGACGGCGCAAAACCCCGAAGGGATCCGCGGCGTCGGTGAAGCGGGGACCATCGCCGTGCCGGCCGCGATCGCGAATGCGGTCGAAGATGCGCTGATCGCGATGGGCCACGACGTCTGCGTCGACCAGGTGCCCATCACGCCGCAGCGCGTTTGGGCCTTGATCCATACAAAAAGCTAAATAAGAGAGGGAACCTGCCGGTCCCACTCCCGTGACTGCGTCACGGGGGCCCCAGCGGTGGCGCTGCGCGCGCGGCTGCTCTCTTTCCCGCTGTTCGGATTTACAGAAAGTCTCTCCTGGCCACGATTGGAGTCGTGGTGAACAAAGATGCGGCCGGGGTAACCCGGCCGCCCATGCCGTGCTAGCTCCTCGGCTGGTCGTCTTCTCCGATGACGTCACGGGCCCGGAGCCGCTCGAGGCTCTGCATCCGTGATTGGGCCCGCGGGCCCAGGCGGTCGAGCACGGCGGCCACCATCGCCTCGACGACCGCGGTCGCGCCGACCAGCGAGTCGAACGGGCCAACGGTCTCGACGCTGGTGACCAGCACCTGCCTGGCGAACGCAGAGGCGGGCGACAGCCAGGGGTCGGTGAAGAGCACCACGCCGCAGCCCTGGGTCGACGCGATGCGAGCGCTCTCGATGGTGTCGTTCTGGTAGCGCCGGTAGTCGAACACGACGAGCACGTCCCCCTTGCGTAGGTCGATGAGCTGCTGAGCCGGGGTGCTGCGCTCCGCGTCCACGAGGGCGACGCCGGGACGCAGCAGGTGGAGCTGGCCCGCGAGGTAGCGTGCCAGCTGGGCGCTCACCCTACCGCCCAGCACGAGGACGCGGCGCCGCACGTCCGCCATCAGGTTCACCGCCTCTTCGAAGTCATGGTGCGACAGCTGGTCGACCGTGGCCTGCAGGTTGCGCCGCGAGACGTCCAGGGCGCCTGTCAGCAGCGAGTCTGCGCCTCGCCCCTCGGGTTCGTCCCGATACCTCTCCAGCGGCGAGGACAGCCTGGCCTGGACCTCGTGGCGGAGGATCTCCTGGAACTCGGGGTAGCCTCGAAAGCCGAGCTTGGTGATGAAACGGGTGACGGTCGGCGGGCTGACACCGGCTCGTTCTGCGAACCGCGCCACGCTTTCCAGGCCGGCGATGGGGTACGAGGCCAGGAGCACCCGGGCCAGCTTCCGCTCGGCTGGGCTGAGGCTTGCCAGGCGGTGCCTCACCAGCTCGCCGACCCGTGAATCAGACCCCGTGACGTTTGTTACATCTCGGTCCATTCAGCCCCCGCCAGAGACATCCTTGACAAGAATCCTATCCGCTGTTAGCTTCCCCGCAACGCATCAGGGGAGCGTTCGCGGGAACGCGCGCAATAGGGGAGAAAGCATGAGCGTTCAGGCCCAATCTGCAGACGTCGATACCCTCCACAAGATGGGCTATGCCCAGGAGCTGCGACGGCGCATGTCGACCTTCAACAACTTCGCGGTCTCATTCACGATCATCTCGATCCTTTCCGGCTGTCTGACGCTCTACGGCTACGGGATGAACACCGGCGGCCCCATCGTGATGAACATCGGCTGGCCGCTGGTCGGTCTGTTTGTCCTTCTCGTCGGCCTCGCCATGGCCGAGCTGGCCTCGAGCTATCCCACCGCAGGGGGACTCTACTACTGGGCCGCGAAGCTAGGCGGCAAGAACTCCCCGGGCTGGAGCTGGTTCACCGGCTGGTTCAACCTCCTCGGCCAGGTTGGCATCACCGCCGGCATCGACTTCGGGCTGGCTTTGTTCGCGGACGCGCTGCTCAACGCTCTCTTCAACTATCCGACCTCGCCAGGGTGGATCGTCCTGATTTACGCGGTCGTGCTGTTCCTGCATGGGCTGCTCAACACTTTCGGTGTCGGCCTGGTCGCGCTCCTCAATGACATCTCGGTGTGGTGGCACCTGATCGGCGTCGCCATCATCTTCGTCGTCCTCTTCTTTGTCCCCTCGCATCACCAGTCGGTGTCCTTCATCTTTACCAACTTTGTCAACAACACCGGCTTCAGCTTTGCAGGAGTCCCGATCTACGTTTTCTTGATCGGACTGCTGCTGGCCCAGTACACGTTCACCGGCTACGACGCGTCTGCCCATATGACCGAAGAGACGAACAACGCCGCGGTCGCGGGCCCGCGAGGCATCGTGTGGTCGATTGTGGTCTCGCTGATCGCGGGTTGGATCCTGCTGATCGGCGTTACAGGCGCGATCCAGAACTACGCCGCTGAAGCCAGCGCCGTAACGCCGGGCGCACAGGTCTTTCTTGACGCCGCCGGGCACAACCTGGGTCTCTTCCTTCTGTTCATCATCGTCGGTGCTCAGTTCTACTGTGGGATGTCGTCGGTCACCGCGAACTCGCGCATGGTGTATGCGTTCTCGCGTGACGGTGCGGTGCCGGGCTCGGAGTTTTGGCACCGGATCAACCCGCGTACGCGGACTCCGACCAACTCCATCTGGTTCGCCGCCGTGGGCGCCTTCCTTCTCGGCCTGCCTTACCTGATCAGCCCCGTCGCCTACTTCGCCGTCACGTCGATCGCGGTCATCGGCCTTTACATCGCTTACGGCATGCCGATCCTGCTCCGGCTGCTGGCAGGCGAAAAGTTCCAGCGCGGTCCCTGGCACCTCGGGCGTTGGAGCTACGTCGTCGGCTGGATCGCGGTGATCTGGATCGCGTTCATAGCGGTCCTGTTCGTGCTTCCGCAGGTGTCACCAGGCAACACAGTGACAACCTTTAACTACGCGCCAGTCGCGGTGGGCGTTGTTTTGCTGTATTCGGGCGGCTACTGGTTCCTTTCCGCCAAGAATTGGTTCAAGGGACCGAAGGTCCAAGGGACGCCGGAAGAGCTTGCCAAGATCGAAGCCGAACTCGCAGCCGCCAGCTAGCCTGCCCTCGGCCGAAACGGACGAGCGTCCGAAGATCGGGATCACCGTTCACCCGCGGCGGGGCCTGGAGTATTTCGGGCCCTACCGCCGGGCGGTGATGGCAGCGGGCGCCGAGCCCGTGGATCTGCTCCCTGGGACCAAGGCGCTCCCCGACGTCGACGGGCTGCTGCTGCCCGGAGGCTGGGACGTCGATCCTTCTTTTTATGGAGAGCGGAGGGATGACAAGGTCGGGGAGACCGACCCCGAGCTCGACGAGACCGAGCTGTCGATGTTCCGCCAGGCGCGGGAGCGTGAGCTGCCGGTGCTCGGCATCTGCCGCGGCCAGCAGGTGATCAATGTCGCCATGGGCGGGTCGCTGGTGCAGCATCTCGAGGGTCACGAGGTGCGCGCGCTCGGACGGAGCCATCTCGCGCACACGATCGAGGTGGATCCTTCATCCGAGCTGGGGCGGGCGGCCGGTGAGCACAAGATCCGGGTCAACAGCCTGCACCATCAGGCGATCAAGGACCTTGCTGACGGGCTGCAGCAAACCGCCCACGGCGAGGACGGGACCGTGGAAGGCGTCGAGTCGAGCGACGGCCTTATCGTTGCTGTGCAGTGCCATCCCGAGGAGCTCACCACCGACCTGCCCTGGGCGAGGGCGCTCTTCGAGCGCTTCGTCACCCGGGCTCGCCGCCGCACCAAGACGTCAAGGTAACGGCATGCTGACCAGGGAACAGCTGGCGGCCGGCGTCAAGGCCGGCAGCATCGACACGGTCATCGTCGCCTTCACCGACATGCAGGGAAGGCTCATGGGCAAGCGTGTCGACGGCGAGTACTTCGTCGAGTCCGCCGCGCACGGCGAGCCGACAGAGGGCTGCAACTACCTGCTGACAGTCGACATGGAGATGGACCCGGTGCCCGGGTACACCATGGCGAGCTGGGAGCGCGGCTACGGCGACTTCGACCTGCTGCCTGACTTCGAAACCCTGCGCCGAATCCCCTGGCTCGAGGGCACGGCCCTGGTCCTGAGCGATGTCGCGTGGCACGACCGATCGCCGGTGAAGGCGTCGCCCCGCCAGGTCTTGCGCGCGCAGATCGAGCGGGCGCGCAAGCTCGGCTTCGAGCCCATGTTCGGTTCGGAGCTGGAGTTCTACCTGCTCAAGGAGACGTTCGCCGAGGCGCACGCCAAGGGCTACCACGAGCTAACGCCGTCGGTGCCCTACAACCTCGACTACCACGTGCTCGCGACCAGCTACGACGAGCCGTTCATCCGTGCCGTGCGGAAGGGCATGAAGGAAGCGGGCATCCGCGTCGAGAGCTCGAAGGGCGAGGCGTGGCCGGGACAGCAGGAGATCAACTTCCACTTCGCCGACGCCCTGACGATGGCCGACAACCACGTCATCTACAAGAACGGCATCAAGGAGATGGCCAACCAGCATGGCTGCTCAGTGACGTTCATGGCCAAGCCCGACCATCGCTGGATCGGCAGCTCGTGCCACGTGCACTCGAGCCTGTGGACGGATGGCCGCAACACGTTCGACGGCGAGTCGGAGACGTTCCGCCAGTACCTCGCCGGCCACATCGCCCATGCCTCGGAGCTGGCGATCTTCCTCGCGCCGAACATCAACTCCTACAAGCGCTACGCGGCCGGGACCTGGGCGCCGACCACGCTCGCGTGGGGTCACGACAATCGTACCTGTGGCTTCAGGATCGTCGGCCACGGCCAGCACCTGCGCACCGAGACCCGCATCCCCGGGGCGGACGTCAATCCCTACCTCGCGTTCGCCGCGCTCCTGGCGGCCGGCCTGCATGGCATCGAGCAGCGGCTGGAGCTGCCACCCGCGTTCACAGGCAATGCATATGAGTCGGACGTGAAGAGATTCCCCCATGCGCTGCGCGAGGCAATCGCCGAGCTGGAGCAAGGCACGATGGCGCGCGAGGCGTTCGGCGACGAGATCGTCGACCACTACCTCAACTACGCGCGCACCGAGCAGGCGCAGTTCGACAAGGTCGTCACCGGCTACGAGCGCGAGAGGCTGTTCGAGCGGGGATGACGGTGGCCGCCCATTCGCTCGAGGTCTTGAACCCGGCGACCGAGAAGCCGATCACAACGCTCGATCGCGCCGGCGTGGACGAGACGGACCGCGCCGTGGCCAGGGCGAGAGCCGCCTTTCCGGCATGGCGCGCCATCAAGCCCGCGGACCGCGCCCGCCTGCTGCGCCGCATTGCGATGAAGGTCGAGGAGCATGGGGAGGAGCTGGCCCGCCTCGAGACGGCCAACGTCGGCAAGCCCATCGGCGACTCGCGCTGGGAGGTGGGCATGGTCGGCGACGTCTTCCACTTCTATTCGGGCGCGGTCGAGAAGCACTACGGCGAGACCATCCCGGTGGCGGGCGGG
>Ga0070699_100005946_pt1 | contig 10656 bp, 8 predicted proteins | sample KBSK1503metaG_FD_65473 | JGI IMG/M metagenome (GOLD analysis project Ga0070699, IMG submission 65473) | Corn, switchgrass and miscanthus rhizosphere microbial communities from Kellogg Biological Station, Michigan, USA - KBS K1-50-3 metaG | ecosystem: Host-associated > Plants > Roots >...
TACGCGTCTCGGTCCCCAATCGCCAGGTTGCCTGTCGCTGAAGCAGAGCATGTGGTAGCGACCGCCCGGCCGAAGCACCGCGCGAAGACTTGCAACGAAACCCGGCCGGTCGCCGTCGTCGAAGACGTGAAACAGCCCGCAGTCGAGGACAGTGTCGAACTGCTCACGGAGAGACGGCAGCTCCAGCGCGTTCCAGACCAGAAAGCGCGCGACAAGGCCTCGTCCGCCAGCTTTCCGCTTTGCCAGGGTGATGGCCGTGGGGGCGGCGTCGATGCCGGTGGCGTCGAGGCCGAGGCCGGCGGCCATCAAAGCGTGTTCGCCTGTGCCGCATCCGACGTCGAGCACCTGACCCGTGATCGACCCTGACTCGCCCAAGCGCACGAAGGCAAGCTGGGGGCGCCCGATGTCCCACGGGGGTGTGCCCGCATAGAAAGCGTCGAATTCCGCCGCACTGTGAAGACGGTTGGAAATCGGCGCGCTGCTCGGGCCTTCGGAATCAGACATAAGGGCCGCTACGGCATAAGTATCACCTTCGAGGGCTCTCGTCGAGAGTCTGCGAAGTCGTGGGGTGTGCGGCGGTAGGGTGGGGCGATGGCCACCTGCCCGAGCTGCCACCAGCCCGCCACCACGCGCGATGGATTCGACCGCCGCGGCCGTCAGCGCTTCGCCTGCCATCCTTGTCATCGAGACTTCACCCACGCTTCCGGCGGCGCCTTCTCGGGCTATCGTTGGCCGCCTGACGTCATCGTCACCGCGGTGCGTTGGTACCTGAGCTACCCACTCTCCGCCCGGCAGGTCACCGAGCTCCTGGCTGAGCGTGGTATCGATGTCTCGGCCCGGACCGTGCTCACATGGACCCAAACCTTCGGTCCACGGCTCGCGACCGCGGCCCGCCGGCAGCCGTCGCATCCACCTCGCGGGCTGCACCTACCGCCCGAGCGGGGCCTGGGTCGTCCAGCAGGCGCGGAACCTGGCCTCGAAGCTGCAGGACGCTGAGCTGAGTGCCAGGTTCCTGCTCCGTGATCGCGACGCCAAGTTCAGCGCCGCCTTCGACGAGGTCTTCAGGAGCCAGGGCGTGGCGGTCATCCGCCTGCCCTATCGGGCGCCTCGGCCGCCCTGCAGACCGGCCGATGTGACCCCATCCGCGGACGGGCGGGTGGAACGCCGCGATCGCCTTGGCGGCCTGCTCCATGAGTACAGCCGAGCTGCGTGGCGAGGTGACGCAGGGGGAGGTAACACGACACCCCTTTTGTTGATGCGCCTGCCCTGCTGGAAGCCAAGAACCAGCCACGTCGCGCCGGTGTTGGTGTCGAAGTGCGCGCCATAAAATGGCGCGGCTCTCACCCCGAGCGGCTGGAGGAGGTCCCGGTAGACCACTGCCTCATAGGGGACCCCGCCCCGGTGGCCAAAGCCTGTTGCGTCGGCCGGTCCCGCGCCGTACTTGCAAAAGAGGCACAGCTCCTGGCGTCTTCCAGCCGGCAGGTCACGAGCTCGCTGAGGAAGCTGCTGCTGAAAAGGTTCGCCCGCCGCGAGATTACGGCAACGGCCGGCAGCAGCTCAGCCATCGCCGAAGCCAGCCCGCCCAGGTCGGGTGATGACTATTCCACGACTAGGTCATGGGCCACGCAGGCATCGCGGCTAGGCGGCGGTGCGGCTGGGCTCGGCCGGTCCGCATGTAGCTGATACGGCCCTCATCAAGCTCAAGGTGGATGTCGCAGCGGGAAAGAGTGGTCACCCGGTGCGTGATGAGGAATGTGGTGCGTCCCACCATGAGGCTGTCCAGCGCCTCCATGATCAGCGCCTCGGTCTGGAGGTCGACCGCGCTCGTCGGCTCGTCGAGGATCAGGATCGGCGCGTCCCTTAGGAACGCGCGCGCGAGAGCGATTCGCTGACGCTCGCCGCCAGAGAGCCGCATGCCGCGCTCACCGACGAGGGTGTCGTAGCCGTCGGGCAGCGTGGCTATGAAGTCATGGACGCCGGCAGCCCGGGCGGCAGCCACGATTTCGGCCAGGCTGGCCCCAGGCCGTCCGTAGCTGATGTTCTCCGCCAGGCTGGTCGAGAACAGCACGCTGTCCTGGAGGACGATTGCAAACTGGTATCGGAGGTCGGCCAGCCGGTAGTCCCGCAGGTCCATGCCGTCGAGCAGGATCTGCCCAAACGCTGGGTCATAGAGGCGAGTGAGCAATGTGACCAGCGTGCTCTTGCCGGCTCCGGTCGGGCCGGAGATGGCCACGCGCATGCCCGGCGGAACCGTGAATGACACGCCCTGGATGATGGGGAAGCCGCCGCGGTAGGAGAACCACACTCGCGGAACTCGACCTGCCCTCGGGCACGGCGCAAGGGTCTGGCCTGCGGACGCTCAACCACCTCGGGCCGCTCTTCCAACAACTCAAAGGCGCGCTCGGCGCCCGCCAGCGAGGACTGGACGTCGGCGACCGTCTTGCTGATGGTTTCAAGGGGACGGCAACTGACTGAGGTAGGCCATTACCAACAGTAGCTCGCCCAGGGTGAGGATGCCCGACTGAACGTTGAGGATCCCGACGTACAGGACGACAGCGGTTCCAGTGCCCGTCGCAAAGTTCACGAGTAGGCCGAACAAGCCTTCTGCTGCCGTGAGGCGGACACGCTCACGCGCTCCAGCCCGTGACTGGTCGAAGAAACGATCGAGCTCGCTGTCGTGGCGCCCGAAGGCCTTGACCACCCGTAGCGCGCCCAGCACCTCCTGGACCACGTTGAGGGTGCTGCTTTCCATCTTTTTCACCCCGCGGTAGCGGCGGCGCATGCGCCGGTTATAGCTGCGAGAGAGTAAGAACAGTGGCGGCGCCACGCGCGCGAGTGTCAGGTCGATCTGAGCAGTCACGTACGCCATCGACACCAGCAGTGCACACGCCGACAGCAATGAGACACCGTTGCCGAAGATGACGTAGCGCAGAGAGGGAGCGTCGTACTGGATGCGGTAGATCGTGTCCGCAGTCCCCCTCCTGTCGTGGAAGGTGAGCGAGAGCCTCTGGACGTGCTGGAACAGGCGCGCCCTGAAGGACAGTGTGAGCCGCTCGCCGACGCTCGTGGAGACCTGTGCCGTTCAACAATTGCCGCCGTCGATCCCGCCCACGCCCATGGAGGCCGACGGCGTTTCCCCGAGCTGGCCGGCCCTGCCCGCTCAAGGCCAGGCGTCAATGACCCCCAGCTGAACCGGCACTACACCGAGCTAGGAGCACTTGCGCTGTTCTTCTCCGCAATGTAGCCAGCACTGGAGGGCGCCGGGAAGACAGCTTCTTCCCGGCTCCCCCGGGCCGGATGAGTTCGGCCAAGGGAACGGCGGATGAATGCGGAAGATCCGGCCGATCTGGCTTATTTGTGCTGGCCAATATGCGGTCGACGTTGCTGGCTAAACGCTGCACGAAGTCGTGCACCGTGGCGTCAGCAAATCGGTTCATGAGCAGCCGGTTGGCGACCTCGCCGAGGAAGCCCAGAGGTGGTGTATAGCTCGCGTTCAGAGAGACTTGCGTCCGATGGCCGACGGCCTCTATGTCAAGCGTTCCATGAAGATCCGGGAGTATCGCGTCGCCGCCGGATGGGTGCCAGGCAATCGGAATGGCTGTCCTCGCGTAAGCGGATGGAGCCGCCTCGCCGCTGGTGACGCGGACGTGGCGATAGACCTGAAGATCGCGCAGTTCGATTCCCACCCTGGCCAGGAGAAGTTCACCGCCGTCGCCATCCAGTCCGGCCAGCCATACGTGGGACGGTCCCTTGAAGACGGCTTCGACGTCGGCAAAGGGGTGTTCGAGGTAGGCATATGCGCGGGCCAGCATCAAGGGATGAGCTTATGCGGCTAAATGGCGCCCGCGTAGGGCCTCGCGGCCCTTGTGCTAGGGGCCACTCGGCCCACTCGTGCATCTTTCTGGGAATCAGGCCCGGCGCAGCGGGTGGCCGGGTGTTACGCGGGCACCTAACCACCCCGCACTCTGCTCAAGTCTGCCCGAAGAACCTCAAATTATTGGTAACTGCTCTTGTCTGGCTGGAGTGCAAAGCAGACCAAGCGGCTGCTCACCTTGGAGCCGCCGCTATGCCGCGAGCAGCTGATGGCCATCGAGCCCGAGGTGTCCGGTAGAGCCGAATCTTTACCGATCCTGCCTGACTGAACACCAAGCGCAGTGAATGTTCCACGTATTCGCCGGTCGAGGTGGAACTACCGCCTCGCCAAGATCGAGTGACGTGGGCTCTGGGGTCACTGCCGGCCGTGTCAACCCAGCTCGCTCAGGCGGTGCACCGCCGGTCCTGCGCGTACTCGACGCCGATGATATCCATCCGCTTGCTTGCCGACAGGTGCCCAGCCGCTGCGCCGACGTAGGTACCGGCGGTAGGCGCGACATCGCGGTAGTCGCGGCCCGTCGCGACGGTGACGTGCTCGAGGCTGGCCCTGCCGCCATGCGTCGGATCGAACGGGAAGGCCGCCGCGAGTCCCGAGCCCGCGGGGTCGGGTAGAAGCACCTCAACCCAGGCGTGAGTGCCGCCCTCGCCGAGGACGTGGCCTGAGACGTACCGTGCCGGGAGCCCGAGCAGGCGGCAGAGCGCGAGCATGACGTGCGCGAAATCCTGGCACACCCCCCTGCCGGCCGCCAGCGCGTCCGCCGCGGTGGTGTGAATGTGGGTCACCCCGCGCTCGTACTTGAGCGCGCGATGTGCCCATGCGTTCACTGCCTCCGCCAGCTCTAGGCCCCGCCGGCCGGTGGCGTGCAGCCGGCGAGCGGAGCGGGCCAGCGATGCGGTCGGGGCGGTCAGCGGAGTCGGATCAAGCAGCATCGTGTCCGCGAGCCGGTCCGGTGGGTGCAGGCTAGGCACCTCCCCTGCCGCACGCGAGACGACGATCCGCGCCTCGAACTCGACAGACGCCTCGACGCTGGGCAGGGCGAGCTCGATGCAGACGTTACCGTGCTGGTCCGTCGAGCGCCCCGCAGCCACGGGCAGGGACGCCCTCACGTGGCTGGCGACGGTGCGCTGATCGCCGTGGCGATCCGGCGGCACGACCATCAGGCGGTGGCGGAGCCGGTGGATCGGCCGCGAATAGTCGTACCGGAAGCGCTGCTGGACGAGGTAGGAGAGGTGGGCGACCCGCGGCCAGTCGACCTCGCGCTCGTCGATCAGCCCAGGTAGCAGGTCCTGGGCCATGCGCTGTGCCTGCGCGTTCACCCTGCACTCTCCTCCGCCCACACCTCGAAGCCCGTCAGCTCGGCGGCACCCCAGGTCGTCACCATCGCCACGTCCACGGCGTCCCGCCCGCGGCCGACCACCACTCGCCCGACGCGCCGCTGGTTGTTGCGCGGATCGAACGTCCACCAGCGGCCGTCCAGGTAGACCTCCGCCCACGCGCAGAAGTCCATCGGGGAAGACGACGGGTCGACGAACAGGTCCGGGAGATAGCCGAACACGTAGCGTGCGGGGATGTTCATCGCCCGGCAGAAGGCGATGAACAGGTGAGCGAAGTCGCGACAGACACCCTCGCGGCGCGCGAAGACGTCCCTGGCGCTCGTCGTGAGGTCGCTGGAGCCTTCCCGAAACCGCACGTTCTCGTGGACCCAGTCGCAGATCGCCTGCCCGAGGGGCCAGCCGGCGGGCCCGTCGCCGAACAGATCCAGGGCCGTAGGCGCCAGCGCGTCGGACTCGCAGTAGCGGCTGGCCAGCAGGTGGTGGAGCGCCTCGGCCGGCAACGCCTCGATCGCGTGCTGGTGGGCGCCGGGGCGCACCTCATCCGGCTGCCCGGGAACCCCCACCGTAGCGTCGTAGCGCACGTGGGAAGTGCCGGGGCCCAGCGTCGTGCGATGGATGGTGTTGCCGTACGGGTCGGACAGCTCGTCCAGGCTCGCCGCGGGGTCCAACTCCCACGTCTCACGCAGGACGTCGACGGACTCGCCCCGACGGGCGGCAACCTGCACCAGCGCCGGAACCGAGCCGGCCAACCGGTATGTGAACGTGCAACCGACTCGGAGTCGAAACCTGTCCTTCAGAGCCACCGTCGACCATACATGAGCGCGGGCGGTTGTGATTCGTGTGAGCCGCACGAATGCCGGCGGCGGGAGCTGAGCGGATCCGTATGAGATGTGACACGAGATCGGTCCGTAGACTTCGAACGAGACCATGGGGAGCGTCGTCCCTGCGCAGGCGGTGGTGCGGGGTGACTCGTACGACGAGATGCTGGCGGCTCCCGGGCGGCCGCGGCGTCCCTACCTTCGAATCCACCAGCGGCTCCAGACTCTGGGCCATTCGGAGCTGCGGCGGCGCCAGCGTCTGGCTCAGCGGGTGTTCCGCGAGCTGGGCATCACGTTCACCGTCTACCAGGACGATCGTGGCATCGAGAAGCTCTTCCCGGTCGACCTGATACCGCGCGTCATCGATGACCGCACGTGGGCCCGCCTGGAGCGCGGACTGAAGCAGCGCGTCACGGCCCTGAACCTCTTCCTGGAGGACGTCTACGGCGACCAGCGCATCCTGCGCCAAGGGGCCGTCCCCTGCGACCTGGTGCTGTCGGCCGACGGCTTCCTGCGCGAGCTCGTCGGGCTTCGCGCGCCGCGGGGGTTGCACTGCCACGTCGCTGGCATCGACCTGGTGCGCGACCACAGTGGCGACTTCTACGTGCTGGAGGATAACCTGCGGACGCCGTCCGGCATCTCGTACGTCCTCGCGAACCGCCAGATCCTCAAGCGCGTGGTGCCTGAGCTGTTCATCGGGTACGACGTCAGGCCCGTCGAGGGCTACTGCCACGAGTTCCTGAGCAACCTCCGCTGGCTGGCGGGATCGGACGTGGCGGATCCCACGGTGGTATTGCTCACGCCGGGCATCTACAACTCGGCGTACTTCGAGCACTGGTACCTCGCCAAGCAGATGGGCATCGACCTGGTCGAGGGCTCGGACTTGGTGGTGGACCAGGACCGCGTCTTCATACGCACGACTGACGGTCTGCGTCCGGTGCACGTCGTCTACCGGCGCGTCGACGACGAGTTCCTGGACCCGATCTTCGGCCGGCCGGACAGCCTGGTCGGGATACCAGGACTGGTCAACGCCTACCGCGCGGGAGGGGTCGTGCTCGCCAACGGGCTGGGCAATGGTGTGGCCGACGACAAGGCCGTGTACACACTCGTGCCGGACATCATCCGCTACTACCTCGGCGAGGAGCCGATCCTGCCCAACGTGCGGACCTATCTCTGCACCCGCGATGCGGAGCGCAGGTATGTGGTGGACCATCTTCAGGACCTGGTCGTCAAGACGGTGGCCGGGTCGGGTGGCTACGGGATGCTGATAGGGCCGATGTCCACGCTCGCCCAGCGCGCCCGGATGCGCCGGCTGATCGAGGCCCACCCGCGCAGGTTCATCGCCCAACCGGTGATCGACCTGTCGGTGCAGCCCGTGATCACCGCCAGCGGCCTCGCCAGCCGCCACCAGGACCTGCGGCCGTTCGTGCTGTCGGGTCCCGAGACGACGGTTGCGCCAGGCGGCCTCACGCGTGTGGCGCTCCGGCCGGGCTCCCTGGTGGTCAACAGCTCGCAGGGCGGCGGCAGCCGCGACACGTGGGTGACCGCGAGCGAGGATGGCACTCCTTAGCCGGGTCGCCACCGTGCTATACGTGCTCGGCCGCGACGTGGAGCGGACGGAGCATCTGGCCAGGCTCCTTCGCGTGCACTTCGAGCTCTCGCTTGATCGCTCGGCGCCCTCGGGGCGCCACTTCTGGTCGGACTTCCTGCAGCTCGCGGGCTGGCCCGCCCCCGACCCGGTCGTCAGGGAGCACGCCATCGCGCTGGTGCTGAGCGACGCCGCCGGGCCGTCCCTGCGCCGGTCGCTGGAGTCCGCGCGCCGCGCAGGGCAAGCCGTCCGGCCCTCGCTCTCCATCGAGACCTGGCAGCAGCTCAACTCGCTCTACTGGCGGCTGTCCGACGCTGGCTGGCAGGGCAGGCCGGACGCCTACCTCCGCCAGGTCGAGATGGGCACACAGCTCATCGCGGGGCTGGTGGACGACACCATGACGCACGACGAGGCGTGGAACTTCGTCAAGCTCGGCAAGTACCTAGAGCGCGCGGCCAACGTGATCCGGCTTGTGGAGCGCAAGGCCAGCGAGCTGGCGGAGCACGACGAGGACGCGATCGCCTGGGCCAGTGTGCTCCGGAGCTGCGCCTCACTGGAGGCGTTCCGGATGCGGTTCGGCGCGACCATGAGCGCGCAGGTCGTGTCGCGGTTCCTGCTGCTCGACCGCCTGAGCCCGCACTCGGCCGCGTTCTGCATCGGGGCCGCCCTGGCGGCCATCCAGGGCATCGACACAGACGGAGAGAGCCCGCCCCACCGTGTCCTGGGCCGGCTGTCGGCAACCTTCCAGTACGCTGACCCGGCGCAGGTCGGCGCCTCGCCTGCCAAGCTGATCACACGCTTCGATGAGCAAAACGCCGAACTCCACCAGGCGCTGCGCCGGAACTACTTCCAGCCCAGCCAGCTTGCCCTCGACTATGCGGGGGACCAGCTCACCCGACACCCGCAGCAGCAGCAGCAGCGGTCGGAGGGCTGATGCAGCTCTGGATTAGCCACCTCACGCGCTACAAGTACAGCGCCGACGTGAGCGAGGCGCACATGGAGCTGCGCCTGCGGCCGGCGAACGGCGGCGGCCAGCGTGTCCATGCGTACCACCTCGACGTGCGGCCCCAGACCACGGTGCGCGGCTTCGTCGACGGCTTCGGCAACCACGTCCAGTACTTCAACGTGCTGCCGCCGCACGCGGCGCTGCAGGTCGTCAGCCGCGCGCAGGTCGAGACCGGCCAGCCACCCGGTTCAGAGCCGCTCGACCTCGTCCCCACCGACCTGCTGCTCTTCCGGGCCCCCGTGCTCGACACCGCCGGCGTGCGGCGGCTGGCCAGGCGCACGCGCCTCCGCGACCCGGGCTCCCGGGAACAGGTCCTCGAGGCACTGGACAGGATCGTGGGCACGATCGCGCGCGCTCTCACGTACACCACCGACGTTACGACGGTCTCAACCGATGTGGAGGAGGTGCTGAGGCTGGGTCACGGCGTTTGCCAGGACTTCGCGCACCTGTTCATCGCGGTGGCGCGGGCCGTCGGCGTGCCGTGCCGCTACGCGAGCGGGTACGTCTACGCGGGCGCCGGCGAGCCCTTCGTCGGGGCGTCCCACGCCTGGGCGGAGGCCTGGGTCCCAGACCGCGGGTGGACGGCGTACGACTCCACGCACCCGGGCCTCTCGCCGGAGCACTACGTCCGCCTGGCCGTAGGCCGCGACTATCGCGACGCCGCACCCACGCGAGGGGTGTTCGTGGGCTCGGCGGAGAGTGTGATGGAGGCTAGGGTCGAGATCCGGACGGCTGACACCGGCACGGCCTGACGAGGGGTGTCCCATAACGTCGACTGTGTTCTTACACGCGGTCAGTCGGCTCGTTTCCGGCCCGCCCGGAAGGCATGGACCTGAGCGTCGGGCGGCAATCGCGGAGCATCGCCGCCCGATCAATCACGATGCCACCCCGCTGCAGCAGCTGAGTCCCGTCGCCCCGCCAGCCGGTTGATCGGATCGTCACCAACGGGGCCACAAGGTGGAGCCGCACCCCGGCTTGGCAGCCTTATCCGCGGGCACAACCGGCTGCCTGAGGAGGTGACGCTGGCGCGGCGTAACGGCACACCGTCACCCGCTGTCCGTTCCATGTACACAGTTGGATCGTGGTCGTGACTTCGATCGCTTTGGGGTCGGCTCAAAGTTGGGCAGCGGGTCCGTTGGCTGAGCATCGATGATAACCTGCGAACGCTGCCATGGGCGGCTGTCCAAACGGTTTTCAGACCGTTGGGTTTTGTGGCATTGAACCGCCCTGGGTTTTGTGGAGAGATGCGCCGGGATAAACGATGCGCCGGGATCAAAACCGGCCTGGAGTTGAGTCTGCGAAGTTGTGCGGTGCCACGTGTGGCTGGGGCAGACCAAAGGCGCGATGATCGACGGCGGGTCGACAGTCAGGCAGCCTTGTTCAGGAGTCCGCGAAGTCGTGGGGTGCTCGAGGTAGGGTCGGGCGATGGCCACCTGCCCGACCTGCCACCAGACCGCCACCACGCGCGATGGTTTCGACCGCCGCGGCCGTCAGCGCTTCGCCTGCCATCTCTGTCATCGAGACTTCACCCACGCTTCCAGCAGCGCCTTCTCAGGCTACCGTTGGCCGCCTGAGGTCATCGTCACCGCGGTCCGTTGGTACCTGAGCTACCCGCTCTCCGCCCGGCAGGTCAGCGAGCTCCTTGCTGAGCGTGGCATCGATGTCTCGCCCCGGACGGTGCTCACCTGGACCCAAACCTTCGGTCCACAGCTCGCGACCGCAGCCCGGCGCCATCGTCGTCGACTTGGCCGCCGCTGGTACATCGACGAGGTCTTCCTCTTCCGTGGCACCGTCAAGCGGTACCTTTACCGCGCCGTCGATGAGCACGGCCAGGTAGTCGACATACTGCTTCGTGAGCGGCAGGACCTGGCCTCCGCCCAGGCATTCTTCCGCCGCGCCCGGGCGACCGCCGAGCACCAGCCGGCGGCCATCGTCACCGATCACCATCAGCCCTACGTCAGGGCAGCCGAGCAGAACCTGCCAGGCTCGCTGCACATCCGGACCGGCCTCCATCGTCTGACAGGCGAGACCACCAA
>Ga0070699_100005949_pt1 | contig 10653 bp, 7 predicted proteins | sample KBSK1503metaG_FD_65473 | JGI IMG/M metagenome (GOLD analysis project Ga0070699, IMG submission 65473) | Corn, switchgrass and miscanthus rhizosphere microbial communities from Kellogg Biological Station, Michigan, USA - KBS K1-50-3 metaG | ecosystem: Host-associated > Plants > Roots >...
CTGAAGATCCGCTAAAGTTCCGTTCAATTGGCGACGTCGTGCCTTGTGGACCTGGCGCGCCAAAGATTGGAGTCGTAGCCGATTCAAATCCTGCATTGCCCGGCGGGCTGGGATCGAAATCAGAGCCGTTAAGGCGTTGCGGAACTGAACCGGCGGTATTATCCAAGGTGGCCTGGCTGGTCGCCGTGTCACCGATGTTTGAAACCAACTGCCAGTCGCCTGCTCCATTAGCGGGACCGTTGTTGTTCGTGTCGATGTAAGTCCCGCCGCTAGCAAGCGTATTGTTATGCTTGCGGACGAAACTATACTCGCGAACCTGCCCGGCACCACGATTCAGAGGATCTTGCGGTCCGATCGGATTTAGGCCTGTGCCTTCACGAACGGCCGGTGCCTGAACATTTTCAAATGTAGCTGAGTTCAGCTTCTTGAAGCCTACCGCATCCTCACGGAACGCAGGCCCAGAACCGCTGGCCCATGTGCCGTCGGTATTTACGAGCACGTCTTCGCTCGAGAACAATGCCACTCCGCCATCCGCTTGCAGATTGCCGGCCGTATAGTTAGCAATGTTGTCGTTCAGGGTGCCATAGCCGGCTAATTCATAGCCCGGAGTCCTGGCACAAAGGAAGTGCTGGCCGGGTTGGAGCAAAGTGCCGAAAGGAATGGTGCAGATCTTTACTACATTGCCCGCTACGAGTCCATGCACGGAAAACCCTTTAAGGTTATTTGCGTCCGAAGAAACGATCGTCTTCGGCGTGCCGGAGTTGTTTGTGATTTCGACAAACTCGTCGCCGGTGCCGTTGGGGCCGTCAAACCGAAACTCCGAGATGATAATTCCGGAGCTTCCGATGCCCTGGGCATTGGCTGTGTGTGTCGCAGAAAAACAGACGCTCATCACAAGCGCTGTCAGTACCGCGAAACTTAAACGTGCGAGAGAACGCATTTGGTAATCCTCCTGTTAGTGAACGTAGAAATTGATTTGACTTGAAATAGGAATCAAAGCTAGCAGTCTAACGTTCTTCCTACCGTTTCCTGAGTAATCTTAAGGCTGCGACCGGAGAAACTACCACCGGCTCAGGAGTCTGTCAACCACAAAAGACAGTCATACTTCTCCAATGAGCAGGGCCGGCAGCCTGGTCAGCCAGATAAAGCCTAAAAATAGAGCCGCAAGCTAACACATCGGGCAAAGCGGAGTCAATGGGTTTTCTCGAAAACTCTAGATTTCTTTTAAGAGTTTCGCTCTTCCCGTGTTGAAGCATAGCATCCGCAACTCCCGACTTAGCACCCCCTCTTTGCAGCCTTTTCTCTCCTCACGGCAACCGCTCCCATGCTTGCTATTGAGAGCGCTGCCCGGTAGCGCTCAAACGGCGTAAAAGCCCCTTCGGCGTACCGCAATTGTGCTCTGCTAAGTGGGGGTCAATACTACAAAGAATGAGCATCACTCCAACAGTAAAAAGGGGGGACTCTTCGTATCTTGCGCGGATCATGACGGGAGAAGCCATTCCGGTCTGTGGGTGTTGATGAAGATTAGAGTCTACGGACGTTCATCACGACTGTCTGTCAGGTTCGTTACAGAAGTGGTGGAACTCATTCCAGGCTCACATTGTGCCTCATGGCGAAGTTGGTTGGGCTGGTCGATAGTGGCGGTTTACCCGAGCACCTGTCGTGCTAGACTGACAGGCTTTCCGGTAATCCAGCACAACCGAATAATTCAGATTTGTTAATATTTGCTAAATCAATTCTACGAGTTCCGGAAGTTTCCTTCGTCCAAGCTTGAACAATCTTTTTTGGACAGGCGACAATGACACTTGGCCCTTATTCTATGTTGAGTTTTGTCTCTGCGATTAGGTCGCGCTGCTGCTTAAGTCTGATTTCAAGTCGGGAACAATGAATTACGACCTCTTTGTCCGCTTCGGTCTTTTGATTGTACAGGACTTCTTCGACTCGCATCTGTGTGCTGAGCTACGGGATGAAGCGGGCCGCAGCGCGAACCTGCAGGCGACTGTCTGGTCGAAGGGCGCCCGCACCGTACAAGCCGAGACGCGTCGAACAAAGCAGGCCAGCGTTTCACCTGCGGTTGAGTCGTTGGTTAAGGAAAAACTGTTGTTAATTAAGCCGCGCGTTGAGGAGCATTTCAAACTTGCGCTTTCGGGATGCGAGACGCCACAATTTCTGATCTACGGACCGGGGGACTTCTTTCAGCTACATCGTGATGAGGACCCTCGTCGAGATTCTCATTCGCGAGATCAAGACCGACGGCTTTCAGTTGTCATCTTCCTGAACAGCGAGAGTAAGGAGCCGAATCCAGAGTCGTACGGCGGCGGCGCATTAGCGTTATACGGACTGATGGAAGATCCAAAGCACCGGGCTGTGGGTTTTCCCTTATCCGGCAGCACGGGACTCCTGGTTGCTTTTCGCTCCGATATTTTTCATGAAGTTACAACCGTAACTCATGGCAACCGACACACGATTGTCAGCTGGTACTTCTAATTTGGACCATAAACCAGGACCGGACGTTGTCCTTTGATCTCAAATGCGGGAAACGCTCCACTTAAATATGAAAAGATTAATCGCGTTCACATTGTTATCAATTCTGCTGACGGCATGTTCCTCAGACGTAAAGACCGGCCAGGGACAGCCTGCGGTCGCAGTTACTCAGGCCTCTCCATCGCCTGCAGCACCGGTTACAAGCGCCTCGCCTACATTGGCGGCTCCGCCTACCGGCACCTCTCAGCTACCTCTCAGGGACTCAGCGCGTGGCGTTCCCGGCGCGACTCCCCCCTCGGCGCCGCCTATAGATAAGGAGAGCGTCGCAGTAATTCTGAAGACCTATGAAGAGCGCCTCAAGCAGAACCCCAATGACCTGGATGCGCACTACAACATGGGTCTGACGCTCTACAAGGCAAACAGATATCAAGAAGCCGTCTCTGAATTGCAGAAGGCAATTCAGCAGAACCCTAAAGACGATAGTGCTCACTACGTGCTTGGCAATACGTTCGACAAGCTGGGTAAATACCCTGAAGCAGCTTCACATTTCCAGGAAGTGGTGCGTTTGAAGCCTGACGACATGGGAGCACAGTTGAATCTTGGTAATGCTTACGCGAAGTCGAGACAGTTTCAGGAGGCTGCGAAGGCCTATAAAGTGGTGGTCGCGGCTAACCCCAACGATTTCGCGGCGCACTACAATCTGGGCCTGATGTATGCACGTTTAGATTTGATTCAGGAAGCGATTGCAGAGCTTCGCAGGGCGATCGACATCAAGCCGGACTACGCCGAGGCGCGATACACACTTGGACTTGCTTACTATGCGAGCGGAGACCAGGCGAAAGCCGTCGAGCAATACAAGCGACTCAAGGATTTCAAATCCCCGCTCGCGAATGACTTAGGTAACAAAATTCAAAACACCACTTATGGGGGCGTCAAGCCGTAATTGCTGGTTTGCGCAACCTTCCAAACGGCTGTGTGCCTGAATAATGAAAGGACTCCGGCAGTTCATCGGCAGCCTTTGCATTCTCTTGACCTGGCCTCCCGCGCTGGGTCTACTGCGCCATATACATAAGCCTCGACGACACCCCAATCGATAATGCCAGCCAAACGTCAAAAGAAGCGCAAACTGCCTTTTATCATCATCGGCACGGTTCTGCTATTGCTTGTTGCGGCAGGTTCATGGCTGTACAGCTCTCGACAGCAGACCGGAGACTTAACAAGGGGAACTTCCGGCGCCCAACCGCCTCACATGCTCGGGCCGGCCAACGCTCCCGTAAGAATTGAAGAGTTTGGAGATTTTCAATGTCCGTCTTGCGGAACTCTCCATCCGGTCCTCAAAAAGCTCCAGTCGGAATATGCCTCACGTGTTGCGCTCACCTTCAGAGAGTTTCCTCTGGCGCCAATTCACCCGAATGCTTCGGAAGCGGCGCGTGCTGCTGAAGCCGCCGGATTGCAAGGTCGTTTCTGGCAGATGCACGATCTGCTCTACGATTACCAGCCTGCCTGGAGCGATTCGAAAGAGGTGCGATCAGTTTTCCTGCAGTATGCGGCGGACATGGGCCTTGACTCTCAACAGTTCAGCCGGCATATGGATTCGCAGGTGGTGAAGGAACGCATTGCTGCAGATCAACGGCGAGCAGTCTCACTCGGCGTTGACGGCACACCGGCACTTTACATCAATGGCCGGGAAGTTGTGGCGGATGCGTTGACGGAGAAGGGTCTGCGGGAACTGATCGAGGGAGCACTCAAGCAACCCTAGATGCGTGGCTTGCTCAAAATCAACTGGCCTAAGCGACGCGCAGGAAACCATTCTTAATCAATCGATGGACAAGATTGATCTTGCTGTGGTCGCTCAAGCGACCCGGTATTGCTCCCACGCGAAACCTTTTGTTCTCTGAAATAAACCGTAGGGCCAGCTCAAAATTTCCGGGCAGCGAGACGTCGGAATGAGCTGCGACGAGCCGAACAAAATCACCATCGACTACCAACCGAGACAGTAAACCGGGGCGGCGCTCTACAGAGGTATCGGTCGTCAATTCTGCTGCTTCGCTCTCGATCACGGAACCCTCGCCGATAGCTTGTTGGTTCCAGATTAAACTTGAATCAATCTCTTCGAAAGCAGATGAAACATCAGCGTTTTGTAAAAGCGCTTCCAAAAGAGCGTTGAAGTTTTCCTTGATGGAAGCACTAGCCGTTCTCTTGTTGAAACCGACTGGAAGAGCTTTTCGGAAGCGAGGGTCTTTATGCCCGAACTGGCCTAAGGAAACGGCAATCAGATCCAGCCAGGTCAGCACGTGTATTCCAATCGTCACGTGGACCGAAATGTCCTCAGTCGTTCGAGCCTCATGGACGAAGCCCCTGGGGAGATATAGGAAATCTCCGGGATCCATTACAAATTCATTAATCGGCTTCTCTCCCGTCGTTCGTTCAACCAGGTCGTGCACTACCGGAGCACCGCGATAACGCATGCTTTCGCCGGCCTTCTCAAATCCCAGGAGGGGGACATGCTCGAGCGGAAGGTTTTCCGGCGATGAATAAACAGCCCAGTGCTTACTTCCGGCAATCTGTAGAATGAGAGTGTCGTGGCGGTCGTAATGCCGGTTCAGTCCGCGCGAATTCTTAGGTGTGCAATAGAGGTTCGCATTAACAGAAAAAGCAAACTCCTCTACGATGTTTCGGCAGAGTAGCCAAAGAGCTTTCCAGTGTCGATTTATTCCGAGAATTCTAAACGAGGCTCCCTGCCGAAAAGCCTCATATGCTGCCGAGACGTGGTCCTTGCCAAGCAGTTCGGGATTATCGATTTTGCCCAGGAGTTCGACGTGAGATCGATCATGCAAAAAGGAAGTTGAAAGGACGTAATCCACGTCGGAGCCGGAAAGTAAGTTTGAGTAATAGTCTGGTCCCCTTCCGGAAATAATCAGTGGTTTTGCTTCCCAGTATTCTGAGAAGAACTGATCCGCGGTGTATGGGGATATCAATCTTTCGAAATCAAATTCCGCAGCTGCCATCGGTCGCTCCCTTAGAATTGCCGGTTTGTTTTTATAGCATCGTGCAGCTGAAGCACGTAGTAGTTTGTGTCGCCGAGTCGCTCCCAGCCCGGAAGTGTTTTGTCAGATGGTACGCGGACGGCAATCAATGCCTTCGCACCCGCCTTTGAGAATGCTTCGATAGCTTCTCTCCTTCGGGAATCCCCAGAGCTAAAGAATACGTCAGCCTCACTATTTGGCATCTCGGCAATGATACGCAAGTGAGCAAGTCGAGCCCAGTTGACAATTGGCAGCCAAAACGGGTCGAAATTAAGCAGGCCGATCTCATCTCCTGGTTGTAGGCCGCTACTTCTTAGAGACTCGCTAATCTGAAACTGAGTAGGTTGACCGGCTGTTTGCTCGCCGGCACTGGTCGTTGTGTTTCTGACAGACGAATAAAATGTGTGGGTTGACCTGGTAATCAGAGCGATCATCACCACCAGTACGATCGGAACGATTGTACAGGCGATAAGTTTCTGTGACTGTTCACGCGGCGTCCGCAACGAAGAAAACAAACCCAACCACAACGAAGGAAGGAAGGGGCCAAGGTACCTGGGTTCCACATGAACCAGCAAATACATTGCGAATGCTGCGATCGAAGGAACCAGCAAGCCCCATTCATCTGTGAGGCCTTCCAAGAAGCGCTTCCGACCTTTATAAAGAAGAATTAGAAAACCAAGGAACACTGCCAGGTGTGACTTGTATGTGAATAATTCCAGATAGACCCTGGCGCTCGCCTTGACCGCTGCGATCTGCTGGTTCCATTCAAAACGAGGCGAAGCGCCCTCATACCAATACGAAGGATCATACCACGGCGGGTACGTGGCATTTAGAGGCGAGCCAAATTCATAGATCGCCGGACTATCGAATATCTTTCTGGTCGGATGCGCGAGAGTGCCGTAACGAGGATCGGTGCCTTGCCAGTGAAAGAAGGGAACCTTGTTTACATGCCATAAGTAATTCAGCTTACCGGAATCACCGGTTGTGAACCGACCTTTGGATGAAAGCGCGGCAATAAAGGGCCCGGCCGTCAGAGCGAAGCCGAGCACTCCGGCCAGCACTAGAGGACCGGATTTGCGCAGATTGCCAAACCAAGCCAACGCAACCAGGAAAAACACAAATGAAAGCGGAAGCATTGGGGCCTTTGCCAGATAACCCATCCCTAGAACCAGTCCCAGGATGAAGAATGATTGCGGTGAACAGACGCCCCTGCGAATCCGCAACAATAGTGCAAGGGCCAGATAAACAAACACCGAGAGCAACAAGTCAGGCGAGGCCGATGCCAGTGTAATCAAGCCCAAAGTGCACCAGAGGAAGAGTGTGTAACCGAGCGCCTGCCAGACCCAATCGGGTAGTGAAGTACCAGCGGGAGAGTTGCCCGTCGCTTGGTGATTAAGTGTTTCATCTCTTAACGAAGACTGCCGCCGTTCCTGATGGATGCGGATCAGTTCTCTCAGGAAAAAATCGAAAGCGAATAGCGCGGACAGGTAAATCAGATAGTTGACTAAATGGACTACAGGGAATTCCCACTTTGGCGTGGGTCTTATCAATCGCATTGGCAGACCGAGGAGCAAAGAATAAAGGGGACTCCAAAAACCATTGATGGCCGTTCCCCAATCGCCTCGGAAGAATGCGTCTCCCATATCCAAATACGAGACGCCCATCGGGTTCAATGAATTTCGCGCATTCCAGGTATCCAGCGCGCCGAGCAGAGCCGCAGTCGTCAAAAAGAGAAGCCGCAAATGTTTGAAGAACTTCAAATTAGCTTTTTGGAATCGTGGAGCTGAGGTGGTTGGCTGGATCTCACCTCACGCCGGCGCAGAGGCAGTCACACCGACCTGTCGTGAGAGAACAACCCAACGCGGACTGCGACGTCCCAGGGCAGACTCGGCGACTTTCAGCTCTCATAGATCGCCTCCATTACAGCCCTGCCAACCTGACCTAGGCTTTCAGCCGAGCACTTGTCGGGAAGATCATCCATTGTGTGATACCAGGGATACTCATAATCAATTACCAGAGCTACCGGAATGCCACGGTCGATGAAGGCCGTGTGGTCGTCGTAGATCCGGCGGAGAAACTCATCAACAAAAGCCGCGGATCCAACTCGCTCCGCGGCTCCCCAGATCCGCCTGACGGCCTTACATGCTTGTGCGGCAGATGATCTCTCTTTAGCAATGCGTAGGTTTGAGTCGCCAACCATGTCCACAACTACGCCCCACTCAGGTTTGAAATCCGGGTGTTCTCTTACAAATCCCCTCGACCCGACCAGATAATCCTCCAGTGCACCTTCCCGCCCCAGCTCCTCTCCATCAAAGAAGATCAAATCAACTCCGACCGGCGGAGGGTTGTAATGCCAGGCCCTGGCCATTTCAAGCATTACTGCCACTCCGGAAGCCCCGTCATTAGCTCCGATAATCGGAACAGTTCTCATTTCCGGGCGCGGATCACGATCGGCCCACGATCGAGTGTCGTAGTGAGTACCCACCAGCACCCTGCGTTTTTCCAATGGCCTGATGCGGCCGGTAATGTTTCTAAAAGACTCAGCGACGCCTGATTGCTTTGGTGTATAAGTGAATTCATGCACTGCTACTTCCGCTCCGGCCTCTTTAAGTTTTTCTTGAATCCACTTTTCGGCCTTCAACTTACTTTCGCTGCCATGATTTCGGGGACCAAAGCTACAAATATCCTTGAGAAGAGTGTAAGCGCGTTCCTGATCAAAACCAGGCGGCCGCACTGGTTTAAGAACCTGTCTCTGGCAGCCGAATTGCCAAATCATCGCTGCCAACGCAAGCAGGCTTAAATACCGTGAACTCAACGGGCGCATAATCATCTATCAATAAACAACCCAGACCCGGTCAAGATTTCCGTTCAATTAGATCACTCATGGTCTCGACGATTACCTTCCAATCAGCGAGTGACGCGATCTGACGCCGCCGCCCGATGGTTGCCGCATCCTTTGGCAGACCCAAGGCTGCCTCGATTCCAGCCAGGAACTGCTCGCATGTATTATCCGCTGTCAGCAAAACCTGATGCCGTTCATTGAATTCACGTACGGTCGGAATATCTGTGGAAACCACAGCCTTCCCGGCAGCCAGGTATTCGTTTAACTTTACGGGCACAACCGTTTCTGTATAGCTGCTCTTAACATAGGGCACAATGCAAACATCAAAGCTGTGGAGATATCCAGCCAATTCCTGATGAGGCTTAGGGCCGAGCAGGTGAACATTCGGATGACGCTGCAGCTTCTCTACGGATTCCTGGAATGGTCCCACGAAGACCCACGACCAGTTCGGTCGCGCCTCAGCCATCTGCGCCAAAAGATCGAAATCAACGTGCTTATGTAGACCACCGACATAGCCAATGACCGGCTTTGGCAGCGGCCTTCCGTTTTCGCTGTGGGAGTGAAACTCTGTGTCTCCGGAGGGTTTCTCGTCAGGATTGAAAGCACACAGGTCGACCCCCATCGGGAATATGTGAATGTTGTTTGTAAACGGCGCCAGCCGTTCCGCCAGTTGGGAACAACTGGTGAAGACCACATCGCTCATCCGGACCAATAATTCTTCGCTCTTTTTCATTTTCCCCGGATCGGAGCTCAATTGAGGAAAATCGGTTAGACAATAATAGACGATCGGACTCGTTTGAGTTCGCATAAGCTTGATCAGATTTAAAGCAGTGTCGGTCGGCAAGTAAGTCCACAGCAGCAGATTTCGCATTCCTAATCGTCGTGCAGTCCGGCGAATAACCGGCAACAGCAGACGGCGGTTAACTGCCTGCTGAATGCGAGAGCCAAACGGCGGTAAGACCAACGGCGAGCACACGTAAACGTTGGGAGCGACTTTCCTTACACCGTGTGAGGTCAGTGAAGTGGCCCAACGCTTTAACCGAGAGACTATGCGTGCCGCATCGCCAAGACCTGGGGGACGCGCGCCGGTGTTCTCCACATAAAGAACGCGGTTTCCCGCCCGAGCCAGGCGCAGGGCGATCTCCTGATTCTGCTGCCAGATGAAATTCCACTCGATAGTAGAGATGTAGATGATGTCATGGCCGGTAAGCATTGTGGAGTCGCCGCGCGAATGAAAGTTGCAGTTTGAGCTCAGGAACAAAACAGGCTTTTCGATTGGTCTACTGTGTACTTTTTCGCGAGACGAAATGGCCTTATCAAAGGATAGAGAAAGCTTAGAGATGCAGGCAGAGGTAAGCTCTGCCAGTCTACGGGAGTAGTCGTGAAAAGGAGACGCAGGCAGTAGCGCAGCCTGTCAACCAGCCGTTCTTTTGTCCGAATGTGAAAGAGAATCTTTTTGCGCAATCCTGGCGAGGGAGTACCTGCCAGCAGGTTTTGGCTAACTTGAGCAGCCAGCACGCCTATTACAGGTTGGCTCGCGATATGATTGACTACTGACTCAGGCAACCTGGCATCGAAGATCTCGCTCGCCAGCTGAAGACCAAGGAAAAGGGTTCGCTCGGCGCCCAGTTCTTTTGCCTGTTGTCTGACAATTTCCCAATTAATATTGTGAGCTTGAACCAACTCAGCGATCCCACAAATCCACTCGAGTCTCTCCCATAGATCTTTTGCTCCGTGAACGCAAAGAATAAGCAGAAGATCATCCGGCGCCGGAGCTAACACTTTCTTTCCCATGAGATCCATCGGTACCAGGCGCCCGAGAAAACGATCTACATTCAGCGGAAACATGAAAAACCGAGAAGCGATGCCCCAGTGCAATTCCACTATGCTCATCCCATTGTCACGCGTGAACATCTGCACGTAGCCTAACTTTAGAAAGGCGGGGAGCTGGCGCTGGGTGATGTCAAAGTGAGGCTGATAACCCATGGAGATCAGTAGTTGCTGGCAACGCCAAACGTCCTGGCTGCGCACGAGGATATCCAAATCGCCAAATTGACGCAGCGCAAGATTCCCGTAAATGGAAATCGCTATCGCCGGTCCCTTATAAGGCATGGCCAGGATCTCTTCCGACTCAAAGAGTTCCAGGATTTTATGAAGCTCTCCTGTCAGGAGAGAGCTGCGAGCGGCATTCTTCTGAAATAAATCCCTCAACCTCTCCAGATAATCTTGAGGCACGTTAGCGCCCGTCGCCTTCAGATTCGTATACAACAGCGGAAGCAAGCCATGACTCCAGGCGGTCTT